>Ga0307379_10014591_pt1 | contig 10119 bp, 2 predicted proteins | sample UN2MG_FD_202237 | JGI IMG/M metagenome (GOLD analysis project Ga0307379, IMG submission 202237) | Soil microbial communities from Risofladan, Vaasa, Finland - UN-2 | ecosystem: Environmental > Terrestrial > Soil > Coastal area > Acid sulfate soil | place: Finland: Risofladan, Vaasa | collected... | reverse complement strand
AGCGCCCGCCGCTGAGCGCGTGGGCGTGGACATCCCCTCCGACGGCGGGGCGTTTGCGCGCCAGTGCTGCAAGATGGCTACCGGCGCGGGCAAGACGATCGTCATGGCCATGGCGATTGCCTGGCACATCTTGAACAAGGTCACCTACCCGCAGGACGCCCGCTTTGCCAAAAACGTGCTGGTCATCGCGCCGGGGCTGACGGTCAAGAGCCGGTTGGCGGTGCTGATACCGTCGTCACCTGGCAACTATTACGAAGCCTTTCGCATCGTGCCCTCGGCGCTGCTGGACAAACTGCGCCAGGGGCGGGTGCTGGTGCGCAACTGGCACGCCCTCAGCTGGGACAGCGAGGAGCAACTCGCCAAAAAACGCAGCGTGGACAAGCGCGGGGTCAAGTCCGACGAGGCCTACACCCGCGAGGTGCTGGGCGAGATGGCCAATGCCCGCAACTTGCTGGTCATCAACGACGAGGCGCACCACGCCTGGCGCGTGAATGTGCAAGCCGCCGGCAAGTACCTGCGCACGCGCGACATGAAGGACAGCGCGGAGGAGGCCACGGTATGGGTCGGCGGGTTGGATCGCCTGCACCGGGCGCGCGGGATACTCACCTGCTACGATTTTTCTGCCACGCCCTTTTCGCCGTCGGGCAAGCAGACCACACAGGAAGCGTTGTTCGGTTGGATCGTGAGCGATTTTGGGCTGAACGACGCCATCGAGTCGGGGCTGGTCAAGACGCCGCGCGTGGTGGTGCGCGACGACGCCGTGCCGGATGCCAGGACCTACAAGCCGCGCCTCTATCACATCTACAACGACCCGGAGGTGAAGGACGACCTGAACCGCCGCGCCCAACCGCACGACCCTCTGCCCGACCTGGTGCTGAACGCCTACTACCTGCTGGGCTACGACTGGCGGGAGGCGGCGCGCAAGTGGCACGACCAACCTACCCCGCCAGTGATGATCACCGTCTGCAACCGCACTGAGACGGCGGCGCGGGTGAAATACGCCTTCGACCACCGCAAGGTCCACATTGACGAACTGTGCGACCCAGCAGGTATCCTCCACATTGACTCGAAGGTGTTGGCCGAAGCCGAGGCGCAGGAAGAACCAGTTGCCCCTGTCGTAGTGGCAGAGGAGGGGGAAGCGGAAGATGCCGGCGAAGCCCCGCCCCCCAAACTGACTAAAGCGCAGCAGGCCGAACTGCTGCGCGGGATGGTGGACACCGTCGGACGGCGCGGCCAGCCAGGCGGAAGAGTGCAGAACGTGATTTCGGTCGGGATGTTGAGCGAAGGGTGGGACGCCAAGACCGTGACGCACATCATGGGGTTGCGCGCCTTTACCAGCCAACTGCTGTGCGAGCAGGTGGTCGGGCGCGGCCTACGGCGCACCTCCTACGAAGTCAATGAGCATAGTGGATTGTTTGATCCCGAGTATGTCAACATCTTCGGTGTGCCGTTCACGTTCCTGCCGCACGAGAGCGTGGATGGCCCGCCGCCGCCCCCGCCGCCGCCCAAGACGGCGATCGAGCCGGACCCGGCCAAGGCACAGTATGAAATCCACTGGCCGAACATCGTGCGCATTGACTATGTTCTGCGGCCCACGCTGACGCTGGACTGGAACCACGTCCGCCCATTGGAACTGGACGCCGCGCAGACCGCACAGGTGGCCGAACTGGCCCCCATCATCGAAGGGAAGCCGGACGTGACGCAGGTGGACCGCATCGAACTGGAGCGGCTGGCGCGGGAATTCCGCACCCAGCGCATCATCTTTGAGACGGCGCGCGACGTGTACGACCAGATGCAGCAGACCTGGAGGGGGAGCAAGGAGCTGCTGCTGGCCCAGGTGGTGCGCCTGGTGGAGCAGTTTATCCATTCAGACAAGATTGCCATCCACCCACCGCTCTTTTACCAGGACGACCTGCGCCGCCGGCTGATCATCACGCTGAACATGACCAAGGTGGTACAGCACATCTGGGACGCACTGCGCTTGGAGAACACCGAGCGGCTGGAGCCGGTCTTTGACCGCGACCACCCGACCCGCTCCACCGGCGACATGAGCACCTGGTACACCGGCAAGCCGTGCGAGCGCACGCTCAAGTCGCACATCAATTTCTGCGTGTTCGACAGCACGTGGGAGGCTTCCGACGCCTACGTGCTGGACCACCACGCGGCAGTCGCGGCATGGGTCAAGAACGATCACCTGGGCTTTGAGGTGCTGTACGTCTATCGCGGGGTGGTGCACAAGTACCGCCCGGATTTTCTGATCCGGCTGATCAGTGGCGAGATGCTGGTGCTGGAGACCAAGGGGCAGGATACGGAGCAGGATCGCGTCAAACGGCAAGCGCTGGACGAATGGGTGAAGGCGGTCAACGCGCAGGGACGATTTGGGCACTGGCGGTGGGACGTGGCGCGCCGGCCAGGGGACATCCAGGATATTCTAGCGCGGTGTGCACCGCTATAGGTATGCAAGAAGCGCCGACCCACCAGTTCCAGAGCTTCCTGTTCATGTAAGCACGGGCCAGGCTGGTGGCGCCAACGGTGCGATGAGCAGTGTGCTTCGGCTCTACCGCGTCTGAGCACGACAAGCACTGTACTGTAAGCACACAACAAAAGACGCCTCGCAGCTCTACCCAGCCCGAGGCAACGACCAGGACAGTGGAACACCCTGGTAGTTGAGATTCCATCACAGGTCCGCCCGTCGCCAAGCAGATGCTGACATTGAGCGCAACTGTGGTCAGAGGAATTCGCTTCAACACCGGAGGAGCGACTTAAGCTCGCGAAGCACCGAACTGAAGTTGAACAGCGCAGAACTAGAGTACGGCGGCTGGCCGATCAAGTGAAGGGGGGAATATGACCATTCACATCTCTGCCCGTCTCGCCTGGCACGACAGCGGCTGGAACGGCTGCGTCTGCCGTGACCCTAAATCCAACACCTATTGCGCAGGGCAATATTCCTATCAGGGCGACTTGATCGCCACTCACCGCAAGCTGGAGTGGGAGCAGCCTCTGGCAGGCAAGGCGTGCCAGCAGATTGACCGAGTCCCTCCCTGTATTCACAGCATCAACGCCTTCGGCTCTGACGAGTTGGGTGCCTATATGCCGCCGCCATCCTGGTTTGGGGATGGCACACAGGCCAAAACGTGGAAGCTGCTACCCTATACTGTCACCACCTGGCCCTACGAAGAGATGTACAAAGACGAGGTGCTCAACCCGAAGGGGACGCACCCCAAGTATAACCCCGCTAGGAGGCGCGAAGAGGCCAACAGGTATTTCGACCAGATCGAGCCTGGCCACAGTCTGGTCTTCTACTACGCCAACTATAGCAATCCCTTCAGTGAAAACGACCAGCACTTTTACGTTGTTGTCGGTGCCAGCCGCATCAAAGCCGTTGGAGAGGAACTGACCTGGGTAGGCCAGTCTGCCAAAATGGAGCAGAACTATGGCCCCAACGCCTGGGGGCGTGACATCACTTCCCACTACCCAGACCAGGGACTTCGGTTGCCTTACCATGCCTATATGGATAACGCCGAGGTGCTAGAACGTATCCTCTTTGTGCCGGAGAACTCGCGCAATTTCAAGTATGCCACTCGCCATATCTCTGATGATGGCGCACTGGGATTGGTGGAACGCTTGAGCGAGATTGTCGGCGTGCTGCAGGAAATCGGCGATGAGAGCGAAAACTGGCAGGCCCGCCAGACTTGGCTGGCTTCGGTGATGGCCGAACTGTGGCAGAATCGCGGCCTCTATCCCGGCATTCTGCGAGTGTGGGACTATCTCAAGTTCAGTGAGGCTATTCCTCACGCTATGAAGCAAATCCCAGTTCGCGGCGAGCAAGATATCAAGGATGAGATATTTGCTTTCATCCAGGGCGACGCAGATAGTGTCTCGGGTTTACCAGTGGACGACAAACGAGTTAAGGCGATTCGCAAACACTGGCGTTACCTGGAACCTGCCCAGCAGGCGCTCCTGCGCGATGTGCTGCCCCGCTTTGACTTGCAGGCCGATCAGATTCGCCGTATCCTTGAGGACCCAAACAGCGTCAGCATCTATACTGGCCATGCCGAGATCGTGGGAAACCCTTATACTCTGTGCGAGCAATACGTCGGCGATGGCCCTGATGACCAAGTTACCTTCAGCCAGATTGACCACGGCATGTTCCCCTCGCCTGAACTGGGTGCACAGCCAGAGTTTGACCCTGATGACTGGCAGCGCCTGCGCGCTCTATGCGTCGAGCAACTCCAGCGCGCCGGCCAGCACACCTTTCTGCCGGCCGAGCAAGTGCTGCAGGGCCTCAATCACAAGTTGAGCTTCTTGCCCGAGTGGAAGCGCGCCCAGTTCACCCTGCGCCACCTGGAGGTGGAAGAAGAAGATCTGAGTGGCGCGCTCACCTATCGTCGCGTCGGCAACAACCTCTACCTCTATCGCAGGCTGATCTTTGAGGACGAACGTGCTGTCGAGACTGTTTTGAGAGAACTATCCACGCGGCCAGATATCCAGTTGCGCTCCCCTGTGACCGAAAAGCACTGGAAGGGGTACCTCTACGATTCCAAAAGCGATCTGGCCCAATCCCACCCTGATGAATACGAACAGGCCATTGCCAACCAAGTCGAGGCCTGTCAACAGGTTTTCCGCCGCCCCATCAGCGTGGTATGTGGCACGGCAGGAACCGGAAAAACTACGGTGGTTAAGGCCATCATCCAGGCGATAGAGAAAGCGCATGGTAGCGGCACTTCGTTTCAGTTGCTCGCGCCCACCGGTAAAGCTGCCGACCGTTTGCGCGAGCTTACGCACAAGGATGCTCGGACTATCCACTCCTTCCTGGCTGAGCTGGGTTGGCTCAACGACAATTTTACCTTCCGTCGCCACGGTGGGCAACGCGCAGAGGGGTTCACCACCTATATCATCGATGAATCATCAATGCTCGATCTGCCTCTGGTCGCTACCTTCTTCCGCGCTGTTAATTGGAATGCAGTGCAGCGTCTCATTTTCGTTGGCGATCCGAACCAGTTACCCCCTATTGGCACTGGCAAGGTCTTCGCTGATCTCATTGACTGGCTCAGACACGACATGCCAGAGCATGTAGCGGAACTGAAGACGAACATGCGCCAGCTCTGCAACCGCCTTACTGGTCAGGGTACTGGCATCATTGACTTGGCATCACTCTACTTGCGGCGCGAACTGGCAGATGAGAAAGTTGCTGACCTCGATGCCCAGGAAGACGAAATCCTGAGTCGAGTACAAGAGGGCGGTGACGTTGATGGTGACCTGCGAGCCCTGTATTGGCAAACGACCGATGATCTGGAGAGGCTTTTGATTGAGACCATCGTCGCGGATATGGAGCACGATACAGGGCTGTCCTTCGACCCAGAGCGTCCCTACGAGCTATGGAAGGCAGCGCTGAAAGATGGCGAGCAGCAATGTCCCGAAGCTAGCCAAGTCATTTCGCCATATCGAGGGGAGTTGTTTGGCATCGAGCGCATCAACCAGGTCTTGCAGCAACACAAGAACGGTTGGTGGTTGGAGAACAAGGGGGCGCTTGGGGGTATCACCGTCTTTGACAAAGTCATTCAGGTGATCAACCGCACACTGTCAAGACCGATCAAGGCCTTCAACACACAGACCAGAAAGAACGAATGGATTCAGGTGTTCAATGGCGAGATCGGCATGACCAAACTCCACGCCTTTGATACGAATTGGAAATGGGGTGGATTCTACGTGAGCCGGTTTCAGGTCATATTCAGTCGCAGACAGTACATGTGGGTTGAGTATACTTCTGAAAGCGCGGTCACCGAAAACCTGGAGTTAGCCTATGCCATCTCGGTACACAAATCGCAGGGCAGTGAGTTCAAACGAGTTTACTTGATTCTACCCAAGCATAAGCGCGGTCTGCTTTCACCAGAGCTATTCTACACTGGCCTCACCCGTGCTCAGATCCATTGTACCTTGCTGGTTCAGGAGGATATCTCCCCACTCCTGACCCTGCGCAGGCTTGAGAACTCGCACCTGATGCGCATCAACTCTTCCCTGTTCGAATTCCATCCTGCGCCACCAGAGCTCCGGACAATGTCCGAGTGGTATGAGGAGGGTAAGATTCATCGCACACTCACCGAGCAGATGGTGCGTTCCAAGTCCGAAGTGATCATCGCTAACATGCTGGCTGACCGAGATGTTCCGTTCAAGTACGAAGTCCCACTCTACGCGCCAGATGGCACTTTCTACCTGCCTGACTTTACCATCATATGGCGAGGCGAAGAGTGGTATTGGGAGCATCTCGGTATGCTTCACGACGAACGTTACCGCAACCACTGGGAAACCAAACGAGCCTGGTATGAGAAGCACGGTTTTGCTGATCGCCTAATTACCACCTCGGAAGGGCCGGGATTCGATAGCCAAGATGTACTACAGGTCTTGAAGGAGCGATTGGCGGTATAGACAAGAGGCTGTGTTGTGGGGGCTATGATCAAAAGCTGTGGATTGCCAAGACGGTGAAAAAGGACCTGCCATGCCCAGGCCTACCGCAAATGACATCGAAGATCGAGCCGTCAAGCCCCTTCGACTATCTTCTGTCGCGTCTGCTCCTGGCGGCCTACAAGCGACGCCTGCGGAGCATCGCGGCAGTTGGACCTGCTCAGGTGGGCGAACAGTACCGTGAATGTGTGAGAACCTCACGAGACCGGGGCTGTCCAGGAAGGAATAGAACTTGACTCAGGAAGACACGGCCGAACTGCTTGAGCGCTTGAGGCGGCTGCTGGCGGAAGACCCCACCCTCGCCGCCCGGCTGGCTGCCATCACCGGTGACGGCAACGTGGTCGGCGACCACAACGTGGCCACCGTCAACAAACTGTCGGCGGGCGACTATGCCATCCAGATTGGGCAACTCCACCTAACACTTTCCCCTGACCAACTGCGTGCCCTGCCTGTGTCAGCCGTCTCCGCATCGCCCCTACCTCCTCTACTTGCGTCAGCCCCCACCGCATCTCCCCTACCTGCCGCCTCTACAGGACTGGCACGCCAGTTAAGGGTGTTTCTTTGCCACGCCTCCGGCGACAAGCCCGCAGTGCGCAACCTCTACCGTCGCCTGCGTGTTAGTGGCTTTGACCCCTGGCTGGATGAGGAAGACCTGCTACCCGGACAAGACTGGCAACTAGAGATACCAAAGGCGGTGCGCTCTTCAGACGCAGTTATCATCTGCCTCTCCCGTAAGGCGATTACGAAGGCTGGCTACGTCCAGAAAGAGATCAAGTACGCTCTGGATGCAGCTGACGAACAGCCAGAGGGTGCTATCTTCTTGATCCCTCTTCGTGTGGAGGAGTGTGAGGTTCCCGAGCGTCTCAGCCGCTGGCAGTGGGTTGACCTTTTTCAGGAGACAGGGTACGAGCGTATACTTCGTGCATTACGAGCACGGGCCGAGTCCCTTGGCCTGGGTTGGCATGCCTGGGAGCCGGAGATGGTACTCATCCCCGCCGGTGAGTTCCTGATGGGCAGCAATCCCGCGAAGGACAGGCGAGCCTATGACAATGAGCTGCCCCAGCACACCCTATACCTGCCCGATTATTGCATCGCCAAGACGCCGGTGACTAATGCCCAGTACGCAGCTTTTGTGCAGGCCACCGCCCACAACCTGCCGGTGCATTGGACGCGCGGGAAACCCGCAGAGGGTACAGAAGATCACCCTGTGGTCTACGTCTCCTGGCTTGACGCTGTTGCCTATTGCAGCTGGCTGTCCCAGGTGACCGACAAGATGTACGGCCTACCAAGCGAGGCCGAGTGGGAGAAGGCGGCGCGGGGGACGGACGGGCGTGTCTATCCCTGGGGGGACGAACCTCCCGACGAGGAACGGTGCAATTTCGGGGATAACGTGAAGGGAACCACGCCGGTGGGCCACTACTCGCCGCACGGGGATAGCCCCTACGGTTGTTCAGATATGGCTGGGAACGTGTGGCAGTGGACGCGGAGCCTTTGGGGCGAGGACTTGGAGAAGCCCGATTTCAGGTATCCGTATGTTCTCGGCGATGGGCGGGAGGACCTGGAAGCAAGTCGCGGTGTGCGCCATGTGTTGCGTGGGGGCGCCTTCAGCGCTGGAGTCAGGTACGTGCGGTGCGCCGCCCGCAGCAGGAGCAAACCGAACCGCCGGCACAGGAACTACGGTTTTCGCCTCGTGGCGGCCCGTGCGCCAGGATAAACCGGCAGTGTGTAGTAGGCGAAAGTCCTATGCAGCCAAGGTCTAGCGAACCGGGCTGGCCGCCAAAGGCTCCAACACAGGCGGGCGGTGCTGTAGAACTGAGCGGGCCCCGGTTGTTCAGGAAGGAATAGAACTTGACTCAGGAAGACACGACCCAGCTATTTAGGCGCTTCATACGGCTCCTAGCGGAGGACCCTACCCTCGCCGCCCGGTTGGCTACCATCACCGGTGACGGCAATGTAGTCGGCGACCACAACGTGGTCACCGTCAACAAACTGTCGGGCGGTGACTATACCATCCAGATTGGGCAACTCCACCTCACAATCTCCCCCGACCAACTGCGTGCGCTGCTCGTATCCGCCTACACCCCACCGCCGCTCCCTGACCCCGAGGTGCTCCCCGACCCCGGCCCGCTGCCGCCCGGCTTCCGCATCCCCTTCCAGCGCAACGCGCTGTTCACGGGGCGGGTGGAGCCGCTCAAGGCGTTGGCGGAGGCGCTGCTGGGAGGAGACGGGCGCTCGGCGCTGGTGACGCAGGCGGTGGCCGGGATGGGGGGCGTGGGGAAGACGCAGTTGGCGGTGGAGTTCGCCTACCGGTATGGGCGGTTCTTCCACGGGGTGCACTGGGTCAACGCGGGCGAGCCGGAAGCGATCGGGGGGGAGGTGGCGGCGTGCGGCGCAGCGATGAGCCTGCCCGGCTGGCCGGAGAAGCAGCCGGAGCAGGTGGCGCGGACGTTGGGTGAGTGGCAGCGGGGCGGGCGGCGGTTGGTCGTGCTGGACAACCTGGAGCAGGTGGGCGCGGCGCAGGAGTGGCTGGCCCGGCTCGGTGGGGGAGCGGTGCGTGTGTTGGTCACCGCCCGGCGGACCGACTGGCCGGGTTATCTGGGCCTGCGGCCGTTACGGCTGGAGAGTTTCACGCCGGAGGAGAGCCGGGCCTTTCTGCGCCAGCACTTGCCGGACGGACGGGCCACGGAGGCCGACCTGCAGGCGCTGGCGGAGCGGCTGTACCACCTGCCGCTGGCGCTGGAGCTGGCGGGGCGCTACCTGACCGGCCACGCGCGGCTACCGGTGGCCGGCTACCTGGTACGGCTGGAGAGCATGTGGGAGCACCCCTCGATGGCGGGGTGGCGGGAGGAGTTGAGGAACCCGACGGAGCACGACCTGCGGCTGGCGGAGACGTTCGCGGTGAGCTGGGAGCAGGTGGAGGACGAGACGGCGCGGCGGGTGTTTCTGCTGGCGGGCTACTGCGCGCCCAACCAGCCGATCCCGTGCAAGGCGTTGGAGCAGGCGGCGGGCATTGACCGGGAGGCCTGCGACGGGGCGCTGGGGGTGCTGACGGGGTTGGGCCTACTGGAGATGGGGGATCCCGAGGCGGGTCCCACGGTGCACCCCCTGCTGGCCGAGTATGGGCGCGCGATCGTGCCATCCGCTCCTGAGGGGGAGGGGGTTCTCGGCGCGCTGGCCGGCGCGCTGGCGAGGCTGGCCCGCGCCGCCAACGACCGGATGGATCAGACGGGCAGCCCGTCTCACTTTGTGCCCCTGCTGCCTCACGTTCGTCTGGTGGCCGAGAGGGCGGAGGAAGAAGGACTGGAAGATGCCGCCAATCTGTGGGGCAACCTGGGCTACTACCTGCGGACGGTGGCTGACTACGCCGGGGCGCGGGCGGCGTTCGAGCGGGCGCTGGCGATCGACGAGCGGGCCTTCGGCCCCGACCATCCCAAGGTCGCCATCCGGGTCAGCAACCTGGGGATGGTGCTGAAGGACCTGGGGGACCTGGTGGGAGCGCGGGCGGCGTTCGAGTGGGCGCTGGCGATCGACGAGCGCGCCTTCGGCCCCGACCATCCCAACGTCGCCATCCGGGTCAACAACCTGGGGGGGGTGCTGCAGGCCCTGGGGGAGCTGGCGGGGGCGCGGGCGGCGTTCGAGCGGGCGCTGCACATCTTC
>Ga0307379_10014589_pt1 | contig 10121 bp, 6 predicted proteins | sample UN2MG_FD_202237 | JGI IMG/M metagenome (GOLD analysis project Ga0307379, IMG submission 202237) | Soil microbial communities from Risofladan, Vaasa, Finland - UN-2 | ecosystem: Environmental > Terrestrial > Soil > Coastal area > Acid sulfate soil | place: Finland: Risofladan, Vaasa | collected... | reverse complement strand
ACTTCCGTCACCAGAGCCCCACTGAATGAAGGGTCCGGCATCTGGTAATACAGGTGATACAGGAACATGGCATTCATGCAGTGCCTTGCAAGTCTTCAAGTTACAGAGGAGGATAATGGATAAACTCAGTCCATCCGATGAAGCAGAACTAGAGCGCATTATGGGTCTGCTGGACACGATAGACATACCCGCTGCGACCAGGGTCTTGCTCGAGATAAAAGAGGTCATGGACGAAGCCGGAGTGACCTTCTTCCTTCGTCAGGGGACATGCCTCGGTGCAATCAGGGATAATGCCTTCATTCCGTGGGATGACGATATTGATGTCGGTTCTGTAATCGGTCTGCACGGACTCAGTGAGGAAACGGTAGAATCGGTGGCGCAAACACTCAGAGAACGAGGTTTTCTCCTCAGAATCGAGCATCTTGACTACTCTCTGTACGTACCGATGGTAAAGGAATCCCTCAGGATTGACTGGAACTGCTACCGGGTGCTTGATAATGCGGTATTCATGTATCCGGGAATCCGCATCCCGGTTCACCTGCTTACTGACCTGAAAGAAATAGAGTTCCTCGGTGAGAGGTTTCTCGTGCCGAATCCACCCGAGGAGTACCTTGAGGTCAAGTATGGCCCGGACTGGCGTGTCCCGAAACAGGCCGGGGACTACGAGGAGGATGTTCTGGCTGGCATCCCTGATACAACTGCCCCCGGTCGAGCGGGGAGATTAAAGCAGTTGCTGGACAGAATAATGCCACGACACACGGCTACCGTGATGGTACTGGACCAGGAAGGTCAGCCGGTGAGCGGGGCCTTGATATCAGTGGCCGGGATGGGTACTTCCCGAGCCAACAAACGGGGAGTTGTCAGGCTTTACTTATCCAGGGTCGACTTCTATGCTCTTGTGGTCAAGTTCGACGACCACAGGGGTGTTCTCTTCGTGGAAAGAATCGGACCGGGCCAGAGCTACATCTACCGGCCGGGTGAAGAGCATCTCCTTGCAAGAGACGGCGCCGGCTAGCATCGGGAAGGACACATATGCCAGGAGAATCAATTCGCATACTGGTGACCACTCCAGTAGGGGAAGCTTGTCTGAGGCAGATTGAGGCGGTCAGTCACCGTGTCAAGGTTGTGGATGTCTCGGATTTACTTTGTGCTGAACGGATGGGGGACTCTGCTGCCAGGAATGAACTCAATCTCCTACTGGCTGATACTGAGGTAATCTTCGGGTTTGACCTTCCACATGACCTTGCCGGGCGTACTCCCGGATTGAAATGGATCCAGGTACTCAGCGCCGGGGTCGACCATCTCATGACCGAGGATATTCTGAAGAGTCCGGTGATAATGACAAACATCAAGGGTATGAGTGCAACGCCAATCGCTGAATTTGTCTTCGGGGTAGCGTTGATGCTGGTTAAACAGTTGCCATTATGCTTTCAGCTGAAGCAAGCGAAGCAGTGGCAGAAATTTAAGACGTCCACGCTACTTTCGAAAACAATGGGGATTGTCGGGTTAGGTTCTATCGGGAGAGAGGTGGCCAGGCTGGCCAAGGCCTTCGGTATGAAGGTGATAGCGATTCGCAGGGTGACGGAGCAGATAACACATGCCGAAAACGTGGACATAATGCTGCCCGGAGACCAGTTGCACCGGTTACTTGCTGAGAGTGATTTCGTCGTGCTATCCGTACCGCTTACGCCGGAAACGAATGGACTGATCGGTGAGAAGGAACTCCGAACCATGCAGTCTACTGCCTATCTGGTCAACATTGCCCGGGGCGATGTGGTCGATGAAGAGGCGTTGAGTCGTGCACTAGAGGAGGGTTGGATCGCCGGCGCCGGACTTGACGTCTTCGCCACCGAACCCTTGCCGGCCGACAGCCGATTGTGGGCGCTCCCCAATGTAATCCTCAGTCCCCACGTCTCTGGAGACATCGAATGCGAATATGAACTCGCAACCGAATTGTTCGCAGAAAATCTCAAGCGTTATCTGAATGGCGACAGGTTGTTTAACGTGGTAGACAAGAAGAGAGGGTACTAGATACTGGCGATTGGATAGGCTGGTATCGTGACTCCAACCATCAGGTTGGAGGGTGATTGCCTGATTGGTCGGGGTACATCACTCAATCGAACCGCAGCTCCGCGAACTACCAGACTGCTTATCTATTGCCAGACCTGATGCCCAGTGGGTGATACCGGCCATAACGTTTGCACAAACGTGGTATCTCCGAGCTCAACTCACTGCTACCACCGATTTCATGATGTTCTGCAGTCTCTTGATAATCATATCGATGTCTTCTCTGTTTACCCACAGGGGCAATGTGAACTTAATTCTATCCTGCTCCATACCGCTACAAAGGATTATCAGGTGTTGTCTTAGCGCCTCAGAGCGGATCTTCCTGGCAATTTCCGGAGCGGGTTCCTTTGTTTCCTTACTCTTCACCACCGCGAAGGACTGTAGCAGTCCAAGACCGGTCACATTATCGATATTCCCGAATCGCTCCAGGCACTTCAGTTCTTCAGTGAAGTAGTCGCCAACTCTCTCAGCATTCTCTATGAGGCCGTCTTCTTCAAGGACTCTTAGTACTTCCAGGGCAATATGTGTCGCCAACGGACTGTTTACAAACGTCGAACCAATGCCGGAACCTGTGGGGGAGATACAGTCCCATATCTCTGCTCGGGCAATGACAGCGCTAAGTGGATAATAACCACCAGCCAGGGACTTGCTCAGCAGGATGATATCAGGCTCAACATCCGAATGTTCAACGGCAAGCAACCTGCCGCTGCGCCCCATCCCAACCTGAATTTCATCATCGATAAATAGTATACCCCGTTCCTGACATAGTTTCTTCAGGCCGAATATAAAATCTCTGGGAGGAATAATAAACCCGGAGTGCCCCTGGACAGGTTCGATTATCAACGCGGCAATATCCTTGTCCTGACTGAGACGCTGCTCGGCTATCCGGAGGCATTGATAACGGCACTCAGAGCGGCTGTCGCAGTGATAGCAATCTGCGTAGGGAAGCCGTACTACTTCTCCCGGGTAGGGAATGTACTGCGGCTTGTTAATTATAGCGTCATCGGTAACCATCATCGCACCATAGGAGCATCCGTGGAATGCTCCGGTGAAGCAGGCCAGCTTGGTTTTCCCGGTATATGCCCTGGCCAGCTTGATGGAAGTCTCTACGGCCATTGCCCCACCCACGGGGAAATATACCTTCTTGTTCGGAGTCCCGGGCGTCTTCTCTGCAAGAGCCTTACTCAGAAGGAGTTTACTCTCACTGTTGAAGCTGTGAATATGGTCGATTGTCCTTACCGCCTCCTCAGCCGCCCTTCTAATCCTTGGATGCTGGTGACCGAAGTTCAGGGCGGAGAAGCCCATTCCCAGGTCCATATATGGCTCACTCTGGTCCTTGAACCAGACGTACAATCCCTCTGCCTTCTCGGGGACGAGGAACTGGTCATACATCCCACTCTCGTCACACTGGCAAGAAAACCGGTTGTATATGTCGTGAAGCTCATCACTGCTGTACTTCCTCTTCTCGGCTACTGATCGCTTATAGCTCATCTTCAGGTGTCCCTCCTATTCGGCTATCCGACTCAGTCTCCCAAGTTGTTCCTGTGAGACCTGGACTGTCGTGCCAAATCACTGTGCTTATCTGCTTCGTGCAATCTCAATCCCAGCTTCCCTTTCCTGGACCTTTGCGTAACGCTGAAATACTGTACATGCGAAGTCTTTATAATACTGAAAAACGGTCCGGCACCGCCTTCAGGAATCACCTGATATGCGCCCCGAAGAGTTCGGTATCCTGCCCGGTCTCTACGTGTATACCATAGCTCTGAGAAGCTTTATCACGTGCCCGCGTGACGCGCGCAAGCTACGCCTACGCAGGACGATAGTGCCCCTCCCTAGCGATCATTTACTCTGCGTCCCTTTGAAGGCCTTCTGGCAGAGGAGGCTCGCGAGTGCCTCCACCAGTGTCTGGTTCTCAGCCTCGGTACGGGAGGCGATTCGCACGTAGCGGTCGGCCTCCGGCATCGTCTTGCCGGCACAGTGCTTGACCAGGATATTGTGTTCGATGAATAGCTGCCGGGTTAGTTCCGGGCCGCTTATTGCGTCATCAGGTACGCGACAGAGCACAAAATTGGCGTCCGGCCGGTACGCGGTCAACCCTGGAATCGTGCAGAGACCCCGGTAAAGCTCATCCCGGTCAGCCCGGACGAGGTCACAGCTAAGGGCAAACTCTTTACGATAGCGCGGAGCAAGTCGGAGGAATGCCTCGGCAAAGGCGTTGATATTCCAGATGGGAATCTCTTCCCGCACCGCTCTGGCGAACTGGCTATTGTCTGTCAGGAGATAGCCGAGACGCAGCCCGCCAATACCATAACACTTGCTCAGGCTCTTGATTACCGCCAGGTTCCGGTACTGCCCGGTCTCGGTCTCCATAGTGGCTTCCCCGGCATTCGCCATGAAGTCGATGAAGGACTCGTCGATGATGAGTAGAATGGCTCTGTCTGTCAGTCGTTCGACAAGCCAGGTAAGGTCGGCTTTCGGGACCGCTAGAGAGGTCGGGTTGTTCGGGTTCAGAACGATGGCGATATCAGCAGCGCAGTTGACCGCCTCACGTGCGAACCTTTCCACGTCCAGCTGGAAAGAGGGCGGTTCGAGCACCGACTCGGTGACAAGCCCCTCCGGTACGGCGTTAACCCACTCGTTGAACGATGGAACCGGTACGATGAGCCGCTGCTTGAGCCGCCGACCGATGACCTTAATCAGTTCGGAGGCGCCGTTACCCACGATAATACATTCCGATGGCTGGTCGATGAGCGTTGCCATCAGTTTGGCAATAACATTCTGGCCACTGGGGTAGTTGAGCACGAGGTCACGCAGATGATTGGAGATGTCATTGAGTAAAACTTCGGGTGGGAAGTAGAGGTTGTAGAGGAGAGCATGGTCAACAAAGTCGTAACGCCAGTAGTCACCGTGGAGACTTGAAATGTACTCGTAGCGCTGCTCCTTGCTGGCGAACAGGTAGTTGGCTGCTGTCAGGTCGTCCTGGTTGTCGATTTCAATCCAACTGATGGCATCACAGCGGACGGCGGCCATCGTTAGCCCGTCCTGGCTGCAAAGCTCATTCAGCACCACCTCGTAATAATCGTGGACGTTGCCCAAGGCAATGGTGGCATCGAGGCAAGGCAGGAAGTGCTCACGCAAGAAACGGCCACCGAGGCGGTAGATGTTGACTGTCTTGAAGGTGTTCGAGTAATCGAAACCGGGTCCCTGGTGCCTGGACTCTACCATGGCTTCAATGCTGTCGTGCTTATCAAGCCGGACCACAGTCCCGGACATCCACGATTGATGATGTGCGACCGCGGCATGGTTCTCTCCTCCGGCACGCAGCAAGCTGTCGAGTAACTCGCGTTCGAAGTACACATCAGCTTCGAGAAGGAGTATGTCGTCATCAAGGTACTCTCGGGCAAGCCATAGGGAATAGATGTTGTTCGTGGTGGCGTAGCGCTCCGACTCCACGTATATTATCTTCATTCCCCGGAACCGGCCACCGATGCGCTCAAGGATTTTCTCCTTCAGGTGACCAACTACGATGACCGTCTCTTTTATCCCTGAGTCTGCCAGGTGGGTCAGTGTATTGACGAGAATCGGCACTCCGTTTACCGGTACGAGGCATTTCGGCAGCCGGTCTGTCAACGGACGCAGACGGTCACCCACACCGGCGGCCAGGATGACTGCTTTCCGTACCTGGGGCCGTGGCCACTGGTACCGTTGCCTTTCAGAAACGCTCGTATTCTTCTCCGCCATGAATTACTCCATAGACCTCTGGCTGCGCCAGATAAACCAGGTAGCACAGGTAACGTGAGCCAAGGAAGCGAATGCTTCAGACAGGGTTGCAGTTGGTCGAACACGGGGCATGAGGGAACTGCCTGGTGGGTTGACAGTGAGGCTTATCAATGTCAGGCAGCCTGCGCAGGGCACTGTTCGCGCAATTCGGTGGGGCTATGTTTAAATCGATATTCATTAAGCCTGATTGCCGGCTGGTCATGGCCTACCGCCAGCCCCCCGATGTTAGGGTAACCTGGCAGCTTTGTCAAGTTGAGCTTCCGGTCACGATGACAGCATGGTCGGCAAGAATATCAAGGTCATACCTGTCCAGTCACAGGGGCACAGCCCAGTCTTATATGACCTGTTGCTCCTTGAATTGAGCGATATTTTCCCAGCTGTAGCCAAGCCCGAGAAGGACCTCTTCGGTGTGCTGGCCGAACTCGGGTGCCGGTAGTCTGACACTGGACGGGGTCTTACTTAGATTGAGAGGGTTGGCCAGCACCTCGATGCGTCCGTAGGTGGGGTGGTCAAAAGGCACAAAGCAATCATTCGCCCTTCCCTGAGGGTCGTTGACCACTTCGCTGAGCTTCTGCTGTGCACCAAAAGGAATACCGGCCTCAGTGAGACGTAACTTCCACTCCTCGAGTGGCCTGTTCTTGAAAGCGTCTCTGATAATGGTGTAAAGGGCAAGGTGATTCTCAAGTCTGGCCTCGTGATTTTCGAACCTGGGGTCATGCTCCAGCTCCGGCCGACCCAGGGCCCGGCAGACCTTTGCCCAGTAACGGTCGGGTTGCAGCACGTTGATGTGTATTATCCTGTCGTCCCCGGTCGTATGATCCATTGACATCGGGTTGGGGACATTCTCTTTCATGAAGTCATGGAGCCGGTTGAACACTGCCTCGGATTCAGCTACCAGTTCCCGGTAGCGCTTCACCCTCGGTTCCTCTTCATCCATCTGACCCGGTGCAATATCTCGCATGTCCCGGCCGGTTATCAGAGCACCCCCAATATCAAACGAGAGCTGGTACATCCCGGTGTGGAACAGGGACAGGTCCACTTCCTGCCCTACTCCTGTCCTTTCCCGCACGTATAATGCCGTCATCACCGCAGCAAACAGGCCAAGCCCGGCTACGGTATCTCCGAAACCAGCACGAAAGCCAATGGCCGATGCTCCGGGTGGTGTCAGCATATGCGTTACCCCCGACCGAAACCAGTGGACAGTCTGGTCAAATGAGGGTAGATTCCGCTCAGGCCCCTTCTTACCGAGGCCTGTTATGGAGCCATAGATGAGTCTCGGGTTCAATCGACTCAAGGTCTCGTATTCCAGTGCGTACCTTTCCCGCTCGAACATGCGTAGATTGGTCACGAACACGTCAGCCTTTTCCACCAGTTTGTAGATGATTTCCCGACCGCCCTCTGTGGACAGGTCCAGAGTAACGCTTTTCTTGTTTCGGTTGAAGGCCTCCCAGTTATAGTTGACTGTAGAAGGGACACCATTACCACCCCCGTGTCCTGCCTGGTGGCTTCGCCAGAAGTCTCCCCGCTGAGGGTGCTCGATATGTATTACGTCTGCACCAAAATCCCCCAGATGCCGGGCACCCATTGGTACAGCCACTACCTGAGATACGTCAATTACCCTGATGCCCTCAAGAGCAGAATCCATCCCCTTCAACCTCCTTTTTCCGGTTATACAATACCATCAATATAACCCCCTGGCTCCTGTAAATCAAAGCAGGTGTTCGTATATGTCTTCACCGGGAGTACCCTGAGAGTGCTTATTTACCCCGGCACCCAACCCGAATAGCATGGTGTGGCCATGGATAGAACATGAGAATACAAGCAAATTACGTAGTAATACGTATTGACAAAGTTAACGTTTTCAGAGATGGTGGAATAGGCACAGGCACACGGTCGAAGCAGAACTGTCGCCGACAGCTCAGGGTTTCTAAATTCACAGAGAAGGAGATTTATTATTTACTATGGCAGGTAGACTGAGAATGCCAAGCAGTATAACTACAAGAACACTAATCTGGGTTGGTGTGGCCCTGCTTGTCTGTATCACAATACTCCTGTTACCAGAAATTGAGGGCCTGTCTCCCAGAGGGCAGAGTTTCCTTGCCCTGTTAGCCATGGTATTGGTACTCTGGGTTTCCGAAGCAATCCCCATAGGGATTACGGCGTTACTGGCCGGTGGCGGACTGATAGCCTTTGGTGTTCAGAGTGCACCGAACGCGTGGATGCCTTTCTCAAATGCAGCGGTTATGTATGTCCTTATGCTGATAATGTTTGGTGTCATTATTGAGCAGGTTGGACTTGCCAAGAGAATCCTTAACTTTATACTCAGGAAGGGTGGCACAAATGTAAAGCGATTGAGTCTGCTTCTGGCGGTATCTTCTACTTTACTGGCGACAATCTTCCATGATGCCACAGTTACGATAATAATGCTCTACAGTATTATCCCTATTTTCCGGATGATGGGAATCACGCCAGAGAAAAGTAACCGCCTGAGCAAATTCTTTGTGCTATTGATACCGCTTGCCGCTTCAGCAGGTGGTTTTGGAACCTATCTCGGTGGCGGAAGAAACCCGATTACCGTGGATATTTTGCAGCAAATAACGGGGGTAGAGATTGGATTTCTTCAATTCATGACCTATAACCTTCCAATTGCACTGTTCACAGCCTTTGCCACCTGGGGGGTTCTCTGGCTTGTATTCAAACCTGATGTTAAGGAACTTCCGGGAGAATTGGCAACCGAAAAACTACCCCCGATGAGTAAGAATGAAAAGACGGTGCTGGGGCTTTTTCTCGCTGCCTTTGCGCTCTGGACATTTACCGACCTTACCGGGGTACAGGTCAGCGTAGTTGCTGCCGCTGTCCTCGCTGTTATCTTTGCTCTAAGGCTTGTCGATTGGAAGGAAACAATCTTGAAGTTCCCGTGGGAATCATGGCTCGTCTTTGGTGCCGGCGTCAGCCTGGGAACAGCCATGCTTGAATCTGGTGCCGGCCAATGGTTAGCCGGCGTTTTCCTACCTATCTTCATTGGTGGACCCTGGACCCTTCTCTTCTTGGGTTGTGGTCTCCTGGGTGCAGTACTTACCAGTATGATGAGTAATACGGCTGCCGCTGCCCTGCTTCTGCCAATTACAATCCCCCTGGCTCAGAGCCTGGGAATTGACCCGGCGCCAATAGCACTTGGCGCACCCATAACTTGCTCTTTCATTTTCCTTGTTATCGGATGCCCACCAACGATAATCGCCTATGCCACGGGGTATTTCAGCCAGACAGATTTTGTTAAGGTAGCAGTCCCGTGGGCAATTACAAACATCCTGGTGGTCACCGCTGTTGTCTCGATTTACTGGCCGTTGATAGGTTTTGGGAATTTGCCCTTACTCGGGTTCTTAGATTAGTGAAAAGGCAAGACAGTTATTATATGATTTCGTGGCACTCCGTTATTGAAAATCCAGAGTCCGTGGACGGGCTAAAGAAATTGGTTGGCTACAAAGGGACAGGCTAAAGCGGATAGGGGTCTCGGGTAATAGAGAGAGGTTACCAGATTTTGTGTAGAGGGGGACATAGAAAGATGCTAAGAAAGTGCTGGGCGTTCTTATGGTTTCACTTTGGGGGGGTTATGCCTGGCTGGATTTATCGAGAGTCGGAGAGCCTAAATCGTGAAGTTCTGAAGGCAGAGCCTGAGGTACAGCGTCTCTTTATCCATAAGCTTAGTGAATTTGAGAGTGATCAGATTTCATCTGAAGAACTAAAGTAGTGGTGTAAAGAGCATATCCCAGCGGTCAAGTAGAAATACTCGTGGCGGCTGATAGTCCTGCCCAATGGGTATCACTAGAGGAGGATGAGACAATGCTAATCTTCTGGATTATAGTAGGTATCCTGGGAGTCCTTGCAACAGAGGCATTTTAGACAAAAAGAGAGCCCGGGGAACAACCCCCGGGCCCTTCTGGACACCCCCAGACTCCTGCTAGTGTCTGATTACGCCTAGCTTGTTTAAGTGGCGTTGAACGGTAACTCGACCCCTGCCGACAATTCTGGCTACTTCGGCGCAAGGTAAGCCTTCATCCACATACAGTTGGCGCATCCGCTCTACATCTTCAGCGTCAGCGTGGTCATATTTTGATTGTCTATGCCTATGCCGGCATAGATACAGCTCATCGGCGTTGTTTAGCTTCCCGCCTTCAGCCCTTATCGCACCTGTGTTGACCATTCTTTTAGGCAGTGTTTTGAGCATAGCGATGGCGTCAAGCCTGGCGTCCATGTCGGGAGTTGGGGAACTGAGT
>Ga0307379_10014586_pt1 | contig 10121 bp, 16 predicted proteins | sample UN2MG_FD_202237 | JGI IMG/M metagenome (GOLD analysis project Ga0307379, IMG submission 202237) | Soil microbial communities from Risofladan, Vaasa, Finland - UN-2 | ecosystem: Environmental > Terrestrial > Soil > Coastal area > Acid sulfate soil | place: Finland: Risofladan, Vaasa | collected... | reverse complement strand
CACGGGCCGTCCGGCCAGCGGATGGGTGTGTGCAGGGATTGCATGGGCCGGAAGATGTCTGCCGGCAAGAAAAATAAAACTTCGGCAGCAAAAACCGAGAAACAGAAGCCGGGTAAGAAGGACAGGAAAGAGGAATTAGGAAACAGGAAAGAGAAAAAAGCGGCGCCCGAGCCTCCCAGCGTCCCGGCATCCTCGCCTCCCAGCATTTCAATCGATTTCTCGGGCTATGAGGAGTTGCTGGATCTGATTCGCCTGGTGGCCGAGGCCGAAGAGCGGACCGTTGAAAAGCAGCTTTTTTACTGGATTAAAAAAATGGATATTAACAAACTTCAGAGGTACTTAGATGACGGACCGTCTGTTTTATCTTAAGGAATTGACCAGCAACGAGTGCCAGTGCGGGCGGCATAAGAGTCCGCGGAACTCCTTTTGTTTTCATTGCTACAGCGACCTGCCGAATCATATGCAGAAGGATTTGTGGCTGATGCTGGGCGCCGGGTACGAAGAGGCATATGATTCGGCGGTGCATTATTTGAATAGCTGAGGGAAAAGAAGAAGGTAAAAGGTGGAAGGTAAAAGGTGGAAGGTGGAAGAATGAAACTCGAAGATCTTGGGATCGAGCCTAAAGCAGGAATCCACAGTCAGCAGTTGACCCGGGCGGAGAATCTCTTCGTCGGGATCCTGTGGGTGGATCATGTGGGCGAGGAGAACGCCATCGGGGCGGACGACCTGGCCCTGCGGTTTGCGGCGGATCTGAACGGGTGGTCGTTGACCGAGGAGGCGATAAAAACCCGCAAGCGGCTGATGCAGCAGTCGGAGCTCAATCGCCGGGTTCTGAGCCAGTGGAAACGGGACGTCCGGTGGATGCACAACCACCTATTAAAACAGCACGATCACATACCGGTCCTGTCGAAAGCGGGACCTGGCGGCGGGTACTGGATCGCCGAGAGCGAAGACGAGCTGGCCGCGTTTTACGACGCGTTTCGGAAACGGGGCCTGACCGGGCTGGTAAAAGCGAGCCGAGGGAAAAAAGCGGTGCTGGTGGATATGGTGCGGCAGCTCTCGTTTGATTTTGATCTGGAGGACAAAACCGACCTGGCGCCGGTGCGGCCGGGGGCGGATGTGTCCATGCCGGTGGCGGTGGTGGACCAGTTTTTGGAGCGGATGCTGGCCCGGCCGGAGCAGTTTGCCGGGGATCTGCGGCGGCTGTCGGACAAGTTCGGGCACGTTCTTTTTTCGAAATATCGCCACCAGGCGGTGCGGCGGAAGGTGCGGGAGTTGGCTGTGTTGCTGGAAGGTTAGAAGGTGAGAAGATTAGAAGGTCGGCAGATCGAGGCGGCGCGGGGGCAGGGATTTCCAACCCTCTAACGTTCTGATTTTCTTAACTTCTTATTTTTAAAAGGAGGGCCGAGAAGTGAGCAAAAAAAAGAACGGAAAACTGAAGTGGGTGCCGTGGTCGCGGTATGCGCTGTTGCTGAGCGTCGACGGGAAATCGCCGGTTTTGTTAGGGCGGTTTCGGCGGCGGGAAATGCCGTCGCGGGAGGCCGAGCGGTTGTGCGTGCTCCGGGGATATGTGCCGAGCGTTTTCGATACGCGGCGGGAAGAGATCATTTGGCCCGGGTTGGTGAAATGAAATATGAAACTGACATGTCCTTTTTGCTTGAGAAAATTCGGGATCGAGGAAGGAACGAGGAGCGCGGTTATGATCGAACTGGCTGAAATCGGGACGCGGTTGGGGAAACACTGGCTTTTGGCCTGGGAATATGCCGAGGCGTTCAGGGGCCGGCGGGATGGAACCATCACCGCCGCGAAACGGCTGCGGATATTTAAAGAATTGGCCAAGCTGTTTGAATCCGGCATTTTTGAATACGACGGCAAACGGTACCGGACCGACCCAAGCAAAATCATGGCGGCGCTGCGGACGGTTTGCGATGCGGATAAGTACAACTTTAAAAATCACAACTACCTCAAAAAAGTACTTCTCGAAACTTCGGAAAGGCTGTCTGCGGAAGGATTGACGGCGAGGGAGGAAGGGAGAAGGATAGAAGTTAAGAAGGTTAGAAGGAAAGAAGATAGGCAAGACGACTGGCCCGAGGAGATCGGAGATATCAAGGATCGACTGGGGGTCAAAAGGATGTCCGATTTAATTGGGGGAAAGGCGAGGAAAGAGGATAGAGGATAGAGAAAAGAGGGTTTTAACTATTTCCTATTTCCTAATTTCTCTTTTCTTAGCGACTGAAAGGAGCAGGCCATGAAAAAGATATTGTGTTTTTTTCTGCGGCACAAATGGCACCGGGTGATTCGGAAAAAATATGGCGAGCATCGGACGTACACCTTTGATTTTTTTAAGTGTTTGAGGTGTCCGGAATGGAAGATCGACGCAAAATGACTGAAAAAGAAATAAAGATTCCATGCCCTTTATGCGGCAAACGAATATGTGACGGAAAAGGAATGCCGGAGGGCACGTTTGAGGTTGAACTTAAATGCCCCGGATCTTGTGGTTTTGTATGGTTGGATGCACAATATATCCGAAAATATCTTGACAAAACATAGCGTTTTATAGGATTTTAGAGAAAAAATAACAAGTTGACGGCGAGAGCGGCCTGAGAGCCGCCATTTCAAAATCGAAACGCCGGAAAAAAGGCCCTGGGAGGCCCGCAGTTCAAATGAACTGTCGGGCCTCTTTTTTTTTGGAGGATGGCATGAACACCATTAAAAAAATATGCATCGATCCCGGGCATGGGGGTGACGACAACGGGGCGGCCTGGGGGCATGCGGAAGAGGACGACATCAATTTGTCGGTGGCGTATCTTCTTCGGTGCGAGCTGGAGAAAAGGGGCGTCGACGTGGTGATGACCCGGGAGGCCGATGTTTATGTGGCCCTGGCCGATCGGTGCATGATCGCCAACAAGGCCCACTCGGATTATTTTGTCAGCATCCACTGCGACGCCTTTCACAAGGAGACCGCGTCCGGAATTTCCACCCACGTGTTTCGGGGTGCGAGTGACGTGTCGATGGCCCTGGCCGAGCGGGTCCAGGGAGCGATGCTGAAGCGGTTTCCCGGCCATCTCAACCGGGGCGTCAAACTGGCCGGGTTCTGTGTGCTCCGGCACACCCTCATGCCCGCGGTCCTGGTGGAATGCGAATTTATCAGCAATCCGGATACCCGGAAGTTTTTGCGGGAACCGGAGAATCAGCTCGCTATAGCGCGGGCGATCGCGGGGGCGATATAAAAATGTTTAAATCGATCGCGGTTTTTTTGATTTTGTTTTTGGCCGTATCGGCCCGGGGCGACCGATGGTTCGCGGCCACGGCCCTGGATACCGAGGGATTTGAGTCCGGATATTCCGAGACGGTCCAGGCGGTGGGATGGTTCACCGGCGGCATCACCTTTGGCTGGACCCCGAACACCGAGCCGGACATTTACAGATATCAATTTCACGTAAAAGATGCGCCGGCCGCCGTTTTTATGCCGATCGAGGTCGAAATCAAACATCTGGACCACTGCAAAATTAATCTTATCGAAAACGAGTGCATGAAAACATTTGCAATCGAAGATCCACAAGACATCCGCATAGAAAGGAGGTTCCCATGAAAAACCTGTTTTTTGCTGTTCTTTTGGCCGCACTTCTGGCGCCGGCGATCGCCCGGGCCGCGCCGTTCCTTTCTGGGGCGCCGACCACGTCGCCCTGGACCAGTTGCCAGATCACCATCGACGGCGCCGTTCACACTGTTGTCCCGTTCGACAAGGGCGACGGTACCGCCCAAGCGGTCCTGGATCTCGGGCCCTTGAACCTTGCATCCGGAAACCATAGCGCGACAATCAAGTATTTTAACACACTGTGGGGGGTGCAATCGAATGCCGTCCCTTTCGAATTTCCCAGCGTCGCATCGGGGGACCTGGAGGACCCGTCCGGTATCGGGTTAAGTGCTACGGACCCCAGATAAACTGCGGCGATGAAATTTATATTCATTAAAAACCAATAGGAGGCGGCGCATGGAAAAGAAGAACACAGAGGAGGTCTTGGAAGTCGGTAAAATCGGGAAGTTCGCCGAGATCAAGGACAAGGCGGATTTTCGGAAGCTGTTGGCGTTGATTATCATCCTGGGCGGCGGAGCGTATCTCTGGACCAAGGCCGATTCGGCCCAGGTGATCGCCTATGTTTTCGGGATCATGTCCACGGCCATCGGGTATTTTTTCAGCACGACACAGTCGAGCCAGGAGAAGAGCAAGCAGATCACGGATCTGACGCAGAAATCAGAAGGTTAGAAAATCAGAAGGTTAGAAGATTGGAAAGCCGAGCATGTTCGGACTGCCAACCTTCTCACCCTCTTACCTTCTTAACTTCTTGACCTAAAAAAGGGAGGCGAAAATGCATAAAAACAAAAGAGTTACACGACCGATACTGTTAATTTTAACAGTATGCCTGATGGGGGCGCTGGTGTCCGGGTGCGCCACCGTCGATCTGAACAAGACGACGCCGGACGAGATCTATCGGACGGCCCTGGTGTCATACGACAAGGCGCTCAAATGGTACACCAAGTCGGCGCGGAACTATGAGATGCACTATCAGGCGGCGCCGCCGGCGGTGCAGGCCGACTGGAAGGCGCGGATCGATCCCATATTTCTCGACGCCAAGGATGCGCTGGACGCGTGGTGGAAAGTGCTTTCCACCGGAGATCCCGGCCTGGTGGAAGGGGAGACCTGGGACGAGTGGGTCACGAAACTGGCATTAACCGGGTTAGATTTTTTAGAGAGGTATGAAAAATGATAGGGATTGAAGATTTAAGAATGGGGCTTCTGATCGGGCAACTCGGGTTCAGCGGGGTCCGGGAGTTGATCGGCCTGTTTATAAAAACCGGCGCCACGCTGCCCGAGATCGAGACGATTCTGGCGGACATTGAAAAGGATCGGGCGGCCGCCGACGCGGCCACGGACGTGCTCTTGAAACACTAAATGAAACCGCTGCCGCAAACAGAGCTGGATCTCATCGAGCATTATGCCGGGACGCGATTTGATGGGGAATTCTGGCGCACGGTGAACGTGCAGCGGGTGCTGCGGCAGTTGATCGGCCACATCAAGTGGCAGGATTCAAGGATCCAAGAATTCGAGGATTCAAGGGGAAAAGAGGGACACTGATGGAAACGATTTCACTGGGGTGGGCCGGGGTGATCATACAGATTCTGGGAATGCCGGGGCTGATCTTCATTATCTGGCATTTCGACAACAAACGATTTGCCCGGATGGAAGAAGACCGGCAGAAGGAGCAGGCCGCGATCCTGACGCAGTACCGCCGGGATATCCGGGAAAAAGAGGATGCCCGGCAAAAGGATCTGGCAAAGATCCTGAACCACTACCGGGAGGATGTGAGCCAGGTCCGCCTGCTGTACGAGAGCAACGCCCGGCTGGTGACGAGCACCCATCACGCCTATGAACGGCTGGAAAAGCTCTACGGCGAGGCCATCGGCGTCATCTCATTGAACACCCAGACCCAGGCCAACCTGGTGAACGCCATTAAAAACAATAAATTCTGCCCGATTATACGGGGCAAAGGAGCGCCGGAATTATGAACATCGAACGCGCGGCGATGCGGGGGAAGCTAGCCGGGGCCAAGGAAAAACGGCGCCGGCTCATGAGTAAATTCGAGGCCCTGGCCACGGCGATCCGGCAGGGGATCAACACAACCCTGGCGGACATCGAGGACATCCGGATCGATGAGCTGTCTCCGATTTGGAGCGACCTGGAGATGGCCTGGGCGGAGATCCTGTCGCTGAGGAGTGATATCGAGCGGCTGGAACGGGAGCTGGGCTGATGGCCGTCAAAGGTGAGAGGGCCATATTGGAGCCGCAGGCGCGCCTGCTGTTCGGGGACGGCAAGGGGATTTCGGAGATATCCGAAACGCTCGGCGTGAGCGAAACATCGCTGTATCGATGGAAATCGGAGAGCAGGGTTCCCGGCGAAGATATGGACGGCTGGGAAAAGGACCGGTTCCAGAAGCGGAGCGTGGCCGAGCGGATCATGGGCCTGTTTTTGCGGGAGCTGAAGGCCGCGGAAGATATGGCGGAGGGGTCCGTCTCCTCGGCCACCGGGGACTCGCTGGCCAAGCTGGGATCCCTGGCGGTGCGCTGGGCAGAAGTCGAGCGGTCCGCATCCGGCAAGGCCCTGGACATCGACCGGCCGAAAATATTTCTGGAAAATCTGGAATGGCTGGCGCGCGCCCTACAGGAAACGGACCCTGAAGGACTTAAGGTTCTGGCGCGTAATTTCGATCAATTGACAGTCAAATTTAAGGCGGAATATCTCAATGCGTAAGCGGCCGGATCTAACAGAGGGGCAATTCGACAAGTATGTGGCGGAGCTGCGCAAGTGGGTCAAAGAAAGCGTTTCCCCGTTTGAAAATGATACCCCGGCAAAGAAAAAGGCGCGCGTCCAAAGATCGAAAACAGACAAGCTCTATTTCATGGCCACCTATTTGCCGCATTACTTCACGGTCGATTTCGGGGATTTTCACCTGGAGTGGCAGGCGTTCGCCGAGCTAAAGGACCGATTCGGGCTGATCGGCGCTCCACGGGAACATGCGAAGACCACTTTTTTCACCTTCGGCGATCCACTGCACGTCATCTGCCACGATCTTTTCAAGTTCGGCATGATCATCTCGGATACCCATGATCAGGCCCAGGCGTTCACTGTGGCGATCAAAATCGAACTCGATGACAATGTGCGGCTCCGCCACGACTTCGGAAACCTAAAAACCAGGGTCTGGGCCGATGATGAATTTAAGACCAAAAACGGCATGTTGATCCTCGCTCGGGGGCGCAAAGACAAGGTGCGCGGGATCAAAAACGGCCCCCACCGGCTCGATTATGTGCGTTTCGATGATATGGAAAACGATGAAAATGTCGAAAATCCGAAGCGCGTCAAAAGGCTGGTATCCTGGATCCGGGGCAGCGTCATCGGATCCTGCGGAGAGGGCTATAATGCGCTGATGGTCGGAAACCTTTTTCATCCGAGATCCGCCATATCGCAGTTTATCGCCATGAAGGATGATGAAACCGGCGAGTCGCTCTATGCCTCCAAGGTTTATGTTGCGATTCTGGATGAAAATACGGCGAATCAACGCCCGCTGTGGCCCGCACGCTGGCCCATGCAGCGCCTGCTGCAAAAGCGGCGCGATATGGGGACCTATGATTTTAACCGGGAAATGCAAAACAAGGTCGCGGTGGAAGGCTCGCCCTTCCCGGAAGAACAGGCCAAATATTTCGAGCGCATCGAGATTGCCCGGGTGCGCCTGCTTACGGCTACGGCCATCGACCCATCGGCAAAAGCCGGTGAAAATAACGATTTCCGTTCAGTGGTGACCTTCGGGCTCGATCTGGACGAGATGATTTTTCTGTGCCTGCATGCCTGGATCAAGAAACGATCCATCGGCGAGATGTTTGCCGCCGCCTATAATCAGCGCGACCAATATAACAGCGCAACGGTCTACATCGAAGAGAACATGCTGCATGACTTTCTGCATGATGCGATCCAGAATTACGCCAAAAAGGTCGGTCGCTATCTTCCCTGGGCGCCTATCCATCACAGCACAAATAAAGAGGGCCGCATTGTCGGCACCTGTGCATATTTGTGGGAATATGGAAAGATCCGGTTTGAAAAGAACCATAGCGATCAAAACATTCTGGCCGAGCAGTTTATTTATTTGCTGACACCGTCGGTCCACGATGACGGCCCGGATTCAGCCGAAATGGCCATCAGCGGGTTGCAGGGCGCCGGCGGGCCCGCTGAATACCAGTCCGTTAAAAAGCGGCGATTTGCCGAGCAAAAAGGAGCCTTCTAATGGTGATGCTGTACGATCAGTTCGGCAGGGAAGTAAAGGTCGAAAAGAAGCCGGAGACCCGCGAGGTGGCGGTAGCCGCGATCCGGGACCGGTGGTCGGGCTATCCGAGCCAGGGGTTGACGCCCCAAAAGCTGACCACGCTGTTCAAGCAGGCGGACGGCGGCGATGTTTACAGCCAGGCCGAGATGTTCGAAGAAATGGAAGAAAAGGACACCCACCTGTTTTCCCAGCTCCAGACCCGTAAAAACGCGGTCCTGGGCCTGGAATATGATGTGCATCCATATTCCGACAGCGCGGACGACAAAAAGATCGCCGAATTCGTCGCCGAAAACATTTTCAACCTGAACGATTTTGACGACGCACTGCTGGACCTGCTGGATGCCATTGGCAAAGGGTATTCAATGTCGGAGATTATCTGGGCCGTCGACGGAAACCGGGCGGTCATCGACGGCTTGCGCTGGATACATGCCAAAAAGGCTATTTTTTATGACATCGGCGCGAGCTCCTGGGACAAAACCTTTGAGATGCCCAGAATCGTCACCGAAGAACAGCCGTTTCTGGGCGAAATCATGCCGCCGTTCAAGATGGTTTATCACCGGTACAAGGCCCGGTCCGGCTACGACACCCGGGCCGGCATCCTGCGGGTGTGCGCATGGATGTACCTGTTCAAAAATTACGCGCTTAAGGACTGGGTGGCATTTTTGGAGGTATTCGGAATGCCGCTTCGTTTGGGCAAATATGGGGCCGGGGCCAGCAGTGACGACAAGGACGCCCTGATGGCGGCTATCAGCAGCCTGGGCAGTGATGCCGCGGGAATTATTTCTAAGAACACGGAAATTGAATTTGTCGAGACCATGAAAGGCCAGTCCAAAGAAAACCCGTTTTCAGTTCTGGCCGTTTTCTGCGACGCCCAGATGTCAAAAGCGATCCTGGGCCAGACCCTGACCACCCAGGAGGGGTCGTCCGGGAGCTACTCCCTGGGACAGGTGCATGACCTGGTGCGCCACGATCTGATCAAAGCCGATTGCGAAGCCCTGGCCAAGACTTTGCGGTTTCAGGTGATCCGGCCCCTGGTGGGCTATAATTTCGGGTGGGACAAACCCCTGCCCGGGTTCAATTTCAAATTCGAGCCGCCCGAAGATCTCAAAAGTTTGTCCGAAGTCTATAAAAATTTGTCGGAAATCAATTTTCCGCTGACTGCCGAGCACATATCCGAGCGGTTCAAGGTGCCGATGGCGAAGAAAGGGGACACGATCCTGGCGGCAAAAACCTCACCGGTGGCCGCCAAGCACGGCATGGTCGTGGCCAAGGCGGGCCGATTTTCCGACGAACAGGAGAACATCGAGGGTTTGATCGCCCAAACCCATAAAAACGCGACACAGGCGCTCTCCGGTCTCCTGGAGCCGGTAAAAGCGTTGATCGCAAACGCCGGATCATTAGAGGAGATCCGGGATACGATCATTGCGTCCTATTCCGATATGGATCCGGGGGAGCTGGAGGACCTGGTGGCGAGGGCCATGTTTACGGCGGAGCTGTATGGGAGGGCCGCGGTGGCGGGGAAACAGAAGGTGAGAAGGTGAGAAGGCTGAAGGTAAGAAGGCGAGAAGGTAGGAATGACGGAGAATATCATACTGGAGCCGCTGCCGTTTGAGGAGGCGATCGCGTTTTTTGGGGATAAGATTCCCATGACCATTGGGGAGTTTTATTCGCTGGCTGAGGCGGCGCGGGTCAAAGCGTTTACGGTGGCGCGGGTGTCGAAGATGGACGTGATCATGGACATTTTCGATTCGGTGGGCGCGGCCATTGCGGACGGGGAAACCCTGGGGGATTTCAAGGGGCGGCTGGACGATATCATGGCGGCCCGGGGCTGGGGCGGGATCACGCCCTGGCACGCGGAGACGGTGTTCCGAAACAATATCCAGACCGCCTATTCCGTGGGGCGATACAACCAGATGAAGGATTCCGCGGATGAGTTTTACGGGGAATACGACGCGGTCAACGACTCCCATACCCGGCCCACCCATGCGGCCCTGGACGGCAAGATCTTTCCGATGGATCACTCCTTCTGGGACACCTGGTGGCCGCCGAACGGGCACCGGTGCCGGTGCGGGGTCAACCCGATCCACAAATATGTGGTGGAGGAAGAGGGTCTCACGGTGGAGACCGTGGATCCGACCAACGGGCTGATCGAGCCGGTCGATCCGCGAACCGGGCGCAAGATGCCGGCCCGGCCCCTGATTCCGGATCCGGGGTGGGACACGCATCCGGGGAAAACCGAGTGGGCGC
>Ga0307379_10014585_pt1 | contig 10122 bp, 9 predicted proteins | sample UN2MG_FD_202237 | JGI IMG/M metagenome (GOLD analysis project Ga0307379, IMG submission 202237) | Soil microbial communities from Risofladan, Vaasa, Finland - UN-2 | ecosystem: Environmental > Terrestrial > Soil > Coastal area > Acid sulfate soil | place: Finland: Risofladan, Vaasa | collected... | reverse complement strand
TGTGAAATATTTGGGAGGCGAAAGGTGAACGAGCGTTGGCAGACAGCCGTTCACGAGGCCGCCCATGCTTGCGCCGCGGTGGCCATCGGCGGCGAATGCTCTCGTCTCGCCATTTTTTCCGACGGCGGGGGCTTAGCCACCCTTGATGGCTTGACCCCATTTGGTATCGCGATCGCGACGGCAGCGGCGACGGCAGCCGTAGAGCTGCTTGGCAGCGAGCCGCCCCCGCCCGAGCCCGACCCGGCCGCGTCGGACGTGCGGCAGGCGGTTGGTTATTTGACACCTAGCGAGGAGCTGGCGGCCCTGGCGTCGCGGTTTCCGGCGGACACCACCCCCAGCGACGAGCGAACCATTGCCCTATATTGCATCACGCGTTGTGAGGTCGAGGGGCCGGAACACTGGGTCGCGCGATTTCACAAGGTTCACGCCCGCGCGCGTCGCGTGGTCGAGGATCACCGCGTACAGATTTTATCCGTTGCCCGTGCCCTATTCGCACGAGGCGTTTTGCACACACACGACATCGAAAAGGAAATGGGGAGAACATGACATCCGATGCAACCATCGTCAACAAGCGAGGCCACGACCCGGACGATTCCGAACGACTTGCCCACCGTCGCAGCATCCGTTTGGCCGCAGCCAAGCGCGATCTGGAGCTTGCGCCGGCCCGGCTGGCAGAGGCCGACATCGCGGCGAGCGAGCTGAGGGTCGACGCAGCAGCGGACGAGCACTCCACCGCGTGCGCCCCGCTTCAAGAGGAGCTTGCCGCGCTTGAGCAGGCCGCTATCGGTCGAGTCGCGGATCGGCTCCCCGCAAACGCTGAGGAGGACGCCCGGCGGGCCGAGCTGATCGGCGAGATTGGCGTGTTGACCACAACGCTTGAGGCGGCCGTGGCGGCCGAGCGAAAAATCCAATCATCGCTTCTCGCGAAGGTCCAGTACATCCGCCAGGGGCATCTACCCCCGGACACAATCCTTGCCGCGTTGTCCCGGCCGCCCCTGGCAAACCCGAGGCTACTGGCCGAGCTGTTCGTTTCGCGCGAACGCATCAAGTGGCTTCGGGCTAGGGCCAAAGCCGCCGAAAAGGCGCTCGATAGACTCCGTTTCAGCGTAGGGGAAATCAAGGCGGGCAGAATGGCCGAGAATCTCGGGTTTTTTTTGGGGAAGGTTTATGAGTGGGAATTAGAGGGTGGCGCCGTGGCCAAGGAGATTGCCGCGGCGACGTCCGAGGGGCAAAGGGTTCATAGTGAAATACTCGACGAATAGTTAGAGCGCGACGTTTTTTGGGTTCCACGTCTTGCGCTCCCGTGGGCCGGTCGTGCCATGCGCGGCCCACGGTTTTTTCGCATTCGGTCCAGTCACCGCCGTCGGACGGGGCCGACGAAAGTGGGCGAACTTGGCACTCTGAGGCGGGAAGCAATACCATGGGCAGACTCTTTTGCCCATTTTGACAGAGGCGCTCAATCACGACGCCCCCAGGCCCACCACGTTGGGCGTTCGACGATCGGACGGGGCAAAACACGTTGCCAGGTCCAGGGGCTTAGCGGGCACCTGGGGGCGTCTGGTGAGGATGTAGCCCGATAGCGGGGTAGCGGCGGAGCGGCGGAGCTGAGGGGGCTTGACACGGGCGACTCCGTCTGCTAGACTGCGGGCGTCTAAATCCAATGAGGTTGCTCATGTACCTTGAACGTGAGAGACCAGAAGCCCGGCGGCTTGTCGGGGTGTGCCAAGCGTCGACCCGCGCAGGCGGCGAGCAAGGTCCCCCGGGCGTTCATTGGACGCTAGACACGAGTCGTCGGGCTTCTGGTCGTTTCTTGCCCCATCTGGGCACTGGAGCACATCATGGATGTCCTTCTTTCCGTCAGCCCTACCTCGGCCGCTATCTGGGCAGGGCTGTTCACCTGCTTCGCGACCGGCTGGTACTGTCGGGCAAACTACCCGATGGCGAAGATGTGTGTTCGGCGTTCCTATCGACGGGGCCTGTTGGCAGGGTGGCACGCCCGGGGAAGGCGGGTACTATGAAGATTCGCTTTATCCTCGAGCAATGGCTGATTGGCATTTCGTTCACCCCGCTGGTACTCTACATCGGCCCGGTGGCCGTGATCTTTCGTCGAAAACCCAGGGGGGAAAACGCATGAGCCTATCAGGGAAACCGTTCCCCCGCGGCGACGGTTCTCGACTTTCGGTTGCCCAGGGGCTTCGCCGGGATCGGGCATATTACGGCAGGCGGCGGCTGGTTTCCATGTTGGACTTGCGGCCGCTGTTCATTGTCGTTGCCGACGTCCCGAACTACGGTTCGGCCCAGTATTGTTTGCCGACGGATCGGCAAGAGGCGGAGCTAGTCGTCGAAGAGTTGCGGGCGTCGGCAATGGCTTGTTGGATTTCTTCCGGCAGTTTTTCCGCCACCTCGACGGCGCGCTCGACGGTGCGTCTCGACTTCCCGGTCTTGGCGGCGGTGTCTTGGGTGAACGAAACCAAAACGTCAGATTGTCGTTTTGGTTTTCCACGAGCGCCCTTCTCCCCGCCGCCTACCTTCGTCTCCGGGTGCAACGCCTCGTAGATTTCCTTCCGACGCTTCAACGCTTGCGATTCCTGCAGCGCGGTCAACTGGTGCCGGATCAGGTTCTCGTCGATCTCTGCAAGCTGGGTGTGCAATTCATCCTGGTCGAAGATGACTGGTCGGGGCGACTCGACGCGAAGATTGTATTCTGGCCGGCGGATCGGCTGTGAGCTGGCGTGCCCCGGGTCGGTTACTTTGCGGCTGGCATCGCAAGGGCAAGGGGTAGCCCATCCCCCACGCCTGCGTCTCCCAGCCGTTCGTCCCCCTGCCCGACCGTTCACCCGTCCGAGGCGAGCGGCGATTCTCGGGCACGTGGGGGCGTCTGAAGAGCGGGCGTCACTTTTCCCGTCGACCGTAGCACCGGCGTAGCACCGGCTTACTTCACCCTTCCGGTCGACAAAAAGAGCCCGACGTAAACCATTGCTACGTCGGGCTTTATGAATCGGGGCGAGAGGATTTGAACCTCCGACTTCCTGCTCCCAAAGCAGGCGCGCTATCCAGGCTGCGCCACGCCCCGATAGGTCCCTCGGCCGGGAAGTTCAGCGAGCGCCTTGGTCCCGGCCGTTGCTGGAATCATCCTACCACTCGAAGACCGTCGAGGCAATCGCCGGGCGGACTCGGACAAGCGGCGACGGTGCCCGATACTGTATATTTGTATACTTTCGCGAGGGTTGTGCTGCCTCAGCCGACCTGACCGTGGGCGTACGATGGGCCGGGGCCGCAGATGTGCTGTCGGAGTCGCTCGAATTCCTGGTGGCTGGCAAAGTGGATCACCACCTTGCCGCGGCCCCGGCTGGTGTGGGTGATCTTTACCTTGGTGCCCAGGGCGATTCGGAGCTCCTGTTCCAAAGCAGCGATGTGCTCGCTCTTGAGGCGTCGCGGACGGGAAGTCGTGCCGTCGCATCCCACCACGGCCAGCGGCTCGGCATCGGCCTGTTCGATCGTCTCATGGACCAGGGCCTCGGTCCGGCGCACGCTGAGCCCTTCCTGCTGGATCCGGCCGCAAAACTCCACCTGCTCCCGCTCGTCGCCCAACGGCAGCAGGGCCCGGGCGTGGCCTTGGGTGATCCTGCCGTGACGGAGCGCCTCTTGGACGGACCCGGGCAGCTCCAACAGCCGGATCAGGTTGGCGATCGTGGAGCGGTCGAGCTTCAGTCGGGCGGCCAGCTCCTCCTGCGTCCCTCCGTACCGTTCCAAGTATCGCTGGAACGACGACGCCTTCTCCAGCGCGTTGAGGTCTTTGCGGTGCAGGTTCTCGACGATCGCCAATTCGGCCAGCTCGCGATCGTCGGCCTCGATGACGTGCACGGGCACCTCGGTCCAGCCGGCCTTCGCCGCCGCCTGGAGACGACGCTCCCCGGCGATCAATTGATATCGATCGTCCACCCGGCGGACCACGAGCGGTTGGAGCAGCCCATGGGCGCGGAGGCTGTCGGAGAGGGATTCGAGCTCGGTCGGATCGAAGTCCTCACGCGGCTGGAAGGGATTTTTCTCGATCCGTCGGATGTCGACCCGAATCGGCCCCCTCTGGTCGGGTCCGCCATCTGGCGGGGCCTGCTGTTGCTCTTCCGCACGAGGCTGCTCATCGGCCGGTCGATCTGCGAGGGGCGGGTCGCCGGGGGGCGGACTCGGTTCGGACATGGCGCCCTGTTCCGCGTCGGCGGGCAACTGATCCGGCGTTTCCAGGCAGTCCGCCTGCAGACGAGGATATCCCCCGTCGAGCGATTCGCCCCGGCTCTCAGCGGGTTCGGCGACGGTCGACTGCCCCGAAGATTCCGCGCCGGCGGCCATTCGACCCAGCAGGGCCTCCAGCCCACGCCCCAAACGTCTTTCCTTACTCAATTTCGAGCACCTCCATGCAAAGCTCGACGTACGCCCGGGCACCGCGGGCGCGGGGCGCGTAGTCGAGGACTGATTTGCCATGACTGGGTGATTCGGACACCGCTACGTCGCGGGGTATGATGGTGTGGAAGACGATCTCGCCAAAAAAGTCGCGGACCTCCTCCTCCACTTCACGGGTCAGCTCCAGGGTGTGGTCGTACATGGTCAGCACGATGCCGCCGAACTGGAGGTTGTGGGCATGGCGCTCCATGACCTGGCGGATGACCTCGATCATCTGCACCAGCCCTTCCATGGCGAAATACTCGCACTGGATGGGCATCAGGACCTCGGTCGAGCTAGCCAGGGCCGTGCGCGTGAGCTGGCCCAGCGAGGGCGGGCAGTCGATGAGCACGAAATCGTAACCGTTTAGCCCCCCGATCAGGTGGTGGCGCAAGCGGGCGGCCTGGGCCTCGTCGTCCCGGGTGAGGGCTTCCACGTCGTGGAAGCTTCGGCAGCCAGGCAGCAGGTCGAGCCTGGGGATGCCCGTCTCGGCAAACGACTGATGGAGCGGGGCCCCGGCCACCAACGGGTGCTGTGCCGTGGGTTCTCGGCCGAGACCGGTGGTCGCATTGCACTGCGGGTCCAGGTCGACCAGCAGAGTGTGGGCGCCCGATTTGGCCAGTCCGGCAGCCAAATTGATCGCGGTGGTCGTCTTGCCGACCCCCCCTTTCTGGTTGGCCACGCAGAAGATTCGTCCCACAACCGGCCTCCTTGCCGACTTTGGATCGGCCGAAGGACAGCTTCCGCATTTGCGGAGTAGCAGGCACACGCCGTGTGCCGTGGCCCGCGGACGGCACACGGCGTGTGCCTGCTACTGAAGTCGGGCAGCTATTCTTTGGCCGATGCTTGGCGCCTCATGCGCCCACTTCGGCGCGGGCGGGATTCTACCAGGGGGCGGGCGTGGCGGGAAATGCCAATTGAGGAATGCGGGGCGAGGGATCAGGGCGCCAGAGGCCGGAGGCCGGGGACGTGACGCTGAGCGGGAATGGGCCCTGTTTCCGTCGCGTCGGCAGTCGAGCGTGGCTCCCGTTGGGCCCGTCGGAACGTTTCACGTGAAACGGCCAAACCGTGTGTATTGCCTGTTTCACGTGAAACGCATACCTACACAGAAATCCCGCATCTTGCGCAGCCGTGTTTCACGTGAAACGCCGCTCATCTGCTCCCGCTTCCGGCTCCGGCCGGGTTTCCTCGGTGTCGATGGGCGCGTCGGTGTGAGGATCGGATCCCTCCGCGTGCCGTCCGCTGCTTGTCTCGACCATCCGGCGGACCCAGACGGCGAGGAAACCGAACCCAACGATCACGGCGCAGGCCGCCATCATGAAGAACGCGACGAAGAAACGCTCTTCCAGGTCGAGCCGGCCGGGGAAGCCGGATATGGGCATGTCGAACAACGGCGGTCCCTGGATGAACATGCTCAGCACGAGGCCGGCCGGGAACAGGGCGCCGATCGAGAACGTTCGGAGCCTACCCCGGCCGTAGATCAAGGCGACCGTCAGCACCATGGGGATCGCGAGCGCCAGAAGCAGAAACACCAGTTCGATGAGCCAAGCGGGGCTGGCAACCAGCACGGAGAGTGCCACCGCGGCGGCCGTCGTCACGACGAACATGCTCCGCAAGCTGTACTGGAACGGACTCCGACGGGGCCCGGACTGCACTTCGACGTCGTCTCGGACTTCCATAGCACGCTCCTCCGCCGAGGACGTAGCTTCTGCGATTGTGCCGAGCCCCGCCCCAGGAGCTCGCCGCACGCGTCCGACCTGCCCGGCCCGCGTGAAACCCGCAATTCCGGACGTCCGCCCGGCCCGGTCAGCCGCGTTTCACGTGAAACGCGCCCTCATCGTTACGTCTTGCGGCGCGGCGGCCCCGGAGCGGCCCAATCGGACGCCGGCAAAGACCGAAGCAGCCCTCGTGGTCTGTCCAAGTTGAGTTTGCGGGTGCCACGGTTGGCTTGTCCAACCGTGCTTCCGGCACTGCTGGGCAAGCCAGCAGTGGCACCCAGCCTGCGAAGTCGAGATGGACAGACGACTCGTTTACCCCCGTCACTCCAGCGGATTGATCACCAGGCCGCTGAGCAGCTTGGGGTAGAAGTAGGTGCTCTTGGCCGGCATCCGCTCGCCGCCGAGGCTGACCTGGCGGACGTCCTGGACGGTGGCCGGCGCGACCAGCGCCGCTAGAGGGAACTCGTCGGCACCGAGGTTCTCGCACAGCTCTTCGACGAGGTGCACGTACTTCGGCTTGGGCAGGTTCGGGGCCGCGAGCAGGGTTTCGACGACCAGCCGGTGCAAGATGCTCACGCCCAACCGCCTCCACGGCTCATTGTGATCGGAGGCCACCTCGGCGAGCTTCTCGACGCCCGCCTCGGTCAGTTGGGCGATGGTCCACTTCCCATCCTTCTGCGTGTAGAGGCCGAGGGTGCCTCGATCACCGCTGGTCTCGACGTCTTCCCACACCGTCGTCGCCGACTCGGCCCCCTGGCCGGCCGGCCGGGTCGTGAAGCAGTCGCCCAGCTTGGCCGTCAGCTCGTCCGCGGTCATCTCCGGCAGCCCGCGAAACAGCCGGTGCGTCGGCAGGATCAACAGCCCGGGGTCCTCCACGGCCACGCACGTCATCATCACGAAGCGGCCCGGATGGTCGGGCGCGAGGGGGCCGCCGGTTTCGAGCTGATCGCAGTACTCGCAGGCGGTCTCGTAGCGGTGGTGACCGTCGGCGATGAACATCGGCTTGCGGCTGAGCACGCCGGCCACGGCCGAGATGACCTCCATGTCGCTCACCGGCCAGAGACGATGGACCACGCCCACGTCGTCCGAGGCCTCGATCGGCGTCCGCTCGGCGACCGTTGCGTCCAACAGGTTCTGCGCTTCGGTCTGCGAGTCCGGGTAGAGGCCGAAGACCGGGCTCAGGTTCGCCCGGCAGAGGGCGGTCAGCATCAGCCGGTCGATCCGCGGCGCCCGCATCGTCTCCTCATGGGCAAACACCGAGCCCTGACCGAACGGCTCCAGCCGTACCCGGGCCATGAAGCCCCGACGCGTGTACGTCCGGCCGCCCGCGGTGAACTGCTGGTGATAGACGTAGATGGCCGGGTCGGCCTCCGTGAACAGGACGCCTTCGGATTGCCAGTTGCGCAGGAACCGCTTGGCCCGGCTGTACCGGTTGTTGACCTCGTCGTCGCCCGGCTCCTGGCGATTGAGGATCAGGCGGACGACGTTGCACGGGTGGCGCTTGTAGAGCTGGTCCTGGAGATCGGGGCCGATCACATCGTACGGCGGGGCGACCACCTCGCTCAACGACCCCACGTGGCCCAGGTCGTAGCGGATTCCGCGGAAGGCTTGGATCTCGGGCATGCTGTCCGTCGCTGCTCGAAAGAGAAGGGAGTACTGAGTGACTTCAGGCGTGTTATGGCGAACCGCGATCGAATTGTCAACGACGGCCGAAAGTCCGGCCGCAGGGCTACGGCAGGCCCTGGAACGCTTGGCGCGCAGACTGCACGAACCGCTCGACCAGAGCGCGGTCCTTACGCCCGGGGCTCGACTCCACGCCGCTCGCCGTGTCGACCCCCGCCGGCCGGACCGCGCGAATCGCCTCGGCGACGTTGTCCGGGGTCAGACCGCCGGCCAGGACCAGCGGCGGGTGCCAGTCGTCGCTGGGATAGCGGGCCGCGACGCGCCAGTCGACTACTCTTCCGGTTCCCCCATAGGTCCCCTTGACGCACGAATCGAGGAGGACCAGCCGGGGCAGACAGCCGAGCCCTCGACACCGCCGGAGGTATTCCGCCACCGGCTCCAATCCCTCCCGGCCCACTCGGAACGCACGCATCACGGCCCGATCGCCCAAGCCGGCCAAGAGGTCGGGCGGCTCGTCCCCGTGGAGTTGGACCAGATCGAGCCCCAGTCGGTCGAACGTCCCGCAGACGTCCCCCGGCGAGGCGTTGACGAAGAGCCCCACCTTGACCACGCCGGGTGGCAAGGCCTCGACAATGCGCCGGGCCTCGTCCGGCTCCAGGTGGCGGGGGCTCTTGGGATAGAAGTTCAAGCCGACCGCATCCGCCCCGGCGCGGGCGGCCGTCAGGGCGTCATCAACGGTGGTGATGCCGCAGATCTTGATGCGAAACATGATTTCCGTCCGCCCAAACCCCCACGATTTCAGTCCGGAACGCCTACGGACGCCGATTCCTCCTCTGCATATCCTTGCCAACGAGGTGGTCGCTGACAAGCCGAGTCCGGGATGCTCGCGTGCACTGCTCAGCCGTGAGAACCGGAGCGGTTCACGCTAACTCAAGCTGGAGGGCAGGGCGAGTCGATGTCGAATGCGTGGGACGGTCTGCGCCGATGGTCCGCGTCGGGCGATTGCCACGCGTTTCGGCCGCACCGCGAGGTGCCCAAATATCCAGTTTGAGGCTTGCCATGCCTGTGCCCAGCAGTGACCGCCGTTGCGTCGTCCGACCGGGCTCCTCTTCGGCGTCGCGCACGGTCCTTTGCGTGTTCGCGTTCATCGCGACCGGGGCAGCCGTCCTGTCGCTAACGGCAAGCGAGGCCCGAAACACAAAACGCTATGCGGCGACCGCCACGATCTGGCGCTGTGTAGCCCCTTCCGGTGGTACAGGACAATATAACTCTAGCGACGGGGGGTCTCAGACCGAGGCGAGAGGTCAGTGGTCAGGGTTCAGGGTTCAGGGTTCAGGGCTTACGTGTAGACGTGGAACTCCAAGTCCTGAACCCCGAACCCTGAACCCCGCAGACTTGACTCATTTGCAGCAAATGTCCGAAGCCAAGTGCCCTAGGGAGCTTATTTCGTTTGATCCGGCGGGCGTCGAGCGGCGCGTGCTTTCTGAGGACAACCTGCGGCGAGCCCTCAACCAGATCGAAGAACAAGAACAGAAGAGTCGTCTGACGCAGAACGATCTTGCGCCCGGGCCGGGCCGAACCGTCGAGCAGGTACGTCAGAATCTCCGGGTGGCCGCCACCGAAGCATCTCCCGAGCGGTTTGGGATCACCATCTCGTATTCCGATCGCGACCCGGACCGCGCCGTCCGGCTTGTCAACACCTTGGCAAAGGTTTGCGCGGAACAGTATCGGGAAGATCTCGAGACGAGTGGCGCTGGCGACTATCCTGAGGCTCGGGAAGCGGCCGAACTCGCCCGGCAGGAGTACTTCGACGCCAAGGGCCGGTTGGATGACTTCATCGGGCAGCACTTCCTGAAACAGCAAGCCCTGGCCGACCGGGTAGCCAGTTGCAGGCCCGATTTGCCCTCGGCGGACGCGTTGCCGGCTGATCGAGCAGCCGGGTTGACGGCCAACCGAGGTATCGAGGCAAGGACGCTTCCCCCGCCCCCTGATCGGGAGACAGTCGACCTCCACCGACAGCTTGCCGAGCTCGAACAGCGCCGTGCCCGCCTGCTCGACACCCGTACGCCGCTCCACCCACTGGTCCGGGACGTGGATACCCGCATCGCCGGAGTGAGGGACCGGCTCGCGTCGATTTCCGCGCGACTCGCCGAGCAACCGCCCGAGGTGTCGCCGACGGAGGAAGGGCCGACATTGGGCACGCCCGTGGCGGAGGACCTCTTGGGCACCACGGAAAGCACGCAACACGTCCCCGCGGACGAGTTGGCCGCCGAGCTGGCGGAAGCGGCCCAGGCGTTCCGCAGCCACAAGGACGCGATGGATCGGGCCGAAGAGGAATACGACC
>Ga0307379_10014584_pt1 | contig 10122 bp, 11 predicted proteins | sample UN2MG_FD_202237 | JGI IMG/M metagenome (GOLD analysis project Ga0307379, IMG submission 202237) | Soil microbial communities from Risofladan, Vaasa, Finland - UN-2 | ecosystem: Environmental > Terrestrial > Soil > Coastal area > Acid sulfate soil | place: Finland: Risofladan, Vaasa | collected... | reverse complement strand
GTTCAATCACGCCATCCTCGACCAACCGCGTGATGATCGGAGCCATCCCATGATAGCGCAGACCGCCAGCGTGGATTGGAGGTGGAACAAACTTGTGCCCCAACGTGTGCATGCGCAGAAGCGGAGTTAACTCTGCTTCATCACCGAAGTCGTAGCGCACCTCTCCCTTAGTGATCGTCGGGCAAGCGGTGGGCTCGGTGGCGATGAATCTCACCTTCCGCCCGCGATTCTTTGAATCGTACAGGATGGGTAGCATCAACCCAGCGAAGTTGGACCCCCCTCCAACACAACCAACGACGGCATCGGGGTATTCTCCAGCAAGCTCCATCTGGGAAAGGGACTCCTGTCCGATCACCGTCTGGTGGAGAAGAACGTGGTTGAGCACACTTCCAAGCGCGTACTTGGCACCGGTGCTCATCGCCTCCTCGATCGCCTCAGAGATGGCGATCCCCAGTGATCCTGGTGAATCCGGATCTTGTTTGAGGATCTCCCGCCCGGAGTTCGTCCGGTCGGATGGAGAAGCGACAATCTCACCCCCGTAGAGCTCGATCATCGATTTGCGGTACGGCTTCTGCTCGTATGAAATCTTAACCATGAATACGGTCAGATCGATTCCCAAAGCTTGGCACGCGAACGAGAGTGCGCTTCCCCATTGCCCAGCCCCGGTCTCTGTTGTGAGGCGCTTGGTCCCCTCAATCTTATTGTAGTAGGCTTGGGGAACCGCGGTGTTTGTCTTATGGGATCCCGTTGGACTCGCGCCTTCGTACTTGTAGTAGATGTGAGCCGGGGTATCGAGAGCGCGCTCCAGGTTCGTCGCGCGGTAGAGGGGCGTGGGCCTCCACAAGCGGTAGGTCTCCTGCACCGCGGGCGGGATATCGATGAAGCGATCGGTTGACACCTCCTGCTCGACGCATGTCTTGGCAAAGAGCGCTGTCAGCGCCTCTGGAGACAGCGGTTCACGGGTGCGCGGATCGAGTGGAGGATCGAGTGGCCGATCGAGATCGGCTTGTACATTGTACCAACGAGTTGGAAGTTCCTGTTGATTCAAATTAAAGATTCTCTGCATGGTGACGTCTCCTTTTAAGATTATTGGAGTGATTGTTTAATTCCGACGACAAACGCGTCAGCGACGCCACCAAGGTTCAAAAGGAGGGACTAGCAAGCAATTATGGCAGGCAGTGGACAGTTTGAGGTTAGCGTCCCCAAACACACTCCCAGAGAATGATGTTTTTCGACATGATGATTCCACTTTACAGGATGAGCTGGCGATTGTCAACCGCTCGTCACCTGTAAGACATAATGGTAGACCTGATCGACGCCCAGATACCGACCAGCCGCAGACATAGATTGACAATTCCCTAGGCTGGCAATGATACGGCATCAACATTGACAGCAAAACCTGAGAAACACCTGCAAGAACCGACGATTACGGTTCATACCTCCGCAACATACACTGCGAACCACGCACCACGGATTGCTCCCCACGAACCCAATCAACTCTACGAACCAGACTGTCCCGCTCGCCCCGAACCAGATTGTTGGACGCAAGCGGCTTATCCTGTATTCTGTCAACGGGCAACATGCAATGCGCATGAGACACGGAGAAAGAGGAGGACACAATGCGTAAGAGGCTGTTATTAATTGGACTACTCGTGGTTGGTGTAGCGCTGCTAAGCGGTTGCGCCCTGCTTGACAATATTATCGGAGCGATTACAGGCGGCGGCAGCCCCGGCGGCGGAACAATCACGCCCGAATACGCGATCAGCGGGCGAATGAAATTCAGCCTGGCTGCGACCGTATGGCGAGACGATGGGTATACAGGTGCCCACACTTATGCGGGCAATGTCGCGACAACGTTCTGGTCCGGCGCCGGCGAAGGCTTCGGGTGCTTCAGCGCATACTTCTGGAATAGCGGAGACTTCTCTGGTACAGGCTTCGGTGCCTGCCTCAGCGAAGATGAGAAGACCATCACAACCTTCGGCGCGACCCAAACGCAAGCGAATGTCTGGGGTGGCAACACCTACATGCACTGGATCAATGGAGTGAACGTGCCTTATTCACACAAAGAGGGAAACTCTCGCTACTACAGGATCGAAGGGACCGCCGCGCGCGCCCTTGTCACAGACCTCGAGTTCAAGATATGGGTGCCGGGAGCAGGAGGAAGCGTTTCTGACCCGCTCGAGTGGATTACCGGAGGACCCGCCGCCCTCACGGGAGGTACCGGCGATTACATTGAGATTCGGCTGGATTATCCGAACACCGCGACGTCTCCTTTCGACTGACAAGAGAAGGGCTACCGAGGGGCTTGGTCACCCTCGGTAGCCCTTCTCCCAAGGGCCTCATGCAACGCATGAGGTGCCAGGCGACCAATCCTCCCGGTTGCCATTCTCATAAGTAGTTCGCGCATCACGCGAACTGCCAGACGACAAACCGAGTTAGTGAATAGTTTCGTCTGATATCACAACCTCGACGTTGACGACCTGTTCTCCGGGAACAGACAGGTCGCACAGAAAAAGACGAAAACGCGTAGTTCACGCCGACACCGATGTTGCTCGCGCCAGCCGGCCAATAGGTGAACGTTCCCGCTGGATTGCCGGTGCCGTTGTATGCTGTTGCCGTTAGCTCAACGCCTGCAGCCACAGATGCGTTGTTCTGCACCGTGCTATCGATATGGGTGCAGTCGTCTTCCTCTTCTTCGTCCAGCTCCCAGGAAATCATGTCAATCTCGAAGTTCTTTGTAAGATCCGGCGCTTCTTGCCCGCTGCTAACGCTGATAATCCGAGACTTGGACCTTCATTCTTAGGATCTGTCCGATGGCCTGAGATCACGATGGTGAGGGAGTTGCGTGTGGAGCACCAAGGTGCTATGAAGCACCAAGGTGCTGTGTACCACCTCGTCAGCCGTGGCAATGAACGAGAGAGGCTCCTCCCTTTTGCAGCGAGAATCGGGTTGGCTTCTTGAAGGTCTTGACAATGCCATCGAACGTCAAGCGAAAGACTTCTGCGGATTGCTACGCTCAAAGTATCCGTGTGATCGCGAAGTGGCCACATGAAGCCGGAAACCCTAAGAATGAAGGTCTGACGCTCGCGTTTGACGTGCTCAATGGCGTGCGATCAATCGAAAAGGCTGGATCGAATGTCGCCGTTGGTTCGATGGCTCACTTGACATGAACTAGTTCGCGCTGTAAACTACTCTTCGAGATACAGGGGAGGAAACATGAACGAAATCACACGAACACAACAACGAACTCGCGGCTATTGGTACTGCGACGGCATTGCTGAACTGGTAGGCGGAATCGCCCTGGCCTTGGTCGGCTTCCCGATGATTGCATCTGCACGCACGGGAATCGACCTGCTCTCGACGGTGGCGTTGATGTGCATGATCCTGCTGTTCCCTGCCAGCGCTCGGGTGGTTCGCTATCTCAAGGATCGAATCACCCATGCACGAACCGGCTACGTGAAGTATCCCGCCCCGACCATGAGCAAGGGACGAAAGCTGCTCCTGTTCGCGCTCTTCTTGTGCACCTCACTTGCGATGCTGCTCGCGCTGTGGGGTGGGGAGTACACGTTGGACGGCATTGTGGGAAAAGCTTTTCTGATGGGGGCTGGCGTAGGGATGACGGTGGCCTTCGCCGTTCGTGCAGCCAAGCTACGGATACCGCGACTGTACGCCAATGCAGTTGTCGTCGCGGCAATCACTGTGGCATCTGCCTTGGTCGGTTTTGGATTCATCGAAGGCATGGGGCTGTTACTGGCGGTACTTGGCGCAACATCGGTGATCACCGGAGGGGTTACCTTGGCCAGCTACATCCGTCGCCATCCAAAGGCACCGGTGGAGTCGTCATGACGGAATTCAAGTTCGCCGACGACCCCGATCGCGTTATCCACGAACCAGCCAGACTCAAGATCATGGCGGTACTCTCAGTAGCCGAAAGCGCGGACTTCATGTACCTCATGGGCGAAACGGGTTTGACGCGCGGCAATCTCTCGGTCCAGCTAACACGGCTTCAGGAAGTCGGTTACATAAAGATCTCTAAAGAGTTCGTAGGTAGGTCTCCGCGCACAACGGCTTCTATGACAGCAGGCGGCAAGAAGGCGTTCGACGAGTATCGTGTCTACTTGGCTAGCATTCTGCAGGCAACAGCCGGTTGATTTGCCCACGCAAGAAGCTGGCTCAAAAGAGCGGGGCCACACCTTAATTCTTAGGATTTGTGTGATGGGCTGAGACCACGATGGTGAGGGAGTTGTGTTTGGAGCACCAAGGTGCTATGAAGCACCAAGGTGCTGTCTACCACCTCGTCAGCTGCGGCAATGCGCGAGAGGCTCTTCTCTTGCAGCTAGAATTGAGCTCGGCAGCTTGAAAGCCTTGGCAATGCCATCGAGCGTTAGGCGGAAGATTTCTGCGGATTGATGCGCATCTGTATTATCGCAAAGCGGGTGCATGAATCTAGGAAATCCTAAGAATAAAGGTCTGACTCTATCGACGCGACACTACTTCGATTCCCGCGAGTCCGCCTCCGAGCCGCCTCCAAGCTCATCAAGCAGACCCTGTATCATCCTCTTCTGGCGGCGCCCAGCCATACCAAGCGCACGTTGGAGCACAGGTACAGAATCCCTTCCCATGTTCCTTATCGCCTCAAACGCGTGCGTACGCAGGATGCGATTTGAGTCAGCGATCTGCAGGAGCTCAGGTATCTGCTCTGTCGCGCGAAGTGATCCCAGCAATCCTATCACGCGCACCCTGGAGTCGAGTGATGCATTGAGATCCAGAATCTGAACAAGATCTGCCCCGATAGCTGCGTCTGCCAGTTCAGCAAGGGCGTCGCAACACGACGCGACAAGGTCTGCTTTGCTGCTTGTGTCTGCAAGTTCACTGAAAGCACTTATGAGAGTGTCCCGGAGTGCAGGAACGGCCGAGCTAGCGCCGAGGCTCTTGAGTCTGCTCGCCACATTGGCACTCACCTCTGGTGGGCAATCGCCGAGCACATCAATCAAGTGGGAGATGACGCTGTGGCCACCGATATCGCAAAGCACCCGGATTGCATTCAGTCTTGCATCTTCGTCATCGGAGTTCAGAAACTGCACCGCGTCAGTGATCAGATCCTCGTCGCTGAATGCATGGCCGCAGTACTTGCAGACTCTAGCCTCGGCCCGTATCGGCTCCGCGCAGTCCGGACACGTTCGGGAAGCTCCTGAGGCTGGCGCATACTGCCCTTGACGAGCATACATATCAGGGAGACCGGCTGCCGCAATCAGACCGAAGACACCAAGGAAGAGACCAACTACGAACCAGGCTCCTTCGGAGTGTCCCTTCCTATCAGCGAGAATCGACGCCAATATTCCTGAGAACACAGCCTGTATCGCAACGATCGCCCAGAACATCCACATCACAGCCTCCTGTCTTGCGGGGTCCTAACGCGCCAAGCTAACCTGCGACGCACAAGCCGTCAGGTGCCAATAGGTCCAGCTCGTGTTAGGCAACGCCATCTGTATCCGATGCTGCATTGAACGCGTCAACCAAGCCAGGCTGCGTGTGTTGAAACCAGAGGCCAATCCGGGGAGCAATACTCTGCCGCCGCCGAACGTCTGAGGCGAGCTCATCTAGATAAGTGGCAACACCACACCGAAACGCTTCGACCACATCTCGAACGTGCACGGCAGTAGCGGGCTTTCCGAGGCTGTCGAGTGCTTTCTGAAGCTTCTCTGGACGCGCCGAACCCCAGGCATAATAGACCTGCCGCACCTGGTCGTGCGCATGAAGACTCGATTGCGCCGTGAATGTGTGAAGAATGCCGCAGCGGGCCCCGTACAACTCCAACGCGGTTACGTGAAGCTCCGTCTGCCACACCACGTATCGATCGGCCCAACGAGTAAAAGACTTCCGAACCTCCTCCTCTGGCTGTCGTTCCAGCGACGCGATTACATCGATGCCCGTGTATAAAAGAGAAAGGCACGGCAACAACCAGTCGCGCTCCAGGCAATCATCGATTGCCTGAACTAACTCCTTGATGTTTTGAATCAGCGCATCCACCGCTCGTTCTTCTACCATGAATCACCTCGCTACCTAACAGCGATCATTGTGCAAGCCCGCACCGAAGTTCTGACAACTCTGTTTCGCCGCGATAACCGTCCGGCATTCCCACCCCATTCAGCTTCCCTTTTTTCACCAACTTATCACTGGTACTCACGCAAGGCAGCCTATCAATTGGCAGCAACAAAGTCAAGTTCATGTACGGATGAATTCCTTGATAGGAAAAAGGACACAGCGAGTTACTCGTACGCAGCACTTTTCGGCAAAGACAAGAAGTCTATCGCTCCAACGGGCGCTCGACGTCCTGCGCTTCCAGCTCGAAGCATTGTCTGCCTGCATCGTGGGACCAATAGTCCTTGTAGTTACGAGCTCGCTCTTCTGCGGTATCGCGCGAGAACTGCGCACACAGCTCGTAGGTATTGCTGCCGAGTACCCGATATTCATAGGGCTGCCCGGTTTCAGGGTCGTACAGCTCTATGAATACGCCTGGTTCGTCGGAAAGCTCTTCCAGTGAAGACGGGAGCGTTCCCTTGCGCGTCCAGTAGAAATCCAGCTCTGCAGAGATGGAACGCAAGTCGTCCACCCGCCGTTCGTCCAGTCGCCTTAAGCGCTCCTGTGCCGGCGAGTCAAGCAGGATGACGCCGACGATCACCACGGCTACGACCACAACGATAAGGGTGATGGCGACAACGGACCTGACACTGATAACCTTGCGAGGCTTCGTCATGTTTGGGTCTCTCGTTCTTCCTGGCGCAAATCCCACAGGTAATAGCCGAAGATTCCACCTGCGATGACGACAACGGTTATCACCTTTAGCCCGAAGCGCAGGCTCAGTTCACCGCCCAGAAAGTTGTACACAAGCGTGGTCAAGTCACCGATGATGACACCGGCCGCGACAAACAAGGTCATGTACGTCAGCCACTTGCGAATTTTCGAGGTGCGCTTGCCTGGATCACGCTTGATGGCACGGCCGATCAAGAGAGATAGATACAGGAAGATGGGGAAAGCGATGACCAGCGAGGCCACCGAAAACCGAATCGCCTGCCGCGCGGAGTCAGCGAATTCGGCGTAAGCAGCCGAGTCGGGGAAGGCAAGGTTGATAAACTGGAAGATGAGCCGCCCGAAGTTGAAGGTTGTGAGATACAGGGTCGTGAATAGAACAAGGTACATAAACGCTTCCCGTGCTGAGAGATACAGCTTGGGCCTCGGTACGGGGATTGGAAATTTGTCGATCTCAGCGAAGGCGGCCAATGCACCCTTCACTTGGTCGGGCTTCCAGCCCGCCTGCAGCAAGGCGTTTTCAATATCCGCACGCGACTGGCCGCGCGTTAAAGCATCCTTGACAAAGCTCAGCAGTTCCTCATTGATAGCCATGTTTGCCCTCCCTTTTCTTCGTTCAGTTCGACGCGAAGATTGTCGCTAGTCAGTCTACAGGCGCGTTGGTTCTCAGGCAAATTTGCGCATCGTCACCTGGGACCACGCATCCCTAGAGCAGGAGGCACTCAGGGCTTGCTTTCTTCCGCCTGCTTTTGCGCGATCCGTTCTTTGATCTGAGAGATCAGTTCCTCGGTCGATGGTTCGAACATCTCCGGCGCGAGGCCGGGCGGGAGAGTGGACCTGGGAAGGCCGAGTCGCTGATGCAGATGAAGGGCGTTCACCACGCTCTGTCCGAGGTGACAGTTGTTGTTGAAGATGTAGCTTGCCTTAGCCTTTGTCGCCGCGTGCTCGATCCGCTGCGCCCATTCCTCCAACTGATTGTCGTTGTACAAGTAGTCGTAGCGATGGCTCGGCGTTGGATGGTGCCACCACATCTTCGCATTCCTCCCGTGCAGGCGGTAGTAGGCAATGTCCGATGTCACAATGTTGCTCGCTCCGGGAAGACCCGGAAGAGGCGGGAGGTCAACGTTGACGAACCCCAGGCCCAGTCTCTCTAGCGTGGCATAGGTCTCATCGTTGTACCAGCTCGTGTGGCGAAACTCGATGTTCATCGGAGTCTCGCATTTGGCGAACGCGTCCGCCAAACGTTTGAGATGATCGATCCCCTCTGAAGTCGACTTGAACGAGTACGGAAACTGGGCGAGCAACCCGCCCAACTGCCCGGCTTCCATAAGGGGGGCGATGCTGTCTATGAACGGCGAGACCACGGAGGCGAGCTTCTCCCTGTCATGCGTCATCTCCTTTGGCACCTTGACGACGAACGTGAAGTCAGATGGGACCTTCTTCAGCATGTTGGCAAACATCGACGGGGGCGGCACGCGGTAGTAGGTGGAGTTGATCTCTACAGTATCGAACATCTTGGCGTAGTGAGAGAGGAAGTCGCCCGCCTTCGTCCCCGCGGGATAGACCGTACCAAGCCAGTCTTTGAAGCTGTAGCCCGAGGTGCCAACGTGAATCGCTGCTGTCATGCGCCTATCGTAGTGTTCTTTTCTCACGACGGCAACTTCAGCGGGCAGGATCGCCGCGGATCGCGTACGATACCGGTTGAGCATTTGACTGATACATAAGAGAGCAATGGGTGGAACGAGGTGGGAGATTTGGTGAAAGCGATACTTGCGGTACGTGATCTGAGTAAGACGTATGCCTCGCACGATCTATTCGATCGGCTGTCGCTTACGTTCCACGAGGACGAGCGCGTGGGGTTGATTGGGCCCAACGGAGCGGGAAAGACGACGCTTCTGCGGATCCTAGCTGGCATCGAGCCCGCCGACTCCGGATCGGTAGATCGCGCCAAGGGGACTCACGTTGCCTACCTTCCTCAGATTGACGTCTTCCCTTCCGGGCAGACCGTGGAGAGCGCACTCCTCGCGGCGCTTGCTGCCCTGCCTCTGGAGGAGTACGAGCGTCCGTTACGCGCGCGTAAGATGCTTCGGCGTCTCGGGTTCGAGGATGGGAGCGCGCGTGTAGAGAGCCTCTCCGGTGGCTGGCGCAAGCGGCTTGCCATCGGCTGTCAGCTTGTGCAGGAGCCGGATCTCTTACTGATGGATGAGCCAACAAATCACCTTGATCTTCAGGGGATCGATTGGCTGGAGCGCTTCCTCGAACGCGCGAGGATCGCGTTTGTCGTCACCACACACGATCGCTATTTCCTAGAGCGAGTGACCGATCGCATCGTGGAGATCAACCCCCGCTACCGTGACGGCTTCTTCAGCGTCCGTGGCCACTACAGCGATTTCCTCGAAAAACGACAGGCGTTCCTGCAAACGGAGAGCGAGGAGAGGCGAGCGCTTGCTGGCGACGTCCGCCGCGAGGTGGAGTGGCTGCGGCGCGGGCCGAAGGCGCGCGGGACAAAGGCCTCCTATCGAATTGACGCGGCGCAGGAGAAGATCGAGCGCCTCTCTGAGGCTCGACGGCGCCAACAAGGGGCGAGCGACCTAGAGATAGGCTTTCACGCCACTGGTCGCCGAACACACAATCTGATTATCGCCAAGGGGATCGCGATGACCCTCGGCGGGCGGCTGCTATTTCGCGATCTTGACGCGTTCGCCACCCGCGATTCTCGGCTGGGGATCGCAGGGAACAACGCCTCCGGCAAGACTACCCTGCTACGCGTACTCGCTCATGACCTATCGCCCGACGCGGGGGCGGCAAAGCACGCCTCTGATCTGCGCATCGCCCTGTTCGGCCAGCAACGCGAGCAACTCGACAAGACAGAACGCCTGCGTAGGGTACTCGCTCCGAGCGGCGACACGGTCTCCTACCTCGGGCGTAACACGCACATCATTCCCTGGGCGGCGCGCTTCGGCTTTCGGGCAGATCAATTGGACACACCGGTGGGCGACCTCTCTGGCGGGGAACAGGCACGGGTGTTGATGGCGATGATGCTGCGCGAGCCGGTGGACGTCCTCATGCTCGACGAGCCGACGAACGACCTCGACATCGGGTCGATCGAGGTCCTCGAACGAGCGCTGATCGACTTTCCCGGCGCTGTCGTCCTGATTACGCATGATCGGCACATGCTCGATCGCGTCTGCACCGACATCATCGGCCTGCATGGTGATGGAAGCTGGGGAAACTACGGTAGCGTCGCCCAGTGGCAGGAGGCCGAGACCCGCGAATCGGAGAGGATATCACATACAGCAGAGGAACCGGTTA
>Ga0307379_10014582_pt1 | contig 10123 bp, 13 predicted proteins | sample UN2MG_FD_202237 | JGI IMG/M metagenome (GOLD analysis project Ga0307379, IMG submission 202237) | Soil microbial communities from Risofladan, Vaasa, Finland - UN-2 | ecosystem: Environmental > Terrestrial > Soil > Coastal area > Acid sulfate soil | place: Finland: Risofladan, Vaasa | collected... | reverse complement strand
TACTGACTTTAAACAGGTTGACCGGGGTGATCTGCTTTTGATAGTGCACCATTATACAAAGCACGCTACAAAGGTAAAGGTGATAGCTGTTTACAGGGACGGATTATATGTCAGTATAATAGCCGGAGGTCATCACGGTGTGCACACTGAAATTTCATCCGCTGCACTGGAGCGGGGAATATATTTGATCAAGTATTAACCCTGTGAAATACCCCAGTCGGGGAGATTATTTCACAGGGTAAATTTAATCCAATTAGTTATGGGACGAACGTATGCAAAGATGTATGATGACTCATCAAAACAAAAGTCAGTAAAGCAGTTGACCCCCACTTATATCAAGTGGAAAAAAGAGGGTCAGCTGGTTGTGGGTGCTTTTATAACAAAGACTGAGGTACAGAGCCGTTTAGGGGGTCCGGTATACAATCAGTATGTATTTGAGACTGACACCGGGAGGGTCAAGTTTGCGTTGGGCCGTGCAGCTGATGGTGAGATAGGGTCCACTCTTGCAACGGGGAGTATTTATGCTATCACTTATAATGGTAAGGAAATGCTTGAAGGGGGGAGACAAGTCAACCGTTTCAACGTGGAGGAGATAGGGGTGAGTGATGATCTCTCTGATGAGGGTGAGGATGAAGGTGAGGGATCCGGTGCAGGGTCAGGGAGCGGAAAACCTAAAAAGTAGGTTATGGCATCACGCAGCACTCGCAACAAAGTGCGGTTTCAGGGTTTCTCAGCTCTTGCAGATCTAAAGAGGGCTGAGACACACCTGACTCAGCTGGCAGGGCTGGCTGATGACCGCAGTGATTACATTGAGTCAAATCTCCCTCAGATCATGGCAGCACTTTCGATGGTGATAGCGACTCTTGACAAATTTACCGAGGGTCTCTGATTTTTCATAACTTTGCATAAACAATAAATCATGCCACTTGCTCGATCAGTAGGTCAGGCAATTCTCAAAAGCCTGGTCCCTTTCAATCTCCCGGGCTGGCAGATGGTCCAGATAGTGAGGCAGGCCGGATATGGCTATCATTATCAGACCATGCTGGGGGACATCAGGGAATACACTGGCAGGTTTAAATATGAGCCTCAGGTCACGGGGCTGGGATCAAATCAGGTAATAACTGAGAGCTGGATGAACCGGGTCGAAATGTCAGGACCATACAGGTACAAGGTGTGGGCTGATGTGAGCTATTATGATCCGGCCTCAGGTGACTATATTACTGATGTGAGGAGCATGTACACTGATGATCTCAAAAAAGTAGGTGACTACCAGAGGGATTTTGGAGACGTTCTTGAGAGTGCGGGATGTCGGTGTGACATGGAGTTTATGAGTGTAAAGGTTAGGGGCATGGATCTAAACACAAGGTTACTGCAATAAATTTAATCTAAAATATCATGCCAACGAGAAAAAAGCGCAAACGGTGTTATTTCTGTCGGGCCAGACTGGTCATTGACAAGATGACAGAGGTTTACAGCCCTCATAGATTTTATTATACACGTCGCCGGATTTGGGTGTGTCCGTCCTGCAGACAGCCTGGACACCCTGCAGCTGATCTGCAGGTATGTCAGATCTGCGTTGAGTGTTAGTGTCCAGCCCGGCCGTAGAATGGACACTTTTAAAGTGTCCAATTTACCCCGGGATCCCGCTGATCAATGGACACTTTACTGTTAACTGATCACTATTAACTAATCACTATTAACATGAAACAGCATAAATTTAAGCAGCATGTACTTGGGATCCTCAAAGGTGATAAGATCCCTGGGGTCTGGCTGTTTACCGACACTGAGACGAAAGTGAAGATAACAGATGACGTGCCCTCTCACCATTTTCACCTGGGATGGATCTTTCTCTGTACCCCCGGCTGGGAAAAGGAGGGGGGGCCTCATGAGGATTATTATTTCGACGGCGAGATCTCATACCTCCAATACATTGAAAGATCAGCCCTGAAGTATGTTAACCTGGTCGTGTGCGGTCACAATGTATTCTTTGACCTTCAGGCAGCCGGGTTTTTCATTCACTTTAAAGAGTGGGGCTGGGAGCTGGATTACCTCTATGACAAAGGGCTTATATTTATTCTTAAAGTCACAAAGGGAGGTAATTCGATTACAATACTCTCAAGTACAAACTGGTTCGACTGTTCGCTTAAAGAGCTGGGGAAAATGATAGATCTTCCGAAACAGGAGGTCAATTTTGATAATGTCAGTAAAGCGGATCTCAGAAACTATTGTTACCGGGACACTGAAATAGTCATGACGGCCATGAGATATTACCTGAAGTTCATCAGGGAGAATGACCTGGGGAGGTTCGCTCTGACAAAGTCATCCCAGGCTCTTGTGGGATATAGGAAGCACTTCATGAACAAAAAAATATTCATTCACTCTGAGGACAAAGTTCATGAGCTGGAGAGAAAGGCATACATGGGAGGTAGAACAGAGGCTTTTCGTATCGGAGACGTGAAAGGAAAACCCTTTGTCACCCTGGATGTTAACGGGATGTACCCCTTTGTCATGCAAAAATACCGCTATCCCTCCAAGTTGGCAGGTTACCTGGAGGATGAACCCCGGGAGAAATATGAGGAGCTCCTCGGCAGCTGGCTGATGATAGCAGAGGTCGAGCTCGACACCCTGGAGCCTGTCTTTGCTGTTAAGCATAAGGGAAAGACAGTTTTTCCGACTGGATCCTTTACAGCTTTTCTATGCACCGAAGCTCTGAAATATGCCCTGTCACACGGTTACATAAAACGGTTTATAAGGGCTGCGGTTTATAACGGAGAAGATCTGTTCAGTGATTATGTCAAATACTTTGCAGATCTCAGGCAGCAATACCTGGGAGAGGATAACAAGGCTATGGAGAGGCTCTGCAAGTACATGCACAACACTCTTTACGGCAAGTTCGGGGAGCGGGAAATAGTGACAGTAATCGAACCCGGGGACAAAGGTCATGATTACTACCGTGATGAAATAATCGACGGGGTGAACGGGGGAGTGTGGATTGAAACGTATCTTTTAAATCGTACCATTATTCAGCATTATGAGGGTGAGTCGCCTCACTCCTCTGCTGCTGTAGCTGCTCATATCACTGAAAATGCACGTATGACCCTCTGGGAGATCATCAGGACGACGGGAAGGGATAAAGTGCTGTATTGTGACACTGACTCAGTGATAATCTCTAAAAAGGCTGTCAGGGATGTTATCTGGCCTATTCATAACAATGAGCTGGGAGCTCTCAAAGTGCAGTCTGATTATACCACTCTCCATATTGACGGGGCAAAAAGTTACCGCACTGACTCAGAGCGACATATAAAAGGGATCCCTGCAGGGGCCAAAGAGGTCTCCCCGGGGGTTTTTGAATACATGCACTTCAAACGGATGTGCATGTGTCTGAGGGAGGGTCACTGCACGGGTGTCCCGGTTGAAATGCTCACCCGGAGGCTTGTATCAAAGTATGACAAGGGAGTAGTTACTTCTTCGGGGAAGGTTGAGCCTCTTTTGTTTCCGTTATCTGAGTAGCGGTCCGGGCTGCCTCTGCTGTCCGGACCATTTTCTCAGCTGTCTTTTTGGCTTCCTCCACACGGTCATTGAAATTCTTTGTCAGCGAGAATAGTATTTCTTTTACGGCTTTCATATTACATTGATTTTAAGTATAGATCTATATATTTGTCACTGTACCCCAGCTGTTTCATCTCGATACGAAACTGTGTCTCTGTTATAATGTCTTTTTTAAACCATGCTATCAGTTCGGCTTTTGTGGGAAGCGTTGCTGATATTGTCAGGTCAGTTTCTATCAGTTTCAGATACCAGCCCTGATGCTGAAAACTATATCCCATCCGGGTCATTATTTCTCTCCACTGGCCCTCAGTGATAATTTTCTGGATCAGCATAGCTGTTATCTCTGATTTTGACGGGAGGGTCTGATATTTATAAAGGTCTGTCTTCCAGTTATCAATAAGGGCATCAATTTTGGATCCTCTGAGGCCCATTTTATTCAGCTGTGTGCGTGTGGTAGTCTCATTATCGACCTCCAGTAAAAACCTCTCTTTAAAAGTATCAATGTACAGCTTAACGCTCTCCTGGGTTATTTTGTAATCTTCAAGGGTGAGGTAGTAATCCGATACGTCCCGGGAGAGATTTTGAGAAGTAAGCATATCAAGAGCGTCGGACCGGGAGATCAGGTCATCATGATAGCTGGAGAGTATAGCGGAGCGGGTCAGCTTATTGTCACCCTCTGCGTTGTAGCGGATAGTGAACTCAGCCATCTTAACAGCTTTCTCCCCGTCGTACCCCAGATCCTGGTAAGCCTGCACAAGCTCCTGAGTGTCAACCACTCCCAGCTCGTGCATCCGGCGAACGTCGACACGGGTGTAAGGATTGTAAGTTATGGCCATCAGCTTATCTCTCCAATACTGAGGGATCTCCACAATACGAAACAGGAGGTCGAGCTCCTGGCGGTTTATTATTCCACGATGCAGCATCTCGAAGCCCATCTCTAGTGAAGGCTGCTCCCAGTGCGAGATCCAGTATTTCATTGCCCACTCTTTCGATATGCCCTGGGCTTCGAGCCAGGGTATCTGTTCTGAAGGAAATTCCTGGTCGAGTCCGATAGCTTTATAGATGTCAGGTTCAAAAGCCTCATGAGCTACCATTGCAAAAAGATCCTGGGGTCCCGGGTACAGCTGCCAGGTCTGAATTATCTCAGCTGTCCGGGTGTCGGTATATCCCAGCTCCCGCATCCTTTTATACATCTCATCAGATGTGTAGATCTTTCTCATGTACAGAGTGCGGATCGTTTCCTCCTCCACTCTCCGGTAATGGGCAAGGATAATATTATCTATCTGGGTGTTGCTGTACCCCAGCCGTTTCATCTGGTCCCTGTTCTCAGTGGCACGGGCAGGGTCAATCATCATTGCCGAAACAAGAGCCTCAGGGGGTGCGGGGTTAGGGGTAGTTTTGCTCATGAGATCATACATCCGTTCGGTTGTCATGACATCAGAGACACTTTTAATGAGCATCATGAGCATCTGGATCCTGATAACTATTGTGGTCAGGGTCCCTACCGGGAAAGTTTCATCTTTTACTCTTTTAAGGATCTCCCCGGTGTCAACATCACAAAATCCCTTGCTGACCCACTCATTTATTGTGGATAACCAGGCTTTATTTGCATTATCTTTCATGCTGTCTGACAGTGCCTCCATAGATCCCTTGACCATTCCCGGGATGACGGCTGTAAACCCTCCCAGGAGGTTGTCAATAAGCCCTTGCATGAGCAGCCCTATTTTTGTGTCTGTCTCCTCTGATTGTCCCATTTGATTGTTTATAAGTTACAAATTGATCTTTATATAAAGAGGTCAATGACCTTAATAATCTCCTGCCATCCATGTCTCCCTGGGCTCTGAGACAATACCGGGAGATCTCCCCGGTAATTCAATCATCATAAATTCAACGGGAGCCGGAGGATGTGTGGCAGCTTCTGCCAGCATTGCAAACTCATTCAGTTTTCCTTCTATCATTATATATTCAGCCTGATTTTGTTCTTTCATCAGCAAAGAGGTCATGCTGTCTATTTTGGAGAGCTGGTCTGAGCGGAGATAGTCAGGGAGGTTGTTTATTTCTGCGAGCATGTCTCCGGGGTGAGCTATACGCTCTGACAGCTCGGCAGTCTTTTTTGAGTACTTGTCGAGCAGGTTGTCTATCTCGTCTATCTTACTGCTAAACTCATCAAGACGGGGGAGGAGACGGTCATTTATCATTGAATCGGTACGCTCAAGTGAATCCCATATCACCTGGGGAATATGTTTAGCTATAAAATCGGGCATGTCATTACGCATAGACAGGAATTCATTAGATATTGAACCTAGTCCCTTTGTTACTGTTTCAATCTTTGTCAGAGCTCCTCCTGTCTTGTCGATCAGGTTATTCATAAAACCGCTGACCCAGCCATGAGCAGAATCCGTTTCACGGCTTACCAGTTTTGAGATCATCTCCCCCGGGTTTTTTTGCCATCCTCCCAGGTTACCCGCAAGAGAATCTATATAAAGCTGGGTTCTCTCAAACTGTTTGGTTTTATTCCATGCAGATGTTTTGCCCGTGACAGCTCCCCACATGTTTGTCCCTACATTTGCTATGTTCATCAGGTGAGAGATCCCGTCGACACCCCACCCCAGGGCAGCACTGAACTCGCTGATCCTGTTCATAAAATTGTTCCATGTAGCCTCAAACCCGGGCTGTATTTTATTAAGCCAGTAAAGTAAAGTTTCCCCCGTTATGACCTGTAAAATACTATTGATAAAGGTTACTACCTGGACCACGGTTTGAATAAAACCATAAATAGCCACTATTATCAGCCACAGGCTGGGAGAAGCATGATAATAAGCTCTGAGCAGATGAAACTCAGCGTCGCAGGTGAGTATTGTGATCTCTTTTATTATCCGTACTTCAGTAAGAGAAAGGGATAGTGAGGTCTCCTCCCGGACCATTATAAGATGATCAGAGATACTATCTTTTAAAGCTGTCACCTGTAAACCAGCAGATGTAAAGACCTCACCTACAGTCTGCTCTACCCTGTCAAGAGTGACTGTGATCCTCTCCGGTGTCATGATGACAGGCTGTTACTTGTGATTGGATCTCTCCAGGATAATAGACCGGGCTTTACGACCCCACTCCAGCCTTTCTCTTAACCTTGACACGTCCATTCCTGTCCTTTCCATTGCGTCGATATCACCTTCAGCAATATCGAGCTCCTTACCTATTGCCTCCAGGGAAGCCAGGGTTTCTGCTCTAAGATCATGCAGCGGGCCCTGGTCTGCCGGAGTCGTTTTATTCACCGGACACATAGTCGAACAGCTTATCAAGTACAGAAAGCACGAAGTCGTCAATTTCGCTTTCGCTGTCAGCTACTTTTTCAGCAACCAGGGGCCGGATAATGGTTGCATAGACTGATTTGAAAATCTGAAAAATCTTTTTTCCCATTGTAGTAAGTGTTAAATTGTTAGTACTAAGAAATTTATATGTTCAAATGACGTTCTGTATACCAGTTATTGTTAAAATAAACAAGCCAGAAGCCTCCCAGTTTTGAGGCAGCAATAGAGTCATTAGCCCCATTATAAGTATAAATTTTATCTCCTGCTGCTGCATCTCCTGATTGCCAGTAAACATTAAGGATGTTTACCCAGCTTATTTTCAGACAGTATATCATCTGGCCCTCCGTCCCTCCTGAAAGTCCTTTGAGGTCAATATTGCCACCAGCAGTGTCAAGGATCAGGAGCCCTTTACCGCTGACATCCTGGTCAGTATATTCTCCTGTTTCAAGAGTCAGCGAATTGTTAGCCCGGACCATCAGGGCCTCCGCGTCGGTGTATTTTGCATGGTGAGCAGCTGCAATGGCTGCATGGACTGAAATTTTAGTGTCAACAACGGGCTCAACGGCAACCTTTTCAGGATCTACTCCATTAGATATATATAAATAAGATTGAACATATCCGACCCCCGATTCATAACAATCAAGATATAACCCTGGTGCTGCTGCTGAAACTGTGAAGGGCATATAATATTTCGACCCTTCGGCATATCTCATTGTAAACTTTTGAAGGTTTGTAATCTTATTATAATTAAAATTTAGGGTTTTCAGTAACAGGCCCACTGAATTAAGCAAATCCCCTATTGCAGCCCTCGACTCAACATCAGTATATTTGACATGATGAGCGCTCTCATCCGCTTCATGATCAAATGCCCATGCACTCTGCGGAGCTTTACCCGTTTCATTCTCAGTGGGAGGATCCTCAAAGATCTCACTGGGGTCAATGATCAGCTTGCCGTCAGAATTGACCAGCACCTTGCGCCATACTTTTGCGTCAGCATCCCATCCCTGCAAATAAACTACGCTCATGACTTATGATATTAAGCTTTCAAGTACCCCATTCACTCCCCCATAATAAATTACACTGACATCGTCTTTGTTTGTTAACTGAATATCAAATATTTGACCCTCAGTAACATATAAAGGGTTTATTTCTGTAAAATCATAAACATATTTTCCTGTAAAAGTTACAGCTGCAAAAGTAACTTCATCAATTCTGATATTAACATTATGATACCCTCCACTGTCACAGGAAAAATGTATCTTACATATTCCCAGTCTTTTATTGGCAGGAACAGTGTAAGTATATCCTTCTACAGTCAATTCGCTACCAATGGTACAGGCAAAATACTTTGAAAAACTCTCTCTGTAACGCCCCTCCCCCGCTGCCTCATTCAAAAAACCCCAGGTGTAATCTCTCCGTCCCGTTGACATCTTATTCTCCTGTTAAAAGTTTCAACGTGGCCTCCAGCTGGATCTGTCTCTCCTGCTCCTGTCTCGCCATGGTCTCTGCCATCAGCTGCTCAAAATTCTCAAAAGCAAGTGCCGGGATATAACGGCTCATTTCAGCCCTGGTCATTGCTATACCTACCCGGATCTGGAGGTCATGATCCCAAATTTCATCCTCATTCCAGGTCTCAATGATAAACTCAAAAGGAGCAGCTGTCTTGAAATAGAGATCCTCCAGGTGTATCGTAAAATTGTCCCCGTGAAAGCTCTCCCCCGGTGTAGCGGGAAAGACCTGATAGCCCCCGTCGAACATCCTCACATGAGCGAGTCCGCAGCACCCCGGGGGGAAGTCTATTTCAAACAGCCATAGGAGACCTGAGGTGACGGGTAGTACTGTTTTGACCAGCGTTCCCTCAGTGCCCCCTTTGACGCATACTATGGAAGACGCATAAATCACTTATCTCGAAGTGGTTGGTGTGACACTTATTTACTTGGCAGCTCCCATTGTATCAGGCACTCGTCCACATGACTCCCCAGGACAACGTACAAACCCCGGGCACAAAGCAGGGGAGTGTCAAAAACAATCTGTTTGCTTTCACCCGTCCCGGACCTGACAGCGTAAAGCTCGGGATCCCCGGTACTTTCACCGTCATAAAGAGTCACCAGCCCCTTATTGCTTTCACCGTTGGGGGTTACTATAACCCCCCTCAGTAAACAAGCCACTTTGCTCACTACCTGCGAGGTAGTGATACGCACCCAGGTTGCTCCCATGTTAATAATTCCTTACCTGCTGAAGAAATAAGTAAGCTGTAGCCGTTGTCACCCCGTGAATATCAGCTCTCAGACTTCCCAGTCTCCGGACATCGTAAAAGTCAGCAGGATCATCTTTCAATCCGCACGGTATCTCCCAAACGCAGTGAGGGACGTACCCTCTCACATTTATCTGAGCTGTCTGCGACCCGCTCGACGATAAGACTTTTATACTGCCTCCTCCATAGTCACCCGTGGCTATGTTTGCTCCCCCGGCTGCATTACCCCACTGGTTTGCATAAGCAGTGATCCAGTCAGACGGAGCACAATAGAGAGTATCCTGAACCTCTTTGACGATCCAGCGGTAATCCTCCACAACAGGAGGATATCTCTCAGCAACACACCTTAACAGATCAACAGGCCCCAGGTCAATCGGAATCCTCTTGTCCTGATCCTCTGATATTTTTATGGTGTATATACACTGCGAGGGCGGTGTCGCAGCTGCATAGACCCTGAGGTATATGTTTCTGTACGGATAGTCAAGAGGCAGATCAGTGTACTCATGAGTGTTCGTCCCTACAGTCCAGCTCTTTAACTCCTTGCTCATGAAAAAACCTACGGGGCTGATAGCTTTTTCATCAAACAGACAGGCAAACATGGTGATATACAAGCTGCTGGGAGTAGCACCCCCTGCGTTGATATCGAGTGTCAGCCTTATCTGAGGGTTGTTGAACCGTTTGGGATCAAAAGCATACTGGGGATCCCACAAGTATCTCCCGAAATTGATACCCACATAACGCTTCTGATACGAACCGTTAAACAGAGTGTCATCGTTGGCTCTGAATTTGCCTCCCAGGCTGTACCAGTCTTGAGCATCGGCCTCATAACCGTCAAGCGAATAGAGGACATCACTACCGTCAATCACCTCCAGCTTTGTGACACAATTCATGAGGTGAGCTACCAGGCCATCAGTAGCGTTAACCGTCCCTATCTCTATAACAATAGACGATAGGGGGTCAGTCATCTTCAGATCTTCCGTTATGGTGACATCTGATGTATGCTGCTTACGGG
>Ga0307379_10014581_pt1 | contig 10124 bp, 16 predicted proteins | sample UN2MG_FD_202237 | JGI IMG/M metagenome (GOLD analysis project Ga0307379, IMG submission 202237) | Soil microbial communities from Risofladan, Vaasa, Finland - UN-2 | ecosystem: Environmental > Terrestrial > Soil > Coastal area > Acid sulfate soil | place: Finland: Risofladan, Vaasa | collected... | reverse complement strand
TACAAAAAATATTATAAAGGGAATCTGTCCGCATAACTGTAGCTATTGCTATATGCGCAAATGGTGGCCGTCAATGAAGCCCCCGCGTGTTGATGAAAAAGAGTTAGGCGAAAAAGTCGGAATTGAGAAAACTATTTTTATGGGCAGTGGTATTGATATGTGGGCCGAAGGAATACCGGATGAATGGATTCGGGACACATTAACTTACTGCGACAATAAGTTTCCTAACAATACCTGGTTTTTTCAATCAAAAAATCCCGGCCGGTTTGGTGACTGGGTAAGTAATAAAAAATCAATCCTCTGCACCACAATTGAGACAGACAATTATTACCCAATAATCATGGGAAAATGTCCGTCACCTGAAAAGCGTTATCAGGATTTTGCAAATTTAAAACAGCCCAAGAAAATGGTGACAATCGAACCGGTAATGGATTTTAATATTGCAAAACTTTTATACTGGCTCATAGACATCAATCCGATACAGATTAACATCGGCGCAGATTCAGGTGGCAATCATCTCCCTGAGCCATCGACTAAAAAACTTAAATTGTTGATTGGTAGGTTAATGCACCTCGGATTGAAAGTGCATTTAAAGCAAAATTTAAATAGATTATTAAAGGAGTAAACTATGGAAAATGAACGAGAAAAGAAGTTAATGGAAATGACAAAAAAGTTTTTTATAGAGAATGCGCAAGAGATTTTTAAATTTTGCGGATGCGCTGATTTTGAGAATGGATGCTTGTTAAATACCAGGGGTGAAAAAACTCTAACTTTGAAAATGGAAATTAAAGAGGAGTAATTTGATAGATTATTAAAGGAGTAAACTATGGTAAATAAAATCAAAAAATTCAGATATATGCTGAAAAATAAAATTAAATTTAGAGCATGGGATGTCTATGGAAAAAAAATGTACGAAATAGAAGAGTTGTCATTTAATGGTGACGAAATTGATGGATTATTAAAAAATGATGATTCAATTGGTAGAGTATATTTTAACATAGATTGTATCGTAGACGATGAACATGAATATTTTATTTTAATGCAGTTTACAGGCAAGCAAGATAAAGACGGGAGTGATATTTATGAGGGTGATATTTTAAAAAGTCATGCTGTCAGATATGATGAAAATGAATGTCAATTTATATGTGATAACATATTCTCATATTTAGAACATGAATCATGGGAAAAGTATAAAGTCATCGGCAACATTTACCAAAATCCTGAATTGTTGGAAAAATTATCGCGTATGCGGTTGAAGTATAAGGAGGACGAATGAAAACAAAAATATTTTGTGATCAATCTTGTGAATATCTTAATTGTAGTGAGGCTCAACAAGACTTAAGACGATCAAAAGGAGTTAGGGGGAAAATTTCCCATAAATGCAAAATCAAGCCAAGCATTTTGGATTGGGAAGTTTTGCGACACGATGCGGCACAGCGAAAAGAGCTGATAGCCGGTAAAAATTGTTACAAAAGGAGAAACCATGAAACTTGAAATAGAAATTCCAGAACCGACTCTCGAAGATAGGAGGCGGGGATGGGGGTATAATTTTGATTTTTTAAAACAGATCAAAGATGATTATGACAAAAATAATTACTACATCGAAGTAAAAGAAATCGAAGAGATACTTGACGTGCTATTTGAAATGTCCGCTCAACAAAGAAAGGAGGGGCATGATGGCAAAATGTAAAATACCGCCCGTTCATTTAATAAAAAATCCGGCCGATCATCTAATCACCCCAGAACAAGGCGGCCGCGCCTGGATGATTAACGATCCGAAGGCCCCGAAAAGGGGTGGCGTGTATTTACCTCGGGTGTGGTGGATGAATAATGTCTTGAAAATGGATAAGCAGATTAATAATTATTTAAAAATGTTAACTCCTATGTATGGGATAAATGTCAGAGAATTGTCAGCCAACGCCCTATATGATTGGTTGAGGGAATACGGCCCTATGTTTGGCTGGGAACAAATTACGGGTGAATTTAGAATGTTGGAAGCTCAACAATTAGCGAACGCCAGCCCGCCCGGGATGTTATGGGGCGTAGTCGATTACCTTGATGTGGAGAATTCGCTGAGGTATAAACCAAAGTCCGGGAAAACCTACTGCAATGTATATTGTTGTGATGTGTGCCACCTAACCAGTTACGCGGTAATTATAGCTGGATGGAATCGCCTGGGGCCGGGTCATATCTGCGCAGTACTGCCGGAAACAAAAGGTATTGAAGCTGGGATTTCTCATCCCATCATCACTGAGGCGGGCGGGATAAACCACAAGGCCACGAATAGTGGCAAGTGGTGGAACATCAAAAACAAAAATACAGACTTCGGCCATTGTATCGCGGTATGGGTGAACAAAGGAGAAAATAATGAGTAAGCCCAATATTAGCGCCGATAAAGTCGGCCCAGAGCCAGAGAAAAACTTGTTGCAGCAGGCGTTAGATGAACATGTCGGCGATGAAGCAGATGAAAACGAACAGGCCAAAAAAGAATTTTTTGAATTCTTACAAGGCAATGATTGTTGGCATGATTATCTAATTGAGCTGTATGAAAACCTCATTATCGGTTTTGACGAGTTCCAAGAAACTCACAAACCTGAAAAATATTTAATCGAAGCCTTTGACTGGATGGAAACCGCACAAGATCACGGTTTTTGGTATCGAATAAATGAAGAATGGCGGGAATTCCTGCAAAATAAAAAAATAGTCTCTAATCTAAATTGATTTGACACCGGGGCGCAGGCCTGGTATACTATTCGAGGTAAAAAAGGGGACACATGGACGGTTTATTTACAGCTGCTAAAAAACGAATATCTCCCGATCTTGTAAGAAGATATTTTGACGCGCCGGGATCGGAAGCCCGGGGGGATGAATTAATCACGTTAAATCCTACCAGGGCGGATAGGCGGCCAGGCAGCTTCCAAGTAAATCTCAACACTGGAATCTGGACAGATTTTGCGGATAATTCAGGTGGAAATTTCATAAAATTAGTTTCCCTGGCTTTCGGTCTGTCCGAAGTCGACGCCGCAAAAAAAATTCTGTCAGACACGGGGTCTGACTATACACCGATAACCCAGGCGCAGCCCAAGCCCGAAAAACCGCAGGCTGCAGAAAGTATCCCCCTGGCCGCGTGGCCAGAGTTAAGCAGGCATATCGAAAAAGATTATTTTAAAAATAAATACGGCAAACCGACCGCAGGCTACAAATACATAGATGTAGGCGGGAAAATCGAATATGCGCAGGTTAGGTTCGAAAAAATTACAGACGGAGTCCGCGAAAAAACAGACCTGCCATTTTATTACACAATAGAAAATAAATGGAGGAACGGACTACCGCCATATGCAAGCACAAAAAAACGACTTCCCCTTTTTAACATCAATTTGCTTACCCCGGAAACAAAAACAATTCTTTTGGTCGAGGGCTGCAAATGTGGAAGCGTAAAAGTAGACGATATCCTCGTTATTTCCTGGGGAGCTACCAGCCAATTTAATGTTAGGCGGTGGATTCCATTGCAGGAGCGAAAAGATATCCGGATAATTATCTGGCCGGATAAAGATATGCAGCCCGACAAAAAAAACGGGAGGCTTATGCCAAAAGAGCAGCAACCCGGTTTTAAAGCGGCGCTTGAAATTAAAAACCGCTATCTGCCATGGGCTGAGATCCTTGATGTCTACACATACGATCCGGATAATAGGCTACCAGCAAAATGGGACATAGCCGACGCCAGAGAAGAGGACCGGGATCTACAGGAAATTATAGACACCTGTCCGCGCTATAAAATTCAGGATATTTCCGAAGAGCCAAAACAAAAAAAAGAGTCTTTGGAAAAAATCCCGGCCCCATTTAAATTCTTAGGATACGATACCGAGTATCATTATTTCCTACCCCGGGCCATGCCGTTTCCGTTGCGTGTCAGTATCAAAAATATGTCATCAACTAGCCTGATGCACCTGGCCTGCCTGGATTGGTGGCAAATAGAATTCCCGGGAGCCGGGCAATCACCGGTTGCCTGGTTGCCGGCTATTGACTGGATAATCCAGCAGAGCCAAAAAGCAGGCCGGTTCAGGCCCGATAAAATAAGGGCCGCCGGATTTTGGGAAGATGGCGGTAAATATTATTGCAATACGGGAGATAATCTGCTGACACCTGACGGAAAAATTTTAGAATATTATGAAGTTGATTCAAAATTTACGTACTCAGAAAGTTCGGTGAAGGCCGAAAGTGTTCTCCCGGAATCTGGCAGCCCGGCAACCATCGAGGAGGGAACGCGGCTCAGGCTACTTTTCGAGGCCCAGGGATTTGAATCCCGCTTGCAGGCATGGGAGGCTCTTGGTTGGTCGTTAATGGCTCCGTTTGGCGGATTGCTCAAATGGCGTCCCTCGCTGTGGCTGACCGGCGGGTCCGGGATCGGGAAATCCTATCTGCTCGAAAATATAATTTTACCCTTATGCTGCGAATTTGCGGATAAGGGCTCGGGGGAGAATACGTTCGCCGGCACAAAGCGGATAGCCGGGACTGATAGCCGGGTTGAAATATTTGACGAAATGGAAGGAGGCGGAAACAAAACCGACCAGCAGCGTATTTCAAATCTGGTTAAAATGGCCAGAAATGCCAGCTCAAATACATCAAATACGATAAGTCAGGCTGGCGCCGGTACCGGCGTTGATACGTTCCGGATATTTTCAACTTTTCTTTTTGCCTCTGTTGTCCCTGCCATCAACTGTGAAACGATCGAAAACAGATTTTTTGTCCCTACCCTGGATACAAAAATACCGGTAAGCCAAAAAAAGGGGCTGTGCGCTAAGATCCTGTCGACCGGCGTGCTGGATGATCCTGGTAAATTCATGAGAAGAAATTTTCGTGATATAGGACAAATTTTGAAAAACATCGAATGGATTAGAAAGCAATTACTCCCGATCCTGCACGATCAGCGGGCGTGCGATAATTATGCTCCTATTTTTGCCTTTATTTTTGCCCTTGAACATGAGGGAGAAATCACGCCTGAATTCTGGACTGGTATCGAGCCGATGCTGGTTGATATATCCGAGGTGAAAAAAGAAAAAGACGAAGATATTCTAATGCGGCAAATTCTTACATCGGTAATCCCCGCCGGAGGAACAGAGAAAAAAACCATTCAGGAATTGATCATGGCCGACATTTTTGACAAAGACGGCGAATCGGCGATATACAATGCCTATCTGTCCAGGGTTGGGATTGTTTTCCAAAAAAATAAAGATTCAATCGCCATTGCGTATAACAACCAGTATCTTGCTGAGTTGTTATCTAAAACCAACTACGCCATGAAATACGGAGACGTACTCCGGAGGCACAGTAAAGCCGAAAGTAAAAAATTAAAAGTTGTCAGCATCAATGGGCTCAACACGTGCTGCGTTATTTTTACTTTTGCCGCATTCCAGGAAATAATTGGCGGGGTAACACGGGAGCCCGGGTATCTACCTCAGGAGGTTGAATTTTGAAAGTATCCGTATTGTGTGAGTTTAGCGGGATAGTCCGGGATGCGTTTATTCGGGCCGGTCAGTGGGGGCTCCTGTGACAAACAAAGTGTATCTGATGGATTGTATGGAATGGATGGCCGGATTGCCCGATAATTACGCGGATTTGGCAATAGTCGATCCGCCGTATGGGATAGGGTGGGATAAAGAGAGGGAATCAATGTCGGCTGGATTGCGTAAAGATGGATCAAAAAGAAAAAGTTCCAAAAGATCATACCCAAAACCAAAAAAATATAAAAAAGGTAATTATGACAATAGCATTCCAGAAGAAAAATATTTTGATGAATTATTTAGAGTATCTAAAAATCAAATTATATGGGGAGGGATTTATTTTACAAAATATTTAGAACCAACCGGTGGTTGGATTTTTTGGGATAAACAGGTTGTTATGCCAACATTATCGAAAGGAGAATTAGCGTGGACTTCTTTTTTAGGACATGTTGAAATATTTAAATATCTATGGGCTGGGTATAGAAAGAAAATACCAGAAGACAGGATACACATAAATCAAAAACCCATTGCCCTCTACCGCTGGCTACTCCTCAACTACGCGAAGCCAGGCTATAAAATAATTGATACCCATGTCGGCAGCGGTTCACTCCGGATAGTCTGTGATGAAATGTTTTTTCATTTTGAGGGAACTGAGATTGATCCGGACTATTGGCAGGATCAAGAGGATAGGTACCTGGATTATTGCAAGCAAGGCAGATTATTTGATATCGAAGAAATTCAAAACAGAAAATATTTGCAAAATAATTTAGAATTATAAGGAGAAAACAATGGACATGACCCCAAAAGCCTACACTGTAGGAAGCTTAATCATAAAACTATTTTTTCTTTTATTTGTGATCGTGGCGTCAATCGGCGTGGTGTATTTTGTTACACAAATAATTATTGCAATTTGTGAATCCATGATAAATTGGTCAGTGTTTAGCGGGTTTGTCGAAAAATATACCCTGCTCTGGATTATAATAATTTTCGCTTTCGGATTTAGCGCTGGCGTAGTTATGATGACTCTATTCCACAAGCCCGACTCCGCCGATATCGTAAACCGCCTCGGAAATCCGGCTGCTATGGCCCGCCTTTTTATGTTGTTAGTGATGAAAGTGCGGAACTATGGATGGCAGGAGCACTTCAAAAATATTGATTTTGATTTCTTGAGAAAATAAAAGGAGAAACCAATGAGAAATTTGTCTTTTATGTACACCAAACAGCAGTACATCGACGGCACAAAAACCCAGACTACGCGGAAATCCAAGAATTTGAGCATAGGCGAGCGATTTACGGGGGTCGAGAAATGCCAGGGGATACCGAAAGGCGGCCACGTCGTCAGGCTTGGGCCGGCGATAGTTGAAAAAATTGAGCCGTTTTTCTTGTCTTACTTTTCGTATACGCCGGAAAACTGCGCGGCTGAAGGATTCCCAGGGATGACATCCGAAGAATTTGTTAGAAATGTTATCATAAAGCAATGCAAAATCAAACTTGGGCAGCTTGTCTACAGGATTACTTTCCGTAAAATTCCAGAATAAAAAAGGGGGCTTTCGCCCCCCCCCATGTATTATCCGAACAACCCCAGCGGCTCTTCAGGTTTAGCCTCTTTTTTTGGCGGCGGCGGCTCTGGTTTCTCTGGGTCCGGACCGGCCACTTTTTTCCCCTGCGCTGCTACCCGATTGCCAACCCGGTCGGCGATGTCTTCTTTTTTCTTCTTGATGGCATCGGCGGTTTTCTGCGCCCCGGGCGTGATGTTTCTTTCTTCATGTTCCGGGTAAAATTCCCCCTGGATATCCTCTGGCAAATCGGTGTCCGTTCCAAATCCGGATTCCCTGGCAGTGGCCTCTATCAATCTCATGTCGACTGATAGCATTTTCCTGGACTCCATTTCCTGAATGGCCAGTTTTCTGAATTCCATCATTTCGACGTCTAACACTATCGTGACGCATGTCACGACCCCGTGTTTTTCCGTCGTCTTTTTTACGATTTTAAGAACCAAGGGAAGCCCCTGCAGTATCCCTTTTGTCAATCCTGATAAATATAGTAGGCTCGCCCCTATTCCGGACACCGAGTACCAGGAATGTGTCCTGAATTTGTACACAGCCCCGATCTCCAAACATTCTGCCAAAAAGCACGACAGAATTCCGGTTGGCTTGCACTCCTCTTTTTGCAGATGTGGACAGTTTTCCGGGTCGCAAACAATCTGCTTTCTCACCCCATTGTCAAAACAATCCGCTTTTTCTCCATCGCCCCGGCAGACGCACTTATTCCCCTTATACATCGCGAACGATGTATGGAAATTCAGATCGATGTCGTCAAACGGTAAGCGGATTTTAAGCTCTTTCGGCTCCGGGGGAAGCTTTGCCATGACCTCCTCGTCTTTAGCAAAATTCCCCGTTTCCGCCAGCCGCTCTGTAGTTGTAACCACAAAGTAATTTAATTTTTTCGGCGGACAAAACTTTTTCCCGCCTGTCGACTCTACCTCTTTCCCTCTATAACCGATTTTAATTTTTCCCTTTTCTGATAGCCTAAAATTTAATCCTCTTTTTATCATTCTTTACCCCCTTGTAAAAAACTCGGCGATAATCTCAACGTATCGCCAACAATGTCAAATATGACCAGCCCGAGCTTTTGCGCGTAAGCGGTTTCCTCCCGCGCCCCCTCGCTATTTCCCCAGCCCGGCAGGTGGCAAAGCGACCCCGACCTCTCGACAAACGGCATCAAGAAATCTAAAATACAGCGGTTACTTTCTTTTTCCATGCCGTGAAACTCTATTATTTCCGCCGGGTTGAATATCACGTTAGAAAAACCGATGTCGTGCAGCAACTCCCCGGCCGCCGCGAATCTTTCTCGGTAGTCGGCAGTACCGGTCACCGGCCCGCACAAATAGACCGGTTTTTGTTTTAACGACTCGGCGCAAACCCCGGCTATTTGTACAACCGGATATTTCCCTCTTGGCATTTCATATCTTACCATGTTAATCTCCTCACGTCAAATTCTTTGACGTATTTTTTTACCCTGGCATGCAGCCAGGGATTTTCTTTCTCAAGGTTTTTTGCCGACAGCGTGCTACTTTTGTAACACGATTGTTTAGCCAACACCTCGCCGTCAGCCCCTGTTAACAAATTATTTTCGCCAAGCAGCAGCCCGACGGCTTTTTTCATATCATCTTTTTCCAGCTCCAATTTTTTTACTTTTTCTTCTATTTCTTTTTTCCGCTCCTTAAATGCGCGGACTTTTTCCTCGCTCTCCCCTGAAATCATCGTCGACGTTTTCCGCACCTCCGGAAAAATCAGCTGCACATCCCCCCAGGTCTCCGGCTTTGGCTCGCGCTCATTTTTCACATGCCACCAAAATTTATCTGCCAGGGCGAGCAAACTCTCAACCGCTTTTTTGTTGATTTGTATCGGCCCATACTCCCTGTACATGCTGGTATTGATCAGCGCCGACACCCCGCCCGTCTCAATACCGGTACAAAAAAGCTGCCATTGCACCTGACAATAGACGGCGGCCGGAATCCCATTGCTGCTGGTGTCATCCAGGTCATATCCGTAATCAACATCATCGCCACGCTTGGCGTAAAATGACCCAGATTTAATTTCCTGGTTAAATGCTTCCCCGCCAAAAAAATAAACCAGGTCCGGGTGACACCTCGCAAATCTATAATCAGGATGTATAAACGAGGTTTTTCGTCGCACTTGGCCTTCGGTTAGCCCGTGTTCGTCCATAAAATTCTGGATGATCACCGGCTCAAGCAGATTCCCCCATTTGCAAAATTCGTTTCCGCCAAACCCGGGGATCCGCCCGGTTTTTTCCAGCCACAGCACATAGGGTGTCAGTTGGTATTTTTTCCCCTCTATCTCGCGGATCATGTTTTTTGTGTATCCGACAAGTGTGGCGATATCTTTAGCACCAATTCCCTTCAGCCGGTCGGCGTGGAAAGAATTATCGTCTTTAATTATTTTATATTCGTTCATTATTCCCCCTTCAATTTTTTATTGGCTGATCTTAAATCAGCCATTTGCTCAGTTGTTAATCTCAACAAAAAGTTTTCGTAGTCATCAATGAAATCTCCGCGTTCATCCTGTTTCATACTTCTTTCTTGTTTCATACTTTTTTCCACTGCGTCTAACGCCAGGCACACGGCCACTCTCTCCGCAAATGTAATTTTCATTTTATCTCCTTTCCCGGCCGCGCTTGCGTGACTTGGCGATACGCATCATGGCCTCAAATTCTTTTTTTGTCAGCGCTATGGCTGACCCGATCCTTATACCTGTTCCGGGCGGCAAATGTCTTGTCCATGACCCGACAGTCCCCTCTGGGATGCCGTACACCCGGCCCCATGCCCTGATTGATTTTCTTTCCATATTTCCTCCTTTCCTCATTTTAATAAAACCCCTGTCAGGTTCGCCCCGGCCAGTTTTGCTCTGACCAGGTTAGCCCCGGCCAGGTTTGCCCAGGCCAGGTTCGCCCCGGCCAGGTTAGCCCTGGCCAGGTTAGCCCCGGTCAGGTTAGCCCCGATCAGGTTAGCCCCGGCCAGGTTAGCCCAGGCCAGGTTCGCCCCGGCCAGGTTAGCCCAGGCCAGCTTTGCCCCGGTCAGGTTAGCCCAGGCCAGTTTTGCCC
>Ga0307379_10014580_pt1 | contig 10124 bp, 17 predicted proteins | sample UN2MG_FD_202237 | JGI IMG/M metagenome (GOLD analysis project Ga0307379, IMG submission 202237) | Soil microbial communities from Risofladan, Vaasa, Finland - UN-2 | ecosystem: Environmental > Terrestrial > Soil > Coastal area > Acid sulfate soil | place: Finland: Risofladan, Vaasa | collected... | reverse complement strand
CACCAATCATCACGCCGATACTTACTATGCCCCAATACTTCCAGCAGAACCAAAGTGTAGCTACTGCGGAAAGAAAAGATTTGTTACTCGCGCCGTAGCTGCGAAGTGGTTGTTAGATAATGCCAGTGTTAACAAGTTTAATATCTATCATTGCGATGACTGCGAGCAATTTCACTTAGCCACTAAGCAAGAGTTTAAGACTAATGCGCTTATTCGGAGAAGACGTTGAAGTGGTTTAAGAGAATATTAACATTCATTAAACGCATACCATTTGGAATCTCTAGGAATAATGGGAAGACTACTATCAGCTATCGTAGAAAATTCTAGGTAGCACTAAAATAAACTTGACTCCTATAATTTGGTTCGTTATGTTCGCTTGGCTGCACAAGCCAGCTTGTATTTAGGGAGTTAAGTTTTATGAGATACTTTAAGAAAATGATTTCCTCACTCGCCGATGCTGGAATTTTCTACGCTGAGAATGATGACTGGGAGCGTTCCCCATCGCGTGTCGATCTTGATGAAGAAGACCTACAGCACATAATTGAAGAGACTCGCCCTTTCGTTATTCACGTAGGGGACGCAGAAAAGTTCATGGATGATTATCAGGAGTGGATACGGAGTGTCCCGCACACACATCTCATGGAAATAGCGTTTCCTTTCCCAAGCATCTCGATTGAGTTTGCAGGGGACTTTGCTATGACTACTAACTTAAAAAATAAATCTTTGATCTCTTGGATCGTTGTTCAACATAAAATTCCCTCTAATACGGTGCCCAATATTTTGGGATTAGTTGCTCACAGGGGACATAACGCATGTTCAATGGCTTTTAACTTTGACCATTTTAACGCGATGGGAGTCACCTTTTACGTTATCGATCAGATACTAACCAGTAAAGAATGGGCGAAAGGAGTAGACACCGCTGAGCAAGTGGGGACTTACCGTAAGCCTGGAAACCGGAAGAAGCGAAAGCGTTTCGTTAGGAATGAAGTTTTTATCTGTGCTCCCAAGAGTATGAAGAAAAAACTAGGGCCAAGGATAGATTGGAAACACCCCGGTTTTTCCCATCGTTGGGAAGTTCGCGGTCACTGGTCTTATTTTTGGAAGGACAAAGAAAATAAAATCGTTGATTATATGCGCTTCGGAAAAGATCAAAACGGTGACTACTGCGAGCGCGGGCGCACTTGGGTAAAGGAATACGAGAAAGGGCCAGAAGATAAAAACCTAATTAGGAAACAAAGAATTATAAAAACACCATTAACACAGGAGCTATGATGGAAGATTTTTTAGGGTTATGTAGAAGTACCTTTGAACAAAAGGCCAAGATTGACGAGATGCAGAAAATTGTGGACGCCGAGAAAAAAATCTTTGGGCAACAGCAAGCCGAGATCCTAAGACAGATGGAAGCGCTTGAGCTTGAGAAGCAGCACATTAAAGGCTTTGGAACGATCTTCCAAAAAACTGAGCGTAGCGTCAAGGTGCCCAAGACTGTTGAAGAGAAGTTAGAGCTTTTTGCGTGGATCAAAGATAACAAAGGCGAAGACGTGTTGAACCGTTATCTTACTATCAATTCAAGATCCCTTAACTCTTTCTACAAAGAAGAATTAGAGATCGCCAAGGAAGAGGGTAACGTCAACTTCAAGATCGCGGGCATCGAAGAGCCGCAGGTTTATTACAAGCTTGGTATGCGAAAAGGATAATGACCAATAACGGTCAGGAACTATAGGAGTATTTTATGGCTAAGGCAACAAAGGCAAGTGCGGCAGTAGTTAAGAAGGAGTCCACAGCATTGGTTGACACCAGGCTGGAGGGGTTTGGGGACATGATGGACCATGCAGATATTGATGCAGGGGATATTCTTATACCCAAGATCCTCATGATGCAGCCAATCTCGGCGTTGGTTGTGGACGAGAAAGTTAAGGCTGGGGAACTTGTTGGATCTATTGAGGGCAATGTACTTGCAATAAAAGGCCAGCAACTAGAATTGATTTTCTTTCATCGTTTTAAGACTTGGGTAAATTTTAAAGTTGTTGGAGGTAAGGAAGAGTTTGATTCTATTTGGGACTATACCCCAGGCAATGCAGGCATGGCCAGAGAAGAGGGTGACTTCAGAAGGTATGAGACTCTAAATTATTATTGTTTGGCTGTTGAGGATCTTAAGAAAGAGTCTTTCATGCCTTATGTACAATCTTTCAAGTCAACTAATTATAAAGTTGGTAAGCAAGTTGAGACATTCCGCGCAAAGATGAAAGAGTTTGGTAAGCCACTATGCTTCAAGACTCTAAAGCTCGGTACTCAGCAAGTAGAGAATGATAAAGGTAAGTTTTATATCAATACGATTGAAGAGGGGCGAGACACAACGGATGAAGAATTGAGCAAAGTTAAGCATTGGTTCAATCTTGTAAATTCCGATAAAGAGGTTCGTGTGGATGATTCTGGGGAGCGTGGTAGTTCGGTTGTTGTAGATGTGGAAGGCGATTATTAATGTATAAGCGGGTAGATCGCACAACTAAAAATGGGGTATGGAAGATTACCTGTGTGCGATCTGCCATGTTAGACCATCTTGGCGGTTGGCTAATTAACACCAAGACTAAAGCTAGGTATGTTTTTAACATAATTGATGGTAGGCGTGTGCGGTACATGCGTCAGCCTGAGCCAGCTAAAATTCCACGGTACGTGGATGAATTAATATATGACTTGGAGCAGGAGGTTTATAACGAATTAAATCGTTAGGATTAATGCCGCCCCCTTCGGGGGGTTTATAGTCATGTATGGTGCGTTCAACAGAGAAATGGATTTTGAATTATGAAGGTTTCAGGCAAAAGTATTTTAACTCTTGAGTCAATAAACAACGGCAAGCCTAAGCTAAAGCCAGAAGTGGCAAAAACTATAGATGCTATTTTGCTCTTGATGAAAGAGCATGGTATCGACGAGATACATATTTAACAAATGAAAGATGAACGTGGAGATAATTCTTAAAAACAAAGACTACATTAAAAATAAGATTGTTGTGCCAGCGAGATACGGTCATTTTGAAGTGGTGTGGGATATTTGTTGTCCAGACGATATGGCATATATGATCGACTCGAAGGGGAACGTCCACTACTTTAAGAACATAGGTATGAATTTAGCTGGTTTAAAAGAAGATACTTAATCTAAAGTTATTTGAAGGTTTTTATGGCTCAGATTATAGGCAGTAAAAAAATGGGACAGATCGAAGCGGTCATTGATGCGGCTAAGAAAATTGTCATTAATAAAGATGCGAGCGGAACCAATGTCGGAGTCTACAAACATTTGGACATGGGAACATTGGTTGAGTTTGAAGATTGGCAACGGCTTAATGAGGTCTTAGAACCGTTCAAGCGGTAATAATTTTTGAAGGGAGTCCAGGTTGAAAACTGGAGAGGGAATCCTAGCATGGCAGTACCTAGGTGCGAGGGGGTATAAGCCGCCACAGCGTAGTTGGATACCGCTGGTTAAACCGTATCAGTGGATTTTCGTCGGCCCTCCCTTCAACTATTAACTAAAGTTATTTGAATGAAATGCTTACTTAAAGATGATTGTGGAACTTATGTTGTGACTTGGTGCGGAAAACGAGTCGAAACTGATTTTGTGTTTTCACGCCAATATGTCACCTGTCCAGATTGTGAAAAGGTATGTGAGCAAATTGAAGCTGATTATAAACGTATTAGAAACTAAAGTTATTTGAAATGCCTTCGGGCAGAGGTTCGGGCAGGAGATGGGTTACAGACCTGGGATATAGCTCAATGGCAGAGGCGAGTGAAAATCTTACAACCTGTAAGTTGTTTGAGAAGTACCTTACAGTGATTGGTTCGATTCCAATTATCCCCCTGCTACGGACCACCAAAATAGGAACATTAAATGAACCCCGCTTAGGAGGTAAGAATGAAATTATGGAGGCAGCTAAAAGATTGGGTAATCGTGATCTTGATAGTCGGCGGCATAACTGCGTTAGTAGTTTTGACTTTTTTTCTGAAATCCTATCGTTGGGGTGATTGTTATTAATCGAATGTTTCTTGAAGGGTGCTAAGTGGCTAATAAGATTGTATATCGACAATATGGTGGCAAATCTAGTGTGGCTAAGTGGGTGGTGTCCCACTTCCCAGAGCACAAGGTTTATCTTGAGCCATTCTGTGGATCTTGCGCCATTCTTTTTGCCAAGGAACCCAGCTTTATTGAAATTGTAAACGATATTGATACGGACATTATTGGTATGTTCCGTCTACTGCGATCTGATCCTAAGACTCTAGCAGCTATGCTATGGGCTACCCCCTATTCTAATACTAATTGGCGGGGGGTTTACTCGAGTTCGGACCTGGAAAATGCGGTTTTAGCAATAGCAGAAAGTCAGCAGTTTTATTCAGGAAATAGGAACACATCTACCTGGGCTATCGACAAATGCCCTAATCCACACAAACCAAAAGCAAAGGTGTGGGCTGATTGGTTTACTCGAGTTCTGCCAGGGGCAGCTAGGTTGAAAGATGTAACAATCTTAAATGAGGATGCGATAAAGGCTATCGGGAGGCTTAAGGATAATCCAGAGGCTTTAATCTATGTAGATCCTCCATATCTAGGGCACGAAAAGGAATACAAGCACCATGTCAATTACAAAGCGATGATCGGATTGTTGGATAAGGCAAAAGCTAAAGTAGTAGTTTCGGAGTATCCAGAGGCAGCGGATTACTATAAGGGTTGGCACCGAGTCGATAAAGTAACGGCTGGCAGAGCGAGAACCGGAGCGCACAATATGAAGGCAAAGGTAAAAACAGAATGTCTATTTATCAAACCGTAAGATTTGGTATGGCGTTCAAGACCTAATGATTAATGAATCCTGCTTAGGAGGTAAGTTTTGCTAGAACGGTATGAAGTGGCCGACCGTGGTTTTCACGGTTACAAATTTAAAGACTGTTATGCTTTGGATTGCAGTATTCAAGATTCGTCAAATGTCGGTGAGCCTCGGATATGGTTTGGCGTACAAGATAAACGGATGCTTTTGAATCAAGAAATGGTCAAGCAATTATTGTCACTGTTACAGAAATTTGCTGAAACAGGAGACTACTTTTAACAAAAGGATATTGAACTATGTCATACAGGCCAAGCGGTATTTGGTGCGATCTTTGCAGAAAACCAATTCTTGATGATCCTTGGTGGCATTGTGAAATAAACGGCAAAGCTAACTGCCATTCTTGCGATAAGTGTAAAAAGTTCCAGGAGAAGAAAACGAAAGTTGTGGACGATATATTGAAACAAGAAACAAAAGGATATTTAACAAATGGGTAGTTTGAATGTTAACTGATTTGATATTTGGTATTTGTTTTTTTGTTGGGGTAATCTTGATAGCCTGGGCTTGGAATCGTTTTTAAATTAACAAATGGGGAGAATTGAATGCGCCTACTCGGAATAGATTTAGAAACAACGGGACTTGATATTGAAACACTAGATGTACTGGAGATTGGGGCTATTTTATGGGACACAGAGCGCCAAGCTCCATTGGCTGTGATGAATCATCTTATCAATGAACCCGGTGTTGAAGTGCCAGAACTAATCACAATATTAACCGGAATCAGACAAGAAGACTTGCGGCTTGGACTTTCACAAGAAGAAGCCTATTCAGACCTAGTTGCATGGGCAGATGAAGCTGACTATTTAGTAGCGCACAACGGGACTAATTTTGATGTACCCATAATTAAACGAGACTTGGCTGAGTTAAATATGATTATGGAAAAAAATTGGATTGATACAAGCATTGATATAGATTTTCCCACTACCACTAGGAAGCTGACTCATCTTGCAGCTGAGCATAACTTTATAAATCCCTTTGCACATCGGGCATTCTCTGATGTGTTAACTATGTTAAAGGTACTTTCTAATTATGACATTGATGAAGTAGTGGAGAACTCCAAGCAGCCTTTGGTTGAGGTACAAGCCTGTACCCTGGAACCATGGAAAGATCCCGCCCCCGATGGTAAGAAGGAAACAGATCTAGCTAAAGCTAGAGGCTATCGCTGGAATCCCCAGCGGAAGATGTGGGTAAAGAATATTAGAAAGTCGGGGCTTGCACTAGAGCAGCAGCATGGCGAATTTGGGATTATTGTATTGGGGGAGACTAAGCGTGGATAATGATAGATTGAAACGAGCGAACGAGTTAACGAGTAGAATCAACCATTTTAAAAAAGCTATTGCAAATGCGCGAGTTGCTTTGTCCACGGATCTTCGTGCGGGGCACACAATCAAAGAATTTTTTGTAGGGTACTTTGCCAGAAATGAGCTTATAAAATTCCCCATTGCTGCTGAAGTTGGGGAAGAGCATATGCGCGAATCAGTAGAGAATATGTTAACTAGGCTGGCTGAGCTTGAGAAAGAATTTTATAACCTATGATCGTTACCATCAAATCTTTGTCCGATGTTATTGACCGTTTTAAAAAAACTGGTAGGTATGCCGTTGATACTGAGACAACGGGACTAAACGTATACCACGGTGATAGGCTGTTTAGCATCATTCTAGCTGATGAACTTGGGGCATGTTACTTTAACTTCCAAGAGCGCGATGATATTGAACGTAAGTTTGTACTACCGGAAGATGTGTTTGGTAATCTAAACAACATGGTATTTTCTAACCCAGAGTCTACTTGGTACATTCACAATGCCAAATTTGATATGGGTATGTTACTGGATCGCGGTATAGAGATCAGAGGTACGATACATGACACCGAGGTTGTGGGTAGGATACTTGAAAATCATCACTTCCAGTATGGACTGGACGCACAACTAAAGCGCCTGGGACGCGCAAAGAACGATACTGTTAAGAAATATGTTTCCGTACACAAACTATATGACAATGTAGTAGTACCAGGGAAAAAACAAAAAATTAAGATGATGCACTATGAGCAAGTGCCCTTTGAGATCATAGCACCGTATGGTCTAGATGACGGTAGGGACGCCCGATTCTTGGGGGAGCACCAGCGGCAGGAAGTCGCAGCTGTAAATACTAGGATTAACTCAGAGACAAAGGTACTTAAGGACGGGACCACTAACACCGACCGCTTTAACAGTCTGGCGCTAAATGAAAGTCAGCTAGTTAAGACATGCTTTAAAATGGAGCAGGTAGGAATTAAGATTAATAGGGGGTACTGTGAACAAGCGGATCAGGCTGAGCAGAAGAGGATCAAGGAGGCTAGGGAGAACTTCGAGGGGGTATGTGGGTATCCCCTCATTGACAGCGCCAAGTGCTTTAGCCAGATCTTTACCCCTGAGCAGACCGCACATCTCAGAAGAACGAAGACAGGAATTAGTTATGATGACAGTGAACTCGGTAAGCTGGATAGCCCCCTTGTGCCCTTCATCCGACAGCACCGTAAGGCCACTAAGTTAAGCAGTACCTACTTCAGAAACTACCTTTATTATGCTGACCATAACAATGTGATTCATCCTAATATGCGGCAAGCGGGGACCGCCACGGGTAGATTTAGCTACTCAGACCCCAATCTTCAGAACGTACCCAAGGCCAAGGACGAGGAGGATAGCTCGGAGAGCCTAGCTGTGCGCCGTTGCTTTGTCCCAAGAGAGGGATTCTGCCTTGGTATGCTCGACTATGACCAGATGGAATATAGGCTAATGCTCGACTATGCCCAGGAGATGCATGTTATACAGAAGGTTCTAGGCGGTTTAGACGTACACCAAGCGACAGCTGACATGCTGGGGGTATCCCGCTTCCAGGCAAAGACAATTAACTTTCTGCTGCTCTATGGCGGGGGAGCGCAGAAGTTTGCAGATGCATTGGATATGCCCATAGAGAAAGCCAAGCAACTTAAACAACGGTACTTTGAAACTCTTACCCAAGTAACCAAGTTTATTAGGGGAGTTATCAATAGGGCTGAGAAGAGGGGATATGTCTATAACTGGATGGGTAGACCGTACCAGTTCCCTGAATTTTATAACCCCAAGACTGGCAAGCTAGACCGTGGAGCTTTTAAAGCGCCCAATTATGTTATCCAAGGAGGGTGCTCTGATATAGTGCGTTTGGCCATGAATAGAATTGATCAGTTTATTATGGAAGAAGGCTTGCTGTCTAGAATAGTGCTACAGATTCATGACGAGTTGGTTTTTGAAATACACAACCAAGAGCTTGATATTGTTAACGAGTTTAAGCGTATCATGGAGCAAGCATACCCAGCTAGGCATTTGCCCCTAACCTGTGGGATAGATCACTCATGGAAGTCATGGGGGGATAAGGTGAAGGGACCACCACAAATTCAAAGGGTAATTAGAGAGCGCCCTTTGTATCCAGAGAGCGCCCCCCTTTAGGATTTTGGGGCAGATCATTAACTAGAACTGCATAATCCTATCGGCAGATCCCCAGGCATCTTTATCGTCATGATAACATTACTCAGTGATTACAGAGGCTTAGGATAATACTATGTGATTACAGTGGGTTACAGCACTACATGATATGCTGGCCGAAAAAACTGAGCACTCACCGAAAAAATTAGTTTTTTCAGAAAAATAGCAAAAATAAATTATCAGCTGTACAAAGTTTTTACACTTTTTTGGGAAAAATTAAGTGTATAAATATTTGACACCTCAAAAATTGTGCCAAAATACAAAGTGTATAAATATTTGACACCTCAAAAATTGTGCCACAAGGGAAAAATAATACGCAAAAAACTGAATTTTTTTGTGGTCTGTAGGTATTTGATTTAATTGAGCAATCGGGTTTTTTGTATATTTTTTGTACAATTTGTCTAAAGTTTTTACACTTTTACTTGCATTTTTCCCTAAAGTTTTTTCCAGTTTTACCGTTAAGAGAATTAATACTTGGCACTAGTAGTATTAAAATGCTACTGCAACAAATATTGAAAGGAATTTAAAACATGAATTTTTTAGGATCAAGCTTAACAATTGCATTTGAAGTGCTACTATTTTTTGTAGTGCCAGTGTTAGGACATGTGTTAACGGGATTAAGTGCCATATTAAAGATAGTGTAAAACAATTTTTGAAAGGAATTTAAAACATGAAAGTACAAAAGAATTTTACGGGGAGTTTTTTAATTTTAGTTGGTACTTATATAGTGCATGAAGTAGCTAGAGACTTAGCTACTTCTATCTATTACAGCGTGAAAGAGACTGTAAAAAATGATGCACTAAAAGATAGACTAAAAAATCATTTTGCAAGTGTAAAAAAATCAATTGCAGATAGACTGGCAGCATGAAGCGTTTTTTAAAAGCACTTTTAATAAGTGTTTTAATAATTGAATTTATATCAAAAATGAAAAAATCAAAGGAAAAAAAATTATGAGTATACTAGCATTTAAAGTTGAGACAGCTATTAAAGATAGAGTCTCAAAAAGCCCATTGGGACGATCGACAATTAAAGCAGGTGAGCCCTGTTTAGTCATACAAGACTATCAAGGCTGGAAGACTAATATCAAAAAAAGTCATGCTCAAAAAATGTTAACCAAGTGCCTTGACCAATTAAATACTGAGTACAAAGTGCCACGTAATAAAAACCTAATGGAAAAATTAACAAAGGAAAAAACCATGGAAAAAACAAAAATTTTTGACCTTAACGACTATCAACTAAAGCCCTACAACTTGACCGTTTCACCTAAAGTACAGATTAGGTTTTTTGTGCTAGGTATTTTTGCAGTCTATCTCACTTATAAAAAATTCAAAAAAATTAAAAACCCTGATATGATATTGAGCAACGGCGAAAGGATCAATTCTAATGGCACGTCCGAAAATACCATGCAAAAAGGTAAAAATATCGTTAACAATTGATCAAATTAGTTTGGAGTTTTTAAAAGCTTCTACAGACAATATAAGCAACTATATAGACAATTTAATAAAACAAAAAATCAAATTTAAAAAAATTAAGAGCCCTAACTAGGGCTCTTTTTTTACAGTCTGAGCCCTACAGTCTGAGCCCTACAGTCTGAGCCCTACAGTCTGAGCCCTACAGTCTGAGCCCTACAGTCTGAGCCATACAGTCTGAGCCCTACAGTCTGAGCCCTACAGTCTGAGCTCTACAGTCTGAGCTCTACAGTCTGAGCCCTACAGTCTGAGCCCTACAGTCTGAGCCCTACAGTCTGAGCCCTACAGTCTGAGCCC
>Ga0307379_10014579_pt1 | contig 10124 bp, 15 predicted proteins | sample UN2MG_FD_202237 | JGI IMG/M metagenome (GOLD analysis project Ga0307379, IMG submission 202237) | Soil microbial communities from Risofladan, Vaasa, Finland - UN-2 | ecosystem: Environmental > Terrestrial > Soil > Coastal area > Acid sulfate soil | place: Finland: Risofladan, Vaasa | collected... | reverse complement strand
ATGTCGTCGGGCGTCGCGGCGTTGGGCGCCACGCCGAAGCGCAGCCCGCAGCACTCCTCATAGCTCCAGGCCGTTGCCCACGAGCAGATTGGATAGTCGGCCATGCCGATGAGCCGGCGGAACAGGTAGACGTGGCGGAACGGCGTCAGTTTCTCCAGCAGGCCGTCGAGCGCGTGGGCGGCGTTCTTCCACCACCCATATGCCTTGCCGAGCCAGTGCAGGGCCTTCTGGCGGATGCAGATTTGCTCGCTCTCCGCCAGGCCAGGCTTGTGGCGCCAGACCTTGATCTTGCGGGTCACGTCGAGCGGCTGGATGGTGAAGCGCCACAGCGCCTCAGCAATGTGCTCGGCGTCAACCATGTGGCCGGTGTGCGTCGCCCACGTCTTGGCCTCGAAGCGCCCGCGCGTGAACCACTGGATGGTCCTGCCGAACCACGACTGGCCCAGTTCGTCCACCACGTCGCCGCACCGGAACTCCGGGGTGGTCATGGCAGCGGCTCTCCCTCTTCGCGGCTGAGGTCGGGCATTAGGACGACGAGGAGGTAGAGGGCGCCACACCAGTCGTCGAGCCAGTGGTTGAGGCGGCGGAACATCAGTCGGCGCCTTTCCACATCGGGTCGTTCGGGCGGAGGGGACGGAGGAACGTCCAGTAGCCCGAGGCGAGCTCGCGAATGCTCTTGATCTCGTCGCTCGGGGCGAGCGTGCCATCGAGCTGCTGCGTCACCACGACGATCAGCCCGTCGTCGCCGCGCGGGCCGACGCCGCGGACGATGGCCATCTTGGGCTGCGTGAGGAGCCACTCGTCGCTCCACGCCTTGACCAGCGGCTGCCAGAGCCACAGGCCCTCGACCGCGGGCGCCCAGACCGCAGGGCGCCCGCGCTCGATCTTGAGCTGCACGAGGATGGGCCGCCGAATGTCGGGCGGGATGGTGATCGTCGCCGTGCCGTAGCCGAGGAGCAGCGAGGCCATCACGGCCGCGGCGGTTCCGAACTTCGCTCGTCTGGTCATTTCTTCGTCTTCCTCCTGAGCCAGGCTTGGATGGCGGCCTTCAGCTCGGCTTCCAGGTCGGCGGTATCAGGCGCGTCCACCGACGGGAGCACGCCCGACGGCAGAGTCGTCGGCGGCGCGGGCGCAGCCGGTGCGCCAGGCGCCGCGGGCGAGGGTGCGGGCGGCGCCTCGGGAGCGGGGGCCGCGGCGGGCTCGCCTGGGGCGGCCGGTGGGGCCGGCGGCGCCGGCTTCTCGTCGCCCCACGGGCAGCCGCACGCGAGGAGCTTGCCGTCGCACTCGCAGGCCTTGCCCTTGGGGGCGCGCTCCTTGTGGCGCTCGTGCCAGAAGCGCAGGCACTCGTCGTCGTAGGGCTGATGCACGAGGGTCAAAGTCGCGTACTTCAGCAGCCCTGTCGCGCCGCACACGGCGGCGTGGCAGACGGGTCAGGTCGGGAGCCTGAACTTGTGGTTGTACCATTTCGGGTGCGCCTCGACGTACTGATCGATCTGGCAGCGCTCCGTGGCGTCGAACGTGCTGCACCCGCTTGCCCCGAGCAGGAGCGCCAGCGGCAACAGCAGCGCGTAGGTCCTCTTGCCCTTCACTCGCCTTCTCCTTCTCTCTTGATACTCAGAACGATGTCGCGGATTTCCCGCGCGGTTGCCGAGGTGGCCTTCTGCCATTCGGCGAGGCGCGCCACGGTTTCACGGAGCTGGTCGATCTTCTCCTCTCGCACGGCGCCGGCGATGTGCAAATCGGTCATCTCTGCCCGCACGTTGAGCGTGAGGCCCACGCAGCCGAGCACGGAAACCGTGACGATGCTCGCGGCCCAAATGAACACCTTCCAGGGCGTGCCGGCCTTCACGTCCTCCACCAGGTCGTCGTGCAAGGGGCATTTCGCCATTGGGGTTCCTTTCAGGCGGCGGCCTCGGTGCACGTGCATTCGAGGAGCACGTGGCGCTCCTCAATGTCCACGGGCGGGCCGAGAAGGTAGAGGATGCGGCTGGCCTGGAAACGGAACCGATGCGTCTTCGCGCTGAGTGCGAGACCCTTGTGGTAGCGGAGGCGGATGCGATGGGTGGCCTCCGGGATCACCTGCTGGGCGAGCCAGGCGTTGCGGCCGCTGAGCGGTTCCAGCTCGCAGCGACGGATGGCGATGGTTTTCCAGGTGGCCTGGGGGCTGCCGAACGTATCCTGCTCGGAGCTGAGCTCCTGAATCTCGATCGTGTGGCGGAGGCTGCCGGCCTTGAGCGGCTTCATCACCAGACCTCCAGGAGTCGGCAGAGTCGGAGTGCCGCGGGCGGGATCTCGCCGTTCTCGCGGTCGGCGAACCAGGCGGCGAGCATGATCTCGATCGCGTGGATCGCGCGTTCGTCCACGGCGGAGCCGGCATCGCCGTAGCCGCAGGTGAACGTGACGGCGACGGCGTTGGGGATGTCGCGGGTGGACGGCCAGCTCGAGCCGTAGGCGGGCTCGACGCGGCCGGGGCTGGAGGCAATGTCTACCTGGTAGTCGCCCGCCGCGAAGGTGAGCTGCTGGGCGTTGCCGTCCGCGTCGGTGTAGTCAATCGTCGGGGCGGTCTTGAGCGGCGGGTTCGGCAGGCGGATGGTGCAGCCAGGGAAGCGGCGGAGGTAGAGCTTGCGGGTCTGGGTGATGAGGGCGCGGCCGCTCTCATCCTCCACGGTGCGGCGCGCGGTCTTGATGAGCCGCTCGATCAGCACGTCCTCCGCGGTGTCGTCCACGCGGAGAAACAGCTTGGCGTCCGCGAGCAAGAGCGGCTCGACCGCGGGCTCCACCGTGACGATGCAGACCGGTTCGAGGTCGAGGTCGTTCATGGGTCATCTCGCTCAGGCGTCGGCGGAGACGGCCTTGTCGATCTGGAGGCCGCGCTCGTTGTTGGCGTTCGCCACGTAGATCGGGTCGAAAAAGTGGAAGGTGGCGCCGGTAATGGCCTCCGTGATGTTCGCCGCGTCTTCTTCGAGGCGGATGTAGACCTTCGGGCCGATGGTGCCGGTGGACCCTGTGATCGTGTCCACGATGGCGATGTCGGCGGCGTTCTCGGTCCAGATGAGGCAGTGGTGAATGTTCACCTGGGTGGAGAGGGTGGTGCGGAAATCAATCGCGCCCACGGCGAAGTTGCCGTAGAAGTAGGAGTTCCGGATCTCCACGGCGTCCGTGCCGACGATGGCGACGGAGGCGTTGGTGCCGGCGGCCGCGTCGCCCAGGTGCTTCCAGCCGTCGATCAGGCAGCGGTCGGCGTCGGTGGTGAGGAGGAGGGCGTCCACGCACTGGCCCGTCACGTCGCGGTACTCGCAGTTGAGCACGGCGCAGTCGGCGGCGGCGACCTGGAGGATGCCCGTGGTAGCGTCGGCGTTGCCGGTGAAGCGGAGGTTGGCCACGGTGCAGCGGGCGCCGGTCACTTTGAGGGAGCCGGCGATGGCCGTGGCGTTGATCGTGGGCATCTGGCGGCCGCGTCGCTCGCCGAAGATGGCCACGCCGGCCACGTCTTGGGTGATCGCCCCGTCGGTGGCCACGTCCTCGGAGTGGTTGGGGGCGACGACGATGATGTCGCCTGCGTCGGCGTCGCACTTGGCGATGGCATCGTTGATCGAAGCGAGGGCGTTCTCCCAGTCGGCGCCGGTGTTGTTGACGGAGCCGCCGTTGGAGTTCACGAACCAGACGTTCCCCGGCCCGTAGACGCGGGTGGGGAGGAGGGCGCCCACGCTGGGCAGGGGAGTGGTCATCATCGTGTCGGCTCCTCAGCAGGGGGTTCAGGGGGCCGCGGCGGGCGGCGACGCCCGCTCGTGCGGCGACCGCGGGGCTTGGGTCGGCGAGGCTCGGGGGCGGCCAGGTCGGCGGTTTCGGACGGGCCGGCCGTCGCGGCCTCGGGGGCGGGGGCCGGGGCGATGGACTCGGCGTCGAGGTCGGCGCCTTCGGCGTCGAGGAACTGGCGGGCGAGGGCGGGCGGCAGATCGTAGACCTGGCCGCTCACGAACACGCCCCCGGGGCCGGCGGCGGTGCTCTTCATTCGGACCTTCATCGGCGTTGTCTCCGGTCGGCGCGTGGTCAGCCGACGAGGATGTGGAACGTGCCGGTCTTGGCGTCGCCGCCGGCGGCGATGACGATCTTCACGCGATCGTTGGCCACGTGGATGCGGTCGGTGAGCGGCTCGGAGCCTTCCATCGTGAGTGTCTGGCCCACCACGTCGTGGACCTGGGCGGTCGGGTAGACGATCTTGGAGGCGTCCACGTTCTCCTCGGTCCAGAGTCCCTCGCCCGAGCTCTCGACCGTGATGGTGAAGTCCACCCCGGCGGCGAAATCGGTCTTCGCGTAGCGGATGGCCAGGATGCGGCCTGTGATGACGGGCGAATAGGCGGTGACCGCTCCGCCCACGGCCGTGGTGACCTCGATCTCGTGGCGTTCGACGTGCATTGAGTCGTCTCCTTGGCCTTTCGAGGCAGGCCCCCTGGGTTGTCAGGTCGCGTCGGTCTCAATCACACGGATGTTGATCACCGTGGTCCACACCTTGCCTTCCGGAACGCTCTCGGCGAGTTCCTCCTCGCCGCATTCCGCCTTGACAAAGGCGCCGGCCGTCAACGTAGCTTCCAGAGTCGCTTCCTTTTTCACGGTCCCTGGAACGATGACAGTCTCAAACTCCATATCACGTACCTCCTATGCGCTGGAGGCGCTCAGCGGTACAGCGGGATGTAGTACTGCGTCCCGTTGTAGTGCACCAGGATTCGGGCGTCCTGGTTGCCGCCGGGCACGGCGTCGGTCGTGACGCACGTTCCCGCGCCGGAGTTGAACGTCTCGTCGAAGTAGAACAGTTGGGAGTAGCCGCTCGAGGTGGTCTCGAAGCCGATGAAGGCGTCGGGCCGGCTCGCGCCCGTCGTGGCGAACAGCCCGTATTCTTCGCCGGAGACGGTCCCGCTCAGTTGGTTGTCGATCCAGGCCGCGGCAACGCGAGAGCCAGAGTCGCAGACACAATTTCCGCCGGCGGCAACTTTCAGCCACGCGCCGTACATGCCTGCCGTGCTGCTTCCGCCGAGCGTGGCGAGATGCGAGGCCGACCCGTCGGCGCCGAGGTGGGCGATGAACTGCGCTGCCTGGAGCGCCGCCGGGCCGGTGCCGGTGTTGTTCGCCTCAGCCAGGCCGGCGACGGGGAACGCCGCTTTTGTGCCCGTGGTCTTCGCGCAGGCGAACAGCCCGCGATCGTAGCTGGCTCCGCTCGCGGACGTGGTCGTGTAGATGCGAATGACGCCGCTCTGGTCCGCGTCGGCGGCGTAGTCATACGGACTGGCGTAGGTTCCCAGCCGGATGAAGGTCGGGCCGTTGGAGCCCGTGGGCGCAATCGTGGCACTCGAGAGGTCGATCACGTTGCCGGTGTACGTGCCCGTGAAGTTGATCCCGTTGGTATTGGCCCCGCTGAGGGTGAGCTCGGCGGCGCTGGTGATCGTGGCGCCTGCCTGGAGGTCGAGCGTGCCGCCCGATTCCACCTCGATCTCGCCGGTGTTGGCCACGACGAGCTTATCGCCGCCGTCTGTCTTGTAGACCTTGGGCACGAACGTCGCATCGGCGGCGTCGGTGATGAGCGGCGGCAGGTTCATCAGCGCCACCACGGTGAGAAGCGCGATGAGGGCGCCCTTGAGGAATGGATTGCACCGCATGAGCAGATCTCCTGATGCCCCTTGGGTTTGCCCTGGGCGGCCGGGGCCTGCCGCCCAGGGCAGTTCAGGCGGTTGTTACTTCGTGCCTTCGGCCGGCGAGACGTGGGTCTCGCCCGATGTGCCGGTTGGCTGGGTCACAGGGACTTTCCTGACGCCATACTTGATGGCGGTGATGCTACCGACCACGGCGTTCTGAGTGCCGCGGTCCACGATGACGTGAACGAACCGTTCCCGAGGCTTCACGATGTCGATGTAGAAGGTCGTGTTGTCGTCGGTGTCGGCGACGGTCTGACTCGTGCCTTCGAGGTCGGCGGCTGTGCCCATGCCTGTAACGGTGTCCTGTTGGGCGTAGATCGAGGTGACGGCGGAGCCGGTGATGGTTCCGAAGGGGATGACGAAGATCACCCCTTCGCAGCCCTGGGTGTCCACCTCGGAGCTGGTGATGTCGGTCTGGGCGGCCACGCCGGCATCCACGGTCGAGACCTGCTGGACGTAGCAGTCCTTGCTCATTTCGCCCCTGCCGAAGGCGAAGAAGGTCACGACGCCGATCAGGAAGATGGCAGTGCAGGCGGCGACGAACGCGAATTTGAGGAACTTCCTCATGGCCGTAACTCCTTGTCTTGTTTCGGTTCCTGGTGTCTTGGGCGCACAGGTTAGAGGAGCGGGACGACTGGGCTAGGTGCCCAGCTTCACACGGACGAAGGCCTCGCCGAGGACGGGCATGGCGTCGCCCATCGAGCGATCGATGAAGCCGATCTGGTTGCTGAGCGCGTAGAGCTCGCTCAGGCGCTGGATGCCAAAGACCACACCGTCGGCGATGTAGTAGTGCTTCCAGCAGCAGAGAGCGGCGACGTACTGGTTCGCGCTGAACGAGTTCGGCGCGAACTCGCTGATGTCGAGGGGGAAGCCGAGCAGGCGGTCCGGCTGCCCGGGGACCACGCTCGCCTGCCAGATGTAGCGGCCTTCGCCGTCCTTCAGGATGTCGATCTTCGCCAGCGTGTCCTGGTGCATGACGAATCTGGCTTGGGGCCAGTAGACCGACCGCATCTTGTACTTCGCGGCCTTGAGGCCGTCGAACGTCGGGCTTGTGGCCGTGTTGGACGTCGCGACGTCCTGCGTCGTCGGGACGCCGAGGGCCGAGGCGGTGAAGATGCCGAGGGGCTGGGCGGCACCGGAGCCGGTGAGGTACGCCTTCTCTTGCGTGATCGACCGGACGTATACGATCTCGTCCCGGACGATGCCCTCGGGGTTCATCGGCGACATGGCGAGCCAGTCGCGGCTGACGATGATCTGCTTGGAGAGCGGATGCGGCTCGAGCTTGCGCTTGCCGAAGCGGAGGCTCGTGTCCTCGCTGGCGACCTGGAGTTCGGTCGTCCACTCGGAATCGGCGGCGCGGGCGGTCCTGGAGGGCATGCCGAGCGACGCGGCGTTCAGGCAGGGGATGACCCTGGCGAGCGGGCGGATGAACACTGCGGCGTCGAGCTCGGCGATCAGTTCGGCCACGAACTGCTCGTCGGGGACGACGTAGCCGCCGAGCTCGCCGCTGCCCATCGCCAGGTCGCGCAGGGCCTCGGGCTTGGTGCCACGGCAGAACGCCCTGAAAGCCGCCCTGGCTTCCGGCGTCTCCGTGCGCTCGCGGTGAGCGGCATAGGCCGGGTTGTCGGCGTCGATGTTGTACCGCGCGCGGAAGGCGCGGACTTCGGGGGAGACCTCCGCCTGGCCGCCCTGGCCGGGGCGGTCGGGGGTGGTGCGGCGGTGGCCGGCGGTGGCGACGTCGCCCTCGGCGCCTTCGAGGGCGGTCAGGCGGTCGGCGTCGGCCTTGAGGGCCTTGGCGTCGTTGAGCATCTTGTCAATGCTCTCGCGCTCCTCGGCGGAGAGGTCGCGCTTCTCGGTTTCGGCCTTGCTGGCGAGGCCGCGGGCGTCCTCGATCAGCTTGGCCCGCCTCTGAAGCAGTTCCTTCGGGTTCATTTGTCGCTCCTGTGCTGGGTTGGTCAAGGTTCCTACGGATCTCGGCGACGGTCTACGGATCGGGCCGAGGGGATTACTCCTACAAGGCCGCCAGGCGTTCGCGGGCGGCGTCGAGGTTCGGGGTCAGACCGGAGATTCCGCTGAGGTGTCCGATGACCTCGCGGAGGAATGTGCGGTCGTCTTCGGCCACGTCGAGGCCGTGTTGCTGCTGGCAGAGGACGCGGGCGAGCCGGTTGTGGTCGAGGCCGGCGGAATGGAAGAGGGAGCGGAGGTTGACCTCGGTGTCGGGATAGGCCGGATAGGTGACGGGGGAGACGTCCCAGAGCCGCACCTGGCGGAGGTCGCGGACGACTTCGCCGCCCTCCTTGTGCCAGGCGTCGTCGAGGGCGTCGAAGCCGAACGAGCAGCCCGTCACATCGCCGCGCTTGATGCTCTCCGCCACGTCGCGGCCGACGGTCGTGTCGGGGAGAATGGCCGTGAAACGGAGGCCCTTGTCGTCCTCGTTGAGGCGGAGGGTCTTGGCGGCGGTGCGGCCGAGAATGGCGGACGGGTCGTGGTTGAAGAGGGCGCGCACATCGGCGCCTTCGTCGAGATGCTTGCGGAAGGCGCCGGGCAGGATCCGCTCGCGGAAGCCGCCGAGGTCCACGGAGAGGACGTTGAAGCGGGCGGCATAGCCGACGATGCGGCGGGGTTCGTCGCCCTCGGGCTCGGCGACGCGCAGTTCGTGGTCCTCGAAGAGGTAGCGGCGGTCCATGTCACGCTTCCTTTCTGGCCGTCCAGGCGGCGAGGGAGGTGATGAGGGAGTCGGCGAGGGCCTCGGCCTCGCCTTCGGGCCAGTCGGCCGTGGCGGCGTCGAGCTCGCCGAGGGTCGTGTCGGTGGCGCGGACGCGGGCGAGGGCGTCGAGGGCGGCGGCCTGGTGTCGCTCGCAGAGCTGGGTGGCGTGGTTGCCGACTCGGAACTCGGCGGCGGCCGCCGCGGCGGCGAGGCGGGCGTGGCCGTTCCCGGCCACGGCCTGCATGGCTCGCACACAGGAGAGCGCGGGAGCACGGAGAGCTGCGAACAGCACGTCCCGATGCTTGGCGTAGACGCCGGCGATGGCGGCGCGGGCGTCGGGCTTCCGGGCGGCGCCGAGCACGGCTTGTCGCTCTCGGCGGGCCATGCGGGCCGTGGCGTCGAGCATGGATGAGACTTGGGAGGCGCCGATGAAGGCCAGGGCGGCGGAGCGCTCGGCCTCGTCGTCCCCGTCGGGTTCGGCGGAATCGCCCTCGCCGGCTTTCTTTTCCTTCGGCGGTTCCTCCTTCGATGGCGGGGCGCCGGCGGGGGTGTCCTGGTATGCGTCGCCGCCGGGGTCGGTGCGGGGCGACATGTTTTCCTTGCGGCGGATCTCGTTGGGGTTGAGGACGCCCATCTGGCGGGCGATGTTGTAGACGGTGTACCGCGTGGAGACGTCGGTGCGGAGGATGGCGTCGGGGAGGAACTCGACGAACAGTTCGTCCTTGCGGTTGTCGGGGATGACCTTGAGCCAGTACTCCTCCTCCCATCGGATGAGCCAGGGACGGAGGGTGAGCGTGTAGAAATCGAGGTTCATTTGCTCGCCGTTGGACCATGTGGCGCGGCCGTATTCGGCGAGCTTGTTGGGTTGGATGCGGAACCAGCGGCAGAAGTCCAAGACGCTGTGCTGGCGGGCCTCGAGGAACTGGGCGTCCTTCATGGACATTCCGCCGAGGCGGGTGTCCCACTTGAGGCCCTCCTGGAGTAGGAGGACGCCGAAGGCGTTCGGCCCGCCCGCTTGTGCTTTGAGGTCGGCGATGATGTTATTGCGGGTTTCCGTGGTCACCTTGCCGGGGGTAGTGAGGGTGTTGCTGGGGAAGACGCCGTTGCCGAAGAAGTGGCCGCCGAACGCCTCGGCGGCCAGGGCGGTGCCGATGGTCTCGCGGGCGTGGGTGAGGACGCTCTTGCCGACGATGCCGTCGCCGAGGCCGCGGATGTGGAAGACGCGGTGGGCGGGGAGGCGTTCCACGCCGCCCTTCGCGGGGTGGTGCTTGTAGACGAGCGTCCCGTCGCCGTCGCGGTCTACGCGGACGCGGGCCGGGTCGAGGCGGTGGAAGGCGGATGCTCGGCCTGCGCCGTCGAAGACGATCTCGGAGTAGGAGTTGCCGGCGACCAGGGCGTTGGCCTGGCAGGATTCGCGGTAGGGCAGGGCGGTCATCTCGGGGTTGGGGCGGTAGCGGAGGACGTTGTAGAGCGGGTCTTCGGTGAGGCGCCGGCGGTCGTCGCCGTCGCGCTGGTAGAGGATGCAGGGGAGTGAGCCGAGGCCCTCGGAGATGACGGCGACGGCGCAGAAGAAGGCGGAGAGGTTGAAGGCGGTGGCCTCGGAGACGTGGGTGCCGGCGGCGGTGGGGCTGAAGCCGAAGAGGCTGGCGAGGGCAGGGTCGCCGGGGTGGAGGCCGTTGATGGCGGTGGCGCGGGTTTCCGCGGGGGCGACTCGGAGAGCGAAGTTGGCG
>Ga0307379_10014578_pt1 | contig 10124 bp, 10 predicted proteins | sample UN2MG_FD_202237 | JGI IMG/M metagenome (GOLD analysis project Ga0307379, IMG submission 202237) | Soil microbial communities from Risofladan, Vaasa, Finland - UN-2 | ecosystem: Environmental > Terrestrial > Soil > Coastal area > Acid sulfate soil | place: Finland: Risofladan, Vaasa | collected... | reverse complement strand
TTCATATATGAACATATTCTCCTTCTCACTCCAAGCACTCATTCGGTTATGACTGTAGCGTTGGTCACCACTCAAACTGTAACGTTTAATTTTATTTACTTCAGTTTCCACAATCTATGTTTTTTCAGTTTCTCTGCTTGCTCGATTAAATCTCCCAAATCCTCAATATCATCGAGGTCAAGTTCAGCGAGTTCATCAACAATCACCAATGCCTTTTTCATTAAATCGGCTTTCTGTTCGTTTTCGGTCATTATTTCATATTTTCAAGTACACGATAATTGTCATCATAGTTTTCCACGATATTAAGTGCATCAGCAAATGTTGAATGTATCAATCTACGTTTACCGTGGGTTGTAAAGATACCTAATCTATCCATGTCACGCAAGAATTCGTCAACAAATTTATTAGAATTTGGGATTGTTGTTTTCTCAGCAACAGCTTCTTTTAATATAAGACCACTCATAACCTTGTCACCTGTAGTTAGTTTGCCGTCATTATAAACGAAAGTGAGTAGTGCTTTATATCTATCTTTTTTCTGATAGATTTTCTCGAATTTATCTTGATTAATTACGAAAAGCGTGTATTCGAAGTATTCTCGGAAGTATAAACCAACGACAATTAGAATCTCGTTCAAGCACACAATGATGACAAACAAAAAGATATTCTTTGCGTCTTCGCTTTCATTTCCTGATTTAACTTCAGCAAATTCAGCATCATATTCGGAAATTTTCTGCTGTAATTCGGCATTTATTGTGCCGATTTTCGCATCGTTCTCCCTAATGAGTTCCGTATTGCTATCAATATTATCCTGATAACCCTTTCTTGTTGTCGGGTAATTGAGGGGGGTATTTGCTAGTTTTTGACGTAAATCGGTATTGACTGCCCTCAATGCGATATTGTCATCGACATAGACTTGTTTCTGTGTGTCAAAAACTGACACAATACTATCAGTTTCTGATATAACTTCGGTCTGCACAATAGCATTTTTAATTGAAGACGTACTTGCTAAGTTTTTTGACCCACTAATGGAGAGATAGAAACTCAATGCAACCACAACTGCCGAAACACCTAACCAACTAAATGTCTTGAATTTGACTTTTTTGTTATTGGTGACGAAATCATTACTGAAATTTCGAATTAAATATCTTTTAATTATTTCGAATATAGATAAGAATATCAATGTGAGTCCAATTGCCAATACCATTCCCCACATCCCCGTCATGAGATTCAGTGTGATGGCTTTATATAGTGCAGGATAAACCAAAAAGGTTGCGAAGAAAACAGAACTAACGTTTCCTAAAAACGAAAATCCCCACAACCATTTATCTAACCCCTTATTATTCCCTTCAAAATCTTTGGTGTTGATTTTCTTTCTTAATTTGTCATATTTTTTTAAATCCATTTCAATTTTTCTTTTCAATAAATACTAAAAAATATGTTTTATTCAATAGTTAGGGACGATATACCGTTCTCATCTAACTTCACTTGTATTAGATAATCGGGGTTGATTTCAATCATTTGTTCAACTACCAACACCTTCTTCATCTTCAATTTGATTAATTGTAAAATCTCCTTAAACTCATCGATTGCATTCGGGTCTAATTTGCCCATGACCTCATCCAAGAGGAAGATTGATGGTTTGGCTTTTACATTGATTTGATTCAAAGCAAACTTCAGTACCACACTACTAAACGTTCTTTCCTTACCACTAGCACTGATACAATCAATAATAGCATCAGGTCTGTCGTAATACACTAATTTAGGTCTGAGGTCGTCATGGTCTAACCATACTTTAAATGGTGCGACACTCAATATGGTTTCTAGAGTTAGGTTAATTTTGGGGATAATGTGATTACTCAACATTTGTCTTGGGATTCCATCACGATGCACACACTTCTTATATAGTGCCCTTACACTGTCTTGGTATTCCTGTGCCTTAAACTCTTCAATAAGAATCTTATTATCTCGAATAGTAGCATCCAATGCAGCAACATTCATTTTCTTTGTTAGTGCGTCTTCCTTCAACTCAACTTCCTGGGTTTCAAGCTCACCAATCCTTTGTTTAGCCGTCTCAATACCCTTTTCAATTCTATGATTTTCTTCAATATGTTTTAGACTATTTTCATGACTCGTGATTTTTTGTTTCAGAATGCCAATCTTTAATTCTTCATTCTGAACCTTTGTTGGAACCAAATCTAATTCATCTTGAAGTTTATTACGCCTCTCAACATCGTTCTTTTCGTTAGTGAGAACCCCAATGTCGTTCAGCACATCTTCCATTTCCAAATCGAGTGTAACTATTTCTTCTCCAAATTTCTCAATATTCTCTTCACACTTCTTAATTGCGGGTTTCCAATCGGTATCGATGTCGTGTTGGTGTTCACCCATCTCTTTGACGATTCTCTGCATCTCAGCTTCTTTCTCAGCAACTGATTTGGCAATGTGGTCTTGATGTTCTTGTTTATTAATAAGCTGCCCACACTCAGGGCACTTCTTACTATTCTTCAACCTAATTGCTTCTTCTTTTAATTTACCACCATCTCGCCTCAACACATGAATCTTACCATTAAGAAGTTCTATCCTGTGCTCAAAATCGGCTTTGGTTCTTTCCTCTTCCTTAATTAAAACTCGTTTCTCATAAACCTTTTGTTTGTGTTCATCACGTTTGGCTATTAGTTGATTCAGCTTCCCTTCATCATAACTCTCACATAATTCACCAATGCTTTGACGTAGGACCATCTCACGTGCCCGTATTTCAACGATGTTCTTCTGGTTATCACTTATTTCCTCTCGTGCTGCATCTACGTCTAGATTGTAGATTTCGGGGTCTATCTTATATAGTTTCTTCGTGAGGGTTTCGATATACTCACGACCTGTCTTAATCCCCTTTTGGACTTCAGGAATTTTTATTGCTTCGATTTCTTGGATTTCGCCTTGAAGGTTTTTGATTTGTTGAGTGTAAACAGCATTTTGATTTGTGGTGAATTCCACGTTACAACTAACTCGTGTTTTCTCATTAAGACGTTTTTGATACGCTTTAAGTCCTTCGAGTTTCTTATCGAAGATATCCAACCCACTATCATAAAGTAGTGAATCAATGAAGATTGCCATATCATTTGATAGGTTCTGATTTAATGTATCAGAAGTCGTCATAACGATTCGCATGAAGTTATCATACGTTCCAACAATTGCTTCGAGTTTCTTCTGAGTTTTTATGCGCCTATCACCATCGAGTTTCTCCAAGGCATTGTTATCAGTCATTTCATCATCGGGATTGGCGAGAACGTAATAACTCATGGTAGTTGGCGCACCTGTGACAGTGCCATCTCTTTTGATTTCGATTTTGGTTTCTTTTTTTATTCCAAAATACTCACCATTGGCTTCGAGCACCATGTATGCATCACATGATTTAGCATCGTTACGATTATTAACAAAACGTTTATCACCATATTTCATACGAGTCTCGGTCTCCAATGTCTTACCGAACAACAGATATGCGATGATTTTCATGATGGTGGTTTTACCTGCGGTATTAGCACCGTTTATCTGGAAAATACCATCCGTATTACGCCAATCAATATCGAGCTTCTCGTATGACATGAAATTATTACCACCGAATTTAATCACATCCCACTCAATATTTTGGTCTTCAGGGATATCGATTTCTGCAAGAATTTCTTCATCCAACGCAAGGATATCGGCAATCATCTGTTTATCGGTTCCGATTTTCTCTAAATAATCATTGAAAATTTCTTGTTGAACCGCTTCATCAGTCACGTTCTCCAATGTAATGTTTTCATTGACTTCAACAGTATCGTCTTCAACGAATTCATTCTTATGTGAAATTATAATATTTTTATATTGGGATTTGATATGTGAAACAACCGCCCTTTCATTCTCCTTATTTCTGGTTTGTGGTAACGTGCCCCAAACAAACCTAACTTTCATCTCTTTAGTCGGTTTCTCTATTTCAAAATCTAGGTCCTCGAAATCGGTATATGGTGTGATTTTGATATTATGGTGACTAAAATTGCTAGGGACTGGTATGGGTTTGGAAACCCTGTTCTCAACATCCCAGAGAAGATATCCATGAAATGTGCCATCGCCCTCAGTAATGTCTTGTTCGATTAGTGAACCACAATAACCTTTGGTCTGTTTCTTATCAAGATATTGCCATCTGTGAATATCACCGAAAAGAGACAAGTTGCCTTTGAAATCACTAATTTTATAATATGATTTAGATTTCATTTCGAAATCCGTGGTTGACATACAGCCTGAAATTGGGTCATGGAATAAATCGATTGTCGTATATCCACTTGCATCATCATACGCCAATATTTTTTTAGCGTCTTTCTTCTTCCAGGGATTATTATTCTTTTCCCCATGATGCCAAACCGCCCACATGATATTATCATCAGGATAGAAACCAGTTTTATCATAATAATCGATATCTGCGCCTTCACAGGTTTCAACAATAGCTTTGATGCTGTCAACACGATTCTGATTTTTCCTTCTGAAGTCATGATTACCTCTAGTGACTCGTAGTGGTGCAATTTCTGCTAAATCAATCAATAGCTTATGTGCCATGATTAACTGTTCACCCTGAAGGTCGAGATAGTCATGAACTAAGTCACCAACAATTACAATTCTGTCGGGTTTTTCTTTCTTAAGTGAGGCAATGAGTTTCTTAAAAACTTCTTGATATTCTTCGTTCCTTGTAGGTGTTTTTCTTATATGAATATCTGCGAGATGCGCTATCGTTTTAATCATTCAAAAATTTTTTACAAATATATCCAAAACCCCTGTCAATTGCAAGGTTTTTTAAAAATTGTCAGAATGTCACTTTCAATCAGAATGAACCGACAAATTGTCTTAATTAGTATTAAAAGTCCGAAATGAAAAGAGGTCGCAATTTGCGACCTCTTTTTTATTCCATAATATCAGGATTATTCTTTTTCAATTTCGTTTTTATGTAATTCACCCTGTTACTGATTGTATTGCTTGAAACATTAAATTCGCTTCCGATTTCACAATAGTTATAACCTTGCATGTATTTCATATCAAGCAACGTATAATCTTGTGGTGTTATTTGGTCCAATATTAAGTTAATTGAACTACAATTTTCAAACCCATAATCCGCACTACAACAATTAGTTATGAATGAACTGCCTTCAAGGAAGGCTGTATTTGATGTTGCGTAGCTTCCGTTATTGCTAATATCAATTGTGTCAGTTGAGTAGGAAATCACACAATTCGTATTGCTTCCCGTAAGACTGATTGTGTTGTTTCTCCATTTATCAACCATGTGATTCTTGGCGATACTGAAAACCCATGACCTGAACTTTGATTTAGTATTATCGTAATTCTCTAAATTCATGAACACCTTAATCATGATTTCTGAGACATCATCATCTAAATCATAACATACCGAATATTTCTTTTTTAGGAAGTTTCTTACACTTTTCTTATATTTCTCATATAGAATTTCTTGAGCTTGCGGAATTCCACTCAAAGTATTTTGAATAAGTTCCATGTCTTCCAGCACCTTTTCTATCATATGGCTTCTGTAACTTTTGAATAAAGTAATCATCAACAATTAAACCCCTTGCACTATAAAGCGCATCAAGCACGGCTTGGTGACCTGAATTTCTTCTCAATTCATCAAGGTCATCATTGGTGGGAAGTTTAACAATCCTTACCCTTTCTTCACACCCAACATAAATAGTAGATAATGTATAATATAACTCAACACTATTTTTATAGGCATCAGGGTCTAGTAAAACAACAACATCAGGTTTTAATTCTTTCAGTTTCAGAAACAATGTGGTAGAGAGTGTTTTTCCCAACATAGGTATTGTGTTGACGGGAAAACTCAACATCTCAAACGCACCTTCACTAAGATATACAGTAGAGTCCCAATTTACAAGACCCTCATTAAAAATAATCATATCCTTATCAGCATGTGGATTAAGATATGGCATTTTCTTTCTAATTTTCTTATCACTCCCATAATATCTACCAACAAAATAATTGGGTTCGCCATTTTTATCAAATGATGGAATGATTATTCTTTTAGAATACTTTCCAGTAGTACAAAAACCAAGCCGATATCTTAATATGATATCTCTTGTCAGTTTTCTTTCATTTACAAGGTAATTATATGCTTCAAAATGTTCAGGGTTGGTTGCTTCCATTTGTGAGAAACTCACCATTTCATCAGGCAACTTAACTTGAACTAATTCCTTTTCTTCAATAAATATTTGGTCTTGGAAAACACCTGCATATGACTTATACATGTCACGGTCAACACTTGACCCAAAGATGCCAATAAGTTTTCCCAATGACCCACTAAACCTGGGTTCATCACATTTCCAACACCTAAACAACCGTTTACCTGTATTGATTTCAAGATTATAACTCCCATCAGGATGACTGAGACCATCACGTTCTTGACAACGAGGACAATTGACCTGCAATTGTTCTGATTGCAAGTAACCCTGCACATCCCCGAAGATATTCTGAAGGATTGAGTGAAATTCTTGACCTCTTATCATATGACAAATATATAAAAAAATTGCACCAAAACAAAGGTTTTAGTGCAATTCGATTATGTGTCAATCATTTTATTATTTAAATCTCTTCATTGAAGCTAGGAATGGAAAGAAAACTATCAATCTATTCATGAAGGGAACGGTGTTTATCACAAAATTGGGTTCGCCAGTTTGTGGATGAACCCCTCTATTAATTAACTGAGTTTGTAATTCATCAAACAAACGAACCACAGTAGCCTTTACTTCACCATCACCATCTGATGGTTGTACCATCACCCCACCTCTAAGCTGCTCATTTTCAATCTTAACGACCTCAATTTCAGCAGCCAATGCTTTATTTTTCTCAGTAAGTAATGTCAGTTGTTCTTCAAGCCATTCAACACCTTTTGGTTCTTCTGATGTTGGGGTTTCATCGAGTTCCAATAGGTCATCTTTCTTTTCAAGGGTGACGATAGGTGAATCTTGAAGTAATTTTTCAACGGTTTCTTTCGCCTTTTGGTCTCTTATTTCTTCACGAGTCAATACAGGTTCAACCTTTTTTACGGGTTTCTTTCTTGCTGCTGGTTTTTTTGCAACAGGTTTTTTAGCTGTGGCATTGCCACTCTTCGCTAAACTAATTACATCTTTGTTTGCCATAATATTATAATATTAAATTAGTATTTAAATGCGCAACCAAACCGAATTCGTGGTTCCAAACAAAACCATCTGCTGCCTTTGTTGACCCAACGAATCCTTTTTTGTGATGCCATTCCTCAGTACCTGTCAAACTTGATAGGTATCTGACTGTAACCCCCAAGTCTTCATTTAGAGGTCTTGATTTATTTATTTCGTATTTAACGGTTCTTTTTCTATGGATGTGACCGAGATGCCATTCGTGGAATTTAGTGTTACTCCAATGTGGTTTTGATTCAACATCTGTTGCCATTAACAATGGAAGGCTTGCTTCCCTTTCTTCACTACCATGAGTGAATCCAAGCAATAAATTACCATACGGGTAATATTTCCTTGGTGATGCGTGATTGTTTATGTCCACAAAGGGGTCGTTGTTAAACCATGCTTCCAAGTAACTACCCATGTAGTAACTGCGTTCAAAGTCATGATTACCAGGGACAACCAATACATCAATAGGAACACCTGTTTGCTTCAATAAGTTGATTGCGTCAACCAATAAACGTACACCAACGCTAAATGTTTTCTGCCATCTGAGGTCTTCATCTTGTGGTGTGCCTTTGGTTGTGGTGTTCTCCATTGTATCACTGTTGAAGAAATCGTTTCCAACAGGGAATAATATTCTTTCGTAATCGAATCCGCTTGCGTTTTGCAAGAGTTTCTCGATGGAACCTAAGAATCTTTTACGTGCTATTTTAACATCGTAGTTCTCGAAGGTCTCCCCACCCCATGCAAGTTTGCCAATGTGTAGGTCAAAAATGCTGATTTCCAAGAGATTTTTCTCATTACGTATGACGGGTTTTTCAGGTGTCCAATCATAAATTGGTGGTTCGTAACTCTCAACCATTTCTTGGAAGAGTTCACCAACAATTCTTTCTCTAATGAACTTAATGTCACGCTCTAAACGTGCTTTAACCTGCCAATTCTGATATGTTTTTGCCACCCATTCTCCATCATCCAGAATCTTCATTGTGACATCCCACTTATTAATGAGGGCATCCTTCACTTTCCATATGTCAGTATCTACTTCACAAGCAGCGAGTAATTGGTCGAGTGTCCTTACGTGGTCATCAGGATAATTATTACCACCAACCCATTCAAATTCGGCATCATTGCCTTTTTCTCTAAAACTCTCACGATTTCCAGTTTTGGGGATATCTCTAGGTTTATTTGGTTCTGATACTTCACTAACGAATTTTTCGGGTGGTTTGTTGGTGTCAGGGTGAACTACAAACCCTTTTATGTCAACATAGTTTCGATATGGTTTTTGAAATTTGTTGTAAAGTGTGATACTCAATTCACCTGCTTCAAATTTCTGATGAACCATTGCTTTGATGTTCTTAACATAAGTGTCGGAAAATCCGCATAATACTGATGCTTCCTTTACCGACACTTGATTTTTCATTGCATATTCAATGATTTCGATTGCATTATCTATTCTCTGTTCAATTGATTTACTTCGTTCTTTTGCCATTGTTTATATATTAGATTAAGTTATTCAGATAATTTTGTCAAAACTATAACAAAAATATCGAAAACACAAGGTTTTATATAAATACATTGCCGTTTTTTTTCAATATGTTAATGGATTCTTCAATTTGCTTACAATCTGTAAGAAAGGAAACATCCTCTTTTATAGACAAATCGAACCATTCACCTTCCTTTTTCAAGTAAGAATATCTGTTCTTAAGGGCAGTCTCAATTTTTCTTGCATGCTCAGATAGGTAGGTGTAAACGACTTTTAATTCGGAAGGGTTTCCAGTTTGATGTTCCTTCACTCTTTTATTGGGGTGTTTAGATACTCCAATTTTATAGTAACCGTCTTCTTGTGATTGGATTAAATATATGTATTTCATTTGATAACACCCAATTGCCTTAACCCTGCAAAGCCAACAGCATAACTATCACTCATGTCGAAACACATGGGTTTGGGTTCATTGCTATTCTTTTTGTAGAACCATTCAATTTGGGGTTCCAATTTACAAACTTTTTCCCAGATATACAACTTTTTTTCTTTTCTATATTCAGGTGGGAAGCTCAGAGTCTCTTTTCTCTCACCTTTCACATAACTAACTTTCACCAACTCATCACAAAATAGTTTACGACTTTCGTAAACACTGATTTTCATCGGATATAATCCGAAGATAGTTGATAGAATATATCTACAAATGCCATTAAACCCATATAGTAATGAAACCGTATTGGCGTTATTGCTACCACCAAGAGGTTCTTCAACAATGATGTTTGTGATTTCACCATTTAATTCATGTAAAACACGGTCTTTATATTCGAGAACGTATTTCTTAAATATCTCGGCTTTATATAAATCCCTGTTTTCAACAGGAGTATTTTTATCGGATTTCAATTCAAGGTGCTTTAACTCAATAAGATTTCCCTTATTAGTCCATAACGCCATGCCGATGTTAGTGGTGCTGATATCTAATGACCAGATGTATTTCTCCATAATTTATAAATATCTGTGTGGGGTTTTTGTCTTAGTTTCCTCAATCAAATCTTGAGTTTTTTTGGGGTCAGTCAGGTATAAGAAAATCAGGTCTTCGATAACTCCACCGATTTTTAAACTTTTGCCTTTACACAACATCTTAAACCTACTATGTAACCTACCATCAATGATGACAGATTTCGGTTTAACTGTTGCAGGTGCTTCTATATTATTCATATTTCTCAATTATTTATAATAAATACTAAGAAACTATAAAAAATTATAGATTTTTATGATTAAAGTGAAAAATAGTTGAAATTTAGAAGTCCAATGCGAAAACAATGGTCCTACCAATCGATGGGTCTTTGGCTACTGGGTCGTTTAATTTACCTATTGCAACAAGGTTTTTATTGCTGTCATATATTCCAACTTCGCTAATATAAACGGTTTCACCATAATCC
>Ga0307379_10014577_pt1 | contig 10126 bp, 6 predicted proteins | sample UN2MG_FD_202237 | JGI IMG/M metagenome (GOLD analysis project Ga0307379, IMG submission 202237) | Soil microbial communities from Risofladan, Vaasa, Finland - UN-2 | ecosystem: Environmental > Terrestrial > Soil > Coastal area > Acid sulfate soil | place: Finland: Risofladan, Vaasa | collected... | reverse complement strand
CCTGCGCCAGCTCTGCCACTCGAAAAACCCCGGCCTGCTAGCCCTGCTCGACGTCTCCGGGCTGAGCGGCAAGGCCCGTTACGACGATTACGACGTCGGCTTCCGGCTGGCCCCACGCCTGAACGCCATCGGCCGCATGGGCCACGCTCGGCTCGCGGTCGAGCTCTTCACGCGGGCCGGCCCGGAACACGCCCGGCAGATCGCCGTCACACTCGACGGGCACAACCGCCAACGCCAGGAGGTCGAACGCGGCATCGTCAAGCAGGCCGAGCAGATGGTCATCGAGCGCGGCTTCCATCGCGACAGTTGCCGCGGGATCGTTTTGGCCAGCCGCGCGTGGCACGCCGGCGTGATCGGCATCGCTGCCGCTCGCCTGGTGGACCGCTTCCATCGGCCCACGGTGTTGATCGCGTTGGAGGACGCGGTCGGTCAGGGCTCGGGGCGCAGCGTCAAGCACTTCCCCCTGCACGAGGTGCTGCGCGACTGCGAGCAGCACCTGATCAGCCACGGGGGGCACGCGATGGCGGCCGGGATCAAGATCCGCGCCGATCAGGTCGAGGCGTTCACCAACGCCTTTTTGGCCGAAGCCGCCCAGCGCCTCACGCCGGCCGACCTGCGGCCCAAGCTTTACCTTGATGACGAGGTCGAGCTGGCCCAGCTCACGTCCGAGGTGGTCGAGTCGCTGCAGCGCATGGCGCCGTTCGGCGTGGACAATCCCCGCCCGCGGCTGGCGACGACGGAAGTTGAGCTGGCCGACACGCCGCGGGTGGTCGGCCGGACGGGAAGCCATCTTCAGTTCACCGTGCGTCAGGGTCACACGCATCGCAAAGCGATCGCCTTCGGCCGCGGCAAGTACGCCGCCGAGCTGGCCGACCACCACCGGCTGCGTCTGGCCTTCGAGCCGCTGATCAACGACTGGAACAACCAGCGCCGCGTCGAGCTCCGCGTGCTCGACTGGAAATGGGCGGACTGACCATCGCCCCGCCGTAGTGACCGCAACCGGCAGCCAAGAAGTTACCGGTCTCGGGCGCCGTTCTCTTGCGCGGAGGCTCTCAAGCCGGCAAATTCACAGGTCACGTGCCGGGCGGCTGCAGTCGTTGGCGGACATCAGGCTCGTGTGATAGGATCGCGGTGTCCTATTTTCGGACAGGGGTTGCGGGGAGTGTTACATGCCCACGCAATCGCAGGCATGTCGTTGCATATGCAGCCTGTCGGTGCACCGTCAGCGTAGGCGCTGGGCCCCGGCTCTGGCGCTGCTGGTTCTGGCATTCAGTCAGCATATGAGCGCCAGTGGAGCCGAACGGTATGCGGCCCAGGAGAGTGACACGCCATTTGACCCGGTGCACACCATCCGGTTCGAGGAAAGCCCGCGGATCGGCAGCGCTGCGTTTTCGAAGGACGGAAGGTCGATCTTCGTGCTGATCCACCCTCAGGCGGTCAACATCTGGGCGTTGATCGTGTACCGCTGGCCCGAAGTCCTCGGCGGGCTCGCAGGGCTCGGTACGCTGTGCGCCGGCTGGGTGCTCTGGCGCATCGTGCGGCGTGAGCGGTTGGTGGGGAAGCCCTACTGCCCGAAGTGCAACTACTGCCTGGAAGGTTGCCCGAGCGATCGTTGTCCGGAATGCGGCTACGAGCGGGCGCGGCTTGGCGCGGTCGTGGGGCGAGCGCTCTGGAGAAGAACGCTCGCCGTGGTCGTCGTGCTCGCGATGATCGTAGCTGGGTACGCGTCGTTGTGGGTGGCTGCGGTCCCGCGCGACGCACAGGCAAAGACGTGGTTTAACTGGTGGTCCGTGGACCTGCTGGCGTGGGCGAAGGACCGGGGCTACCGTTGGATCACTGACCACGGACAATTCGTAAATCGCGTGCTGGAGGTCGATGTTGCCCTCGGCCGGGCGAAACGCGTACTCATCACGTGGCCAGGGTACATGGGTCTGCCGCTTGCACTGTCGCCGGACGGGAGCGGACTGCTTATCGAGTGGCCAGGTAACGCGCTGGCGATAGTGAGCACGACCTCTGGGCGCATCGTGGGGAAGCTGACGTGCGGGGATCAGCCGCAAGCCCGCCTCAGCGGGTGGAGGCAACTGGCCGGGTTTTCTGACGACGGGAAGACAGCATACGTCGTTTGGCTCGACCAGCCACGCCGGAAGACGCAGCTACTAGCGTGGGATCTGGAAACCGGGGGCGCCAAGGTTGTCTTCGAGGCCGATGCTGAAGTGCACCAGAATGAGAAGGGGCGGGAAATGGTGCTGCCGAAGCGCTTCTATCACATTCCGGCTCACTCGGATACTCGCGTGCTAGAGCTTCCACGCGGTCATCGAGTGCGCGGCCAGGTGGATATGCCTGTTCGCGATCTCGCACGGGGCGCCGAGGTGGTGCGAGTGATTTCGAGTCGCATTTGGCCATGGACGGAGCCGGTGTTCAGTCTGGACGGACAACGGATGTACCTGCAAACCTGGTACGTGTTCATCGGTATCGGCGGGTGGGACCTGGCGACCGGCGACCCACTTCCGGGACTCACTCAGTTTATGGCATGTGGGTTGTCGCCCAGCCCGTTGCCCGCGTATGACGCCCAACACGAACGATTATTTGTGGCGGGTTGGTCGCACCGCCCGCTGACATATACGCCGGTCATCTTGGCCCTGGATATGCGCGAGCACCATTTGATCGGTGGGTTCCGATGTCCGACATATTCAATGCTCCAGAAGGTATACGTCTCGGCGGATGGGCGCAGGCTGGGCGCGATTGGCTTTGAAAGGGACAAGCGCCGCAGGAGACGTTCTGTTCATCAATTGTGGCTTTACGATCTTTCAGTGCTTGATGAGAAAGATAGCGAATCGCAGGGCGAGAACTGAGCAGCATCCGTGTTTGCCGGCGAGGTTGCACCGGTTTGGGGCATTGGCGGTTATGATCCACGTGGCGCCAGAGCGCCACCGGTTAGAAAGGAGTGACGCCGATGCCGCGGTGCCCGGTTTGCAGAACGCAGATGGATCGGATTCGGTATGAGCGGGTGCCGGTGCACAATTGCGGGTCGTGCGGGGGACACTGGGTGGGGAAGCCGCGGCTGGATTTGATCCTGGCCCGGCGCGAGGTGCAGATGCCCGAGCCGGTCAAGCAGAAGATGATGGACATCGCCGACGCGTCGAACACGACGCAGAAGCTCATCTGCCTGACCTGCGGCAAGGAGATGGTCAAGGAGCAGTTCAAGCACTGGGCCGAGATCCAGCTCGACCGCTGCCCGAAGTGCAACGGCATCTGGCTCGACCGGGGCGAGCTGGAGAAGTGCCAGATCTACTGGGAGTATGTACAGGATCACCCGGAGGAATGGGAGGGCACGGACCTGGCCGCCCGCAAGGCGCTGCTCGATGCCGAGTGGGCCAACCGGAAAGCGGAGCTTCGCGATTTCATTGAGGAAACCGAGGAAACTCGGCGCTACGCCGGGATGTGGCTGATGTTCGGGTAGGCAAGCCGTAGCGCCGGACGTCCCGTCCGACGTTTGCCGCTCAACTCGTTCCTAACGCCCGGCCAGCCCGTCCTGAATCGCGGCCTGGCACCGGTGGGCAGGCGGCCCCGTGGCACCCACCTGGCGGTCACGAGACCGCTGCTACTTTACTTCACAAACAGGTCGCGCAGCCACTGGATGGTCGTCTGGCGGCCGATATCGCCGATGGCTTCGGTGAGCGGGATGTCCTTTGGGCAGACTTTGGCGCAGTTCTGGGCGTTGCCACAGTCGGCGATGCCGCCCTTCTCCATGAGCGTGTGCAGGCGATCCTCCTTGAAGTAGCCGCCGGTAGGGTGCGAGTTATGCAGCCGCGCCTGGCCGATCGGCGCCGGTCCCATGAATGTGGAGTCCTGGTGGAACTGCGGGCAGACCTCCATGCAGCACCCGCAGGTCATGCAGCGCGAGAAGAGGTAGCGGATGGACTGCTCGCCGGGCGAGATCAGCGGCGCGTGCCGATGAATGTCCCAGGTGCCGTCCACGGGTACCCAGGCCTTGATCTTGAGCAGGGCGTCGAACATTTTCTGGCGATCGACCATCAAATCGCGGACCAGCGGGAACTTGGTCAGCGGCTCCAGCACGATCGGCTGCTTCAGATTGTCGATCAGCGCGGCACACGCCTGTCGCGGCACGCCGTTAATGATCATGGAGCACGCCCCGCAAACCTCCTCCATACAGTTGGAGTCCCACACGACCGGATCGACCTTCTTGCCCTTGACGTTGATCGGGTGCTCGCGCAGGTACATCAAGGCCGAGACGACGTTGTGCCCGGGGGCATACGGCATCTTGAACTCTTCCCAATCCGGCCGCGCGTCCGGGCCGGCCTGCCGCTTTATCTTGAAATGGATCTCCTCGGGCATGGTGCGTCTCCTGGAGCTCGCCTACCGGTAGTCCCTGGGCTTCTCCGGCGGGAGGATGGACAGATCCACCGGTGCGTAGTCAATCTGCGGGCCGTCTTCTGAATGCGTGGCAATAGTGTGCTTAAGCCACTTCTCGTTATTGGCCTTCCACTTGGCCTTGTACTGCTCGTACTCGGGATCCCCCTCGAACTTGCCCTCGGGAATCTTGAGCTCGAACTCCGCCTTGTAGTGCGAGCCCCGGCACTCGTCTCGCAGCCGTGCGCTTTTGGTGATGACCTCGGCCAGCACGATCATGTCCTGCACCTGCCGGGCCCAGGAGAGCGACTGATTGGCCCAGGAGCGGGTGTCGTCGAGCGAGATCTTTGCGGCGCGCTCTTTTAGCCTGCCGATCCCGTCGAGAGCCTTGTCCAGCCCGTCGTTGTTGCGCTCGACGAACACGTGCTCGCGCATCAGCTCGCCCAACTCGCGGTGCAGCGCGAAGGGGTTCTCGCCGCCGCTGGATGACATGATGCCCTTGTTGATCTGCTCCTGCTGCTTGCGTTCGGCCTCGAGCTTGCTTTCCGGCAGCTCGCCGTTGGTATGGCCCGCTTTCATGTACGCCACGGCGGCGTCGCCGGCCACCCGGCCGCTGAACGACGCGCTCAGCAGCGAGTTCGCGCCCAGGCGATTCGCGCCGTGATAGGCGAAGTCGCACTCGCCGCAAGCGTACAGGCCGGGAATGTTCGTGGCATGGTTCTTGGGCGAGACGGGGGCCATGCCACCGGTTTGCTCGTCCTTCTCGTAGCCGACCCACAGCCCGCCCATCGAGTAGTGCGTGGCCGGGAAGATCTTCATCGGCTGGGTGTAGGGGTCTTCGCCCGTGAAGGTTTGATACATCTCCAGAATGCCGCCGAGTTTGGCTTCCAGGAACTCTCTCGGCTGGTGGGTCAGGTCCAGGTAGACTACATCCTGGCCCCCGACGCCGAGCCCCATGTGGCGGACGGCCTTGAAGATGGCTCGGGAGGCCACGTCGCGCGGCACGGTGTTGCCGTAGGCGGGGTACCACTCCTCGAGGAAGTAGAAGCGTTCGTCCTCAGGGATGGAAAGCGGGTCGCGTGTATCGCCGGCCTGCTTGGGCACCCAGATCCGCCCGCCTTCGCCGCGGCAGGCCTCGGACATCAGCCGGTGCTTGTCGTGGCCTAGCATCCCAGTGGGGTGGAACTGGATGAACTCGCCATTGGCGAACTTGGCCCCCTGCTGGTAGACGCGCGCGGCTGGCGCCCCGGTGGAGTTGTTGGACATCGTCGAGCGGCCGTAGGTCAGGGCCAAGCCGCCGGTCGCAAGAATGACCGCGCCGGCGTGAAAGGCCTGGACTCTCATGCTGGTCAGGTCCATGGCGGTGATGCCGCGGGCCACGCTTTGGTCGTCGAACACCAGCGACAGGAAGTCCCAGCCCTCGTACTTGGTGACCAGGCCTTGGGCTTCGTAGCTGCGGACCTGCTCATCCACGGCATACAGGAGCTGCTGGCCGGTGGTAGCCCCCGCGTACGCCGTCCGCCTGTTCTTCACTCCACCGAACAGCCGCTGGTCCATGATGCCTTCGGGCGTGCGGCTGAAGGTGACGCCCATGCGGTCGAACGTGCGGATGACGCCCGGCGCCTCGTCGCAGAGGTTCCTAATCGGCGGCTGATCGGCCAGGTAGTCGCCGCCCTTGATGGTGTCCACGATGTGCTGCCAGATCGAGTCGTTCTGTCCCTTGATGTCGAGCACGGCATTGATGCCGCCCTGGGCGCAGCACGAGTGCGAGCGCTTGACGGGGAAGAGCGAGAACAACTCGACGTGGAAGCCGGCCTCGGCAATGCGCATGGTGGCCCACAGGCCGCCCAGGCCGCCGCCGACCACGATCACTTTGGGTTTCGCTGCCATGATCCAGACACTCTCATTCCGGCCGGGCACCCGGGCGGGCGGCTGACCGCTGCCGGGTCCCGGTGCCGCGTTAGTGACCCTTGTTGCTCAGCTCCATTTGGTGCTGCCCGGCGACGGCCGACGCATGGGCGGATTCTTCGCCCTGCCGGTCGGGCGGGTATTCGTGAAACCGGAAGGCTGCCAGGGACATAAAGCCCCAGATCAGCAGGATGATTCCGAGGCCGCCGGCCGCCACTGACAACCGCCGCCGCGACCGGTCACCAATCGTGATCCCCCAGGTGATGCAGAACGTGCAGATGCCGTTGGCGAAGTGGTAGACCGCCGCGATCAGCCCGATGGCGTAGATGGGGAACCAAAAGACCCCTGGCGGAATCCCGTAAAACCCGCGCTGCGTGAGCGCGAACGGATCGGGCGCACCCGGATACACCTCCCCACCGAACCAGTGCGCGAAGCGGAAGTGCCCCAGATGCACCACGATGAAGATGACGGCGATGACCCCGGTCCAGCGTTGCAGCGCGAAGCGCCAGTTGTCCAGGTAGGGGTATCGGGTCGGGTTGTTCTGGGCCGTCAGGACTATCACGACGCCGTAGATGCCGTGGAACGCGATCGGCACGAAGATGAAGATGATCTCCAGCAGGAGCAGGTAATGCAGATTGTGCAGCCAGTGCACCTGCTCGTTGAACTTCTCGGGTCCGAACCAGGCCAGCGAGTTCGTCAGCAAGTGTTCGATCAAAAAGAACCCGACCGGAATGATGCCTAACAGGGAGTGGACTCGACGAAGGAGAAAGTGGTTACGGTCCATCCAGCTATCGACTGTGCCATTCACGGTTACCCTCTCATCCCTCGGGGGCTTGCCGGCGTGCGTGCCACAACCGCGCCGCAGGCACCCACGACCATGCCTTATATAACGTCCGCACGTCGGCCACACAAGCGGTCCGAGCGGCCGGGTGGTTTGGGCTCAGGCGCATTGCCGCCCGCCGGGGCCGCTGGCCGGCAGTCGGCAAGTCGTTATGATTGCCCGTGCAAACCGCGTTCCGTTCGACCCGGGAGGCGAGAGAAACCGCCCACCGACGTAGGGGCGGCCCGGCGGCGACCCGAACTCGTGCCCAAAACGAGCGATGACAGTGCAAAGGCTCGTTCAGCCGTTTCAACATCTGCACCACGCCCCCGACAACTGGTCGCTCGAACGCTACGGCCGCCACGCGTGGAGAGTCGCGCTGGTCATCTGGGTGGCGATGGTGGTCGGTTGCCTGGTCCTGGCGTTGGTCCGCGGCGACCCGGACAAGGCCTTCGGCGAGTTCCAACCGTTTACCGACTATACCGTGGCCACCTTGGCGATTTGCAGCTTCGTCTGCGGGCAGTGCTCGCGGCTCACGGTTGGCGGGGTGCGGCGGCTATGGCTACTTATGGCCTTGGGCTTCGCCTTCCTGGCAGCCGATGACCTGTTCAAGATTCACGAGAACATCGACCACCTGATCAACACGGCCCTCGGCATCGACCCCGAACATTCCATCGCCGACCATTGCGACGACGCCATCATCCTTGTCTACGCGCTCATCGGCCTGGCGCTCGTCTATCGGCAGCGTCGCCACGTGCTGCAACTGCGTGGTTTTGCCCGGGGGATCGGCTGGGGGTTGGGTTATTTCGCGCTGATGGTGGTGCTGGACGCGCTGGCCGGCCACCTGCCGAGGATCCCCAAAGGGGTCGCCAAGATCGCCGAGGAGTGCTTCAAGGGCCTGGCGATCAGCTTGCTGTTCTGGGCCTTCGTCGTGGCCCGCTTTCAGCTCCGGCGAACCGCCGCTACTTGATGCGCAGCCGAAGCTCGCCGTAGACCATCCGCGGAACTTCGGCCTGATCCAGGAAGGCCGATCCACCTTCAGGGTGGCTCGGATCGAGCAAGTTGCGCACGCCGACCGCCACCGAAGCGCGGTCATCCCAGAACTCGTACTCGCCGCGCAGGTCGAGACGGAAATAAGGGTCAATACGGCGCGCGAACAGCGGGAACGGCGAATCGGGCGCTTTGACCGCGCCGACCCGGTAAAGGTGGGTTGACAGGTGCAGGTCATCGGTCGGGCTGTAGCGCGCCCCGACCATGAACTTGTGCGTCGGCGGCGTGATTACATCGGTCTCGTGGAACGGTGCGAGGGAGTCCCAATCGAGCTGCTGATAGGTGTAGTTTCCGAGCAGCGTCAGGGATTTCGTGACCGCGTACTTCGCGTCGAACTCCAGGCCGTAAATGGTCGCTGATGCGCGGTTGTCGATATCGACGCGGATCAATCCCGGCGGGCCCAGACGCGGGCTGAAAGTGTGCAGGTCGGAGTATTCGTTCCAGAACAGATTCAGGTTCGTCTCCAGTCGGTCGAAATGCCGGCCACGATAGCCGATCTCGTAGGCGATCAGCGATTCCGCCTTCAGGTCGCGGTCGGCTGATAGGCGGACGAGGCCGAATGCATGTGGCTGGGTGGTGAAGCGGAGCGCCGCCGGGGGCATATGAAACGCGCGTGAGACTGCCCCGTACAGCGTCGCGTTCTCGGAAAGCTCGTACGACAACGAGCCGCGGGCGCTGGGCTGGAAACCGCCGTAGTTCTCGTAGTCGAGGCGCGCCCCGAGATTGAGGGTCCAGCGGTCGGCAAAACGCCATTCATCCTGGGCGTACGCCCCCACAATCGCGGTTGCGACAAACCCCTTGGAGAGCATAAACGGGTCTGCGTTGGTCGCGTCCACCAGATCGACGCGCGTATCGACGCCCCAGCTCAGCGTGTGGGCGGCGGCCGGCTTGAAGGTGTGGTTGAAGAGCAACGCCAACTGCTCGTAGCGATACTCAATGCTGCGCAGGCCGTTGGCGGTGAAGTAATCGTTCACGTAGCCCACCAGCTCAAATGCGTTGTCGGGCTCGAGCCGGTGCCTCCACTGGAACAGCACGTAGTTGGCCTGCAATTTGATGTTACGCCGAACGGCGCTGTTGATAGGGGGTTGCAGCGAGCCGCTTTCGTGGATCGTACTGCCTGCCGAGAAGACCCACGTGTCGGCCGGGCCGGCCTCGTAGACACCATACAGGCCCATCCGACCGATTCCGTACTCGTCGTCCATCGGACCGAAGATCGTGCCCCCGCGGTATCCGTCGCTGGCTTCGTACTCGCCGGAGATGCGGAACCGGAACTTGTCGTCGGCGAACGCGTAGCCCAGGTGTTCCTTGTGCATCCCGCGCGACGCACCACCCCCCGTGAACGTCAGACCGACCTGGTCGCGCGGGTCTTTCGTGATGATGTTGATCACCCCGTTGACCGCATTGGCTCCCCAGGTCACGCCCCCGGGACCGCGGATCACCTCGATACGCTCTATGTCCTCGAGCTGGAACGGATAGCTACCCCACGCCGTGCCCCCAAAGTACGCATCGAAGATCTGTCGCCCGTCAACCAGCACGAGCGTCTTGTTGGCCAGCACCCCGTGCATGCCGCGGGGCGAGACGGCCACCGCACTGTAGGCCAACTCGGCCACATCCACTCCAGGGACCAACCGCAGTGCGTCGGGAATCGAGCGGGCGCCCGAGCGGCGGATGTCTTCGGCGGTGATGACGCTGATGGCGTGCGGGACGGTGGTGATCTTCTGTTCGCGGCGCGTGGCCGTAACGACCACGGGCACTTCCATCTCCAGTAGTTCAATGTCGTCAAACTCTTCCAACTCCCCCTGTTCGGAAACCGGCTGGCTGGCCGTCGGCTGTGTCTCGGGCGGTTGCTCCACCTTTTGCTGGCCCGCCGTGGGCGCCACCGCGAGCAGTGACGCCGACAGCGACAGCAGCAAACCGCGCCACCGTTCCCGTCGTTGGCTAGCCGTCACCGGCGGCTTTGCCGCCCGGCCGGGGGCG
>Ga0307379_10014576_pt1 | contig 10126 bp, 17 predicted proteins | sample UN2MG_FD_202237 | JGI IMG/M metagenome (GOLD analysis project Ga0307379, IMG submission 202237) | Soil microbial communities from Risofladan, Vaasa, Finland - UN-2 | ecosystem: Environmental > Terrestrial > Soil > Coastal area > Acid sulfate soil | place: Finland: Risofladan, Vaasa | collected... | reverse complement strand
CTGGGGCCGTGGGATCACAACGATACACTTCTGACTACAAATAATCTCATTGAGATTTTCAACGACAGAGATTTAATGGGAGAAGAGCCCATTGCCGATGTCTACAGCTATGAAAACGCCGACAAAGCTAAGGCCAACGCGCGGCTGATCGCGGCAGCGCCGGAGTTGCTGGAGGCATTAGGCGAGATCAGGGAATGTCTCGCTGCATGGATGGAGATAGCAGATCCCGAGGACATGAGACAGTACGACACCGACGCTATCAACAAGGCAAACGCAGCAATCGAAAAAGCAACAGGAGAACCGAAATGAACGTACAGAAATACATCGACGACCAGAAAGACAAGGAATGGGATGAGTTGAAGTCTAGACTAAGAAGCTCCGTCAGCGCAATGAACACGGTGCTTTGTGCAAGCGGCATCCGACACAACTACAATGAAGACGAAGTGGCGCAGTGTCTGCTCGCAATTTATCCCGATCGCATTAGCCTGCAATCAGATTGCAGAGGGGCTACGCTGAAAGATAGATTCGAGTCGGCCTTTGATGCCAAAATGACGAAACGCTTTGATGAGACATTCAAAGCCAAACAGAAAGAAGGTGCAGAATGACAGATATCAAACAAGAAGTAAGCCCGGTTCTTCATCGCGCCAAGACACTCGTTGTCAAAGACGAAGCCGGCAAACAGGAAGCAGCTGACACTCTCAGCGTGATCAAGGTGCTTCGCAAGAAGGTGAAGGATACGTTCGGATCCAACACCAAGAAGGCACATGCAGCATGGACGGCTGCGAAGGCAACAGAAAAAGAATTCGATGATCCACTGAAGGAAGCTGAACAATTCGTCAAGAACGCAGTCCTCGATTATGACTCAGAGCTTCAGCGCGAAGCTCAGCGTAAGGCCGCAGAAGAAGCCAGGCAACGCTTCGAGGAAGAAGAAAAGAAGCGCAAAGCAGAAGCTGAAATTCTCAGGCAGGATGGGCTTGAGAAAGAAGCAAAGCAACGCCTCGAACGTAAGGAAGAGATAGTTGTGGCTCCGGTAGAAGTACCGAAGTCAGAGGTCAAGGGCATAACTATTACCGAACACTGGTCGGCAGAGGTCGCGGACCTCTACCTGCTATGCAAGGCAATAGTCGAAAAGAAAGTTCCAATCGACATGGTTATGCCTAATTTCAGCAGACTGAATCAAGTAGCCAGAGACTGTAAAGGCAACTTGAATTATCCTGGCGTAACGACAATCTGTACGAAATCGGTGTCGAACAGAACAACTGCGAATGCAGCATTCTAGAAGGCCGGCTCTTCTTCGGCCTCCTCTGCATCAATGAACTGGGGCTTGTCGGTAGCCTGAGCAATCGGTTGAATGTTCACTACCACAGGCCCCATCGTTCCGGGCGTGACACCGCCACCTGCAGCCTTGGCATTGATCTGTATAATCCTCGCTTCAACATCAGAGTTCGACTTGTGTGCTCTGCTGATATCGAGAATGCCCTGTGTGTCTACAGTGTCAACCTGATCAAGAGTGCCGACCATCTTCGTTCGTATCTTCTTTGAAGTGTCAAGCTGTTCACGCATGACACGAGCGCGTTCCTTCTGGATGATGGCCTGGCATTCAAGCTCAGAGCGTTCCATCATGTCCTGAATGTACTGCTGTCTACGTTTACGCCATTTGTATTTGCCGGCCCATACGGTGACAGAGGTGACGGTAGACCCAACTTCCTTGGCTATCTCGGGAAAGGTCTTGCGTGTAGTAAGATACAGCTCATAAGCTTTCTCGATGACATTGACAGAGTATGACGCTTTGGTAGGATAGTCTGAACTCATGGATTGGTATTCTTTCATACACATTTTCATTCGTCAATTTCATTCTTCCTGCTTATTGCCCCCATTCCCCCCGCCTGTTTCCTGTTACACGCTCTATGATAATTTCTGGAATTGCTTTGCAAAGGAGGTGATCGGATGAAGTAAACAGATTCAGCAAAATGTCATGTGATGATGCTCCGTAGCCGGACTACCCCCGGCTGCGGAGTTCTACTGAAAGGAGAACACGATGAGCTTTGCTTCAATACTCGTACCGCCAAGAGCGCGGATCGACGATCCGGAGACAAGCAAAGAAGCAGCGAGAAAGGTACTCAAGAAAACGATCAACCAGGCAGTGCTTCTGATTCTTATACGCCTTGAGAAGGGACACGCCTCACACGATCAGATCATAGAGTACCTGATGAAGAACATGGATATCAGCGAAAGCGGATGCCGCACGAGAACGAACGAGCTTCTCAAGGTGAAGCTTGTGTATTGGGATGGCACGCATGGCCGATCGAAGATGGGGAATCGATCGAGATACTGGGGATTAACCCCGCTGGGAAAGAAGGTGCTGCACATCATCAGGCATGATGATGAACAACGCCTCAAACTGGGTGATGCAATAACGAAAGCAACGAAAGAAGGTGATGATGAGTACAGTAGCAACACTGTTCTTGCTGAAGAAGTTTAAGTCTGAAATCCTACAAGTGGTCAGGGACATGGAAGAACCTATACGAGACCTTATGCTCAACGCAGTAGTTGTTCCGAACTACGACGTTGAAACCGTAGAACTGAAGATCAACATTGACAAGGATGTTGATAGTGAGCAATACAATGCAGATCGATGGCTGCTTATTCAATTCAATCCAGACTACCTGAGCAATCTGACTCGCAATAATCTACGGTTCATCGTCGAGCATGAAATTGAACACGTACTGCGTGATCATAGTCCGGGCAGATGGAAACGGATCATGGATAAGGTATGGGATGTAGAAGCAGTTCAGGAACGCTGGAGATATGCTTGCGATATGGAGATCAATTCAGCACTCCAGACACAATACGCCAAGACTTCCGACTATCTTCCTGCAGATGCTTTGCTGCCAGGAACACATGGATGCGAAATAGATGTATCCAACATGAAGCCGGGACAAACAGCTGAGCAGTATTTTGTGCTGCTTTTAAATGATTATCTGAGTACGCTGAAAAAGTGACTGGCCCCCGGCATTGCACCGGGAACCAGCCGGCATAGAAGAAACACCAAAACCGAGGATATCGCTTGCCTCAATCTAAGTCAAATGATATCTTCCCAAACGAGGAAGGAACACCATAATGCGTCGGTTCACGAACAAGAAGGGACTGTCTGAATCATGGCTGCGCGTTGCAAAATTCTACATAGATTCCTACGACAAAGTAGGATGGAGATCCGCAACGCAGCTGATTGATTCGCCTCGTATCGCCCTGCTTACAGAGCGACACGAAGATGAGATTGTCGTCGACATCTCAGATTACATATTCATGATTCTTGGTTCAGCGATTCATGGCATCCTCGATGCCGCTGCCGATCACAAGGCAATCACTGAACAGAGAATCACAACAAAGATCCTCGGCAAGGAAGTCTCGATGAAGGCTGACCGTATCGAGGAAATCTCTGATACAAATCCGAAGGAATACTGCATCGTTGACTACAAGATTACAAAGGTAGCATCATGGCAGTACGGTCCGAAGGAAGCACATCAGGCTCAGGTCAACATCTACAACCTTGGCTATCACAGAGAGATGAATCTGAATATCACAAAGGCGCGACTGGAAATGTTGCTGCGTGATTATTCAGTGATAGACTCGATCAAGTCACCGCACAACTATCCGGATGCAGAAGTCATGCCTGTTCCGATAGAGCTTATAGATCAGAGTTCAACAGAAGAGTATCTCGAAGAAAGGGTAAAGCTCTTCATGGAGGCAGAAGGTTGCACAGATCACAATCTGCCATTCTGCACAGACGCAGAAAGATGGGCAAGACCGGAGAAGTGGGCATATCAAAAGAGGGGGGCAGCCAGGGCCACTCGTGTCTGTACAACACAGGCAGAAGCACAGGCATTGCTCGATAAGAAATCAGCAAACGAAAGGAGTAAATACGAAGTAGTTCACAGACCAGGTGAGAATGTACGCTGCGAAAGATACTGTGCTGTTGCGCCTTGGTGTAACCAGTACTACGCGCATCTTAATCCAGCATTCTAACAAGGGGAAAACATGGCAACAACAGATAGGTTCGTGCGAATAGTCGAGGAACTCGAAGCTCAGAACGAAAGGCTGAATGATTGGGCAAGAGAGTTCGTTGCAAGCATTCGCGAAGCAATAGACAAGAACTACAACCTCAGCGCCGGTCGCAAGAACAAGTTGATCGAGCTGCAGGAAGAGTATATCGAGGGCAAAACAGATTCGAGGCATGACAAAAACCTCATCAACTATGGAACAATACAGGGAAGGAGGATCGAAGGAGCCGGCTGGCAAGCATTCATAGACGGTGATGCAGTAGGTCCGAACATGACAAGGAAGGACGCGCTCAGCATTTGCCAGTGGCTGTCTGAAGCATGGGAGGAGCTGCAGATACTCATGAATGCAATCGAAAGGCATCCATCAGCACCGCCCAAGATTATTGAACAGGAACAAGATACGACCGTTGACACCGGAGAAGAAGCTCCATTCTAAGAAAGGGACACAGCATGACTACTGACGACAGAGACACTGGGAAATTAAGCATGGCAGTACTTGAGAAGATCTACATCGTGATGAGCGAAGTAGGAATCATCGAAAAAGACGCAACGAACAATCACCAGCATTACGACTATGCCAGTGAGTACGCGATCAAGCGCGCGCTTCAGGACGCATTCATCCGGAACCGTCTTATCCTGAACCTTACGTGCCTTAACGCACGCACGATGGAACTACAGCCAGGCAAAGATGGTGCAAAATCCTTCTCTACGATTGTGGACTTTGGGTATCGCATCATCGACGTAGATACCGGCGAGTACATTGGCGGCACCTTTGTTGGATCCGGCAACGGTCGGGACGACAAGGGCGTGTATGCAGCCGTCACTGGTGCGCTGAAGTATCTGCTCACATCGAACTTCCTAATTCCTACGGGCGACGATCCCGAGATCGATGAGGATAGGGCTCCGGTACGCAGAGAACCCAAGAAAGAGCAGCCGAAGCCACCTGCTCCTCCGGCCAGGACGGCAGCGAAAGCTGCAGCAAGAGCACCTGTAAAGGCTGCTCCCAAGGCACAGCCAAAGCCTGAGCCTGTAGCAGAGCCGGCAAAGACACCGGCACAGGAAGCAGCAGAGATCCCAACATCGGACGAGCCGGAGCCGGGTGTGTTCCTGTTCGGACATCCGAACATAGCAGCCGGACCAGTAACGGACGTTGAGATTGAGAAGATGCTCGCTGCGTTTGGGGCATATCGTATAATCAGAGAGCACCTCGAAAGTGTGGCATGCGTCAAGCTGGAAGACTGGACGCAGAACATGAAGGTGTCTGCTCTTCAGGCATTCACAGCACTCAAGACGGGTCAAATGACGAGAGAGCAGTTGATCCGGGCCAGAGCCAGCGTTTAATCACAGACCAAGCACCCGCAGGGGGGGAGAATAAACTCCCTCCCTGCCAACCATGGAGATAATAATGCGACACTCTGACAGAGTCGAACTGTTCAGCGAAGAAGCAGAAGCCTATGTCATAGGCAGTCTGCTGCGCGTTCCAGACAGAACATTGTCATTGCTCGATGCGATGCAGTGTGATGTTGACTGGTTCGTAGTTCCAAAGTTCAGATACATCTATGAAGCCATTATTCAACTGAGGATCACAGGAACAATCATCGAGCAAGCATCAATCGCTACATACCTTCGTTCAATAAATCACATGGTATTCGTTGGGGAGAATACCTTCGGAGAAACCATTGATTCATGCAAGTCGGTATCCAACACAGCTCACTACGTTAAGATGATGCGCGACTTCTTCTGGAAACGTAAGATCCAAAGCGTCTGTGAATCATTCCACGAACGAATCGGAGGATCAGAAAACTCTGAAGAGATCGTATCTGAAATGAAATACGAGCTCAGCACGATGAACGTAGCCGGATCGAATAAAAGCAATCCGTCTGACATCATTGAAAGCATAACGGCAGGATACACAACAGCTCGTGATACAGGATCAACAGGCATACAGTCAGGCTGGTTACAGCTTGAGGCTAAGTTGGGTGGATACATGCCGGGCAAAGTCTGTCTTGTTGGTAGCCGTCCGAAGATAGGCAAGACCATGTTCTGCTGCAATGAACTGTTGTCAATGGCCAAGCGTGGCATTCCGGTAGGAATGATATCGCTGGAGATGAGGGAAAGCGAGATATGGGAGAGGCTTACTGGTGCCGATCTGGGCTTGGATCTATTCAAATTCAGAACTGGCAAGGCATCGAGCGAGCAGATCAAAGCATTCAATAAACGTGCAAAGGAAATCATCCAGCTTCCGATTACAATATGGGATGGAAATCGCACCATTGAAAACATCTGCGCGATTATGAACGATGCTGCCGAGTCAATAAGGCTCATAGCAATAGACTACACGCAACGCATATCACAGTCACAGGCTGATCCCGGAAAGGAAAGAGAACGGTACGCCCGACACAGCAATATGATTGCCGGCATCAGTCTGCAAACAAACATCAGTACCATAGCTTCCTGTCAGCTGGGCCGTGACGCAGAGATAGATCAACGTGGAAAGCGTACATCTCCTGCACCACGAAATATAAAGGGTTCAGGCAACTGGGAAGAAGATGCGTATCAGGTGCTGCTGATATCAAGACATCTTGATCTGCCGGGCGACGAAGAATGGGATGATAACCAGCCTACAGTGATACGCTTGGCCTATAACAGAGGTGGTCCGACTGGCGATCTTGACTTCATCTTCCAGAAATCAAAGCAACGGCTTGTTCCGGAGTCATGTGCTGACGCGACCCCGTTCTAAGAAAGGGACAATTATGAATAGGATCCGCTTGGCTGACACGAGGGAGTCTATTACTCATACGGTAATCATATATGCCGAGGATAGAGAATACGAGTTCACGTTTACTGTTGGCTTCTATCCGGACGGAAGGCCGGGAGAGGTATTCATTGAACTTGAAAAGGACAGCTCTAAGCTTGCAGGGACATACGGATGCTTTGGCGTAGCAATAAGCATGCTCCTGCAGTCTACCTGGACGCTTGCTGATCTGGCGAGAAAGTTTGCACATCAGCGTTTTGCGCCGGAAGGAATGACGAACAATAAAGAGATACCATTCGCAAAGAGTCCGGTTGACTATCTATTCAGATGGTTAACTGAACACATGAAAGGAAAGTCAAATGATATCATCGGCTGAATATTTGTTCTATCATCCTGAAGAACAACCGATCGTTAAGTGCGAGGATTGCGGATCACGCATGGTGCTTCGCAAATCACAACATGGATACTTCTACGGATGCACTACCTTTCCGGAGTGTTCTGGTACTCATGGCTGTCACCAAAATAGCGGCAAGCCGCTTGGCAAGCCGGCCAATGCAGAGACACGCGCACTAAGGGTGAAGGCTCATGGCGCATTCGATAAGCTGTGGATCTTCAACGGTCGCTGGCGAAGGAACGAAGCATATGCCTGGCTTGCAGATCGCATGACTATTCCGTATGATCAATGCCATATTGGTTCATTCAATTCACAGCAGTGCCGGCAGGTGATAATAGTATGCGAGAAGGCTGGCGATTTACCAGCATGCGGCGGTGAACTGTATCTGAAGAAATCACTGAGAAAAGGAAAGGCATAAGATTATGAGCAAGAAATTACCCTACACGCCGAACAGCAGAATTCGACAGGCACTCCGGTTGCTATGGATGCGGAGCCGGGAAAGATCGGAAGCCCTGAAGAATACCGGCTATCGCTGTTCTGTATGCGGCGCAAAGCAGACTGCCGCAAAAGGAAAAGAGTTGACCTTGGATGTCCATCATCTGGAGGGCGTTGACTGGGATGGACTCTTTGACGACATCCGGCGCAGACTGCTGGTGAACCCGAAGAAGCTGGCTCCGCTTTGCACAGAATGTCACGACACCATGCACAAGGAAGCAGACAAGACCTGAAGAATGGAGAGGTGAACAATGAGAAACATGAGCTTCATGCTGACCACCGAACAGATGCGGGATGAGTCAAAAGACGTGACGCGCAGACTCGGCTGGTGGAATCTGAAACCGGGCGATATTGTCATGGCGTGCGTCAAGTGTCAGGGACTAGGCAAGGGCGGGAAGATCCAGCGGATTCACCCGATAGAGATTGTGAGCGTCATGCCAGAACTGTTAGTGCACATAATTGTCATGCCATATCGAGGCACTGGCAAGAGATCAGAAATGGAGCGAGAGGGGTTTCCAGAGTTTGTCGAAGAATGGCAATTCACCACGATGTTCGCAGAGAAGATGAAATGCAATTTGGCAACTACGGTCAACCGGATAGAGTTCAAGCACAGGAAGGATCTGCTATGAGTAATATGTACGAGAACGCAAAGACATGGAATCCGTTTAAAGGCTGCCTTTTCAACTGCTCCTATTGCCGACCATCCTTTCAGGCACAGGCCAAACGGCAGAAGCATAACTGCCGGCTCTGCTATGACTATGCGCCTCACGTTCACCCTGAACGACTGCACAAAATCCCGAAAGCAAAGATAGTGTTCGCATGCGGCAACGGGGATGTGGCGTTTTGTAGGCCGGGATACTTGGAGCTGATGCTTAACCACGCAGCGGCAAGGCCAAAGCAAGATTTCTACTTCCAGAGCAAGCGGCCTTCGTGCTTCGAGGGGCTGACCATACCTGACAACGTGATACTAGTGACGACGCTGGAAACCAATCGTTGTGTCATCTATCGCAAATATGTCTCAAAAACTGCACCAGATCCAATGGAAAGAGATTACCAATTCAGGCAACTAAAACACCAGCGCAAGATTGTAACCATCGAGCCAATAATGGAGTTCGAGCTAGAAATCTTATTGCGATGGGTTGTAGGCATCAAACCCGAAGCCGTCTGGATAGGCTACAACAGCCGACCCAAGCAGGTGCAACTGCCGGAGCCGACCCTTGAGAAAGCCATGCTACTGATTACGCGACTTGAAGAAGCCGGCATACCAGTCCACCAGAAAACCATGAGAGAAAGGATCGACCATGAACAAAGACATTGAACAGCTATTTAACCAATCCTGCATTCTGGACACGACGACGACATCATTCTTGTATGCCCAATGTAAGATGATGAAGAAGCTCACGGCCAAAGGAACCTACAAGGACAAGCCGACCAGGGCCGCAATGTATCTCACTGGACAGGTCATGCTGCTTGCAAAGCAAAAAGGTGTTGCGCTCAACCTGCAACGCTGGGGCATGGACCGCCTCATTTCATGCGCCGAACTGATCAAGAAGATGCCTGAAAAGTTCTGGCCGAAAGCCGTCCGGGCCGGTTTGACGTTTACAGCCGTCCACTATCTCTCAAAGGTGAAATCAGCGAAGTACCTGAAAGCGTTTCTGGATGGAAAGATGCAAGCCTGTGACATCAAGGCAAAACTGACACCCAGAGGAACCACAGGCCGGACCAGGCCGCAGGGCTCGTTCAATGAAGTGCGACCGGACGATGGGACCATCATATTCAAACGAGCTGACCCGCCCGACGTAGTCGAGGACAAGATGCGTGCGTTCTTCTGTGGATACATAGTGGCGCACAGCCTGGAGGAAGCACAGCAGGTATGGACAAACGTGGGCTACGTCCTGAAGGATTGAAAGGAGCGAGGGATGAGCAGATGTTGTGGCGTGTGTAGACACTCGTACGGTCGCATGGTTCTACAGTGCGCATTGCAAAATGGCATGGCTGTACCGGAAAAAGGCTTTTGTGAAAAGTTTCAACCCAACGCCCGGCTTGACCGGCAGGAGGGAGCGCGATGAATACGCCAGAAATCACGGAGGACGCTAGCCGCGCTTCCTCCTGTACGAGTCCAAGCCGTTGTTCGGTTTTGGATGCGCTGTCACCATCCGACCGCTACTGCATAGACGCGGCGGCAAACGCATGGATCAACGGCGGCGGAGACGCGGAAGGCATAGCGTGGATGTGGCGGACGTTACAGGAGCGAGTTCGTGAACTATCATAAACCGAACGCCGAGCATCACGCTCGGCCTGAGCGAAGCGAAAGGACGTAGCCGTGGATACTCTTGTTGGCCGTATTTCTGCTCTCTTTGTGCAGACCGGAGGACCGTACTTTGGTCTGCCACACGTTGACCCGTGGGACGAACAGAGAGA
>Ga0307379_10014575_pt1 | contig 10126 bp, 7 predicted proteins | sample UN2MG_FD_202237 | JGI IMG/M metagenome (GOLD analysis project Ga0307379, IMG submission 202237) | Soil microbial communities from Risofladan, Vaasa, Finland - UN-2 | ecosystem: Environmental > Terrestrial > Soil > Coastal area > Acid sulfate soil | place: Finland: Risofladan, Vaasa | collected... | reverse complement strand
TTGTACATTCCGCCGCCGTTGTATCCGTGTCCTCGAGTGATGGTGAAACCATCGAGCGTGGCGTTGGCGGCCCCGGTAACGCAGCGCCGGGTCTCTTCGCCGTCGATGATGGTTTCATGTTGGGTCCAGTTGCGTTGATCGCGAGCGGTTTCGCTTCCTGTGAAGCCGCCGTATAGGTCAACGTAGGTCTTCATCACAACGACAGGGTTCGTGGTAGCAGTGTAGGTGCCTTCAGCTACCCAGATTTCGCCGCCGAAGTCGTTGAACGCGGCATCCACACCTGCCTGGATCGTGCTGAATGCCGTGGCCCACGATGTGCCGTCCTGGGTTCCGGTATTGTCCACATCGACGTACCAGACCGCCGCCGTAGCGGCGCTCGAGTACACGATCCCGGCCGTGAGCACAAGACAAAACATGATCCGGGCAAACAACTTCATGTTCTTTCCCTTTCCATCCTTCAAGATAATGTCCATGATCGCTCTGTTTGTCCTTCTCCATTATGGCAATGCGCAGCGCATAGTAGGCGGGGAATGATTCCCCGCCATGGATCTTGGCATCTCGCGTGCGTTTGGCGGGGAATCATTCCCCGCCTACTATCTCCGTTGCTCAGCGCGGTAGGGTGCGATTTATCGCACCGCAACTCCGCGCGTACGATCTTGAAAACTTCTTCCATCCTATTCATCGATGTTCGCTTTCTTATCCTCTCACACGCTGACGGTGCAGACCGCGGGATCGCTGAAGGGTCCGTGCTTGAGTCTTTTGCTGACATAGCGTGCGCGGTAGGCGTACGTTGTCGGCGTGGTCTCGTCGATGACGTGGATCAGGGGGGATTGGGTGTCGACATCGAAGGGGATCCACAGGGATTCGTCCGCCGGGATGCCGCCGATGGCGAACTGGACTTCGCAGCCGATGGTTCCGGCGGGGCGTCCGTTGTGGCGCTCATCGCCTGGGTTCGGCCCCCAATGGACGGATACTTGGCGTCGTACGCTGAAATTGAGTTTGATGAGCGGCGCCGGGGTCGTCAAGATGTCGGCGGGGTCTTCGGCCGTTCCGGTGGTGTCGCGGATGGTGATGCCTGCCGCGGCGCGGTCGGCGTCGGTGGTGTTGGGGTCGTTCTGTAGCCGCTGTGCGAAGTCGCGTGCCTGTTCGATGGCGGTGTTGATGGCGGTGTGCTTGGTGGCGAGCGCGGTGCGGACGGCGGCCTGCGCGTTCAGATAGTTATCGACCTCGACCGGAGCCTGCGCAGCCGTCGCGACAAAAGCGGTGATCTCAGCGGGTAAAAAACCATGGGTCGCGCCGTTGGCGCCGATCCATGGTGCGAAGATACCGAGCCAATGAATCTTTCCCGCCTCATCTCCTGGTATATAATCAGCCATTCCGTCTTCCTCCTCGATAAGTTGTTTATCTCACATGGGTTATCCATGCTTCTGCGTGTCTTGAATGAGCCGAATGACCCTCGGCGTGACGGCCACAGCCCTCGGCGTGACGGCCACTGCCCTCGGCGTGACGGCCACAGCCCTCGGCGTGACGGCCACTGCCCTCGGCATGACGGCCACTCCCCTCGGCATAACAGCCACTCCCCTCGGCATAACAGCCACTCCCCTCGGCATGACAGCCACTCGCTTCGGCGTGACGGGCACTCGCTTCGGCGTGACGGGCACTCGCTTCGGCGTGACGGGCACTCGCTTCGGCATGACGGCCACTCGCTTCGGCGTGACGGTCACTGCCCTCGGGCCGATCCGCCGTGCCTTGCTGCCTTCGTGGCGAAGAAGCTCCGCCACCAAGATTCAGGGACAGAGCGAGAGAGATGAGAGAAGAATTGCGTCCTACCGTTTTTGCATTAGCCAGCATCGCGCCAACTTCTACAACGGCAAACTATACCCGTTGTTCGAACCGTGTTAACCACGCCGAACGCGCTACCCCGCGCGTGTTTCATTCTTACGCGCTTGTGTTTAGCAGGAGTGGCGTTGACGATTCGCCCCGAAAATCTTTGCCGCGACACGAACCCTTGTCGCCACAATCTGTAACACAAGGTACTACATCGCTTCAAACAATACAGCGATTTTACCCCCCCCCTCGCTGTTTGTCAAGCATTTTCTTTTTGGGGGCCGCAACGGGTGCGCGTGCCGGTTCTCCTCAAGCGGGTTATCCGCAACCCGAGGCCACGGGTGGAATCTTTGTTCGCGGACCTTAGTGGAGTAGGGCGGGTGGAGCGAATGCGGAACCCACCACAACGGCGTGATGTTGCGTTCGGGATTGGTGGGTTCCGCATTCGCTCCACCCACACTCTATGGATAGCGTTCGGAAGCGCACGTAGGAGCAAAAGGACCTATAAATCCTATAGGTTCAATCGGCCTCGTTCCCACGGTCCACTCAGGCGGTGCAAGCGCCGCCGGCTTCCGTAGGAATGCATGGCGCAAAGAGGTTCGGTCTTCATGATTATCGGCATAGGAACAGACATAGTCGAAGTCGCGAACATCGCCCGGCGTATCGAGAATCCCCCATTCCTCCGCCTCTTCAGCGACCGTGAACGTGCGTACGCCGAAGCCCAACCCGCGCGGCGCGCCGAGATCTACGCGGCGCGCTGGGCCGCTAAGGAGGCCTTCGCCAAAGCGCTCGGCGCGGGCCTGCGGGCCGAATGGCCTCTCGATGAGATCGAGATCGTGCATGACGCAAGCGGCCGTGCTATGATCGAGATCGGACCGGCGTTGCGTCCTTATCTACCAGCGCCGTCAAGGATCCACTGCTCGATATCGCACACCGCGGCGTTTGCGTGCGCGTTCGTTATTATCGAGGGCTTACAGACAGGCTAGTGCAGTGGCGGGGAATCATTCCCCGCCTACAGGGAGGATGCTGGGATGATCGTTGCGTGCCGGGTGTTTTTGTCGCTTGTCTTGTTTGCCCTCTTATTGTCTTATGGCGGCCGCGCGGCGGGCGGAACGCTGCTGCTCGATTTGTCGGGCGAGAATTGGAGTATTGCGCCTGACCCGCAGAATGCCGGCCGTGGCCTCGAGTGGTGGAAAGGCCCTACGCCCGACGCCAAGCCGGCCCGTGTTCCCGGGATCATCCAGACGGTCTTGCCGGGATACCATGGAGTGGCGTGGTACTGGCGAGATTTCGACGCACCCGCCAATCCGTATTCGCAGGGACGTTGGCTGCTCCGTTTCGGCGCCGTCGACTATCTCGCTGAGGTATGGGTCAACGGCGTCTCCGTCGGTGGACACGAAGGCGGCGAGACACCGTTTACGCTGGACATAACGGACGCCGTAAAACCCGGCGCCGCGAACCACCTGGCGGTGCGTGTGCTCAATCCCACCGCGGAACCCATAGACGGCATCGTGCTCGCGGAAACCCCGCACCGGAATAAGGCGCCGGCCAATATCACCGTGGGCGGGATGTACAACGAGGGCGGCATCACGGAACCGGTCGAACTGCTGTGGTGTCCCGCCGTGCGCATCGAGGACGTGTTCGTCCGCCCGGATTGGAAAACGGGGCATGTGCGGATCCAGGCGACGGTGCAGAACAACACCGAGGCGCAAGCTGCCGCCAGCATCTGCTTCGCCGCGGGCCCGGCGCGGTCAGGGCTTGTGGTGGCGGACACAGAACGACAAGTGGATCTCAATCCAGGCGACACGATCGTGGAAGCGGACTTGGACGTGCCGGACCACCAGTTGTGGAACGTGGACAACCCCTATTTGTACCGGCTGGACACGCGCCTGTCCCAGGAAACGATCCCAGCGCAAGACCTACACAGCGTCCGCTTTGGTTTTCGCGACTTCCGCGTCGAGAAGGGCTATTTCCGGCTCAACGGAAAGCGTATCTTCCTCCGCAGTTCTCATACGGGCAACCATTGCCCCGTCGGCCAGATCATCCCGCCGGACAACGCGCCGGACCTGTTGCGCCGCGACCTGCTCTATATGAAGGCGAGCGGGTTCAACGCCGTCCGGTTCATCGCGGGCGTCGCGCACCCGTGGCAACTGGATATGTGCGACGAAATCGGGTTGATGGTCTACGAGGAATCGCTGGCGGGCTGGCTCCTCGGGGATTCGCCGAAGATGGCCGAGCGCTTCGATTTCTCGACGCGCGAGATGATCCTCCGCGACCGCAATCATCCCAGCGTCGTGATCTGGGGCCTGCTGAACGAGACGCAGGACGGGCCCGTCTTCCGCCACGCCGTCGACAGTCTCGCGCTCGTGCGGTCACTGGACGAAACGCGGCTGGTGCTCTTGGACAGCGGCCGGTGGGACGGCCAGTTCAACATCGGCTCGGCCAGCAACCCGGGCAGTGCGGCTTGGGAATGCGTGTGGGGCATCGAGAGCCCCGACTTCAAACCCGCGGCCGGGACGCCGTGGACGTGGATCGGCGGCTACATGAAGGACGCGGGCGACGCCCACGTGTATCCCCAAACGCCGCATCCGCCGGAGGTAGAGAAGGCGATCCGGTCGCTCGGCACGGATATGAAACCGGTGTTTCTTTCCGAATACGGAATCGGGAGCCTGATGAACGCCGTCCGCGAGTTGCGCAACTACGAGCAGCACGGCGTGAATCCCGAATTGGATGACTTCAAATACTTTCGCGCCACGGTCGATAAACTCGACGCCGACTGGAAACGCTTCGGTATGGACGGCGTGTATGCCTCGACCGAAGAGATGCTCCGGGACAGTCAATGGTTGCACTGCCGCCAGCGTCTGTTCGGGTTCAACCTGATCCGATCCAACCCCAAGATCTGCGGCTACAACCTAACGGGGCTACTCGATCACGGGTTCACCGGCGAGGGCCTGTGGTCATTCTGGCGCGAATTCAAACCCGGCATTATGGACGCGCTGCAGGACGGCTGGGCGCCGTTACGCTGGTGTCTGTTCTCCGCGCCCATGCACGGCTACGCGGACCGCCCGTTCCAACTCGAGGCCGTGCTGGCCAACGAAGACGTCCTCGCGCCCGGCGATTATTCCGTCACACTCCGCGTTATAAGTCCCGTCGGATTGGCCTGGGAGCGCAAGACCTCCGTGACCATACCGGCGCCGGTGGAAGGCGAAGACGGGCCACTCGCCGTGCCGGTTTTCGCCGAGGCCGTTTCGCTCGATGGCCCTCCAGGAGAATACGTATTTGCCGCCACAATGGAAAGCGGCGGCGCACCGACGGGCGGACGGCTCACGTTCCACGTGTCGGCTCCTCCAACGGCGGCGGAGCCACAACGCACGGTGCTGGTCTCGGGTATTGATGAGAAAATACAGGAATGGCTCAAGTCGCACGGGATCGCCTGCGAAGCCTTCGAAGGCTCTTCACTCGACGCTAGCCGTGTCATCCTCGTCGGGGAACCGTCGGGCGCCGAGGCGGAGTTAGCGGGCCGCGTCGAGTTGCTCAAGCGTATCGCGCGGGGAAGCGTGGCGGTGTTTCTTACGCCGCAAGCGTTCAAGCGGGGCAACGACCCGGTGGGCTGGCTACCACTGAAGAATAAAGGGCGGGTCTATGATTTTCCGGACTGGTTGTATCACAAGGAGTGCATCGCGAAGGCGCACCCGGTATTCGAGGGGCTTCAGCCCAAAGGCATTATGGACTGGGATTACTACGGTCCCGTGATTTCGCACAGCTTCCTCGAGGGCCAGGACACGCCGGCCGACGTCATGGCCGTTGCCATTGCGATATGCCACTCGGCGCCGCCGGGCGGCTATGCGGCGGGCGTCATGATCGGCGCGTACCCGTTTGGCGCGGGAAAATTTGTGTTCAACACCCTGAATGTCCTTGGGAACGTCGATCAGCATCCCGCGGCCGACCGCTTGCTGCTCAATCTTGTCCGGTATGCGGGGACTGCGCTGGGCAGACCGCCGTCCGAATTGCCGGCCGATTTCGATGAACAACTCAAAGACATCGGCTACGAATAGACGAGGTCAACGTCGTCAGTCTGTAATCTTAAGGAATGGAATCAAGTTGAACATGGATGAATAAGATGAATAGGATTCCATCCTGTTAATCTTGTCTATCGATGTTAGTTTTTGGAGGCTGTTTCAATGGCAGAGAAGATGTGGACACGCAGCATCATCAACACCTGCGGCGAGGCGGAACGCGAGTCGAAATCGCGCAAGTTCAACATTATCGAGGCGTTTGCCGTGATGACCTTCACTCTGGTGGTGTTGTGGGTGGTTCAGTACCCGTTCGGCGTCTTGCTGAAAATGAAGGCCGTCAACAATGTGGGCAACGTGTTGTTGTTTGCTGGGGCGATGTATCTCCTCTTTGTGAGCCCGTTCGTGCATCGGGACACTTTGGCTTCATGGGGCTTGGGCGATCCCGTGGCGCTTTGGCGGCGACTCTCAGGCGGGGGAAGCCCCGCCGGCCTGCGTGACGGATCGGGCAGCGGCCGCCTGCTGCTCGGAGCCATTGTCATTACGGTGACCGTGTGCCTAGCGGGTATCTTCTACTGGCAATGGGTCGAGGCGTCGGATTTCCTTTTCGACATGAAAACCGAGCGCGCGTTGGAGATCAAACAAGGACTCCTTGGCAAGGCCGGTGTCCTCTTGCTCGGGCTGGTGCTCGCGACGTTTCTCGCCACGTGCGTCATCCGCTACGACAACTTCTTTTCCGCATTGTTCACGGCGATCAAGATCATAGCCGTCCTCGGGGGGCTCCTATACCTGGCCGCGATCGGCACGATGGGCACAAAGGCCTTTGCCGATTTTCACGCGCCAAAGTTCGCGCTCGACGTATTCGGGTACGTCATCTGGGGCGCGATCCAGCAACTGCTGTTCTGCTCGTATTTCGGCACGCGGATACGCAAAGGGTTTGCCCCCGCCCAAGACCCCGCGCGCCGCACCCGCAAGCGATTCTGGGTCGCCGTGCTCACCGGACTGTTCTTCGGCCTGATCCATATCAACAGTTGGTATCTTGTGGCGGTAACCTGGCTCCTCGGTATTTTCCTCTCGTACGTGTTCATGGCCGACAAGAACCGTAATCTCATCGCGCTCGGATTCGTCCACGGTTTTCTTGGCAGTTCGGTCGGCTGGCTGTTTTCGCGCGGCAAAGGAAACATTGAAGTCGAGATGGGCGTCGGCCCCGGGCACATACACGGATTCGATCTCCCCACCGTCCTCGTCGTCGCCCCGTTGATCATCGGGTTCATGATCTTTATGATCTACGCTTGGCGCACCTGGCGTGAGGAGTAACTTCGCCCCCTAATGCGCCTCGGTCAACACGGCGGCGTCTTGTTCCGCTTGCGCGCGGTAGGCCGCCATATCCACGGTGGTGTTCGAGCGCCGGGCTTCTTCGGACGCTAAGCCGATGAGGTGGCCCTCGAGGACGTTTCTTGCGCTCGTTAAAACTTCGCCGGGTTGACTTCGCCGCACGGCTTTCGCAAACTCGAGCAGCAGGACGATGTCGCCGCCCCCATGGATGATCCCGTGATAGCGGATTCGTTTTCTGCGCACCGACGCCGGGTGGTACGTGCGCAGTTCAAGCCGACCCGAGAAGTCTTGTGAACGAATCTCTCCCTGGGCGCCATGCAAGTTTAACGATCGTTCCCAAGCGAGGCTGAACGCGGAAAGGGAGAACGAAGCCGTCACGCCGTTTTCGTACTCGATATTCACAGTCTCGTGGTCGACGACGTCGTTGCCAGCGTGGAATACGCAGCGGCCATACGGCCCCTCGCGCAACGCCTTCATCACACTCGGCTCGCGGATGTCGCGCGTGATACACGATGCCAGCGTGCGGAAACGAGGATACCGCAGATAGTCGACCAGTGCTCCAAACGACATGCCCGTCAACAGCGAATTGGGAATCTCCGGGCGACCGGGATTGGCATACTGTTTGACGGCGTCAAACACGCATGAATCGCGAACGGGACAATTCTCCGTGCACCGTTCCGGCGCGCCGGGAGGTGCGTTCTCGGGCCGAAAGAAAGAGAGTTGCCCGAAGCACGACACTTTTGAGGCCCGCGCTCCGGCAAACCATGTGATCAGATCCGTGTCGTGGATGCCCTTGGCGAGCATGAACGAATGCGACGTGGGTGAATAGCTGTGGACGCCGCGGACGTAGCTCATGATGAAATGCCAATACCCGATGTTTTCGCCGCAGTCGATGTTCATCAGCGGCCCTATCCGGCCTTCTTCGAGCAACCGGGCCACGGCGGAATATATCCGGTTGTAACGGCATTGAAGCGAGACCATGAGCAGACGGCCCCGTTGCTCGGCCGCTTGAGCCAGGTGGATACACTCGCCGGGCGAATGGGCCATGGGTTTTTCGAGGAGCACGTCGTAGCCCGCCTCGAGCGCGGCCAAGGTCGAACGATAATGCAGGTGGCAGGGCAGCGCGTTGATCAGGGCCGCGGCTAATTGCGGCCGGGCGGCCAGATCCTCCCAGTCGGCAAACGCATTTTCCCGGGGTATGCCATAATCGAGAACGAATCGCTCCCGGCGCTCTTCATCCGGCTCGGCGACCGCGACAAAGCGCATCTCGCCGGGGTATCGCTTGGCGAGGGTGCCGAGGTTGAGTTCTCCGCGCGTCCCTGCGCCGAATAACGCCATCTCGACGGGCTTCGGCATCGCATGATTCCTCCCAGTCCACTCAGGCGCGGGCCGCCCGCGCCGGCCTGGGATGGATATTGCCGCACACCGTCTTGGATGTCAAGCCTTGGGATAGGGCCTTGACCGGGATTGCGACGTTCGAACTGCGCAAAGGCGTGCAAGAAGGGCTGCGAAACGATACAAGAGAGTTTCCGTCTTCACCCGGGCAAAGTCTTGTCTGTTTGTCGCTCATTTTGAACCGGCTCCGCAATCCGCTATACTGACGCTTGCGGATGCGAGAAAGATGAAACTCACCCAAAAACAAGAATGGCTCATCGCGCGCCATCTTCGCGACGCGGAGCTGCTCCTGGGCGGCATTCCAGAAGCGGTCCGCGCCCGCTCACTGGCCCGCATGAAAAAGCGTGTCTATGAGGAACTCGACCGCAGCCTTCCCGCCGATACCACGCCGCAGGATGAAGAGGTTATTGCGATACTGTTAAACGCAGGCACGCTTTCCGGCGACGCCATCGAACAAGCCGAAAAAGAAAGCACACGTAAGGCGCTGGTGCTGGTGGTGGACAATTGCTGGTGGCTGGGCGTTTGCGGAGGCCTCGGAAAGTCCTTCGGGGTGAGTCCCGGTCTTGTCCGTGCCGGGTTCGTCCTCGCGGGGGTCACGGGGCCCCTAGCGATAACCGTGTATCTGGTACTCTATTTTGCGATGTACTTTGCGTCGGACGGACTTGAAGTGCCGCCCATCAATCCGCTACGCGTCGTCAAACACGTGCTGGGAACCGTCTTGGCGGCGGTGGCGCTGCATGTTTGCACGGGGTACGTCCAGTCCCTGTCGATGGAAGCGTATTGCCGCTGGGTGTGGAAAGCCGCGCCGCCGGATCTGGGAGAGTGGGATTGGCTGGCGTTCTATGCCCCGGCTATTCTGGCGGGGATCCTCGTCCTGTTTGTGCCGTTGGCGCTGCTCAGCGGGCTGCCCATGGCGAACCGATGGGACTACACCTGGAAACGGATTGTCCAAGCCGGCTTGGCGATGTACGCGGCATTCCTTTCGTTCGGCCTTGCGTGCTATTGGGTTGGCATGATTTTGCACGGGGTCAACGTCTTCATGCCGTGACCATCCCGCGGCGGTTTCAAGACCCTCGCGCGGTAAGCACAACCATCGATTTGCGTTCGAGAATGAGCCCCTTCGGTCCCTCGATCACGGGTGCGGCTTCCGCGTCTTGAATGTCCTCGGGCGGCGCGGCGGCCGTGTTGACGCGCACGGCCCAAGCCCCTTCCGGGCCGGCGGGGACATCCCCGACGCTCAGGCGGGGGGCGTCACCCCGCCGGCCTGAGTGAATCTGGAATTCGGCAGCGGACAGGGACGGGTTGAACATCATATACAAGGCGACGCCGTTGTTCACCGAAGCGTCGATACGGCAAGCCAGGTAGACGTCGTCCGAGTCCCATTGTATCGGTTCGCCGTCCGCATCGAACCAGGCCAGATCGGGCCCCGCACCCGGTACGGCCGGAGCGCCTTCGAAATACGTGAGCCGGGTGAATGCGGGATTCTGCCGTCGAAACCGGATCACCGCACGGCAAAACCGGTATAGATCCTTGTTCGTGTCGCGCAACGTCCAATC
>Ga0307379_10014572_pt1 | contig 10128 bp, 17 predicted proteins | sample UN2MG_FD_202237 | JGI IMG/M metagenome (GOLD analysis project Ga0307379, IMG submission 202237) | Soil microbial communities from Risofladan, Vaasa, Finland - UN-2 | ecosystem: Environmental > Terrestrial > Soil > Coastal area > Acid sulfate soil | place: Finland: Risofladan, Vaasa | collected... | reverse complement strand
TCCCTACGGATCGATCCTAACAACTCAAGTGCTCATAACGGGATGGGAAATGTGCTTTTCTTCCAGGGCCAGTTTGATGAGGCAATAAAGGAGTATGATAAAGCAATCCTACTGTCAGGTAATAACTACCCAGCAGCTGAACACGATAGAAAACTGGCATTGAGAGTAAAGTCTAATGAAATACCGTTTAATTTCTAGCCATTTTTAGTGATAGACGTTATCTGGAGGAAATCCGGCTAAAAGACGATAACGACAATTGGACCAATATTAATGACTTGCTCGTTCAGAATGGATTCGTCGTCTATAAAGATTACTAATCGTCATTAATTTAGATCGAATATTCATGGAGGAAAAAGATGCCATATCAATTCAGGAACCTGGTATTTGAGGGGGGTGGAGTAAAGGGAATCGCTTATGTTGGTGCCATGCAGGTGCTGGAAGAAAAAGGTATCCTCCCCGGTATTGAGAGGGTCGGTGGCACTTCGGTAGGAGCAATTAATGCCTTACTTTTTGCCCTGGGCTTCAATAATAACGAACAGAGGGAAATCCTGTGGGAACTTGATTTTAAGAATTTCCTAGATGCGAGCTGGTTAATGCCTAATATAATCAGGGTTCTAAACAGGTATGGCTGGTACAAAGGGGATTATTTTCGGGAATGGATAAGCAGACTAATCGATGAGAAAACCGGAACATCCAATACCACGTTCAGAGGTCTGAGAGAAGCGAAAAAACCTGACCTTTACGTTTACGGAACAAATTTAAGCACACACTTCAGCGAGGTATTTTCGGTTGAACATTCTCCAGATATGCGCCTCGCTGATGCCGTAAGAATATCAATGTCCCTCCCGCTGTTTTTCACCGCTATCCGAAATACAAGAAGCGATATCTATGTCGACGGAGGATTGCTCAATAACTACCCAGTCAAGCTATTTGACCGCGAAAAATACGTTGCCAGAGAGAAGCGTAGTACAGACTATTACCAGAAACAGAATGCCAGTTTTCTGAAAGAACATCCTGAGAGCAGTCCGTATGTTTACAATAAAGAAACCATCGGCTTCCGGCTTGATTCGAAGGAAGAAATAGCCGGCTTTCGTCATAACGAACCACAGGTTGAGAAAATCGATCATTTCTTTGAATATATTAGGGCGTTGATAAAAACGATCCTCGACAGCCAGAGTAATACTCATCTCCACGGTGACGACTGGCAAAGGACCATTTATATAGACACACTGGGAGTATCCACTACCGATTTTAGTCTATCCGATGATTTGAAAAGAGACCTGGAAAAATCAGGAAGGAACGGAGCAGAGGAATATTTCAAGTGGTTCGACAATCCAGCTAACCAGCCAGCCAATCGCCCGTGATCTAACCGGAGCCAACAGGAATATCGATAGTGATTATATTTTGGCCGATGATTGATTTTTTTCTGAGATGGTGGTTATTCAGCGGACGCTATACCTGGTCACGGCTGTGCCGGTGGCTATTCGAAAGGCGGTATATGAGCGTAACCCTTCCCATCGTGAATTCTTTAGAAGAGATTGCGGATTGTCTAAGGCAGGTCACCTGGACTATGGATGGCCCGCTACATCTTTATGATGCCATCAGCTATCCGGAAACGGTTTGGTCTAAGAAAAAGGATGATTGTGACGGGTTTGCTGTATTAGCTGCAAACCTGCTCCAAAAGCTCCAGCCGGACACCAAACCTGTGTTAATAACCGCTATGGTTCGTCCAGTACATAACAGTCATACTGTCTGCGGTTTTAGTAATGCCGACGGCACACTGAGCTTTTTCGATAACAATTCGTTACGACAGGGTGATTTTAAGGAATATGCTGATATCGTGGCCCAGATAAAAGGCAAGGCCAAACTTGTCTGCTGGTATGTCAGAAATCCAGTAACGTTCGAAATGGCTGAATTCAATAGGATATAGACGAGCAGGGAATACTAGACTCTAAGGAGGCCAGGTCGACTGGGACCATGTGACCATAGGTAAGGGGCAAAGAAAGTTACATAGACTTCCGGTACTACGGAACCTCCTTTAGCTTCCCTTGCGATACACACGATAACGTCGTCATTACGTAGTATCCATTCATAACCTCTTGCCCCTCTCGGTTGTACAACGAAATCCACACCGTGCCAGCAAACCGGACAGCCTTTACTATTGAACATCTTATCTCCGGCCAATAGCTTACTATCTTCAAGGTCTGTAAAACTATCCAAGTCTAGATATTCTTCTATACTAAAACCTAGCACCAGGCTATCTATTCCAGAATTGACTATTTTGTACATCCTTAGCCTCCATTATGCGATTCTGAACCCCCCTGATAGTTAATGAGGGGGGCTTAAGCGGGCGACGGCTTCCGCCGATCCGCCCGCGCCGACCTTGCCCGTTTATCCTTGTGCAATACAATATTGGTCTGTGCCCTAGCCAAGAGCCTTGAAAATAGCTTCTTACCAGCTTCTAATTGTGCCGGAGTTGCCAGACGTACTTCGAGACTGAATGTGACTTCAGGAAACTTTAAAGACGTTTTGTTACTATTTCCAGACCGTACCATACTTTGATGATTGCACGAATATGCTTTGTAAGTAACCGTGAATTTTTTGTACAAAAGAAAAAGCCACTCCTAAAAGTGGCCTTGCATTAACAATATTTCTTCAGGAAGCCTAGCTAATCAAGCGTACTTCCTCTTCTCTGATACCCTATAGCATGGTCGCATACCTGTATCTCTTTTTGTATGTTTTTAAGGTCGAGGTGATTTCCCTTTTCTGCCTCCGAGTCTAAAAACCCTTCTATCCCAGGATGTACTACTCTACATTGATACCATAGCCAGGCCGCATTTATGAACTTCTTATCATGATGAAGAACCACTTTTGTTTGCTTTGCAGCAGCAACGACCCATCTATGTCTATAGCTCATTGGTTGCTTTGTCATAACCTCTTCGAAATCGTATATTTTACCTTTGATTTTTCGTACTTTATATATTTTACGCATTTTATCTAAAGTAATATTCTTACTCTCGAAACCTGTTCGGTATATAACTGATAACAACAGCCACGGTGGGGACAAAGTCGGGATTACTCTATACTTTCCTTTCTTTATCTCGATTTCTCGGTTGAAACCAACGAATATGAATTCGTAAATCAGTTTGAACAAATTGACTACGCCTGGGAATTCTTCTTCGACCGAATCAGAATCAATTTCAAAATTTTCTTCCAGAAAACTCTTGATGTAATCTTCATCCTGTAATGCAAGAGGAAATTTTATCCACGGCTCATTAATGTCTGATTTTATGAGTGATTCTGGGTGTCTTATTAGTTCCTTCCACTCTTCGACCTCTGAATTAGACATCCTTGAAGTGACTTCAATGTATAAATCGTTTGTTTCGGGCTTTACCCACGCCTTTAATATATTTTTGTATATTGAACTAGCCTTCTCTGAATTCTTGGATACGACTTCAACACATGCCATAGCATAAGCCATCGGTAGAGCCGCATCCGGCCAACGGTGAGCGTATTTAGTGAACCACGAGTTTTCACGGATAGTAATGTTTTTACGTCGAGTCTTCATGCCTTGAGGGTATTCTAGCACTTATGGAGTAATTATTGACAAAGCACCATAGGAGAATTAAGATTTATCTAGACTTTGTAACTCTGTTAATAATTAATCCAAAATAGGAGGTGCCAAATGTCCCCTATTGTAACATGCAAAGTCTGTGGTGGAACTGGCGTTATAAAGAAACCAGATCCAAATATGCCAAGAATAACTGGAGCTACTATTAAGGTTGCCTGTGATAACTGCCAGGGAACAGGCAAGGTAAGGATTTAACCTAAAGGTAATCTGAGGGCAATAGTTGAACCAAGAGTCAAAATCAATTTCATCTCACCTTGTAACCTGCCATACATGGTGCATGTCCCATGAAATAAATGACCCACCAGTTCAAGCACTTTTAATCGTATATCCAGACGGACATGTAGAGGTACGATGCCCTATCAAACAGGGACGAGTTTGCGGTTACGAGTATGAGAATTAGTTTACACAAACATACGCATGGAATGGCAAACATCCCGATGTTTTGCTCACAATCCATCTATACGTTAATATTAGAAATTGAACATACCAACGGAAGCCGTTATGGCAGGAAAACTTAAAGAGCTCACACCCAGAAGACCGCATTTGCCGCCCGATGTTGAGGTGAATTTATTATGATACTCGAACATGTGTTTATATTCGGTTCGCTCATAGTCGTGACATGGTTACTTGTTATATATTTTTGGCCGCGCATAATTCTGTTCGTGTACAAGAGAGGACTCCTCGTTAAAGGGTTCGGCGACGGCCCCGTCCCGGTCAATACGCTCTATACACAACCCCAGGCACTCTTTGCAGACCCCCTCCACGTATCGCTGCCGCCCGGAAGCTCGAATCTGATGAGTTATGGCACGAACCTTGATACCCTCTACGTTGCCGGCTGGCTCGACTTAAGCAAAGGGCCGTTAGTATTGCGGGTCCCGGACATGGCTGGCCGATATTACAGCGTGCAGTTTACCGACCCGGCTAACAACACTAATTTTGCCTACGTCGGCAAACGTACCACGGGGATCGAAGCCGGCGACTACCTCATCACGGGGCCGAAATGGAAAGGTCAGTCGCCGGGCGGCATGAAACAGATATTATCGCCGAGCAACTCGGTGATCGTCATCGGCCGTGTTTTCGTGAAGAGCGACAGCGACCTGCCGACTGCTTATCAACTTGCAAAGCAGATACGGCTCACACCGCTAAACCAGGGGGGATAAATATGAGCAGCAGAATGTACGCTTACCTGAGGGTACTCATCGGCGTGTTATTCGTCTTTGTTATCATCAATTCGTTCATCTTAAACCCAAATTCAAGAACGGTGCGCAATGACGTGATACAAGGTATCCTCCTCGGCGCTGGAATGGCGTTTGCCACTCTCCCGATTATTGCGAGGTTTTATGTCACGAAGGTCAACGGCTGGACCACCGTTTTCGGATGCGGCAAGCCAGGCAACGGCTTTCTCTTCAGAGCCGCATGCGCCCAGATATTTCCTGGCCCAGTAAACGTGCCGGAGGAGGCGATGTACTGGACGACGTCCGCAGATAGTGCGGGTCATACGCTCTCCGGAAAGCATGACTACACCATGCACTTCGCGGCAGGACAACTCCCGCCGAACAATGCATTCTGGTCGCTGACTATGGCTGACGACCGCCAGCGCTTTGTGCCGAACCCAATCAACCGGTACATCGTGAACGACCGGTCGGGACTCCTGCCAAACGCCGACGGCTCCGTCGACATTTATATTCAGAACGCCGCCCCTGCAGGCCATCAATCCAACTGGTTGCCAGCGCCTGCAAGCAATTTCATACTCTGGCTGCGCGTCTATGAGCCCGGCCCGGCCATCCTGAACGGCCAGTATCGCGTCCCGCCCATCGTCAAAGTTAAATGATGCGGAATTTTACCACTAATAACCGCTAGCCGAAATATACGCGTGGAAGGGCAAACATCCCGATGTTCGTGTAGCCGTGACCACGAATTCCAGTAGTGATGCTCCCCTTTTTCTTATGTAACAACATGACGACCTGTTACCTGGTTCAATTAAGCCCCTTGATAGTCACATCAGCAACCTCACCACAGGTTGCCAACCCGGGTGGTAAAAGTACCTGGCAGGCTACATTTATTAGGGGCAGTATCGCCGGAAGCTGCTCGGGATTATCCTCGGCATATTCGGCTGCCAGAAGTATAAGGTCAACGAGTTCTCTAACCTCATCAGTTATGGCTAGTTCAGACATTCCTCACCACTTTCCACAGCTTTTTCCCATTGCCAGCTTTCCAAATGGCGTCGGTGCTGGGCCAGAAATTGATAACAAATATTATCAGTTTAATTATCATATTTAAGTTCTATAGAGTAGTGAGATAGCTATCAATATTTGTAGCAGCCAAGACTTCATCTGACAATCGTTCCCTCCTCACATTTGTTTATTACTTCTAACCCTCCTAATAATAAATCCTACCACCCACATTACTAGTCCAATTAGGAAGAGAAGAAGCCCAAGTATGTCAGAGTCAAAATCAAATAGCCAAAGTAGGAGCGGGGTAAGTAAAAAAAGGATTAGTCCAACACCCATTATGATAAATGTGGCTACATTGTATTTTCCAAACTTCCTCACAAGCCTCTTCATCTCGGCTTCCTTCTTGTTTCAGGTGGTTAGAGTTTACTTAGGAAAGCATCCTAACTGGTAAGAGCTAATCTTCAAGTTCAGCTTGTTGCATGCTTCGCACACTCTTAGTCAACTGTCACAGTCATAGTATATGTCCATTCTGCTTTCTCGCCGCCTTCCCATGGACGGCTATATTCTAAACGTACCTCAGTCGTTCCCTTACTAACTGCTTCAAAAGTCCAGACCTCTTTTCCACCTGCACCTACAATATTCTTATCTTCAGGTTCTTCAAAATCATAATCTTCTTCTTTTAACACGTTTTCATTACTCATTTCGTATTCCCACTTGAAGCCAGTTGTCGGATTTGAGCAAAGCTTAGCTCTGATTTTGTCACCAATCTCTACTTGGAAGTCATTCCTGACATGATTATTTGCTCTAAATTCGTCACAGGAAATATCTACATTGATGTCTCGTGATGTAATAAGACATGACGGTATCAAGAGTAAGATAGCCAGCATTACCGATATTAGGGTAATTCTGAGTTTCATTGCGGTTCCTCCATAATTGACGGAAATACTATATCTCTCGACATTTTGAGTATGTTACTTGCTTTTGTCATCTTTGAAATGATCAGCTACGCTCTTCCCAAAATCCTGAGCTGCCTTTCCAACATCTCTAAATTTGGCTTTAACATCTTCGTCTTTAAACCTACTTCCGAATATTTTTGCCGACTCAGCTGCACTGTCCGCAAATTCTTTGGCTTTTTCTTTAAGCGTAGGATCGTCGAATATTTCGCTAATCGCATCACCAAATGCCTTGAATATCTCACCGAAGGTTTCAGCAGTCGTTTTCTTTGTGAATTTTTCTTCCCGTGACATAATGCGCCTCCTATTCCTAAAATTATTCCATTTCATTGTGATTGTTTATATATGCTAAGTAGCTAAGAGGTCGTTGTCAACTGCCAAAACCACCAAAACCCTCTCCGCGTTCAAACTCCAAATATATCCCGATTGAAGCGAGGTTGATTAAAAATGGGGTGGAGAGGCAAGATCATTAACCCGGTTCTAGTCTAGATTGCTACGCAGGTCACTGTTCTATGAACGCCAGATACGGCGTGAATTTTATCGATTACCTTGTCGATCTTGTCTATGGTCTCTAATTCTATCACAACGATAATATCGTAGGGTCCGGTCACGCTGTCAGCTGACTTTATTTCCTTTCCTAGTTCCTTGAGTGCTGCTACGACTTCCCTAGTTTTACCCATCGTTGTTTCAATGAGAACAAAAGCCTTTGCTGTCATTGAGTTCACCTCACCACATACCGATTGATTAAATGTTTTCTTAATTATTATACTCGCAAACGAGTTAACACTTCATCTACATACGGAAGAAATATATTTATTGGGTGCAACCGGCTTGGCTGCAGTCACCGCTACTAGAGAATATAAATGTTCAGGCGTTTCGGCTATGCTTCAGTATCAATACACCCTATTTGTGATGCAACCGGAGCAAAGTTCAAAACCACCCAAATCTCTCTCCGCGTTAAAACTCAAAACATATCCCGCTTGAAGCGAGGTTGATTAAAAATGGGGAGAGGGTAGGGGGTGAACTCTGAGGATGATTTAAAAATTTATTAATCAATATTATGTTGATAATGATATCAAAAGGCGACGTCTTTTTTAGCTACTAAGCTCTCGATCTATTCACTTAGCTTGCTTCTCTTTAAATACTTGGTTCTAAAGAATAGCAAAAGAACCCCTGCTACGGTGAGGATAGCTCCAATTATATGCATATACAACGAATTATTATTGACTCCGGCATTGATGATGAGTGCTATTCTGGTTAATATGAGCACTACTGCGGTTTCTACCATTTCTCCCCTTGCTATACGACAGCCATTACACCTTTTCTTTGGTCAGATACTTTAACACATTGTAGTCTCTCAACTTAATTTCCCTAATAACTAGCTTCTTTTGCTCCAGCTTCAATTGCATGAATAACTCGCTCGTACGTTTTGGCGAGATGCCATAGTAAAACGTAGCATGAGGCAAAGCCTGCTATAAAAGTAAGGATTAAAAATGCCCAATGAACCATTTTAATTGACTCCCGACTGTTTCTTGTAGTGTATATCCATTTTATTAACAAACTCGACACGTATCTCTTCTAATTGTCTTATAGCATCTCTAGATTTCACTTCATGCTCATACAGCAACTTCAAAAAGTCTCTCTTATCGCAAATTCCATTCTTAAGCGGGGACTTTAATAGCACTCTCGTACCAAATGATGTGAGTTGATATATTCTTGCTTGATTTATCTTTAGATAACCTCGTCTAACCAGTGAATCAAGTGAGTGCCCAATAAATTGATTGCTAAGAGCATTCCGGTGATTTATTAGTTGCTTAACTGAGCATCTGTTTAGTGCGATGTCCATCAAGATTCGCATTTCGCCTGGAAAGATCATTGCCACCCCTTTCGATCTAGTGCTAACCATGATCTGCACTGACCTTTACAAAAGAATAGAATTGGTCCCTGCCTCTCTTGTAACACCAGACTTTTGCATATCAGATAGGGCGACTGGCATAACCACACCTAAGAATTTTTTATAATGATTGTAGAACACTAAGTATATAAAAGTTATAAAATAAGGCGACTAAAAGTTACAAAATAATGACATTTCTAGAATGTTGTCTCAATTGACTTGACAAATTCATTAACCGTGTTATAATAATTATAAAGTACTCTATATTACAGAGTACTCTGGAATAGTCAGGAGGCTTAATATGATGAAAGACGATGAACTGCAGACAATACAGCGGAAGGTCTACATGACGTTTTTCGAGGATGGTGTTTGGGATATTTTTCTTGGACTTTTTGTGCTGGGATGGGGTCTTTCTATACTGACCGATGGATCATACTTGCCAGGTGTGGTGTTTGTTTGTCTTTACTTTACAGTATGGGGAATCAAGAAATGGCTGACTTACCCCCGTATCGGTTACGTTAGGTTCAGTTCTACGAGCCGGCGAAGAATAAAGACAAGATTTGTTATTCTCTTGACAGTCGTGTTACTACTTGGGTTACTAGCCGGCGTGCTGTTTGGAATTGGTAGTAGACCGCAGTGGCTTGTTGACTATTTCCCTTTGATATTTAACGGCATGCTTGCAGCGATCGTCTGTTTTGCCGCCTACTGGGCGAGAGTCAACCGCTTCTACCTGCATGCTGCATTAATCTTCCTCGGAGGGGTTTTGCACAAGTGGCCAGGTATTCCATGGGAATTCGGTTTCATCGGTGCCGGAGGAATCATAACTCTAATCGGTCTGGGATTCCTAATTAGATTTCTGCGTAAGTATCCCAAGGTTGCCCAGGAGGGTCAAGATGCCAGCCAGTAATTCTGGGGGTGAAGACAAGCGCGCTACCCCTAATATCGACCGCCTGATTCACGAGCCGGCCAGGTACACCATAATGGCCTACCTGTATGTCGTCGAAAGTGCCGACTTTATTTTCTTAGTGAAACAAACAGGGCTAACTTGGGGAAACCTTTCGGCGCATGTCGGTAAACTAGAGGCAGCGGGTTATGTTGAGATTAAGAAGGAGTTCTTGGGTAAGAAGCCTCATACTGTGGCTTCACTTACACAGAAGGGGCGACTTGCCTTCGAAGCCTACCGGAAAGAGATGAAACAGGTTATTAATAGACTACCGACTTCCAAACAGGTACTATGATTCTCGAATTAGCAACTTCTGAAATACGATCGATGTGTTTCAACAGACTAGAGGGACAATTAAGGAAGCGGTTTGCATATCCAAATATGGAGCCAAGGTAATGTTTTTTACAGTTAACTATAGATATATAGTACCTGACAGGATTTACATATACGCTCCAAATTTCAAAATTTACTTAAAAAAGGAGGCGATCAACGATGGCTTATGCTAGTGGAGGCGCGGCAGCAGCTGCAGCTGC
>Ga0307379_10014570_pt1 | contig 10129 bp, 6 predicted proteins | sample UN2MG_FD_202237 | JGI IMG/M metagenome (GOLD analysis project Ga0307379, IMG submission 202237) | Soil microbial communities from Risofladan, Vaasa, Finland - UN-2 | ecosystem: Environmental > Terrestrial > Soil > Coastal area > Acid sulfate soil | place: Finland: Risofladan, Vaasa | collected... | reverse complement strand
CGGGCGTTGGCCGGCGAGCATTTCATACAGCACGACGCCGAGGGACCAAATGTCCGTGCGGTGATCCACGGCGGCGCCGCGCGCCTGCTCGGGGGACATGTACGCAACCGTGCCGAGCGTGCTGCTCGTTTTTGTGAGCGCCGTCCTCCCGGCGAGCTTCGCCAGGCCGAAATCGACGATCTTCACGAGTCCATCATCCGTCACCATGATATTCCCCGGCTTGATGTCCCGGTGGATGATCCCGTGCTCGTGCGCCTTGGAGAGACCCGAGGCGATCTGGATCGCGATATCGATTGCGTCATCGATGCGCAGCGGTCCGCGATCGATTTTTATTTTGAGCGTTTCACCACGGTAGCACGCGAGAGCGATAAAGGATGCACCGTCCCCTGTTTCGTCGATCTCGTAGATCGTGCAGATATTCGGGTGATCGAGAGCCGAGGCGGCCTGCGCCTCCCGCATGAAGCGCGTTTTGGCTTCCTCGTTGCGCGTCAGCTCGGGCGGCAGGAACTTGAGAGCCACGACGCGCTTGAGCTTCGTGTCCTCGGCCTTGTAAACGACGCCCATTCCGCCCTGGCCGAGCTTCTCGAGGATCCGGTAATGGGATATCGTTTTTCCGATCATCGCTCCCCCAGAAGACAGAACGGACGTTCCCCTCAGCGTGTGCCCCCCAAGGACTTGCGTAAGCCGGCACCGATTCTAGCAGAATTGCCGATAGCGGTCAAAGAAGTACGCGTGGCATTGTTTTGCGGAAATTTGGCGGAAGAATTGAGAAAGCCCGCCTGACAGTCAAAGCATCCGGGGAGTGAGGGCAGCTCCCCCTCGCATGCCGCGGAGCCCCACCGCCTCTCAATGCTCAAGATGCTCTCTGCCAGCCGCCCAGCAAGCGACCGATCTCGGCAACCATTTGCGAGGCGTGCTCATATTGCCCCGGCTTGAGCCACTCCCATCGAGCCGCCATGCGTAAGTAGAAACGTATGAGGTCCAGAGCATCGTCGGCCCGCCTCAAATGAGAGAGACGTTCGCATCCCCGGCAGTTGTTGGCACGGACGATCGCTTCCTGGAAATTGAACGCGGCGTCGAGCATCCGTTTCGTGACAATGAAGCGCTGGCTGCGGGGGAAGTGGTTGGTGACAGGCATTAACCACGTGATAAAATCGAATGTTCGGGTAAAAAGAGGCATTTCATGCACGATTTCATACTCCCGGGGAAGTGAAACGTACGCTTCCCAACAGGGCCTTGCGCAGACCGATCGTATTGCCGTAGCGGACATGGTTGCACCAACCCTTCACCGATGCGCGGACCTGATCGATCGTAATTTCCCCATCGGCATACTCGTGCGCCATTCGACGCAAGCGTCGCCCATATGCAACGCCTTTGCGTCTCTTGAGACGACGTCGGTCGGGATATATCACAAAGCCGAGGAAAGGAATGCCGAGATCAACCGAGTGCACCTGCGCGCGCTGCCCGTGAATGGTCAAGCGCAATTGCGCCAATCGTTCCTCGACCGCCCCCTTCAGTTTCAAAAGTGTGCACTTGTCATTGCCGAAGAGCAAAAAATCATCCACGTACCGCAGGTAAGCCGGACAGCACAGTTCGCGTCTGACGAAATGGTCGAAAGGATTGAGGTAGCAATTCGCCCAGAACTGCGAAGTGAGATTGCCGATGGGCAGACCCCGTGACCGTTCGATAGCGAAAAGATCATCACTGGGGAAAAATACCATCGTGTATTCCTCCGAAAGGACGCCGATGCCGCTATCCAGTATCTGATCCACCAACCAGCGAACCTGGGAGTCAACAATTTTTCGAGCAATGATGTCGCGCAGTATTGCGTGGTCGATTGACGGAAAGAACTGCCGAATGTCACACTGCAGCACGTATCGGTAACGACGAGCATACTGCTGGCAGCGGTCGAGAGCGCGGTGTGTCCCTTTGCCCATCCTGTTGGCGTAACTGTCCCCGATGAAGGATTTCTCAAAGAGCGGTTCAATAACGTTGTACAGCGCGTGATGAACAACGCGATCCCGAAAAGGGGCCGCAGATATAAGCCGCCGTTTCGGATCATTAATGTGGAAGCTCCTGTATGGACCGGGCTGATAACTCAGGCCCATCAATTCCCGCTGCAGAAGAATCAGGTTGTCTTCGAGATGGTACTCAAAAGTGGCGACGGCCGGAGTTCCGCGTTTTCCTTTCGCCGCCTTCTGGAACGCGAGGAGGAGATTATCCCAGGAGCAGAGCCTAGCGAAAGGAGACTCCCCTCGCTCCCGCGGGGCCTCGTGATCACTTTCGCGGTTCTTCACGTCAATCAAAGGGAAGAGATAGCCCACGCCAGGAGCGATGTCCAGGGCGTGGGCTGGTTGCTATTTGTCCGGCTCTCTCGAAGAGCGCGGGCAGGGCGAGACCGCGCTGGCTCTCCTTGCCTCGGCGGCGAATCCATCCACGACGCGCCGCATTGCCGGCCCTCTGAGGCTCCCGACACCCACAGGGGATGGCGAGAACCCGATGAGAGTCATGGCGCCACCACGACCCGAAAACCGATGTTGTTGTTCCGATTGTTCGGGTTGTTCCTGTTGCGATACGCACACCGCACGTTCTTACTATTGTTGTTCCACGTGCCGCCACGCAACACCCGGGGCGTTTCCGGTCGGCCCTGCGTCCCATGAGACGCGTGAGTGATGTTACCACATTCTTTTTTACCTCGCATAGCACTCAAATGGATCGAGACCTGCCACACCCAGAGCCTGGATGAGACCCTGAACAAACCTGTAGCTTCGGCTTTCCAGAGCCCAGAGAACTCAGAGACCAGAGTGAGGAGAGCCGGACGCCACCACGACCCGAAAACCGATGTCGTAGGACCGATCGCTCGGGTTGAACCAGAAGCGACACGCACACCGCACGTACTCACTATTGCCGTACCACGCGCCGCCACGCAACACCCGGGATATCTCGCCCTCGAGCATCTCGCGTTCTGCTACACCGTTGGCATACCCTTTGTAGTTATCCGCCCACTTCGTGCTGCACCATTCCCATACGTTGCCACTCATGTCCATGAGTCCATAGGGCGACGCACCCGTCGGGAAAATCCCCACGGCGCACGTGCCATTGATCCCCGTCTGTCCCATATTGCACCTGGAGGCATCGAATTCATTGCCCCATGGGAAGAGCCGCCCGTCAGTGCCCCGTGCTGCCTTCTCCCATTCAGCTTCCGTGGGCAAGCGTACGATCAGTTGCTTGCTTGCAATCGCTGATTTCAGACTCACATCGGTTATGTCTTTAAAAAGGAATCCGCGCTCGGCTCTTGGAAGCTGCTCCGTGAGCCATTGGCAGAAAGCCAGTGCCTCATACCAGGTGATTCCGACTACGGGATTATTGGGCAGGTTGAAGGGCATGCCAAAATCGAATGAGCGATTTCGAGGTTCATCGTCCATGAAACCCTTAATCCTGCCCTCCTTCCAAACACCGACGGCTTCCGCTTTCTTCCAGTAATTCCGCTCGCGATAGCCACCGGTCTCGACGAAGGCGGCATACTGCTCATTTGTCACCGGATGCTTGCTCATGAGATAGGGGTGTTCTATGCTCTTCTCATCATGTTGCGGGGATTCATCATCAAATGCATCTGTATCTTGCTTCATGTTACTTCCCATGGTAAAGGGGCCGGCAGGCACTTCACACCAGACTAGATCGAGCAGCCCGTCGGTTCGGACACCGACACCCGGCCGCGGATCACCGAGCAAACCGAGAGTCTGCGCGGCGGCAGCGCGCTCCGCGGGAGCAAGGGCGCCCCTTTCAACGAGACCGATGAGCCATGACTGAATGCGAGAGAACACCTTCTTGTATCTTTCGTGGGCCTTTACCGCGTCGAGGCCAATTTCGAGCAACACCTCTCCGGCCAGCCACGCGCATCTCCATTCGTTGTCGGCAACCGTTACTGCGGGCGAGTCGTGCGGGCAGAGTGCGTCGGCCACGTTCACCGCGATGTACTTGTGTTTCCGCAAACGAGCTTCGACGGCCGCGGCCCATAGCGTGACCTCGCGCCACTGAGAGTAGCTCTTGCAAACAAGCTGAGTGACTTCGTCGGGGAAATTCTCCTGGCTTGCTAGGTACGAGCCCGCGAGATACTCCTGGTAACTGCGGTGAGGGTAAGTATATATCCCAGGGCTGCGTTCGATCAGCAGACCCGCTCTGTTCTTGATGAACCCCACCATTTCATCGGCCTTCTCCCAGCTTCCGCCCAGGGAGTCTTTCAGCACCGAAAGAAGCGTTGCCTCACCGATGTCAGCGGTCCCTTCAGAACCTTCCTGCGTGCGGTGAACGATAAAAGCCACCCGTTCGAGGGCTTCCTCCAACTCGGCGGAACTCAGCGTTTGGGTCACGCCCGTTTCTTTACCGAGTCGAGCCTCCTGCCAGCGGACGAGAAGTAGTGTAACCATCTCGTGATACAACTCCGCGCGATCGTCGGGCAGCTTCCCCCAAGAGGAATGAAGGGATGTCATCATTGCGAGCTGCAGAGGATTCTCCGCGAGGGGAGCGAGGTCCGGGCGCCGTGTCGCGATCTGCAACTGGCGAGTCGAATCGTCCGCTTCCCGCCCGGTCTTCAATCCCAGCCGGCATATCTCCTTGTACCACGAAGCAACGAAGGTATCGATCTGATCCTGATTGAAAGGAGCAAGTGTGCGAACCTCGAAATGATCTAGATGCCAGCGCACATCCTGATAGGCGTAGCTCCGGCAGGTAACGAGAAAGCGGTTCGACGGGTGGCCGTAGGTGGCGACAAACTCGGACACGGCTTCATGCACGGCGTCCCATTTGCCCCGGTCGGCCACTTCATCGAGCCCGTCGAGCAACACGAGAGCACCGCCCCTTTCCAGGCGCCGTTTGAGATAGGGAGCGAAGTCGGAAAAACCCTGGGCGCTCAACGTCCGAGCCGCGAACTCCCAGAATCCCGCCGCTGAGCCGTCGCACGTATCACTCTTGGCAAAATGCCGCAATATGATCTGAAGGGGCAGGAGTGCGCCATGCGTCCATGCAGGTTTCAGGTGCTCCAGCCAATTGCTGCCCGGCAAGATGCCACTTTCGCCGAGCTGTTCTAGCCGCGCACCCGCGAGGCAGAGGGCAAGATAGGCGGCAAACGTGGTTTTGCCGCTGCCGGGATCCCCGAGCAGGACTAATCTTGGCTCCTGCGCCACGGCTTCGATTGCGGTGAGGAGCCTGGTTTCACCTGGAAAATTCACACCGTCCCCGCGGCGAATAGGTCCTTTCTTGCTTCTGGTCTCAGCTTCCTCCTTTTTCGCCGGGGTCTGGGTGTTGAGACTAACGTAAAGGGCCAGAAGATCCATCGTTTTCTGCTGGATTCTCTCCGTCGCGCGGGGATCGATCACCGCCAAGGGAAGAGCATTCGCCGCGGATTGCGCCCGGCGGAGGTAGTTCGCCTCCAGCTCGGGCCGTTCCGCGGTCGATGGCGTGCTTTCGAGTATCGTATGGACCTTCTTTGCGCGTTTCGATTCCAATGAGAATGCATACACGCCATCAACATTCTGATACGTCGTCGTATCCTTTGTCCAGAATCCGCCTTGCCTGTCACTATACGTCCGCAGGTAGATCTTGCCCTCGCCGGAATCCGTATCAATCTGCACCCAATTGTAGCAATTTCGGGATTCACGCGTGTCGTAACAAGCTCCGGCGGCGATCACCATGGCGCCGGCATCAGGCGTTTTCAAGCTGAGAAGACCGGTTCGGTGGAGGTGTCCATGCAGAATGAATCCACAACCTTCCATCAACAGACTCTCACAATCATCCTTATCGAAGTCTTGGAGCCATTCAAACGGATGGTGCATGACGGCAATCCGCAGATCGGCATCGCGGCTCATTTCGAACGCTTGGCGTATCTGTCGCTCGCCCAGCGCCAGATTCCCTCGATTGCTCCCCCTATCGGCCAGCCACGCTGAGTTCAGACCGAGCACGGCCACGCGCTTGTTCGCACCGTCGAATTTCTTCACGAGGAAATAGTGTTCATCATCATAAGCCGCGCAATCACCGAAGTAACTATTCACGAAAGCGGCGTACTGATCGAACTTGCGGAATATGAGGCGTCGATCGACTGCTGTGGCAAGCAATTCATTCACAGCCTGTCGGCTGTTCATGGATGATGTCATGGCGAGAGCTCCGGGCGATATGGATTTCCAGTCCACGTCATGGTTGCCCGGCACGATCAAGAGCTGTTTCTTCGAGAAGTTGCGCTTGCCGAGCGTACGGAGCAGATCGTTGAAGAACGCTCGAGCGAGGGAATATTCTTCGGGCGCGCCGCTGTAAGCAATGTCGCCCGAAACAACGACAAAATCCGGCTGCAGGTGGTCTGATTTCATTTGCGCCGCAATGTCATCCAGCAGTTTTCTCAAGACAATATTCGAGTCCCACGTTGTTTGCTCGCCCGCGCGCAAATGCAGATCCGAAAGATGCAGCCAGGTGATTCTCGACACGTCATGCCTCCTCAGCCTTCGGGCCTCCGCGAAGAGTAACGAAAAAATCGACTTTTCCATCTCGCGAATTGCGATACGTGAAATTGTCCGCTCCCCACTCTCCCCCGATATCCTGATGATGGAGCCTTACGATTGCTCTGCCCTCGCCCGTAGCGAGATCCAATATTGCAAGACTGTAGGCATGATAATGACAATCTGAATTCAGGCTGGCTCCCGATGCGAACTCGAGCAGGTGCGAGTCCGGTGTTCTCTGAATAGTGAGACTTGGGCAATGCAAATGCCCTCTGAGCAGCAAATCACAGCCTCCCAGGAGGTGCTGCTGCACCCGGTGAAGATCATGCTCGGCCAGCCAATACAAAGGGTGATGCATCAAAGCCATATGCAGGCATGCACCAGGCCATTTATTCCGCGCCTCTTCCAATGCGTTGCATACCTGGATCTCGCCAAGCAACAGCCGCCCTTGCTCTTCACCGCGGAACGAGAGCCAGCTCGAGTTCAATCCCAACACGACAACAATCTTATCGCTTTTTTGGATGTGTCGGACGAAATAATACCTGTTATGGTCGAACCGTATTTCTGCATCCGAGAAATAGTCGGCGATAAAGCGGGCGAAATTCTGAAACTTGGCAAAGACGACTTCTCGATCCTCGTTAGGAGTCCGGCACAAGAAGTCATTAATCAACTCGTAATCTAGGTTGGGATTCAGGTAGCCTTTAGCAAGATCATCGTGTAATGAACGCCTGTACTTTGCTCTTTCCACTTCCCATCTGTAAACATCATGATTGCCGGGTACGATGAATAATCTAGCCCTTTGCTTTGCTAGGCCACACGCATCCAGTACTTCGTCAAGCCACTGACCGGCTTGGTCATACTCTTCCCTTTTCCCCTCCTTCGCCAGGTCGCCAGTAAAGAAAACGACATCGACATCCAAGCTCTCCGTTTCTCGGCGTCGTTTTATATCTGCTATCATCTTCTTGAAAGCCGCTCTGTGCACGGCATTCTCTTTGCCGTCAAGGTGAAGGTCGGACAAGTGCAGCCAAGTCAATGTGCTCATGATCTATTTTGCATACCATTCCCGTGCCTGGTGGCAGCGCAGACTTTCGTGCTTATCGCAATCCAACAAGCCGCCGCATTCGGCATCGTACTACATTTGCCTTGGACTGGCAAGAGCATTGAGGAGCCGTCTATTGAGGACTCGTCCATTTGGCCGGGAAACGGAAAGAAAAAAAGGATGGTGGCAGCGGCGACGAGAAGCTTAACGAAGCTCATCGCGCGCAAGCGTTCCCTCCATATAATGAATCCGAGGAGCGTCGAGCCTGCAATGACCGCGAGATTCATGAGAGGGAACGCGACGGAGGCGGGCACCGTTCTCAAGCCGAGGAGCGTAAAGACCGTGCTTAAAAGATTCGGAACGCCGAGGAGAGGCCCGAGGACGAATGTCCTTGCATCGAAGCGGATGCGGCGCACGACGAGGATGAACCACGTGAAAACTGCGGCGACGGTGAAAAGGCCGCGGTGGCGGACTGCCCAAGCCCCGCTCGCATGTGCTTGAACGCCTCGATGAGAAAGCCGCCCGTTCCGCATCCTGGATCGTACACCGTCTCGCCGGGCTTGGGATCGATGGCCCGCACCATGGCCCGTATGACCTCGCGCGGGGTGAAGAACTGGCCGCCGTCGTTGTTCTTCTCCCCCATCTTGAGGAGCAGTCCCTCGTAGACCTGCGAGAGCGGGAAGACGTGCGTGGGGTCAATGGCCTCGTCCGTGATCTCCTGCACCTTGTCGAGCACGTCCAAGAGATTCCGCTCGGTGTCGATGCGCACACGCTCCACGCCGGAGAGAATCTCGCTGATGACCTTCTGCCGCGGGGCAGCGTTGGGCCGCTCGCGCATGCCGCGCAGGTAGGGGAGCAGCTCGCCATTGACGAAACCGAAGAAGGCGCCGAGCGCGCCGTTCTGGAGCTCCGTTCGCTTGGCCCCGCCCGGCGCGGCCCAATCCTGCCAGCGGTAGGGCGCCTCGAGCGACGGCGTGAACTCCGCGCTCACGGCCTCGGCCTCCTCCGCCTCGCGCGTCTCGCGTTCGTCGAGAATGCGCAAGAAGAGGAGCCACGTCAGCTCCGGCACGTACTGCAGCGCGCCCGCGCAATTCGAGCGGCGCATGACGTCGCAGATGGATTTGATGGCGGAGTTGACCGAGCTTTGGGTGGTCAGACGTTTGCCGCTCCCGTTGTTGCTTCTCATATCAGGCGTTTCCCCCGATGAGGTTCATGGTGAGGTTCACGACTGCACCCTTCTCCGCCGGGTCGCTCTCGGCGATCATGAGGGTAATGGCGACGAGCGCATTGTCCGCGACGCGCTTGGAGCCATCCTTGCGGTAGAGAAGACCGTTCTTCTCCATGAACCAGAGGAAGAGAGCCGCGGCGATGCGCTTGTTCCCGTCGGCGAAACTGTGATTCTTGACCAGAAAATAGAGGAGATGCGCCGCCTTCCCCTCCAGGCTCGGATAGAGGTCCTTTCCGCCAAAGGTCTGCATGACCGCGGCGAGCGAGCTGCGCAGGCTCTCGTCCTTCTCCCTGCCGAACAATTCCGATGCGCGGAACTTCGTCCGCAAACGGTCGATAATCCGCCGCGCTTCGTCGTAGACGATGCCGCGGGCCGGGGCAACCTTGCCCTTAGCCCGCGCCACTCGTTGGTGGTCGTAGTCGTCGAGCAGGTCGAGGGCGTGCGCGTAATCCGAGACCACTTGGAGGAGCGCTTTGGCTTCGTCCCGGTCTACCTCGCGCCGGTCCAGGACGTGACGCACCAGGCGCAGCGACTGACGCAGGTCCTTCAGCCGCTGTTCGTTCACCGAGTAGCCCTTAAGGACGTAATCACGTAAAACGCGGGTAGCCCAGATCCGAAATTGCGTGCCTCGTTTGGACTTCACCCGATAACCCACGGAGATGATTACATCGAGATTGTAATGCCGGACGGTGCGCCGAACGCTGCGCCCACCTTCGCGCTGAACTACCGAGGAATCCTCGGTAGTTGCGGTCTTTTCCAACTCCCCTTCCTTGTAGGCATTGCGAATATGGAGACCAACGGTATCCGTGTCCTTGCCAAAGAGCTGGGCCATCTGCCGTTGAGTCAACCAAACGGTTTCCTTGTCGATCCGCACTTGGAGCGCAGCGCCTCCATCTGGCGACTTGTAGAGCACCACTTCGCCCCGGCTCCCCTCCTGGGCACGGCTGGCGGTCTTTGCTGCAGGCTTCTTGATTGGCATAGCTACATCTCCCCTCGATGCGCTTCTCCCCGCAAGCGGCGGGAGCGAGATCTCGATTCTTGGCGGTTTGCGATAATATCGTGTGGCATGTTCGCGGTGGATTATTTCAATCGGGCTTCCAAGTCGTCCCACAACTGGGGCATTTCCAGCGTTTCGGCAAATTGCCTGACCCAGTAGCGGATGCGTTCCTTATCCAGGCCGGGATGGCTCTCGATCACGGTTTCTATATCCAACAAGTCTTGTGGTCGATGAGCAACTGCCTTGAGGATGATGAGATCTTCGGGCGTCGGCAGGCGCAGCTGCAAACCGCCAATTGTCACACGCCGGCTGCGGTCCACCATTTCCAATTCGAAGGGCAGAATTCCTAGAGAGATGTCAACGTCAATGCCGCTCGCGGT
>Ga0307379_10014569_pt1 | contig 10129 bp, 11 predicted proteins | sample UN2MG_FD_202237 | JGI IMG/M metagenome (GOLD analysis project Ga0307379, IMG submission 202237) | Soil microbial communities from Risofladan, Vaasa, Finland - UN-2 | ecosystem: Environmental > Terrestrial > Soil > Coastal area > Acid sulfate soil | place: Finland: Risofladan, Vaasa | collected... | reverse complement strand
CTCCTTGAAAACCCCACGCCGGCTCCCCTATAACACCGCCGAAATCACGTCTTGGGAGATTACCATGTCCGGCCACTCAAAATGGGCCAACATCCAGCATCGCAAGGGTCGCCAGGACGCCGTGCGCTCGAAGCTGTTCTCGAAGCTGGCGAAGGAAATCACCGTTGCAGCCAAGATGGGCGACCCGGACCCGGACAAGAACCCCCGTCTGCGCCTGGCAGTAAAGGAGGCCAAGTCGGTCTCGGTGCCGCGCGATGTGATCGAGCGTGCCATCAAGAAATCGCTGGCTGGCGACGCCGAGAACTACGAAGAAATCCGCTACGAGGGCTACGGCCCCGGCGGCGTCGCGGTGATTGTCGAGGCGATGACCGACAACCGCAACCGCACCGCCTCGAACGTGCGCTCGACCTTCAGCAAATACGGCGGCAACCTGGCCGAGACCGGCGCGGTCTCGTTCATGTTCGACCGCAAGGGCCAGGTGATCTACGGGGCCGAGGCCGGCAACGCCGATACCTTTTTCGAGGCGGCCATCGAGGCAGGCGCCGAGGATGTCGAATCCAGCGAAGAAGACCACATTATCTGGTGCGAGGCGGGCGATCTAAACGACGTCTCCACCGCCCTGGAGGCCGCTCTCGGCGAGGCCCAATCGACCAAGCTGGTCTGGCGACCCCAAACCCAAACCGAAGTTGATGAGAACTCCGGCGCCACCCTGATGAAACTGATCGCGGTGCTGGAAGACGACGACGACGTGCAGACCGTGACAGCCAACTTCGAAATGTCCGACGAGGTGATGGAATTGCTGTCGGCGTGAGAGGTTTCGCCAGCTCCGAACGGCACACCCACTCCAACCTCCTTAACTTCCCCGGGCTTGACCCGGGACCTCAACCCGCAGCGCACAACGGCGCGAGGCCCCGGATCACGTCCGGGGAATAGCGTTGTTCCATTGGCCCGGATCTTCAATTAACATCACTTTACCGGATCCTGCTAGGGCCTAACGAGTGGGTTGTTCGATGCAGTTCTCTGACATTATTTGGGGCTTGATCGTCATCGGAATCCTCATGATGGGGCTTGGTATTTTCTTGGTAATATGGGCAAAAAAAATGGCTGGAGAGAATCGAGCCAAGCGAGACAATAAAGAAACGGGAGAGCGATGATCACCCCCCACACCAAACTCCACAACCTCACCGGCCAGATCCCCGCCCGGTGCTTCTGGCTCGACATGCCCTCACCCATGGCCGCCGAGATCGCCGGGTGCGCCAAGCCGGAGTTGTGCGTGATCGACACCGAGCACGGCCAGATCGGACCGGAGACGGTCACCGGCATGCTGCGCGCGCTCGATCTTTCGGGGGTGCCTGCGCTGGTTCGGGTCGGCGATGCCGGGGCAGGGCGGATCAAGCATGCGTTGGATGCCGGAGCGGCCGGAGTAATTGTCCCCTTCATCGAGACAGCCGAGGAGGCCAGCTTGGCCGTTCGCGCTTTCTGCACACCGCCTTTCGGCACCCGTGGCCTCGCGCCAGCGGTCAGCCGCGCTGCCCGCTACGGCGCCGATACCGACTATGCGCGAACCTGGAACGATCGAGGCATCCTGGCGCTCCAGATCGAAACCCGGAAAGGCCTGGCCAATGCCGGAGTGATTGCAGCGATCGAAGGCGTTGACATGCTTTTCTTCGGACCCGGAGACTTTAGCATGGACAGCGGCCTCGACGCGGCCCGCGATGGTGACAAGATCATGGCCGCCTGTCGCGCGGTTATCGCCGCTGCCCACAGTGCCGGCAAACTCGCCGGGGTTTTCCCTTGGCCCGACCGCGGCGACCCCGCCAGCGTGATCGCTGAGGGGGCCGATCTGGTCGCTGTCGGGTCCGATGTCAGGGGGTTGGCGCAAAGCCTCAAGGCGGCGCTGGTCGCCTGTCCGCTACCGGAAAAGTGAAATGATCTCCGGTCTAACCACTTGCCCGGCGTGTGAAATCCCCTAGTCTGTTTGTCATCGAAACAACGGGGAGATCACATTATGCATCGCATCACGCTCGCAGCCGCTTTTATCGCCGCCGCTCTCGCCGGAGCCGCCAACGCCGCCGACGCCATTCGCGGGGCCACGCTTGCCGAAAATTGTGCCGCTTGCCACGGGCCTGCCGGGGTTTCGGTCAGCAGCGATATCCCGAACCTGGCGGCGCAGAAGGAAGACTACGTCACCACGCAGCTCAAGGCGTTCCGCGCCGGCAAGCGCACCAATACCCTGATGAATGCGATCGTATCCGATATCACTGATGAAGACATCGCCGACCTGGCGGCGCATTTTTCCAGTCTCCCCGGTGCCGAGCCCGGTGCCGAAGGTCCAGCGCTTGCCGGTCTCGACGGCACCCGCCCACGCTTCCCGTCAACGTACACGTTCAAATACGTAAAGTACCACACGATTGACTTCCCGGACCGCAAGCAGGTCCGCCATTACTGGGCAGACCCAGCCTCAGCCGACGCGGCCAAAAACGGCAAACCGTTGCCAACCGGTTCGACCATCCTGGTCGAGGTCTTCAAGGCTAAACTTGACACCGATGGCAACCCGGTCACCGGCGCCGATGGCCATTTCACTGAAGCCAGCCTGTCGGTCTATACAGCCATGCAAAAGATCACCGGAGCGGGCGCGCAGGTGCCGGATATCCTGTCGAACGGCAACTGGCGCTATGCGGTTTTTGACACCAACAAGCGGCACAAATCCGGCACCAACGAGGCGAAATGCCTTGCCTGCCACAAGCCGGAGAGCGCGAAGGACTTTGTCTTCACACTTGACGAATTGACGGCCTTCGCAAAGGCCAACTGACCAGCCGAAGGGGTGTCCGGCAGCGGGCGCCCCACGATTCCGGCGATGGCGTCAGGAAGCGGCCGACAAAACCCGCCACCGATGTCAGACGGATTCGCTTTCGATCTCGGAGGTGTCTACCCCCAGTTTCTCCAGTCCCTCCTCAAGGTAGTCGCCCAGCAGCGGCGAGCCGAGCAGGTAGCGCGCCGTGCCACTTCCCTGCTGGCCCTGCGCCTGTTCCACCAGACCCGGGAAATCATCAGCATCGCCATCATCCCGACCGAGCCAGAACAGTGCCACCAACTCGGCCTGCTGTTGAACGTTCAGGTCGCTGATCCAGCTTGTTAATTCATCCTGAGAGGGATCGCCCCGACGATCCTCCAGGACGCTCGCCGGATTGTCGATGTCATTATTGTCGTCGTCGGTACTGACATCCTTCACGTCGAACTCACGGGCCTTCAGGATGATCCAGGCAACTGTGGACAGCGGTATTGTCAACATCGTCAACTCTCCAGCATGACATTAAGGTTCGGGTGAGACTGAAGTTATGAGTTGAGCCAAATTCCCGCCTTGATCTGGCGCAAGACGCTTCCGTATCTTGATATGTCGCTGAAAAGCTGGACAAAATCGGACACCGGACCAATTGTACCGGTATGAGAGGCCTAGGCAAACATCCCTGCGATCCACACGACCTGATCCACGAGGCCTATTGCATCGAGGGAATCGGGCCAGAGGAATGCCGTGCGATCTTCTTCGACTGGGCCATGGGGCTTCCGGCCGAGCTTGACATGGTCACGGCGGCCAAGACGTTACAGACTGATCTTGCAGGGAAGAACCCGGACCACCCGATGAGCGGGCTGCTCGCCGAAGCATCCGTCGGCATGACCCAGCGTATAGGGCGCAGCGGACGCCGCCGCCGTTCGACCAGTTAACCCCGAAGTTCACCTGCCACCGGGGTCAGAAAATGCCGTTCCATTTCGGCCTGACTCCACCCGTTCATGGCACCCAGGGCCAATGCGAGATACAGCTTTGCATGGACCGCCGGGGTCGCCATATCGGCGGTTGAAATCGCTCCAAGTTCACCCAGCCAATGCCCGGCACCGTAGGTTGAAGGGTCAACATCGCCGTGCGGTACCTGGCTTCCGGCGACAATCAGGATGCCCCGATCATGGGCCGCGCGCAGCAGAGGAGAGAGCACACTCCGACTAGGAAAGTTGCCAATTCCGAAGCCATTCAAATGAATTGCGCCAAGTTTTTCACCTAACCCATTAATGAGTGAGGCGATCTGACCGTACACAACATCGCTGGCCGACGGGAGTGGCGTCACGCTCACCAGCGCCTTCGCCCCAAACTGCGGCGCCAGCCGGTCGAGCTGCGCTAATACCTCCATCGCGGTAGCCGGCGGTAAAACCGGGCAGGGCGCGGCCCCCTTCGGGCATTCGAATGCCCGGTCGTCGCTGGTTGACATCTTCATAACCCGCGCCCCCGGCAGGACCGTGCCACCAAAGGCAACTGTAACGCCGGGTATATTTTCGCCGCAGACCTCAATGGCGCCGTCGAGATTGGCGAGCGCATCGGTTCCGGGCAGAATGCCGTCGGACGTAAATAACGGCCGCTGCGCCCCGGTCAGCACCACCGGTTGCCGAAGCCGCGCCACAGCACTTCCATCGCGGTCATAGAGGGTCAACAGGAATGCCAGCGCCGCCGCAGTCCAGGCCATCGTGTCGGTGCCATGCAGGAGCAGTGTGGCCTGCCGGCCATCGGAGAAAATAGCCATCCGCGCAAGGTCGATCCAGTTCGCCGGGGTCATCTCGCACGAATCGAGCGCGGGCTCCAGCCAATGCCAATCAAGCGCTACGTCCCGACCAAGCCGTGGCGCCACATGACGGCCCCACAATGTTTGAAATTCGTTTGCCGGCAATGGCATGAGCGGTACCCCGGCGCAGCCGATCGTACCACCGGAATAGATCAGCGCCAGTTTCATTTCGCCCACCTCAACCGGCCAGTGCGGCCAGCACCCGGGCCCAGCTTCGCGCGCCCTTGGTGAAACTCGCCATCTCGTATTTCTCGTTCGGGCTGTGGATGCAGTCGTCGTCCAGACCGAAGCCGATCAGCAACGAATGCATCCCCAACTGGGTGATGAACTGGCCCACCACCGGGATCGAACCGCCGCAGCCAATGAAGGCGGCCTCGGTGCCCCACTCGTCGCTGAGGGCCTGGCGGGCCTTCTCAAACGCCGGGTTCTCCAGCGGCATCACTGTCGCCTTGCCACCACTCCGGGCGACAAACTCAGCCCGGCAGTCGGCGGGCAGGCGGTCGGTGATGAACTCGCGAAACGCGGCACGGATCGCGTTGGTATCCTGATCTCCGACCAACCGGAAGCTGACTTTTGCGTGGGCCTCGGCCGGGATAACGGTCTTGAAACCGGCACCGATATAACCACCCCAGATGCCATTGACCTCGGCGGTCGGGCGCGACCAGACTTGCTCCAGCGCCGAGTAATTGGTCTCGCCGGCGGGCTGACCAAGGCCGACTTCGCCGAGGAAATCCTCGTGCTTGAACCCCAAGTCAGCCCATTGCGCCTTCAGGGCGTTGGAAATCTCGGACACCCCGTTGTAGAATCCGGGGATCGTGATCCGCCCGCTATCGTCATGCAGATCCGCCAGTATCCTGGTCAGCACGTGGATCGGGTTCGCCGCAGCGCCACCATACATGCCCGAATGCAGGTCGCGGCTGGCCGCATGGATGGTGACTTGTTCGGCCAGGTTGCCTCGCAGCATCGTGGTGATCGCAGGCGTCGAGGCGTTCCACATTCCGGTGTCACAGACCAGCGCGATGTCGGAGGTCAGCTCGTCGCGGTGAGCGTCCAGGAAGGGTGGCAGGCTGGCGCCCCCGGATTCCTCCTCGCCCTCCAGCAGAATGGTGATCTTGCAGGGCAAGCGGCCATTGACGGCCCGCAGCGCGCGGCACGCCTCGACGAAGGTCATCAACTGACCCTTATCATCGGCGGCACCCCGGGCCGAGATAAATTGGGTCCCGTTAGCCCGATCAACGATAACCGGGTCGAACGGGTCGCGCTCCCACAGCCCCAGCGGATCGACCGGCTGCACGTCATAATGACCGTAGAACAGCAGATGCGGCCCATCCGACGACAGATCATGCGCGACCACCATCGGGTGCCCCTGGGTCGACGCCACCCTGGCATCGAAGCCGATCCCGGCCAGATCCTTCGCCAACCACTCGGCGGCGGCCTTGCACTCGCCATCAAAGGCCGGATCGGTCGAGATCGAGCGGAACCGCAACAGCTCGAACAGCCGCGCCAGCGCTCCCGAGCGGTCGCCATCGAGATGCGAGAGAACAGGGGCGAGATCGGTCATTATGTGTCCTTCCGGCGGGAGTTATTCGCTTGATGGTTAAAGCGCGAACTGGGGGCGCGGCGCAATCCTTACCGTCACACCTTGCCCTCCAAACCAGCGGCCTCGGCCATGGTGGCGCCAGGAATACGCATCTCGAACACGTCGCGCACCACGGTGTAATCGTGATAACCCATCCGCGCGATTGGCTCGATTTTCGCGATATCCAGCTTGCCGTCCGGGCCGACGACATCGTCGCGGACATGGATACGGGTAACTCGGCCAATCACCATATCGACGGTGCCGACCTCGGAATTTCCCGGCAAGCGAACGGTTTGCAGGTACTGGCATTCGAAATGGCACGGGCTCTCGGCAACCCGTGGGCCGGGGGCATCGATGCACGGGGCCTTGGTCACACCAGCGCGCTCGAACTCATCGATTTCCGGCGTCAATGCCGTGGCAGAGATGTTGACCGCCTCGCGCAGCGCCCAGGTCGCCATGTTCCAGACGAACCAGCCAGTCGCCTCGGCGTTGACGACAGTGTCCTTGCGGCCCCCAAGCACCGACTGGTTGGCGGCAAACATCACCGTCGGCGGATCAAAGGTCAGGTTCTGCCACTGCGAGAACGGCGCAAGGTTGGCGATACCGTCATGCGAGATGGTCGATAGCCAGCCGATTGGCCGCGGTACCGTGCAGCTCTTGAACGGATCATAGGGCAGGGGACACGGTTCAGTTCTGGGGTCGTATTGCATCGCGTTCCGGCCTCGTGAGCGGTCATTCAAACTTTGCTATGGCGCCATATGGGTTTATTCGCTCGGCGGAAATTCCGCGACGACCTGTTGAATCACCTCGGCCAGTGCCTCGTCCAATATCGCGCTGGACAGTTGCTGCATCGTCTCGCCAGCGGTGGTGCGCAGAGACAGGTATTTGTCGAGATGCGGCGACTCGGCTCCCGTCAACGTGCGTGAATTCAGCTCGTCATCCGTCAGCAGTGGGGTCCAGGCGACGCCCAGGTTGCGTTGCCAGGCCGCGCGGTGCTTGAGGACCGCGCTGCCGATCGCGGTGTTAAAAGCGTCTGCAACCGCGTCGCCGTGGCGCTGGTAAAGCGCTGCCACTATCTCGCTACGGCCAGCGACGTTTCCCAGGAGGTCGGCCAGATGCTCATCCGAGAACCCGACGACAAAGCGGATTGCCGCGGCGGATGGTTCTTGTTCCGCGGCGGTGGCGGGTACTGCGACTTGCGTGGCAACGAGCGCCGAAATTGGCGCGGTCATCAGAATCGCGGTCAGGAGGGCTTGTTTGACCATGTTACTCGCGTCCTATCCAACCACCACCCAGCACCCGTGACCCCTCCGGCGCATAAAACACACATGCCTGGCCGGGGGCGACGCCCTCCTCCGGGTTCAGCAACTCGACATCGGCCCGACCGTCGCCGCGTGGATGGATGCGCGCGGGTGCGGAGGGGCGGGTCGAGCGGACCTTGACAGCTGCGTCCCAGCCACCTTCGGGCGCTGCTTCGAATGCATTGTCGCCAATCCAGTTGATGCCCGAGACCGGAACAGTGCGGGTCGCCAGCGCCTCACGCGGGCCGACCATTACCCGGCGGTTCTCGGCGTCGAGCTTAATCACGAACAACGGATCGCCGCCGCCAATGCCCAGCCCCCGGCGCTGGCCGATGGTGTAATGGATCACACCACGGTGCTCGCCAACAACCCGGCCAGAGAGATCGACAATCTCGCCGGGCTCCACAGCACCAGGCCGCAGCTTCTCGATCACCGCGGCGTAATTGCCGGACGGTACGAAGCAAATATCCTGGCTGTCAGGCTTGTCCGCCACACCGAGGCCATACGCTTCGGCCATCGCCCTAGTCTCAGCCTTCGACTTCAAATGACCCAGCGGGAAGCGCAGGAAATCGAGCTGTTCGCGGGTGGTGGTGAACAGGAAATACGACTGGTCACGCGCCGGATCGGCGGCGCGGTGCAACTCGGCCCCGGCGGCCCCGTCGTGTCGCTGGATGTAATGGCCAGTGGCGAGGCAGTCCGCCTCAAGCTCGCGGGCGGTGGCCAGAAGGTCGCGAAACTTTACCCGCTCGTTGCATCGAATACAGGGAATCGGTGTAGCCCCGGCCAGATATTGATCGGCAAATTCCTCGATAACGGCTTCGCGAAAACGATTCTCATAGTCCAGAACGTAATGCGGGAACCCCATTTCCGAGGCCACACGCCGCGCATCGTGGATATCGCGCCCGGCGCAACAGGCACCCTTTTTCGCCAACGCCGCACCGTGATCATAAAGCTGGAGGGTGATCCCGATCACATCATATCCCTGACGTGCAAGGTCGGCGGCGACTACTGAACTGTCGACGCCACCAGACATCGCCACGACGACGCGGGTATCGGCAGGGGGTTTGGAAAACCCAAGAGAGTTCAACTGTGGCATGGCCCGCAGGGTGTCCTGATTCTGTCCCGAAACGGAACTATTCCGCTTTTCATTCCTCTTTAATGCCAACCACATAGGATTGCCAGATGAACGAAATGTAGAATGGAGGATCATGGAAGCGACGAAGACTGTCGAATACGTTGTCGGCCCTGACGGAGAAAGAATGACCCGGGCCGACCTACCCCCGCCGGCAATCTGGCGCTGGGTGCCACGGCGCAAAGCACGCGTTGTGGCGGCCGTAGAAGGCGGACTTATTTCATGGGAAGAAGCTTGCTCCCGATACGCTATCAGCCACGAAGAATTCGAGGACTGGAAATCCGGGCTTTCACGTTATGGCCTCAGGGGCCTGTGCGTGACCAAGATCAACCAGCGACGCGGAACTTCAGAATGAACGGCAGAATTCCAGCGAGGCCAATGCGTTAGGCTGGCGAACCGGTCATAACCCACCCTTTGAGTGCAAAGGGTTTTCTTCCGGTCTGGCGAACCTTGAAAACGCTTCCGAAGCACTTGGCCGCATCGGTGTTGCGCCATGACCATCTCCCTGCCGAATCCTGGGCGCGGTCGCCGTAGTGCTGAATCTGAATCCAGATACCAGTGCCAGATTGAAGAGTTCTGCGACGCGATCCTGGATATCAACTCTAGACTTGATTTCAGGGTTAGCAGCCGAGGATGGTGCTACATTCTCGAGGAACACGGGCTGGGCAAGGGCGACTTCGACCGCGCCCAGCGGATAATAAACCAGTGCCGGAAGGACGGGCCTCTCCCGATTGACATTTGCGCCGACGATGGCGCGCGCCAGGCGATCCATCTCGATATCGCCGACGCATCGGTCAACCCATATTCAATTGATGATGAGGTCGAGCGCGAACTCGAGGATATCGAGAACGCGCGACAGCGAGCCATCGATATGGCGGGATGGAGTTATAGCCCGCATGGCTTCTGGCGCGACCAGCATTATTATCTCGAGATGCTGGTCGAGAAGGTCGACCTTATGTCGCTATTCTCCGGCATCTGCGCTGATTTCTGCATCCCTATCGCAAATAACCGGGGCTGGGGCGATATCAACGGCCGCGCCGCGATGATGCGGCGGTTTGCTAATATGGAGGCTGAAGGCAAGAGGTGCGTGCTGCTCTATTGCGGCGATCATGATCCTGCCGGTCTCCACATCTCCGAGTCGCTCCGCGCGAACCTCGCCGACATCAAGGCCGTCGGCTGGCGTCCTGATAACCTGATCATCGATCGGTTCGGCCTGAATGCCGAATTCGTCGAAGAGCACCGGCTTTCGTGGATCGACGGGCTCGAGACTGGATCGGGAGGAAACCTCGCGAGCCCGCGACATCACGATCACAAAAAACCATATGTGCAGGACTACATCGCACGCTTCGGAGCCAAGAAGGTTGAGGCGAACGCCCTGGTTGTTAGGCCGGAAGCTGGCCGCGAGCTCTGCCGAAAGGCGATTGCCAAATACGTCGATGAGGATGCGCCGCGCAATTATCGGCGTGCGTGCCAGGATTCTTCACGCGAGATCAACGCGCGGGTGATGGAA
>Ga0307379_10014563_pt1 | contig 10131 bp, 24 predicted proteins | sample UN2MG_FD_202237 | JGI IMG/M metagenome (GOLD analysis project Ga0307379, IMG submission 202237) | Soil microbial communities from Risofladan, Vaasa, Finland - UN-2 | ecosystem: Environmental > Terrestrial > Soil > Coastal area > Acid sulfate soil | place: Finland: Risofladan, Vaasa | collected... | reverse complement strand
AGCGCCTGCGCAGTTGTTGAGTCTGGACATGATACTATAACCCGCTGCCCATCCTCAGAGTCAAACCATACATCGTACACCATGCTTCCATCGGACAGTTTGCGTTCAATGATATGCGCGTTCATCGTCTTTACCCCTTGTTTCCCTTTGCCGGTCGTGGGGGCCGGCACCCGTGTTCGATCAACAGATGACAGCGCGGAACGTGCCATTCTCGATTGCCGCGCGGAACTCCGGTTCGGTCATGCCTGTGTTGATCATGTCGCGCCGGCTGAAGTCAAACACCATGTCCGTTGCGCTGTCCACGCGATACACCCGTTGAGAGTCAAACGGGCACGTTGCGATCGTGGGAGCTGTAGCGAGTCGGTTTCGGAGAGTCGCGCGCTCTGCACGGTACTCTTTTTGCTTGGCCTTCGCTTGTCGCATGTGCGCCGCGCGCATCTGCATGTGCTCAAGTTTTGTCATCGTGTTGTCCCCTGTGGCCTGTTCTCGTTCTGCCCGGCACAACGCCGGGCTTACCTGATCGCTCTACTGCGCATTGATCGCCGTGATGGCTCGCATTTTGGCCTGCGCCGTGGCGGGCAGGCTGTTGATGATCTGGACCGCCTCCGCCCGCGCCAGCCGCCCGCGGCGATACGCCGATACCGCCTGTTGCGTGTGGCAGATGGCGGGAGCCGCCGCCGGCCGATGCTCCCGCACCCATATGCTCTCGCTCTCGCCCGGCCTGCTGTACGGGTCCCAGCCCCAATCCCGTCGGTTTGCCATTACCAGTCTCCATGTGTGCCCATCGTAAGTCCACTCGTAACGCTGATCGCCCGTGCGGGAGTCGGACCCGCTCTCAGCTCCGATCGGGCGTCGTCTGTCCTGGCCAGTGCGGTGTGGGCGTCTATCCCGCTCCCGTCTGCCGCGCCTCGGAGACCGGTTAGCCTCCATCGGTCGCGCCTGGCCTTGAGTTTCCAATGATCCACTACCAGTATTATACACCAATAGTCGGCGAAGTCAAGCACTATTCCGGCAATCCCCGTATAATCGCATTCACCCGTTGAGCGTAAGCGCTTGCGGCGCAATGACTTACAGCGGCGAAGATTTTTCTTGAAATTCCCGGGATTTCGCACGGAAATCGACGATCGGACGGCGCGGATACGGGATGCACAGGGAGCGCCTGCAACCAGTCTCAATGGGGGGGACTAGGGGGGGGATTGTACGTACCCGGAGTACGTATGATGATGCTTGTTGAGTCTGGATATGCGCCTGCGCTGCCTGCTGATCTGGATGCGCGCCTGCGCTTGTCTGCGCCGATGCTGGATGACCCCTGATGGATGGTGGGGGCGCGGGGCAGAGACCGCGGCACGGGCGGCGTGGCGTGCTGGCGTCCGCTGTGGGGGCTGGCGGCGCGCTCGCTGGTGGGGATCATCGAGCTGCTCGGGGTGCGGCAGGACGAGCCGAAGGCGGAGTTGAGCCGTGCATCGTGGTCCAAGGACATCGGATTGCAGTCCAACTCTTTTATGTGCGGTTTTCTGGTGGGATAAACGCCCGTGCCAGTTCAGGATAGTGGCATTCTGTCGCGCCGTCATGGGGGCGAAACCGCGTAGAAGGATACTTATACGCGGTTCTGGTTGGCCTGCCCACCTGCCCACCTGCCCGAGCACCTTCCCCAGCTCGACGGCCTGACGCTCGACGCGCACCACCACCGAGCCGGGGCGAGGGGCAGCCGGCAGGGCGGGGAGGGTATCCGATCATCGGGCACGGGCGGCGGGGGGGGGCGGCCGGCGACCGACCCCCCTTGCGCCCATCGGCGGCGGGGGTGGAACAACATCCCCAATGGATCAAGTCCCCCCCTACCGCACGGGGGGGAAAGCATTCTTTTTTCTGGTTCCATGCTTGATTTTTTGTGTGCGTACAGGAAAGGGGCATAACGACAGTTAAGGGGCCGGTTTTGGGGTTTATGGACTGTTATGCCTATATGCGAAATCAGGAACATGAAGACCGCATAGAATAAAGGGGATTTTGAACGGGAAATGGCTTAACTGTCGTTTTCCTTAGGCTTAACATGCAGGCTTCTTTTGGAGTTGTCTTGTTTTCGTGTTTGTCTTCGGCGCTTGGTGCGGCATTTGTCGCAGTAGCGTTCACGGAAAGGGATGGCGGCGTGGCAGTCGTTGCAGCGGTTGGGTTGTGTGGCGGGGATGCCGGAGCCTTTGCCGATGTAGCGGGCGGAGTATTCGGTGACGGTATGGGGATCGCAGGCGGGGAGGATGGCGGCTTCGAAGAGGGGGCAACGGGAGCCGGAGAGGACGGAGCAGGGGCGGTCGGCCTGGTGGAGGTTGGAGATGAAGTTGCAGCAGCGGTCTTTGACGGCGGAGCGGATGGCGGGGGTGGGGAGGGCGGGGTTCTCGGGGGGGTGTTCGGGTGCGGGTGGGTTGAAGTTGCGGGCGACGCATGAGGAGCAGGTGGCTCGGACGGTATCTTCGGCGACGTCGATGGGTTGGGAGCAGGAGGAGCAGTTGAGTTTCTTCATGGTTTTCTCACTGTTCCCACTTATTGTACCACCAATCCAAGGCGCGTTCGGCGAAGGGCCACAAGAGTACCAGAATCACAAGTCCTACGAATGCTCCGAGAAGAATTTCAGTCATTGGTGTTACTCGACGGTATTGACGAGGTACATGTTTCTGTTCGGATGTTTGACGAGGATGCGGTAGCGTATCCAGCCATCAGGGTAGAAGATGGAAACGGGTCCAAGATAACCGCGTGCGCGGATGACGGCGAGTCGGCGTTGGAGTTCGCGTTCCTGGGCGGGTTTGGTCTTGCAACGGAGGGTGACAGTGGGGTGCAACTTCGATCGTGTCATGTTTCGCAACTGGCGTTGCAGTCGGATGGAGCCGCAGAGGGCAATCCGGCCGTCGGCCGGTGGTTGTTGCTTCGGCAGTTCACGGAACAACTCACGGATCTTGTTGGCGCCTTCGTCAAAGGTTTTCTTCATGGCCTTGGTTCGGGGATAACGGAAGTCGCTGGGCTGGAAATCAAGGGTGTTCTTCATGAGTCGATGCCACGCCTTGTTGAGGTTGTGGAGGTCGGCCGTGGGGACTTTGGAATTCTTCACTGTTTCCTCCGTATCCGTGTGTCAAAGAAGCGGCGGATAAGGGACTGCTGGATCTTGTTCGGCCTCCAGGGTGTGGCCTTGCCGGTCTTGGGTTCTTCGATGAGAATGTCATCGGTCCACCTGCGAATCTCAAGCGGGCCAATCCACAATACCCAGCGGTAGATGGAGGCAAGGGCGACTGTCTTGGGATCGAGGCGACAGAACGCGAGAGTCCAGTACCGCGCCTGCGACCACCAGACGAATTGGAAGCGCTTCATTCTTCGGCCTCCCGCGGCTGTTCTTCGCGCATCTTCAGTACGGTCGCCACGCGGAGGAGGACGAGGTAGCCGATGAGGTCGAGGGTCACGTCCTCGCCGGCGGCGATGCCGCGGGCGATGCGAGAGAGTTTGTCGTCGATGCGGACCTTCAACTGCTCGATGGGATCCGCCTTGGAGAAGATGCGCAGGGGGTCGAGGGCGGAGTTGCCGTAGGCGCGATTCTTGCGGATCAGCATTCTCGCCAGGCAGGTGCATTCGTCGAAGATGTTGTGCTCGATCGGTGTCTTCGGTTCCACTTTCTCTCCCATGATCGCGGTGCCGACACCCTGTGCCAAGATCTGATTGGTTCTTGCGTTGAGCTGATCCATCATTCGGTTCGTCATGCCTTCGTCTCCTTTTTCGGGGGGGTGTCAGTTGGGAGTCTTTGGCCAACTCTTTCTGCCCAGTTAGCTAGGTATTCAAAGGCCTCCCGCATCTCGGGCGTCACGACAAGTTCGTACTGCCGCTCGAAGGTCTTGGCGTCCATCGCCAGGGAGGCGGCGTGTATGGTCGTGAGGATGATGTAGTCGCCCACGTCCATGAGGGACGTGTCGTAGATGGTGGCCTGGGTGAGTCTGATGGCGCGGACGCGGTCCTTACCCATGGGGGCGTCGGGGGTCTTGGGGGAGTACCAGCGCCATTCGTAGCGCTTGGATCCGATGGCGACGGTGGAGGGGAACTCAGAGACGGAGATCGTACCGTTGACGTGCCGCAACAGTTCGGTTGCCGTGGGACGTTCGCTGGCGTCTCTACCGCGGATCAGATGCCACAAAGCGCCAGTTTGTCTGCGTAGGCTATTGGCTAGCGCCATCTGCAAGGTCCAGTCCTCCTCCGGAATAGATTGCCTGATTGCCTCAAGGACGCGATCGAAGGCCTCCTTGACTTGGGGCGGTTTGTCGTTGTTCATTTCATCTCCTCTTTCTCTTCTGGGGATTGCTCGGACTCCCGTTGCTGATTTCGCACCTCTGCGTTCGCACGCTCGGCGGCCTCAAGTCGTTTGCGGAGTTCGCTGTTGCGGTACGCCTTGCGGCACGATGCCATGCTTGGCCAGCAGTCCTTGTTCATTTCTTCTCCTTGCAACGGCATAGAAGTTGTTTCCACCACGATTGCCGTTTGATGGGGCCACCGACGAATACCCATCCGTACGTGTTGCCGGCTGACACGAGTCCGATGCAAGCGAACTTGGTGTTTTTCCTTCTGCGAATCCATTTCAGCAGTCGCCCGAGTGTGTTGATTTCTTTCTCCCGAAGAGTTTGGCGAGCAGGGAGGGGCGGCATGCTTCGTCAAGCCATCGCTTCTGGTTCTTGCGAACGACCTCAGCGTACGCGCGGCAAGCCGCGGGTGTGGGCATATCGAAGCCGATCGGGAACGCTTTGTCCAGTGTGTCCATTTCCGCCTTGTTCATTCCTTGCTCCTTTCGAGTTCTTCGGCGATGCTGTCGGGGAATGCCGTTGCGATGCGCGCGAGCAGTTCGGGGAGGAATTCCTGAACCGCCGCGATGTCGGTGAACGGGTATGTACGGTCTGGTGTGTTGCCGTGGCCGGCAAAACACATGGAGACGGGGACGAGTTTGCCGTCGATGACTTGGCAGTCGATCGAGTAGATTCGCTCGGGTCTTTGGCTTCGAGCGCCGACGAAGACTTCAGCTTCCCAGTGCATGGTGCGGAAGGAGAGCTGGCGAAGGGAAATGCGCATTATTTCTTGCTCCTGAAATCGAGGTTGTTGGTGACGATGACGCCGTGGAGGCATGCGGCCAGTTGGCGCACGTCTTTTTCCTTCATCTTGAGGTTCAGGTCGCCGTCGATGGCGTGGATGATCTCGTGCAGGAATACCATGGCGGCGCGGTCTTCGTGGTCTGTGATAGCAAGGGACATCTCGTCGTCAATACCCGAGTGTTGGCCTTGCAGGACTTGGCCCGTCGAACTGCGTAAGTTCTTGACCCACTGGATCCGAATGCGGACGCCGTTGATGGTGATGGACTTGGGGATCTTCATTCATGGTCATCCTGATCATCTTCCGTAGCCATGTGGTGGCAACGGATTCGCTTATTGCCGTGATCGTCAAGGTCTGTCATGGTTTCATCTCGCCAACCGGTATTCTCTTGGTGGTCAGGAGAACACTCATCGCAAAATACATAGTGGAGGCCAAACCCACGGCGGTGTTCAACGGTGACATCCTTCCCGCATCCATCGCACGGCAATGTGTACATCAGTTTTCCTCGGGTACTAGTCTCAGATCCTGGTCTTCAAACTTCGGCATCACGTCCTTTAGGAAGTAGAAGGAGCGTCCGTATGCCTCACCTGCGTAAGAGACTTCGTAGATGGTGCCGGGTTTGGCTTTGAATATGGCGATCATGGCATTGGCATTATCGCCGGCGGCCAAGGCAACTTTGTCTCCGACCTTGAATCTTGCCATGTTCAGTTCTCCTTGGTCTTGTTGTGGCGATTCATGCGTCGGATCTGTCGGAGAAGATGGTAGAGTGAGACTCCGATACCGACAACTATGCCCCCGAAAAAGCCGACCTGGATGCAGATTCCCGCCAATCTCCAGATAGTGGGCATGTTCAGTTCTCCTGCTGATGCCTCTTGCTTGCCGCATGACGCAAGGTGTCGCCTATTACGGTCTTCGTGGTATCTTCTCCCGATTCTGCCAACACTCTGACGAGGGGGTGCCCCCGAAGTGTGAACTGGCCGCTGAACGGGCAACACTTGACGTGTCTGGACAGGAACTTCACGATGGCATCATCGGGTCCCCAGCCGCACACGCCCTCGGGGTAGTAATGCGCAATCGTCAGGCGTTCGCCACACTCGATGCATTCCATAAATAACCTGTCGTTGGCCAATGTTCACTTCTCCTTGGTCTTCGGCTCGTAGAGTTGGCACTTGCCCACGGGGTTGATCTGTTGGACTGGAAAGGGTAGCGTGATCTCGAAGAACTCGCCGTTGTAGGCGTTGAATCCTTTCTTCACGGCCGTGCAGATGCTGTTCTGCGGCTCAAGCATCTTGGGGTCGGGCCTTCCAGGGATCTTGTGCTGGTGCATGTAGGCAATGATTCTGATGAGGCTCGGGAGTTCGCAGTGCTTGCAGGTGCGGCATGCGACGAGGTTCTCGGGTTCAGCCGGCGTCGGATTGGGCATTGGACTCCTTTCGGTCACTCACCGGCTCTTCAAACGTGAAACCGTTGTTGCAGTGGGGGCACTTCCTTGGAATGGTTCTTATCACCTCCCCACACTCCAGTCCATAGCGGGGGGCAACGTAGCCAGATGTACGTGTCTCCGATGGATCGCAGGGAGTCGCAATGACTCCATGCGGGTGCATGGGGACGGACAACTTCTCGCCGCTTCTGAACTCAACATCGAGCCACCGGATAGTGCCCCAATGTTCGTGATGAATCTCCTGCGTTGAGACGGTCTTGACGGTATGGTTGCGGCACCATCGGATCTCGTTGGGATCGGTTTCTTTTTCATCCGCGATCCACGGGCAAGGATGGTTCTTCCATTCCTCCGGACTGTGGCCGAGCGCGATGAAGATCTCGCCGTGGGCTTCGCTGCCGGATCGGATCGACTTGCCGGTGCAGAGGTAACTGTGGGTCTTTTGCAGGAGGCCTTCGACAAACTTCACGCGGGCGCGGAGGTTGTTCTCTTCGGTGGTCAGGTAATGGCCAGCTTCATCGGTTGCCAACTTGGGGTCATTCGTCATTCTGCTCCTCTTTCTTCGTTTCGACAACGGGGGGGATGCTGTTCCTGGCTTCTTCGGCGATCTTTCGGAATGCGTCTTCGGCGAGTCTGATCTGCTTCTCGGCGGCCGTGTAGATCTCGAATGCGTTGGCGGTGAGTTTCTTGCGGGCTTCGATGTCGGGGTGGCGGCCGACGGCCTTCATGCACACGGTGAACTGCTGGCGGCAGGAGCACATCGTGGTGTAGTAGGTGGCCGAGATGTCTGCCGCGGCCTGATCGACGATCTTTTCCTGTTTGCGGTTCATTGACTGGTCCCGTTTCCTTCCCGTTTCCCGGCGCGTTCGATCATCCTTTCGATTTCGGACCTTGGAATGTGATGGTGCCCACGTTCGGTCCATCGTTTACTCTTAAGTGAACCCTTTTCGATGTAGTGCTGGACGGTGCGTCTGCTGACCCCGAGCATGCGTCCGGCCGTCATGGTGCCGAGGTAGGCGTCTTCCTTGTGGTCAGGCATTGGACTCCTTTTGCGGGGAAGCGGAGTTCCATTTCGCTCCACTCTTCACCACAGTATACCACCGGTTGCCGTAGAATTCAAGGACAAATACGCCAACAACCGCATTTTCGGCAAAACGCACACGTAGCTTCTTGCGTTCTGCGGATAATGTGCCACAATCATGGCAGAGTTTACACGCGGTTTTCCCAATTCTGCACGGAGGCCACGAGTCATGCCACTTGAACTTCGACTGCCTGCACGGGTAACGGGGACGGACAACCCCACGGCGCTGACGATCGGGAAGAACGGTACTGCGGCGGCGTTCAGCCAAGGGTTCGGGCGCCCCTTCCAGATCTACGGTGTCTACGTCCACGCGAGTGCAGACCTGGGCGTCAACGACCTCACGATCTCCATCGACTCGCAATTGGGCGCGGCTTACGACACGGTCCTGTTGGTCCAGGCCATGAACGGGTTGACGAACTTCTTCTGGCTGCCGGAGGCGCCGGTGGTCCTAAGTGGTTCGGACGACTTCATCGTGAGCGTGGCGAACGGGGCTGGGCGTACGATCGGGCTTTCAGTGCAGTGGGCGTGCGGAGGATAATCGATGTCGATCTTCTTGAACGGGATACTCCTCCCAAAAACGGTGACCTCGAGGGTCTACCAAATTCCCTCCACGCAAGACCGGCCCTCGTCTGACGTTTCGGCCACTGCGTGGTCGGCTGCAACTGCATACGTTGTGGGAAACGTTGCTATAGCTGGGGCTATCGTTTACTTCTCTATCCAGAACGGCACGAACAAGCCACCAGTTACTGAACCGACATACTGGACTGCACTTCCTGCCGGTGCGGATGGAGATTATGCCTACGGGACGCCAACTGCTGGTGAGTCTCGTCGGCAGATCAACACCGACGGCACCATCACGGACTTCGCCCTGGGAATCGACTATCCGATCAATCCTGCGACGATGGATGTGGTGAACGCCACGGGGGTGGCGACGCCACAGGGTGCGTGGGCGGGCGATCCGACTGTATATGTACAAGGTGACATGGTAGCAGATGGTGGAGTTGCCTACATCGCCAAACAAGCTACAGATACAGGAACCTATCATCAGCCCGGCGTGACTGCTGGATGGGCTGCTTATTGGGGGATCACGACATGGGCCACTGATGCAGCGTCACCTCCAGCACACAAAACATATACATGGCCTGCGGCATTGGCCACCTGCGAAGCATTGACGTGGAACGGGTCTTCTGATTGGAGACTGCCAAACATCCTGATGCTTCAGCAACTTTGGCCGAGTTACGAAGAGGGATCGAACTACAACAACAATCCGTTGGTCAAGATTCGTCTCTTTCCTGGGATTCCGGCAACTTCAAACTGGTGGTCATCGAATCGAGCGGCCAGCGCCCCAATGACGTACGGTGCGTATTTGGATGCTCGGTACATTCAGGTTGCTCGCGGCAATTTCACGACCTTATGCAATGCTACTCCCGTCCGGCTTACATCCAAGACTCGGGCTCCGGTAGTCCTGAACGATCCCTATTCTGGTGTGGCTAACTGGACCACGATCATCCATGCGAAGGCTGCCCTTCACGTTCACACCGACGAATCGAATGTCACGGTTGGCGCCGGTCACGTTGCGGCTCCTCCACATGACCAGATAGACGCATATCATGCAGACGGATACAAGGTACTCTCGCTTACAGACCATAACACGCAGACACCTTGGCCGTGGGACGCATTGAGTGGGGTGAATGTGGCCTATGAGGACAGAGACCCCGCGACACTTGGAATGGTTGCAATCCAGGGCAACGAACGCACTGACAACACCAGCATGTGGCATCACGTGATGATGTACAGCGACTACAACACTTCCGATACGGCTGGGAATACGATACTCGGCTCAGTCACTGGGGGTGGGTTCGACCGAATTGCCCATCCTGTCTGGACAGGGAACGTGGACTGGTATAGGTTGATCATATACTTTTACAATCTTACGTATGACGCTGGATTTCATGGAATCGAGATCATCAATTCTCTGGTGTTGGGGGATGTTCTGAATCCATTCGTTGAAGAGGGACGCACGGGTGCGGATATTGCAGTGTGGGACAAGATTCTTACCTACACAATGCCTTACCGTCCAATTTGGGGTTACTGTGTTGACGACTCGCACATTCTTGGTCCTAATGCGGGCGAGATGGCAGAAGCTGCATATACCGTGATTCTCGTCGATGAACTCACTGATGTCAAGGTGAAGGCGGCGTTGGTGGCCGGGCAGTTCTACGGCGTGTCGGGCGGGACGCCCCCGACGCTGACCTCTGTTGTTAACGATAGTGTGAATAAGGCGATCACGATCACGGCGTCGGGCTGGACGGGTATTGATTGGATTTCAGAGGGCAACATCGTTGCCAACGGCAACGTCCTGCATTATGGTTCGTTGCCCACCATCAAGAGTTATGTGCGGGCGCGAGTGAAGAACGCCACGGGCGACCTGTGGCTACAGCCTGTTGCTTTCAACATGCTGCATTAGGCGGAAGACGGTGCCCCGCGACGAGCGGGAGCGTGAAATTCA
>Ga0307379_10014561_pt1 | contig 10131 bp, 8 predicted proteins | sample UN2MG_FD_202237 | JGI IMG/M metagenome (GOLD analysis project Ga0307379, IMG submission 202237) | Soil microbial communities from Risofladan, Vaasa, Finland - UN-2 | ecosystem: Environmental > Terrestrial > Soil > Coastal area > Acid sulfate soil | place: Finland: Risofladan, Vaasa | collected... | reverse complement strand
AGGTTATCTATGACCACATGCACTGTGCCGTTTATCGCTCCCATGAGAAGTTCGCATGCCACTTGAAGGTGGGGTGACCATCTGTTGTGGAACCAGACAGTTCAGTTGATCAATCCATATTTTTATACCCTCAATAGTTACTATTTTATACACCGTGGCCCGTTTTTGTTCTCAAAAGAGATAGGAATCGGGAAGGCATCACACGATAGAGCAGTAAGAATTGATACTGCTGATGGTGATCAGATCCTTTGTGAAAGATAGACAATGAAAGAACCTGATGAGCCAGAAAAGGCCTAAATTGACTCCAAAAGGGATGTAATCATCGCCGTCTGGTCTTGGTCGGCCATCTTGAATTTCACACCGACTCCCTGTGTGGTAGACCTGACAACTTCTCCAGTAACCTTGATATGTTTCTGGTAGTTTGGGAGCGGAAAAGTCAGTGAAACCTCCTGCCCAACAGTAAACGGCATATGGGTTTGTATAAACACTCCGCCAGTACTTATGTCTTGAATGAAATCCTTGTAGATATGATCCTGCGTAGAGTAATCTACGGCCATAAGGAAGGGTTTCCTTACATGTTTTCTTCTTCCTTCAAATGGCTTTTCCTCTAAGTCTTTCAGGAGGGTTCGCTGCTCGTCTTCGGGCATATTCTTAATCAATTCAATCAAACGGGCAGTAATTCTGGATTCATTCGATTGTATCTCGAAAGTAGTCATTCTAAAACTCCTTATAAGAGAAATAGATAGAGACTATGATACGTTTTTTGTTGATATGAAGCCTATTGCTGTTACTACACTTATTTTTAGTAGTATAGTAAAATATAGCCTGAATGTCAAAATATAAAAATATCGCGTGAGTTTAACACAAACTTTTCAGAATTTTGTAATTGCAATTGTCCTTTTTTTGTTTCTTTCATTGGCTCCCTTCACAATTCATACACTATCAGCGAGCCGAAATTATACGCTAAAGTGTTATACTAAAACCAGGTTCTGGAACCATCAGGTTCAGTGAGCCTGCCATCTGCGTGAATCTTTGCATCTCATCAATCACCTTGCTTCGCACCTTTCTTTGTATATGGACAAGGGCAAGAGTAGATGCGCCACATTGTTTCGCCATCTTAATCGATCCCGTAACGGTTCCGTGTCCTGGGATTTCGACCTCTAAAGAGAAAGCCTCATGGATGATAAGTTGGCTGCCCTTCGCAAGGGACATGCTTTCAGGTGTGGCCTTGCCATCACCACTGTAATAGATCGATTTTTCCTGTGCGTCTATTCTCAAGGCCAAATCTCTTTGGGAATGACTGGTAACAGCAGCCTGAAAAATAAGGCCAAAAATCGTTACCTCCTTCTCTGGCTCCACCTCCCTGAAATTAAGTGGGAATCCTAATCTTTCATACATACCAGGATAGGCAAGATCAAGAGATGTGCGCATGAAGGTAGCTATGCCCTTTTGTCCTAAGAGTGTTAATGCCTTTTTGCGTCCTTCTTCCCAGAAGCGAACCAATAATGCAGGAATCCCCAGGCAATGGTCACCGTGAAAATGGGAAATCCATATACCGTCAAGTATATCAGCATCTGGCTCTTCCCTCCAGAACTGAGGCGGAGCAGTAAAGCCGCAGTCAAGCAGCAATGTGACAGGGGTGGCTCCCACCCTATAGCGAATCAAAATAGATGTGTTTGGAAGCTTCTCGTCAAATGCCTCACCAACACCCAAAAAAATTACTTCGATCATAACTCCTCCACATTTCAACCAATCTATTGTAAATGATTGGAGACATGACAGTTCAGTATTCCTATTGCCCTACCAGCAAATTACTATACTATACTTTTCCATTGCTACATCTTTCACACACATTACCTCTTCCTCTTTTTATGTGAGCTCTTTTGGTGAAAGTTGCAATCCCTGTCAAACTCTAAACCCATTATGAGATGTTTGTAAATATAAATTGCGTGCGAAACACTACCCTTGTTACAATCTTATGCAAAATCCCAAAAAAATAATTGAGCTTATCAATTGAAAAATGAACGGCAAATAGATACGATAAGGCTGTAACTCACAAAAAAAAGGTGAACACCATGCCCGAATTACGACAAAATCCTATTACAAAAGACTGGGTAATAATAGCTCCGGAGCGACGCAAGCGGCCTAATCAATTTAGGCATCATACGGTCAAGGGAAAAATACCTAAACCGGATAGGGAAGAGAAAGATAAATGTCCATTTTGCCCGGGAAACGAAGAGATTTGTGGAAAAGCTGTTCTAGCATACTATGAAGAGCCTGGGGAGGATGTGCAATCCCAATGGACTCTGAGGGTAGTGCAAAATAAATTTCCTGCGTTAGTCGAAGGCAAGGAAACATCTCGAATCACAGAGGGCGCTGGAAATTTTTTTATAAAAATGAACGGAGTGGGCTACCATGAGGTAGTAATTGAACACCCGGAACATTTCCAGACGATTGCTACAATGCCATGTCAATCTGTTGAGCGTATACTTTCATCATACATAGAACGATACCAGGTGCTCATACAGAAACCCAATGTAGAGTTAATAACTATATTTAGAAATAATGGTCCAGGAGCCGGCACATCATTACGGCATCCGCATTCCCAGATAATTGCCAGCCCAATCATTCCAATTCATATCCGGCATACGATAGAAGAGGCGGTGAGATATTTCGATACCATGGGCAGGTGTATATACTGCAACATGATAGAGCAAGAAAAAATTTCAGGAAAAAGACTCATATCAGAAACTGAACATTTTATTGCGTTTGCTCCCTTTTCCTCACGAAGTCCTTTTGAAACGTGGATTCTTCCAAAAAAACACAGGGCGTCATTTGCAAAAACCTCTGCTATTGAAAAGAAAGATTTAGCAAGGATATTAATTGATATCTTACAAAGATTATATTACGGGCTTGATAATCCGGATTATAATTACATGATTCATTCGGCACCATATCAAGAGGATCCTGCGGACTATTATCATTGGCATCTCCAAATACTTCCAAAACTCTATAAAGTGGCGGGATTTGAATTGGGCTCTGGTATATATCTAAACAGTGCGAGCCCTGAAGAAAATGCGAAATACTTAAAGGAAATAAAGCCGGATGTTTTAGAATAATATAAAGAAACTTTCCTGATCGCTGTCTCAATAATTTATGAACGCTGAGCGATACGGTGAATTTTCAAAGAATAACTGACGCAGGGAGCCATAAGTTTCACTGATTTTCAGAACTAGTAGGAATATTTGTCCTTCAGCTTCCTATCATTTTGCTGTTAGCGTTGAATCTTGGGATTGAGTTCTTCTCTAAGCCAGTCGGCAAAGAGATTGATCCCTACCACCAACAGGACCAAGGCGGCGCCTGGAAAGACCACGAGCCACCACATGCCTGCATATATATAGTCTTTCCCGATAGAGATCATCATTCCCAGGGATGGTTCTGTGAGAGGGACCCCCACACCCAGGAAGCTCAGGGTCGCCTCCAGCATGATGACTACTGCCAGATCCACGGCCATGACTACAAAAATGGGGGGGATCGCATTGGGGAGCAGGTGCCTCAAGAGAAGCCTGAAATCTTGAGCCCCAGTTGCCTTTGCAGCCATGATATAGACCTCCTCTTTGACCTCTAAAACGCTGCCTCGCATGGTTCGTGCATACCTGACCCAGTCTGCGATGCAGATAGCGATGATGACCACCAGCACGCTACGTTGTTTAAACAGCCCCAACATGAGTAAGGCCATCAGGGTGGTTGAAAAGGAGAAGAAGGTGTCGGCCAACCGCATGATCACCGAATCCAGGTGTCCTCCATAATAACCGGCCAGCAAACCCATGGTGATGCCAAAGGTGCCGGCGATTATGAGCACTCCGAATCCCACGGTCAGGGAAGTCCTGCATCCATAAAGGATGGTGCTGAATATGCCCCGCCCCTGATCGTCGGTTCCCAAAAGAAACGGGGGCTCCCCCCCCTTCATCCAGAGAGGGGGTTTCAGAAAATGTTCAAGGCTCACCTTCTTCAGGTCATAGGGGTTCTGGGGCGCAATCAATGGCGCAAAAAGGGTAGCAAAAATAAAGACCACAAGGATAAAGCTTCCTACAAGGGCGGACGGGTCACATAGGTAGTTGTAGAGTAGCTTCGATTTAATGAGCCGTTTATTCATATCGAATCTTGGGGTTCAGATAGGCGTAGAGGACATCCACGATGATATTGAGGCTCAGGATGATGAGTGCAGCCAGCATGATGTAGGTAACAATAACAGGTTGATCTGCCTCATAGATGGAAATCAGCAAGAGGTTTCCCATCCCCGGCCATTGGAATATCGTTTCTGTGACAATGGAAAAGGCGATTAATTCTCCAAATTGAAGACCTGTCATGGTCACCACCGGTATCAAGGCATTTCTCAAGGCATGCTTGAAGATCACCTTTCTGGGTGGAAGCCCCTTGGACCAGGCCGTCTTGATATACTCTTCAGTCAACACCTCTCGCATGCCCGCCCGGGTCAGACGCAGCAGCACTGCAAGCTGGTACATGCCCAGTGTAAAAGCAGGAAGAATCAAATGCGTAATCCCGCTCCAGGTCAGAAGGCCGGTCCGCCAGAACCCAATAGTAACCGTCTCTCCCCGACCAAAAGGCGGGAGAACTCCCAGGTAGACCGCAAAGACCATGATGAGCAGGATCCCGGTGAGAAAAGTGGGGATGGAGATGTTGAAGAGGGAACCCGCCATGATGAATCGGTTCCTGAGGGCGTAGGGCTTCAGGGACACCAGAACGCCCAGCACCACACCCAGCACAAAGGCGATGAACACGGCCGATGTGGCGAGCTCCACGGTAGCAGGGAAGCGTTCCATGATGAGGCCGAAGGCCGGCACACGGCTCACAAAAGACTTTCCGAAGTTGCCCTGGGCGGCATTGGCGATAAAGCGTGTATATTGTATGTAAAAGGGCCTATCGAGGCCAAAGGCCTTCCTCACCATCTCCCGCTCCTGAAAGGTAGCATACCTTCCAGCAAGCGATACAACAGGATCTCCTGAATAGCGGAAGATGATGAAGCAGATAAAGGAGACGGCCAGGAGAACGACCACGCCTTGAATCAGCCTTCGTGTAATGTAAGTGACCATATCTGTGAAAGGGAGGGCCGGAAATACATCCGGCCCTCATTTCTCTGCAAGGGTTATTATTTGGAGATCTCCTTGAAAACCATCCACCGGTCTGGGCGGGGCTGGAATTTAATGCCTTTACCCTTCTGAATCGCATAGATATCCTGTTGGTAGTGCAGGGGGATCCATACGATCTTATCTACCATGGCCATCTTATTGAGGTCTTGAAGAACCGTTTTGCGCTTCTCCCGGTCAACGATACTGCCGGTGGGCCCGAGAAGGGTGTCTATACTGGGATCGCTGTAATTGGTTCCGTTTAACTCTCCAAAGCCCTCACCGCGGGTATGGGCCAGCTTGAAATATGTCCGGCCCATATCAAAGGTGCCGTCAAACCACCCGATGAGATAGAATTCGAGCTCACCCCGGGCGACCTGCGGAAAAAAGATGGACTTGGGCTTTACATCCAGACTCACCTTGATGCCCACCTTAGCCAGATACCTTGCCACGGCCTCGGCAATCTTTTCGTCCTGTACATACCGATCATTGGGGCCTGATAAGGTAATTTCAAACCCTTTCGTGTACCCTGCTTCCTTCAGGAGCTTTCTGGCCATTTCCGGGTTGTAGGAGAGACGCTCTATCTCCGGATTATACCCGATGGTAGGGGGATCCGGAATCTGCGCGGCAGGTGCGGCATGGCCTCTCATAATCTTCTCGATAATCTCATCCTCATTGATGGCCATGTACATGGCCTTGCGAACACGAATGTCCTCCATGGGGCTCCCCGGCTTGTTGCCCAAGGCCAGAAAAATGGATCTTCGGGCAGGGCGGGTGATCACCTCGAGTTTCGGGTTTTGTAGAACCTTTTCATACAACTCCACCGGCACGCCGGAGACAAGCTCAGCCTGCCCGGAAACCAGCGCGGCAAAACGGGTGGAAGACTCCGTAATGGGCATCAACTCCACGTTCTTAATGGGCGGGGGCCCTTCCCAATAGTCCTCATTGGCCACCATCTTGACATACGACCCCTTGACCCATTCAACTAACTTATAGGCACCGGTTCCAATGGGCTTGACCTCTACCTCCCCCGGATCTCTGGCATCTGTCGACTCCTTATCCATCATATAGATCTGATGGAGATTGTTCGCGAACCAGGGAATAGGGTCCTTGGTTTTGATGACAACAGTATAGTCATCAACGATATCGATCGATGCAATGCTTTTTCCGGTGTTGATGAACTCCGATACGTCCGGGTTGGATAGCCTCTCGAAGGAAAACTTCACATCCTTGGCGGTAAAAGGGTTGCCATTGTGAAACCTTACCCCTTTTCTAAGGTATAACTTCCAGGTCAAAAGATCAGGATGCTCGTACCGCACGGCCAATGCCGGGAAGAGGTTTCCCTCGGGCGCCTTGCGCTGAAGAAGCCCCTCAAAAAAGTTGGCCATTATCGAGAGGTTTGCATCCGCATCGGAGCCGTGGGGGTTCATTGTCCTGGGAGGAGTGTCCACAGCGACCACAATGGATGAAGCTCCAATGGCTTGCCCTGTCAAAATGAGCAAGGTTCCTATAAAGATGCCCAAGAATAATAAAATAGAAATTCTTTTCATTTTTGTTCCCTCCCTTTTTAATTAATAGTTTCTTTATAGGTTTACCCCGCTAGAATGCCCCGCTATTTATGGCCTGAATGCTATAGGTAAAAATTACATTCCTTATTTATAGCGGGGTCTAATGACCCACCCTTCTAATGGGGTTTGCTATCAATCATCACCTCCTTTCATGTCAAGTAGTCTCAGGCCTACGTTAGCCCAAATAATGAGCATCTCATTGGATCCTAACAATAAATGAAGATATAGTTTGAGACTAAAGGCATTGTTAAAGAGTAAATTAAATCAATATAAAAATCAATATAAATAGCATCCTACATAGTGATCGCCTCCAATGTCCTTTAATGCTGGTTCACTTTGATCGCATCCCTCCCTTCTATGGGCACACCTGGGATGAAAATAGCAGCCCGATGGTGGATTGATAGGGCTGGGTACATCACCTTTTAGAATGGCCTTTTCCTTAACTGCTTTCGGATCCGGCACTGGAATAGCTGACATTAAGGCCTGGGTATAGGGATGCTTAGGGTCGGTGTACAGATCTCGATAGGAGGCCATCTCCACAATTTTCCCCAGATACATTACGGCAATGCGATCGCAGATATATTCCACCACCGCTAGGTCATGGGCAATAATGATGTAAGAAAGTTGAAACTCTTCCTGCAGGTCAATCAGGAGATTGATAATCTGGGCCTGGATGGAGACATCCAGGGCCGAGACAGGTTCATCCCCGATGATGAGCTGGGGGTTCAGGGCCAAGGCCCGGGCAATCCCGATCCTTTGCCGCTGCCCGCCACTGAATTCATGTGGGTAGCGTCTTCCTTGTTCAGGGGTGAGGCCCACCTTTTCAAGTAAATATGCGATCCGATCCTTTCTCTCGTGGCCTTTATACACCCCGTGGATCTCCATGGGATCACTGATGATTTGATTCACTGTCATACGAGGATTGAGTGAGGAGTAAGGGTCTTGGAATATTATTTGCATCTCTCTTTTAAGGGATCTCAGCTGGGATTTTTCCATATGTGATATGTCCATCCCCTGAAAAGTAACCGTTCCAGCAGTAGGTTCGATCAATCTCAAGATAGCCAATCCCGTTGTGGTCTTGCCACAGCCGCTTTCACCCACTAATCCGATGGTCTCACCCTTACCCAAGGAAAAGGAAATCCCATCCACGGCATATACATACCCTACGGTATGAGAGAAAAGACCTTTTTTGATAGGGAAATGAACCTCCAAATTTTCTACCGTGAGAAGCGTTTCCAAGAAAATTCTCTTCACTTTAGCGACCCGAGTGGAGCCAGCAGCTGACCCAATGGTTTCCACCTATATCAACCAGTTCGGGCACATGTTCCTGACACAATTCCATTCTTTGCAGGCATCGAGGGTAAAAGCTGCACCCGGGTGGCAATTCATAAAGGCTCGGAACAATTCCCGCAATTTCCTTAAGCCGTTCGCGGCCATGCCTGGACCTCTGGCCGAGCTTTGGAATGGACTTAAGAAGCCCCTGGGTATAGGGATGTTTGGGGTCTTCAAAAATAGCTACTGTTTGTGCCTCCTCAACCACCTTGCCTGCGTACATCACCACAACTCGCTGTGCGATTTCCGCAACCACGCCAAGATCGTGAGTGATCAGCATAATTGCCGCATTAAAGTCCTCTTTGAGCTGCATCATCAGATCAAGGATCTGTGCCTGAATGGTGACATCCAAGGCAGTTGAAGGTTCGTCAGCAATAAGGATCTCCGGATTACACGAAAGGGCCATGGCGATCATGGCCCTCTGCCGCATGCCCCCTGAAAGCTGATGGGGGTATTCATGAACCCTTTTCTCTGGGGCTGGAATCTGAACCTTACTGAGCATCTCGACAGCTCGCTGCCAACCTTCCCTCTTGCTATGTTTCTCATGAAGGACAAACATCTCAGAGATCTGGTTTCCGATGGTAAAGACAGGGTTAAGGGATGTCATGGGTTCCTGGAAGATCATGGAGATCCGTTTGCCTCGAATGTCTCTCATTTGCTTCATGGTGAGATCGGGGAGGTTAACACCATCAAAGTCGATCCTTCCATGTACGATCTTGCCTGGCGGCTCGGGTATGAGCCGCATGATAGATTGCGCGGTGACACTCTTTCCGCAACCTGATTCTCCGACAAGTCCGAGGGTTTCTCCTTTTTTCAGGTAAAAAGAGACGTCGTCAACTGCCTTGGCGATGCCCTCAAATGTATAAAAGTATGTCTTGAGCTCTTGGACTTGAAGGAGTTGGGGATGGGTATTCATATTTCCAATCCGCGATCAATACGCTCGTGCAAATAGGATGTAAAATAATTGATAGCACAGCTAATGTGACTCTGCAATCAGAAATAGGGGAAAACGCAAATTTTCAGCAGATAGGATAACTTCTTGCCTTATCTGCTACGGATTCGCATGAAATTATGGAATAGAGTGCACAGAAATTGGTCTTGATAACCTCGGAGAGTTCACGTGAGAGCCCTCTGGATTGCCTCAGTAAAAACTCTAACACCGATTAAAAGGACTTCTTCATCAACATCAAAGTGTGGGGAGTGAAGCATATGGACAAAGCCTTTCTCCTTGTTTGCGCATCCTAATCGAATCATTGCACTGGGTCTTTCAATCGCAAAAAAGGCAAAATCTTCGGAGCCAGTGACCGGAGGAAGATATCGCATATTATTGGAGCCACACACATGGGCTGCGGCTTCATAAAGGAAAGAAGACGTATGTTCATCATTGATACAGGCGGGAACACTTTCAAGGAATTGCAGCCTACACGTTACATGAAAGGTCAACTCAATGCCCTGAATGATATCATGTACCCTTTGAATGAGTTGTTCTCTCACATCATTTCTGAACGCCCTAATAGTCCCCTCAAGATGAGCCTGGTCCGGGATGACATTGGCTGCTTTCCCGGCTGTAAATGTGCCCAGTGTAATAACAGCAGTATCTGTGGGTCTGATATTACGACTGATTATAGACTGAACGGCCGTGACAAAATATGAGCCGGCTACGATGGGGTCGATACCTTCTTCAGGACGCCCTCCATGGGCACCCTTTCCCTTGATATCCAGGCTGAACCGATCTCCAGAGGCATGGCTTTGAGTTCTATTAACACCCACCACCCCTATAGGGAGATCGGGTGAAACATGGCAGGCAAATATCCTGTCCACATTGGGGTTTTTCAACACTCCCTGAGCAATCATTTCTTTGGCGCCAGTGCCTCTCTCCTCGCCTGGCTGGAACAAAAACTTTACATTCCCCTTGAGCTTCTTGGAAAGACCTGATTCCTGGATATGCTTGGCCACACCAAGCATAATGGTTGTGTGGACATCATGTCCGCACGCATGCATGGTTCCATCATGCCGGGATTTATACGGCACATCGTTTAGTTCTTGTATGGGTAAGGCATCGATATCCGCTCTTAAAGCAATAG
>Ga0307379_10014560_pt1 | contig 10132 bp, 12 predicted proteins | sample UN2MG_FD_202237 | JGI IMG/M metagenome (GOLD analysis project Ga0307379, IMG submission 202237) | Soil microbial communities from Risofladan, Vaasa, Finland - UN-2 | ecosystem: Environmental > Terrestrial > Soil > Coastal area > Acid sulfate soil | place: Finland: Risofladan, Vaasa | collected... | reverse complement strand
AGGGTATGATTACTCCGAAAATTGCCACAAGTAATGAGGTGAAGTTTGATATATCCTCTAACTTGGTCTGAAGACCTACAGCAAACAATAAGAAAATCGCACCCAAAGTAGCAGTACTCTCAATAAAATCAGTATATGTTATTAATCCCAGTAAACTGGGACCCACCAGTACTCCAACCAGGATCTCACCTACCACAACTGACTGTCCAATGCGCTGGGCTATCAGATATCCCACCAGTGAAACGAATAGAAGAAGAGAGATCTGAAGTTCAATATTCTGGGTTATATCGATCATGACTCAAAAATGTCCTTTAATTTCTTTGGTCCAGCCAGTATTTCCCTTATAATATATATTGCTCCGTCCTCTTTTGGTTTGACAGACCAATTTACTGACATTATTTCTCCATTCTGGATCCCCATTCCTGTAATGTGACGGACTCACACAACTGTCGTCATTGAAATAGAGCGGTTGTCCATCATCCGGAAAACTGGGACGATGAGTATGACCTGCAATAAGCATTTGATGTTTGTCGTTTACCATTCCATAATATTTTTTTCAACCGTAACCCTTTTTTTCAAATTTTTCCCGGGCTTGTTGGGTCCATGAACTCTATTAAATGTTTGATAATAAAGTAAGTCCCTCATCCGTAAGCCTGAATATATCACCTTCAAGAAAAATATATTTCCCTTCTTTCAAAAAATCAATATGATATTTGAACAATGATTTATCAATATTCAACTCCTCTTCGATTTTGGACCTGGATTTCCCAAAAGCACCAATTGAAACTATGACTTTCCGCCTGATAGGATTGGAGAGTGCTTTGAACATCATATCATGGTGAGATACTTTCTTCTCTCGCATAGTCGGAGCACGCATGATCATTTCATCAAGTTCATCATCATCAATATTTTCATTCATACCATTAAATCCGATAAATTACTTTAAAATTAATCTACAATAAACTTTACCTGGGATATCAATATGCTTTTCAACGATTAGCTACTTCATCAACCAATTTATTAATCATCATTTTAGGGTGTCAAAATACCCCAAATATATCTTATATCTATTGCCTCCCAATGGGTATGTTATTAATAGTGTAGGAGCAGCTTCCATAACATTTTTATTAATGGCTGGAATGTGCCTTTATTACAGGAACCGGAGCAATAATGATAATAACGAGGTTTTTAAATGAAGCATAGTGCAAAACCATTGATGGTATTGGGTACAGGCTCCCATGTCGGAAAAAGCGTCATCGTTACAGCTTTGTGCAGGATATTTGCCGAGCAAGGGCTGGATGTGGCCCCATTTAAGGCTCAGAACATGAGCCTCAATTCCTGGATCACTACTGAAGGCGAAGAGATCGGGATTGCCCAGGCCATTCAGGCAAAAGCCTGCGGCATTGAGCCTACCGCTGACATGAACCCTGTACTGCTAAAACCAAAGGGGGACCGTAAATCCCAGGTGATCATCCTGGGCAAACCCTATGCAGACCGCACGGCCGGTGATTATTATGAGTCAATTGATGATATGATGAAGGTAGTTGAATCTGCCTATTACCGATTAGCTGAGCAGTATGACATGGTGGTAATAGAAGGAGCCGGGGGGGCTGCTGAGATCAACTTATATGAGCGGGATATTGTAAATATCGGTACAGCAAGGCTGCTAAAACCCCCCATAATACTTGTTGGAGATATCGAGCGGGGCGGTGTGTTTGCAAGCTTATACGGGACACTTAAACTGCTGCCAGACGATATTGCGCTGCTGGTCAAGGGCATAATCATTAATAAATTCAGGGGCGATCCAGCCATATTAGAACCTGGACTGAAAGAGCTGGAAAAAATAACCGGAGTACCTGTACTGGGTGTTATTCCATATACTGAGTTATCCATACCTTCCGAGGATTCGGTCTCGATAGCAGATAAAAAGCAGGTATCTAATAATGGATTTGTTGACATTGCCATTTTAAGATTGCCCAGGATCTCGAATTTCACAGATTTCGAACCCCTTGAACCACTGTCAAATATCAGATATGTGGAACTGAATGAGGATATTGGACAGCCAGATGCTTTGATCATACCAGGTACCAAGAATACAATCGATGATCTTTTGGCCTTAAAAGAAAGCGGGACCCATCATAGGATATATGAACTGGCAAAAGCTGGAATTCCCATAATTGGGATATGCGGCGGATACCAGATGTTGGGTAAAACCATAACTGATAGCGGGATTGAGGGGGGAAGTGCTGCAGTAGTTGATGGTCTGGGGTTGTTGGATGTATCCACGAGTTTTGGTGAATATAAAAAGCAGACAATCCAGACCCGGAAAAAAGTGACGGGAGACGGTCCAATTCTGGGCAGGATTGCAGGTCAACAGGTTTCTGGTTATGAAATACATATGGGGGATACCCTGCAGCATGAAGATAAACCGGCTTTTTTTGATGATGGTTGTATAGATAGATCCGGATTGATCTGGGGGACGTATCTTCACGGTCTGTTCGAAAATGAGAATGTCAGGGATGCTTTTCTGGATTTCCTTTATTCAAAGCGAGGGGTTTCGTACCACAACATCAAGGCCGGGATAAATTACCAGGATCCGTACCACAAGCTGGCCCGGCATTTTTTAACACATGTGGATATGGATGCCATTGATAAGATAATGAAAGACTAAACCTCATTTACAAGATATGCAACTGCATAGGCAGGGAAGACCTTTGAAATTGCTGTGCCGTAGATGTCTGATAATAACGTACAGGAAAGTCCGGCCTGCCGGGCTGCATCCTTTATCAAAAATTCTCCTAGACCAGCGCCTACAATGTTATTGATACCGTGTTTAGAGGCAAGTATGTTCATTGATTCTGCAAGCTCGTCCCTCTGGGTTTCATATATCTGGCTGGCTATGATCATAATTTCTTTATTATCCAATTCTGAAGTGTCAGCACAAACCACCCTGGCCAAACGCCGTGCTGCATCTTCCTGGGATTTATCAGATCCATCTGCCGTATCGCAGGTATAGTCCTCTGGTTTGATATTTCCCAGTAGTAGGTGCGCATCTGCGGTCTGGGCAAAGAATTCTGATGAGAGCCTGTATTGTATAGAACCCAGTTCAATTCTATTCATCAGTGCTGTAATATTTGTGCGCAGTATCCCGCGGTACAGGAGTTCATGCCGCCCGAGCCTCTTAAAATCGGTCTCTTGGGCCAGAGGGCGCCCATTCTTTACCGGGATCAGGTCTGTAGTAGTACTGCCAAGATCGACAAAGATACAATCTTCTTCTTTTCCTGCCACCAGAGCCGAAGCGGTCCAGTTGGCAGCTGCCAATGACCTGATATCTCCGCTTGCCTTTATGAATTCTCCTTTGTTGTTAAGGTACAGTGCATTTGGGAATGCGGCATCTACGGCATCCATTATGAACCTGATACCCTGTTCTTTATCTGAAAAACAATCCGCCAATTCCCCTGTCATTACCACTCCTAATTTTAAGGGAGATAGTCTTTGTGCGATCTCTGTTAGTTTTTTAGGCAGGCTGGTATCTTTCCACATGGGAATGTAATGCAGTTCTGCTACATGAGTGTCAAGAGATGCTATCTTTGTGTTTGCACCACCAATATCTATTCCAATGATAGGAGCGTCCCGATTCATGATTATCCTGATTATCTACTATCTGTTAATGTTTATTGTATTGTTTGGAATGCAGCAATTTATTTCCTCCCCTCGATAATCTTAAATATCTTTATAGCTTGTAAAGTCCGTTATATTCAAAGATAGTATATATTATCATTTAGATCAATTTCATAAAGGAGATAATGAATGGCAGATTTTAGAGTCACAGTTTCAGATAGAAATACCGGATCATCTCATCAGATAGAGATATCGGGTAGCCAGGCAAACAAATTCGCAGGTAAGAGTATAGGGGATACAGTAGGTGGAGATGCAGTAGGTCTCCCGGGATATTCCCTGAAGATCACTGGCGGGACCGATAAGGATGGTTTCCCGATGCGCAGCGGACTTCCCGGTCCACGTAGACGCAAGATACTGATCGTTGGCGGAGTCGGTTTTAAATCCCCGGTAGAAGGGATGAGACGCCGAAAAACCATGAGGGGCGAGGAGATTTCAACAGAGATCGGGCAGATAAACACTGCAGTTGAGGAATATGGTAACAAATCCATTGGGGTATTGCTGGGTAACGAACCTGAAGAAGTAGTTGAAGAGACAGCTTCAGAAGAAGTAACTGAAGAAGTTGCTGAAGTAACAGCTGAGTCCTCAGAAGAAACTGAAGAAAAATCCGAATAATTGTAGAACTTAATTGTTCTACAGCTCTCTTTTTTTCGACTGGAAATTCTGGTCGAAACATTTATTTTCAACAAATTTTTCAAATTATAGTTGAAAACTAAATCATATTCAACGAATTCTTTGCGCAAAGAGTCTATTTGATTTATATGAATAATTTAGTTCCAGACTATATTTTACATCTTTAATTAATCCGAAAAAATATATTTGGGGCCCGGGTCGGGAGTCGAACCCGAGTCGAAGGATCCACAGTCCTATAGGATAACCCCTACCCCACCCGGGCACTATTTATTTGGGCAGGAGGGTGCTGCGTATGGATGCCTTTAAAAGACATAAACCTTTTGATGTACCAGGTCTTCTGTATCTATAAATCCTGCTCAATATCTGGATTTATTGCCCTCTTAACAACAAAGAATAAGTACTTTAATGCGTTATTAGGATATCCTGCAGTCCCGTAGGGTAGAGGTCAATCCTGCAGGCCTTTGGAACCCGAGACTCTTGTAGGGTCGAGGATGAGGACAGCCCGCGACGGCGGTTCGAATCCGCCCGGGACTATTCAACAATAAATAAAATAAACACCATCGTGCTCCGGTAGTGTAGTCCGGCCAATCATTCCGGCCTTTCGAGCCGAAGACTCGGGTTCAAATCCCGGCCGGAGCACTTAACATTTTTGGTTCTCTTTAACAATGAGTGCGCAAAGACAAATTTAACCTCACCAACTAAAATTGTGAAAATTTACCCACTCAATGTTGGGGAGATCGAGTTCGAAGATTCATTCTTTGCCTAATATATGGAATGTATTTGATCAATTTTTTATATTGTTAATGCTCATAGCTACATAGAAGTTTATAATATTTTCCAATATTGTTATTCTGACAGCGATCTTCCTGATTACCTATTTTCACTATTAGAGGCTTTTCAAATACGCAAGTAGCTCATCCAGGTCACTATCAGACACCTGCCACCTGGGCATAGTAGGGTCCAGAGGTTCACCTGCAGTATTAAGACCGTCCTTTATGGCAGTTTTGATAGTCTCATCAGTATATGGCGGATGTTCTTCTTCCTCACCATGTTCACTGGTCAGGGCTTCATAGGTAATATCTGAAGGGATTTCCTCACCCATCATAACCGGAATGCCGCCCCGTCCGTTCACACCATGGCAGTCCACGCAGCTCCCGCCGTGCATGTACAACCATATGGGTCCCTGGGTGATGGGAATGCGCTGACCCTGATCATTGAATCCAGTATAGTAGATCCTCTCACCATTGGACTGAAAACTGGTTTTCAGGTCGCTTCCCCAAACCGGTTTCAGGTTCCCGGGGCTGTCATAATTGAGAAACATCAGTCCCCCTAATCCTATGAGGATCATTATTATTGGGACTACAGGGAGTTTTGAAGTCATATCTCTCCCCTTATATCAAGCGTTTCTTCATCTCTTCAAACTCTTCGGCAGTGATCTCGCCTCTGGCATACCTGGTTTTCAGGAGTTCCATGGCAGACATCTGCTGCTCGCCGCCTGTAGTCTTACCCTGGTCCACAAGCCATTTAATGAGCAGAACCACTCCCACTATGATCAGTATCCAGAATATCAGTCCCAGTCCCATGTAACCATATCCAAGACCTGAACCCCCCATCATGTCATACATGTTTATCATCACTCCATAAATATGATACGTAAATTTTCGATCTTATGTAATATAACAATTTGGTGCATTTGAGGTGCCTGAAAGTATTATCATACTGCTTCATATGGTAATGATTGCATTCTGCCTGAAACCGTGAACGATAAAAAATGCCTTCGACCCCAGTACCGCTCCAAAAGCCATGTAGGGGTTCTGTTTGATGGAAAACCACGTTACGATGCTCAGGATTATGGACACCACAGCAAAAAACCAGACCCCATGCCTGTAAAAGAATTTTTCTCCTTTGAGGCCGTAGTTTTTTGTTTCAATGAAGAGCCAGTGGAAGAACAGGAATATCAGGAAAACACCGCCCTAGACCAGTAAAACAGGTGATGATTCTTCAATTGCCCTGGCTATCTCAGGATCATTACTGAACGTGGCCGTGAAAGCATCGATGGGGCCGAGGGATGGATGGGAGGACCAGACGATCAGCCAGGGCTATCCGCCCCTTATGGCAAAGACTGCGAATATCATACCCCACGACAAAAACCACCGTCTTGCCCGCATTGACATGGTGGAGAGCACTTCTGCGTTTATTACCGCATTGTCAATGCTGGTCACTGTTTCAAAGAGTGCGAGACCTACTATGATTAAAACGATGGAGAGTAAATCCATTGAAAACGCCCTTATCCTATTATTTTGATCAAGGGCATAAATCTTCGCTACAGAATATCTGCTCTGTTAAGAATTAACAGTGAAAGTACACCCAGTACAAGTAATTGGTTGAGCAGCTGGCTTTTAGCAGCAAGATTACCTGAAGTCTTCAGGGACTCCAAGATACCGGTAGTCCCCACTGCTAGCCCTGCTGCTTGACATTATCGTAGGAAACAACTCGGGCAAGATCCTTATAGACGCCCTTCTATCAGCGTGGTCTTTCCACTCTTTGACTGGCCTACGATACATATTATTGGGGGATTCATTTCATTCCTCGATCAGTTCCATATCTTCCAGTGTGTTGATATTTATAAATGTCCTGAGCCCGGGGTCTAACGCCCTGACATCTTCCATATCCACGAACACCACATCCTTTAATTCAAAGATCGGTGCCAGTGCGATCTTATCACCTTTCTTGATAGCATTTTCAGTCCCAATTGCCATGGGTCTGGTACTATAGACAGCGTGCAGGGGCTCAAGCATCTCATTTTCCCATACATGAATCACTGCATCATGACCTTTGGCACGTTGGAAAAGCATCTCAACAACCTCAGGATTCAGAAAAGGCATATCACAGCCCGCGCTTTCAAGTTCTTTTTCAAAGTAGGTGCGCTTATTTGAAGACCCCGTGTCAATCAGGATATAGACGGTGTCGGTCTTTATGAGGTAGCAATTTACACTGCCTAATTTATAAGGTAGGTCTGCATAGCATAATATTAACTCTTTCATATCCGAATTATGTTTGTAAATGCACCTTCGGCCAATTTCTTCTCTCGGCGCCTATTCAGAATTCAACAATTACTGATTAGATTTCATCCCATTAATGGAGCTATAGCCCATCCTCAGTCAATGAACCCGGACGCCGCTAACGCTCTGTCCGTGGCATCTGGGGGATGCTCGTGAATTCAATTTTCTGTTAGTTGACTAGAACTCAATAATTATAATCAGGCGGGTAGGTTAGCTAAATTTCACGTCAGGCACATCTTCCGCTCCTTCTTCAGCTTCAAAGTATAACTTAGAATCAAAACCAAACATATTTGCTATGAATACTGTTGGCATTTTTTTAGTCCTGGTATTGTAATCCCTGACTTTTTCATTATAGCGCATTCTTTCCACAGCAACACGGTTCTCTGTTCCTTCCAGTTGAGCCTGCAAGGTAAGGAAATTCTCATTCGACTTAAGTTGTGGATAATTTTCAACAACTACTAAAAGACGAGCTAAGGCAGAATCCATGCCTCGAGCTGCTTCTATTTTTTCCTCTTGGGTTGTAGCTTCACTCCATTGACTCCTATATTTTGTCACCTCAATGAAGATTTCTTTTTCTTGTGCAGCAAATCCCTTCACGGTTTCAATAAGATTGGGTATAAGATCAGCACGACGTTGATACTGGCTTTCAACCTGAGCCCATTGAGCATCAACGCTTTCTTCTGCTGCAACAAGACCGTTATACGTAATAAAGAACCACCCACCAATCAATAAGATAATGATTGCAATGGCACCGAAGACTGCAAGTAATGTATTTTTCGAACTCATTCTAGAACCTCCAATTCATCAACAATTTCTCCAATATTGGAAAGTACCTTTATCAGTTCCCTGATATACTGCTCCTTGTCCTTATTGAATTTTGAATTACCTTCCCTAATATCATAGATTTCTTTTAGGACTTGAATATCGATACCATATTCATCTGAGAATGATCTTATCATGTTATTGGTATCTCCCAAATCTGAATCTTTAAGGTATAATAAACCCCCAATTATGGGGACCAGTGTAGGGATTACGGAAAGGATAAGATTATCAAAGTCTTTGCCCTTAAATTGAAGATATTCTCTACGAAGATGAATCAGCTTTGAGCGAAATTCGAACTCAAGCTGATGTCGCAGAAATATTTTAGATATCACCAAGTCCTTCAAGAAATCTTCACCATAAATTATCTTATGATGCTTTTTAATATTCAAAAACTCAATTGGGAATACATCCACACCATCGGTGAGTTCTTCCTTAGTGAGAATGAGAGGTATTTCCTTTAGTTGCTTGAGCTTTTGAAGTGTAGTAAAATCAAAAGTATTGCAGACGACTAGAATGTTAATTACATCGCCTGTGTAATATTCTGCTATTGTAACTAGATTTTTTCCAAATATTTCTTTAATTTTCATTTCTATTTTCGTATCCACAATTTCACCTCATATGACTGGTTCAAAATGATCCTCCAAATCCACCACCACCCGAACTTCCTCCCCCGAATCCTCCACCCCCTGAGCTTCCACCTCGGCCTGAACCACCAGAGCCGCCCCTGATCCAGAAAATGGATTTATAACCGTGCTTTTTGTTCCATTTTTTCGCTTTCTGATATTTTATTACACTTTTTACAAATAATATTATGAATATGCCATATATCAGAAATAGCCAACTTGGAATGTTATTTCCATTACCACCTTGTTTCATACTATATTTAGAGATTACTTCTTGATTTCCCTCAAGAAGTTCTTCGATTACCAGCATTGACTCGTAGGTGCCCTTGCCATATTCCCCATTTTTAAAATTGGGTGCGATTATCCGATCTCCAATATTTACCTTCATACTGTCGGTTATAGTACCTTCAAGCCCATAACCAACTTCAAATCTGTATTCTCGTTCTTGTTTTGCTACAAGAATCAATAAACCGTTATCTTTATCTTTTTTACCTATACCTGCCTGTTCAAAAAGTCTTAGCGCATACATTTCCCTTGATTCCCCTTCAAGAGAATCTATGGTTACAACAGCAATCTCCACAGTCGTTTCTTTTTCTATCTTTTCAGCCAGCTGGGTTATTTTTGCTTCATATTCAGGGTCTATGATGTTTGCATTGTCAGTGACAAAACCTGTCAGCTGTGGATAATTGACATCCTTCACTGTGGTATCTTGGATAGTAGGTGATTGATTTAATGGAACAGTATCAGATTGTTGATTATGTGAAATTTCAAAATTTATTTTCCCCGTACAACCAGAAATTAAAATAATACTTATTATCAAAATAAAAATTATCAATAGTTTCTTTATTTGAATCACCCTGTTTTGACTTTATTTTCGACAAAGAATGAATATCTCCCAGAAATAAACCACTGCTTCATTAAATTATTCACTTTAATCAGAATATTCATGAGGTGGCCAAATAGAAGCAAAATACAAATTTTTTGAATCATACATTTAACCTCTCATAAGATAATAGTCTAACTAGATTTATCTAATAACAAACTGTATTCTATTTGTAATATTCATTTCTATTCCGGTTTATTCATCATTTGATTTTCCTTTTCTTATCTGGATTTTGAAAAGCTTAAATTATATCAAAGATTTGCGCCAGTTTAAGATTTAGAAAATGTTTCTCAAGGTTATTCCCTTTCCGAGCATAAATCCCCTCCTGGTAGAGTCACGACCTCCGACCAAAGGTCGCAGGCATCGATGTCGCATAGTAGATTGATGAAGATAGAGTGGCAACCTAGGATAATCAAAAACGCAAAAATTTT
>Ga0307379_10014559_pt1 | contig 10133 bp, 19 predicted proteins | sample UN2MG_FD_202237 | JGI IMG/M metagenome (GOLD analysis project Ga0307379, IMG submission 202237) | Soil microbial communities from Risofladan, Vaasa, Finland - UN-2 | ecosystem: Environmental > Terrestrial > Soil > Coastal area > Acid sulfate soil | place: Finland: Risofladan, Vaasa | collected... | reverse complement strand
TAATATACACCAATTGTTCCAACTTTACAACCCATAGTTTCAATTTTCAATCTGACTAATTGTCCAAGAACGACACTATTAACAGGTGCTTTAAAACTATCATCCTTTTCCTTCAACTGTTTAGGCGAAATTTCATTATAGACGGCTTTACAATATTCCTTGCTACATATAATAATAACACCATCCTCAAGTTCATTATTATGGCCAGGAATACCTTCTTTATAATTCTGTATCTTCAGGGCACAGTCTTCATCATTTCCAGACTCTAATTTACTTCTTAGATACGTAATACGTATTTTTCCGAAATCAATATATAGATTTCCATATTTATCAGTATTTGTTAATTCCATTATCTCCTCCTCATTTTTTTAGATTTTTTTTGTCGCTTATTATCACGACGGTAAAATTTGTGAACGAAGCGACTGATATCTTTTTTTTCTGTAGGATAATCAGGTTTTTTAGTTTCACCAATTAGAATTTCTTCTAACTCGTTATCAAATTTATTACGTGCATTAATTAATTCGAAAGAACATTTTTCAGGGCTCTCACCATTAAGTAAAGACGTAAAAGCTCCATGTATAGACATATAGCCTCCTATAAAAGTTCGCCAGTATAAATAACATAGGCGTTTAAAAGTTTAAGTTCATTTTCATTACAACTTTTCTTCTGCTCTTCAATCCTTTCAAGCAGAGCTGATTTGGTTGCCTGGTCGCAATCGCGTATACTTTCTATATTTGATATAATTCGATGCATCATTGTTCCAGATTGTGCTTTACTTACAATTACTGCACCATTATCATTATTGGTCATTATAATCCTTTTATTAATGTTTAAATATTCTAAAATAGTAATACCATATTACAAATAGCAATAACAGGTAAAAAAAGGTAAAGATATACTTTACCTTTTATAGGGGTTTACTATACTTGTTATCGTATTACATTAAATATATTTTGAAAAACTTTTCTACCAGAATATTCAACTCTGAGTAGGTAGTTTCCTGCAGCAAGATCTGATATATCGAGGACATTCTTGTTAAACTTCTTTAACAATCGTCCATGAAGATTGTAAATAGTTGATACTTGGCACCTTCTATCTGTAAGCATTATCTGATTACACGTAATACTGCTCACAATTTTTTCCTGATTGTACGGTGAATGCTTTGAAACAATAGGAACGTAGACTTTATATCTCGAAGCTCCACTGTCTGAAGCAAACCACAAGTAATCTTTACTATCTTTATACACCAGACGAGGTGTTAATAACCCGCCGTTTGTGTTATCATTTGTGTATGTGGTCCAATCTCTTCCATCATAACAAAAAGCTCCATATTTTGAGCTGGTATAAAATGCTATAAACCACATATCACCATTAGGGTCTTCGCAGATACTGGCAATGTAATTTTTCCAAAAAGGTGCATTGGAAGTGTCAAAGTAATTCCAGGAGCCATTATCATATACAGCAGCTCCGTTACCAGTTCCATACCACACTCTTCCTTTACTATCCTCATATATTACATGGACAAAATTACTTGGTAACCCATCAGCTGTATCCATAGTACGCCACGAGGTCCCATTATATATTCTAATTCCGCAATCGCTATTCATTGCAACATATATAAGTCCATTCTTATCTTCATAGAATGTACTAACACCTTTATCAGGAACAACCCATGGATCAAAAGTTGTCCACATACTGTCGCTATAATACATAAGGCCACCTTGCGCCGTTCCCACCCATACCCGATCTTTACTATCTCTAAACATTGTCCATATAAGAACGGTAGTATCGTTAAACATGTCGAACGTATGCCATCCATGTTTATCGAAGTGTGAGACACCTTTAGTCTGGGTTCCGTACCACATTTCATTATCTTTGCCGACACAAATTGTCATGACATCATTATTAACCAAACCGCTATTTGTAGTGTCTAACGTAGACCATTCGTATCCATCAAATTTTACCGCTCCACCCTCTGGATTTGAACCTCCTTTTCTAATTGCAAACCACATATTACCACTACTGTCTTCACACATTTCATTTACAGTTCCGGTAGCAAAACCATCACAGGTTTTTGAGTTATAAGTAGTCCACTCTCCAGCAAGAATACAACTGGTGATGAAAATTGTCATTAAAGCAATTATGTGCTTTTTCATAATATTTCTCCTTGGTTAGAATTTAACAAGTAATATAATTATTACCCCTTATAATGGTTATACCATATTACACATTGTTCTAACAACCAACAAAAATAATCTTATTTATCAACGATTCATTCTTTAATATCCAGGCATTTTACACGAACTCTGTATTTCGGGTAATTCTGTCTTTCATGGATACTGACTACTTTACAATCATTAACAAACCTGTCCACAGTTTCAATTGAATCACAGTATATAACCCTACTCCCTGGACAACACCTGAGGTACAATAAACATAACATAATTAACAGTATCAGGAAAAAGAACATGACGGTTTGCTTCCGCATTAAAAGGCCTCCAATTCTTCTAACTTATATTCGATAATATCCTTTGCCCACAGAAGTATTGCTTTTGAAGCTGCCCTTGCTTCCGATTGGCTGTTAAAAGTTTTGTGTTGCTCGCCATCGGTTTCAAATCCAAAACCAACAGCCTCAGGTTTACCGTCAATCTGTTTACCAACTATTACATGGCCATATTTCGTAATTTTCATCACCCAACCTCCGTGGTACATTTTTTACAATAATTACTAAAACGTTCACAACCTGAACAGCTTACACTATCAGGGCACTCAACACATTTTTTTCAGCAACGATTCCATTGTCTCAGCTATTAACTCATAAAGGTTTGTGTACTTTGTTTTCCATACGACAACTTCTCCTTTTAAATATTTTGATATACATACTGTTAAAGCAAATAGTAGAAAAATTAATATTATTAACATTGCAACTAACATTTAGTGTGCATCCATTTTCCATCGGAAACATGAATACCATACTGTAAATAAGTGCCGAGTCTACCCTGTATTTCTTTCGGGGCCTTCTCAGCATCTTTCATAGTTAAGAATGTGATGTAGTCAAGTTTTCGCAGCTTCGGATGCTTATAACTAACGAATATATAATCCATCAGCCCACCTCCCCATATTGTTCGTCGAATTGTTCCTTGTTATCGTGTCCACAATCAGAACACAAATCACTATCAATGCGGTCACATTCACATCCACAGTTATCACAGCAGACTGTTTCTTTTTCTTCACTTTCAGATTCCATAAGCACCTCTTCGTTAATTGTTAAAAAAAATAATTTTGATAATAAATCATTTTTGGTGTTTGCTTTTCCATCCATTCTATAATTGGCCCGCTATCCGACAATACAATGCGTTCATTTTCAACCAATACAACCTCGTGATGGATTGAACATTGATCTTCTGCGCACTTTGGGCACTCGTCGAAACATTCCCTAATATAACGGCTTTCCCATTGAATATGACACCTAAGGCATCTGTACGTATTTATATAAATTGCCAACATGTCCTCCTTACTGATAAATAATATCTGGAAAATAGTAATGCCATAAACTTATTGGAAATAACTAAAAAAAAAGAAGGACACTGATACATGCATTACAGAGCTCAACAGAGCTAAGAAGCGGAAGACGTCAATACGCTTAGCGGTGCTGAGATGTAACGCAAGAACAGTGTCCTTTATAAGTCAGAAGTAATAACAACTGGATTTGTAATGCAAAACTTGTGAAGAAGATTTATTTATTATAACTCAAACATCTTCATCTTTAAGGTAAACTTTTAGTATTGGAACCTCTGCAAGGTAATTTTCAGTTTTACCAAGCTGAGTGACCTTTACTATAATATTAATTTTATTTTGGCTGTCTGTCGAACAGCCGACAATAACTCCGTCAATTGCGGTTTCTTCTTTTGCTTGGTTAGGAATTTTTAAGCTATTATAATATTCATTACCAATATCAATTATATCAACAATGAACACGTTACACCTTTCGCCAATCATACCATTTATATTTGCTGATGCCACTATTGACTCCTTTCAAAATTAGCATAATTAAAATTATTCCAACATTTATACCTTTAGCCACCATAACCCGTTAAATTATTACCAATCATCGTCTGAATCGGTCGTCCATTGTAATCCTCCTATTATTTAATTTTTTTCACTTTTGCTTCAGCTTTGTTTGGAATGCAAAACTTATATGGTAATTTATTAATAAGTTTAACAAGGAGTGTATATGAAAAAGGTGGCTAAAAAGAACAAAAAGCTTATTAATGCTATGACGAACAAAGACTGTGGTGTGTGTGATCTTGCAATGGCTGTCGGCGTCCAACCAAGCGCAATATCAATGTATCGTACTGGATATAGGCACCCAAAACCAAATACACGGAGAGAGATAGAAGAAATTCTTGGTGAAGACAATTTATTTACTGTTACTTAGTCTTCTGAATCACCGTAACCAAAGCCTGTTACTTGATAATCTACGGTTCCTACGATATCTCCAGACAGGTTTTCGTTTGATATTCGTACTAAATATCCAAAATAATCCACATCATCACCCTCTCCCTTTTTACTTGCAAGACATCCAACAATTGTTGCGTCTAATGGCGAGTCGCGGTCTATTATATCACTTTCCATTAAATTTTTATAAGTAGAGTTTACAAGTGGTGTTATGTCACTCGCAAAGACTTGACATTTTTTACCAATCAATCCGTCAACATTAAATGATACCATTAATTGTTCTCCTTTTTTTTTAATTTAAATATTAATCCTTTTTTTAATTTCAATCATTAAAGTGCCACCTGGGCTGTAAAACGAATCAGATGTGATATGAACAGATAAATTGAATTGTTCACAAAATTGTGATATATCCTTTAAACCTTCGCAGGTTAAATGGTATGGTTGAGATACATAAACATAAGGCTTTGAATCTTTATTCCACATTGATGTGTGGTCTGAGCATTCATGGTCAAAAATTGGGTGCTTTATATCAAACCCGCCAGAATCTCTTTTACCAATCAGCTTTTTCATAAAACTTTCTCTTTGCATACTTGATGGTTTTAGGTCACTCTGTTCAATAAATTGTTTTACACGATCTGTGCTTGCTGATGGTACTGTGAAATATTTTAAATCTCTAATTTTCATAAAACCTCCCTTTAAAATAAAAAAAAGCAAGTCGGTTTTTACACCGACTATGCTGGCAAGACAGCGCTCTTATTATTAATAACCGCATTCGCAGGTTTGGACCCCGCTATGTGTTATCCTGTTATTTTTTTGGGCGGGCCGGACTTTTCCCCGAAGGTAAGCTGTTACCAGCGTCCAGAGGCCACAGACAGTATGCGCTTTGACTGATAAGATTGGACTTGCTTATACTTTGGCGATTGCCATGCCGGGAGTATATTCAGGTATGCGAGAGGGTGGCATTGGATGTTTCTGCGCGTATTCAACAGCTTTTTTCTTTGCCTCCTCTTTGCTATCTGCTTCAACCACAACGTTAACCGTCTCAGTATATTTTTGCGTTAACTCGACGTCGTATCTCACAGCTCTTCAATCATCTTTCGGATTTCTTCAGAGCTGTACTCTTTTAACTCTTCGTCTTCCTTGGTCTCAAGGATTCCCAACAGCTTCTGTTTCTTCGCCTTGGTTTCAACAGTCTTCTTAGCCCGCTCAGCCATGTCGATTTTATGGGCAATAACTTCTTTGACAACATCGAGCATTACTTTAAAGGTGTTGTCTGTTTCTGTTTTTACCTCAACAAACGACTCCTCTTCGGACATTTGGACTGACTTGTTAATAGTTTTGGCGACAACATCGAGTGACACTTCGCCTTCAGGTGCGATCAATGGAAGGTCCCACAAATCCTCTGTCGAGAGACTTCCTTTGGTTGATTCGTACCTGAACTTTTTACGGGTTGCAGTTTTAAATACTGACATAACACACCTCCTTAAAAGTTAATTTTAATAGTTCTTGAGAAACTTCCCGATAACCTACACAGAACAGAGTCTCTTTTTGTACTTGAGAATCCAAGGCCGCTAAGCTGATTATCAGTCACTTTCACTTTTAGTTTTGACCCAAGGACTTCGAACACCTTCCGATACTCAGTCAATTCTTCATTAAGAAACTCATTGAAGAAGCCCCTTGTTTCCTGGTCGTTTTTACAGTTTTCAAGCACAAAAAACATATGCTTATTACCGGTCTTGAGCCCGTCCCAGTGATTTGGAGAGTTCATGACCATAGTTACTTTATGAAACTGTTGTGTTGGAAGACTCCACACGGTCTTGGTTGCTACTGTTGATGATAAAGATTTTAGAAACTTGATACCATTCTCTCTTGAAAACTCTATCTCAGCAACAATAACCTTCTGATCAGGCCTTAGTGGTTTATTGTATACATAAGAATATATCTGGCCGTCATACTCAATTTCTGCTGAAAAACCTGACTTTCCAGCGTGTTTAGAATAGCAGTGCACAAGAAGTTTATATTTGCCTTCCTGCATCTTGGATTTATTGGTCCAGGTAATATTTTCAACAGCTACATCTGAGCCAGGTATAACGATATCAACATCAAGCATTCCTGATGACGGATGTTTTATCGTTTTGTTACGAAACCATATAACGTTATCATCTGGTTCAATACAGTGAGCGTCCAGGTCATCCTTTGTATCACCATCATCGTTCCACTGAATGGAGTACCTAAGCACACCTGTCACATTGCCTCCAGCCTTCTTAACACGCTCTTTCATAGAGTCGGCAACCTCTCCATTGTATGACCAGCAGAAGTTATTACTCCACTTGAAGATATTCTGAGAATCAGGATTAGTCGGAGCAATAAGGCTGAACAAATTGTTAATATGCTTATTCTCAAACATAATCTCAATAGTTTCAGCTTTCGGCATGATATCTTTGATAAAATCATCAATACCAACTTCTTCAACCTTACTGTACTTCTTGGTACCAACAGAAGTTTCTTTTTTCATTTCATCAAAGACATTCATTGCCTTTTTTGCTTCTCTGTTGGCAAAAAGAACATTATTAATGGTGATGTCATCAACTACAGCGTATCGTCTGTGTAACGCGGTCTCGATACCAAGCTCAGCAACCTTTTTCTCAGCCTGTTCAATCATTCCTTTTGTAACCAAGGCTGTTGGCCGTTTATAATTCTCCGGAGCCACTTTTGACTCGAACAATCTGACAGCATTGTCGAGAGAAGTTCCGGAAGATATGTCAATAAGAAGCGTGCCAATGACAGTGTTCTTTATTCGTGAAGCGGCGCCAAGCTTAAAAGACGTAACCCATGAATAATTAACTTTCTCATTTTCAGGAACATTATCGTATAACTTTTTGTTCTTAATAAACATGTTAACGGTTGCTTTATGCTCCTCACCGCGGTATAATGATTTCTGGCCGATAAGTTCAAGAACAGTTTCAGCAGAGTTAAGGTTTATCTCTTCCATACTTCTAATAAACATTTCCTGCTGTGTTCTTATATCCGACAATACGCGGTTAGCTTCGTCATTATTCTTAACAACGGTACGTGGTAGTTCAAGGCAGAAATGGTTCCACCTCATCGTCTTACCGCTTTCCATTAACTGGAGGTTGGAATCTGTGCCTGCCTTCTGTGTAAAGTAAAAGAAAGCGTTATTGACATCTTTTTCTTTTACAAGCGTTGCCATAGCATCAGCAACTACCTGGTATGCACCACCGATGTTAATATCCCAGATGGATACTAACTTATTATCTATGATTGTAACCATATTACCGCAAGCCCTTATGAATTGCTTGCAGCACTGGCAATCATATTCCCTGCGCTCTCGGAATACTTCATTCGTTCCTTCCGGGAAGCTTTCCAGATACGTGTCCCAGATTTCGTGCTTTGTAACATCAGTAACAAACAGGGCATGCTCCTTCATAACATCGAACTGCTGCTGAACAGCGGTTTTGAAAACTTTGAAGTCGAGCTTTTCCGGTACTGCTACTGCTGATTCTTTTTGCTTTTTTGTTTCAGTTGCCATAAAGCAAAATCTCCATATGTTAAGGTAAATATTTATTTAATCATGCGCCAGATTGAAAAGGCCGATATGTTTCGCAATCATCAAGCCCGTATCCAGGTATTGGGGTTTCTACACTTTCTATAATTGTAAACTCTTCTACAGAGGCTATATCGACAAATGGGATGATTATACTTTTAACTGGAATTGTATGGTCAAGCTCTATAACCGAAGCGCCGTCGGCCAATTGGTCAACTTTATAACCATATACAATTTCACCTGTATTTAGTAAAATTTTATAACGCTTGTCTTTTTCCATACCTACCTGAAACGCTCCTGATATTTCGTTCATTGGTATTTGTTGCCACGTCTCAGCGTGATGGACAAATGCGTCGAGAAATCTACACGTCCTTGTGCACCTTACACACGTTTCGTGATTGTCATACATGTTTGATATATTATCCATTCTTCCGCATTGGTCAACTGAACAGCCAATACCGCGGGGATAGGCAAGAAAAGACCTTCCATCATTAATAACAATACGATAATCAATATCGCCATTAAGTTTTAATTTATCAAACATCATACGCCTTGTCGGAAAATCAATTACAGCATCGGGGTGTACCTCTTCGACTTCGAATTTAGTATCAGGGCTAAAACCAGAAACACCAGCCATAATATCTTCTTTACAAAACCAGTTATTTTCTGCTTCTATTGCTATGCTGTAAAATCTCTTTTCACTTAATTTTTCTTTTGCTATTTTCCACATTTTGTTCTCCTGTTTCGTTAAATACTCCGAATTTTCTGAAATACTTCCATGGCCGCATCTTCTTACCATTGACCCAGAACCCCCACTTCTGATACGGCCTACCGCACAGAAGCAGTGTCCAGGCGCCCTTCTTCGGTATGACAAGATAATGTCTTTGATGGGCTTTCGCAAACCACCGGCTCCCGGCTGCCACCTCGCTTTTGCCGTTAGGTGTTACGTTTGTATATTTTCCTTTTAAGATAATTGAAATGAGGTCACAGGAATGATCGTGAAAGAACCGGGTATCATCCGACCGTATCCAGTGATGTAGGCGTATTGAGAAGTTAAATAAAATGAGCGACCATCTGTATAAGTAGGGTCGCTCCGGGTCGCCAAACGCCTCCTTCCAGCGAATCTGGAATGGCTTGAAGGCTTTGAATCCTGCCATGTGGTCAATATCATAATTAATCATCTTTATTTATTTCATGACATACATTACAATCGCCACCACTATGCATATGGTCTTCGCACATTGGTTTTTCGCAGGTTATACAGATTGCAGCATTGCTATCTTCACTGTCAATATCTTCTTGTGTAACAATATCGTTACATAATGCACATCTTAGCACTGTTACCTCCTGATTAATATCCATAATATTTTTTATAAATCTTCTGCCAATGCTTATATTTCTTCTTATCTTCACTTATAAGAGCAACAGTTAAGCAATGGCATATCCGTGCTGCCCTGGTGAATTCCATGCGGGATTTTCTTTTCTCTTGGCTTTCTTTTGGTTTGTCAGTCCATGTCTTTAGAGCCATTATTCCTCCATAAAAAAAACGGTGCCCGAGGCGGGATTCAAACCACGCGACTACCGGTATGTTCCGCCATAAGCGTCAGGAATTCCTCCCCTCGCAGCGCGTCAGAGGATCTTAAGCGCCCCTACCGTCTGCTCAGTTCGGTCACCTGTACCGGCCCTCTATCAGCTGAGGTACTCGGGCACATATTTTTAGAACCGCCGGAGGGACTCGAACCCTCATAATCAAGGTTAAAATCTGACCGGCTTACCGTTAGCCAACGGCGGCATTAGTTTCGACTTCTTCTGTTTTCTCGGCTGGTTTAGCCGCCATTACCTTTGAGGTAATCTGCTGAATAATAAAGTAGACAAGGCTCATGTCAGACTCATTACCCTTACGAACCTTCTGTTCAATCTCTTCGTACTTCCTGCCGCGCATCATACTGTATGCGATGTGAGTATGTCTATTTTCTTTACGCATATGCTCAACACCTTTTTGTATCATGCTGGCATCATTATAGAGTCTCTGTCGCTCTTTCATCTGGCTCTTGGCGCGTCTGATGAGTGCGACATCAAGCTTCAATATATCTTTTAGTTTTAATAAATT
>Ga0307379_10014558_pt1 | contig 10133 bp, 9 predicted proteins | sample UN2MG_FD_202237 | JGI IMG/M metagenome (GOLD analysis project Ga0307379, IMG submission 202237) | Soil microbial communities from Risofladan, Vaasa, Finland - UN-2 | ecosystem: Environmental > Terrestrial > Soil > Coastal area > Acid sulfate soil | place: Finland: Risofladan, Vaasa | collected... | reverse complement strand
AATTCGATGCCCGTGCCGCTTTCCGGGTCGAGATTACGACTATACTCCTTGTCCAGCGGGCTATCCCAGTGCTCGTGAACGCCCAGACTTGGCAGACGAACAACGTTTCCGCTGTGGTCGGGGTCATAGAATGTCCCCGAACACGGGTCGTCGGCTAACGCCGCTTCGTGCAAATAGTCTTCCGCGCCGCCGGCCAGACTCGCCGCTGCTGCCACGTGCGGCCATTCCTCAAGCAGAAAATCATACGTCACCGAATCAACAGCCACCGCGTCCTGAGAGGCAAAAATACTCGACGGCCAGTCGTCATTTACATCGTTGACACCGTCGCCGAAAGGAACCATCCTCCACTTGTACGGACGAGCGTCCCAGTAGTAGCCGGCGAAAAGCCCGTCAATCAGATAAAGCACCGTCTTGCCGCCAAGCTCCCGATGACCCATCAAATCCACCAGCGAGCGGTAATGGCCCATTCCCGGCTTCCAGTCCGAGTTCGGCAAACTTAAATGTATGTTGTAGTAATTAACATACCCGACATCTCTCAGATATCCGTCCGGGCACCTTATAAGTGAGCCGTAATGGTTCTTTGCGCACAGTGTCACGCCTGCCGAGTGGCCCTTGAGTATCGCAAAGTTGATAATGTAGTCAGCCTCAGCGAACGATACCGGCACATAATCCTGCTCGTTATGGTCAGCGGCGGGCGTGCTCCAGTAAAACGGCACATCGGAAAATTCCGCCCGTGTCCTGCCGGAACCGCCGTAATTGTCCATATAGTGTACCTGCGGGAATTCAGGATACAGCATATTGTAAGAATAATTCGGGAACATACCCGTAGGGTCCCCGACCGTAATGTTACAGGGGTCAACACCGGCAATGTAAACTAATTGCCGCAAAAGCGCGAGTATCATCTGCGGTGAATTATCGATGCGGTTCATAATACTTTCTTTCTTGTCGTATGTTACGGGGTCAACATCCCAGTAGTGGGCGTTACAGGTGGTCAGATTAATCTTGACGGCGATTTTTTCGCCGGCCTGATAGCCGATGTCGCCTTTACCCCGGGCGTTGTTAAAGTACCTGAAAATCGCCTCCCACGCGGCTGCTTCGGTACTTTTGCCTGCCAGGCCGCGAATGGCCTTTGACACCATTTTCTCTACCGCCGGCAAATTGGTATGGTCGCTTTCAAACCAGTGTTCGTGGCTGTAGTAGCCGTCCCAGTCCGTGGAATTGGGGTCATGTACCCAGACAACCCGGCCAGGATGTATGCCCCTGGCTTCTCCGATGGGGCTGTTCGGCACGCTGTCAGCCGATATGACCACCCGCTCGGACATATTTGTTATAGCGACCATGCCGGCCGCTATACCAATAGTTAAAAAAACTATTGCTGCTGCAAATCGCCGTCTCAAAAGAAATTTAGCTGCCCGCCGGTACGCAAAGGCCGACCCAATAATACCAAAGACCCACACAAGGAAGCTGCCCGCAACCGGCATCGCCACTTTCTGACAGGGATATGCTATTCGCGTAGGTTTAGGGATTACACGAACCAAAAACCAGGCCAGCGCCAAAAGACCCGAAACGGGAAATACCCACCTCAGCCAGCGATATTTGACTTTGGGGCCGATAAACTTCACAGCCCTGGAAACAAACGCCCCAACATGCTTTTTTCTTAACATCTACCCGCCTCCGCAGATAACCTGCTCACAAAAAATAATTATATCATAACAGTGGGGCAATGTCACGCGATTTTTTGCGGTTTTGCGTATCAGCCAGGCCCGGCTTGTCGAAACCGGGCGCAGAAAACTGTTTAACAGAGGCGATTGTCCTGTCACAAACTGTGCCGGCTGGCAGGCAATTGCCCCATAACACCAAAGGTAATCAAGCTGATAGTAAAAAAGGTAAATTCCCTTATTTACAAGGCCCCACGTGGCCGTTACTGTCAGCCATACCGACAACCTTTAACGGTATTGAAACCCGACAGTAAAATAAGAACAGGAGAAGCGATATGAAGGTTCATATAGACCCCGACTTGTGCAACGGCACGGGCCTGTGTGCGGATACCTGCCCGGAAGTGTTCGAACTCGATGACGAGGGCTTTGCTGCCGCTTTAATGGACGAAATACCGGCAAAGTATCAGCAGACCTGCAGGCGGGCCGTGGATAATTGTCCCAACAACGCAATTTCAATAGAACAGTAACCGGCTTTGTCTTCAGCCGTTATGCAAATTCCTGCATCCGGCGTTTTTCACGGGCAGGGGATGAAAGTGTAAGCGGTGTTTGTGTAATCGCTTACCGATTAAAAGAAATCTTGCTCAATCTTTTACCTCGGAGGCTGATATGTCGAAAGAAACCGCTGCAACAATCGAATGCGAAGAAGACCTTTTCTGCGGCGTCAACACGGTCAAGGATTATAACCGTATGACCGACCTCGAAAAAAAGCATCTTCCGGTTATCACCGCCCCGAAAAGCATCAAAAAAAGCGAGTGTTTCGAGGTGACCGTGGAGGTAGGCAGCCTGATAGCGCATCCGAATGAACCCGCTCACTACATTGAGTTCATCGAGCTGTACTCGGACCGCACTTATCTGGCCAGGCTGGACCTTACAGCCCGCAGAACCTGTCCGATTATGAAGGTTCGCGTATGCCTGGACCATACGCACGGCCGGCTGCGGGCCTTTGGACGCTGTAACGTCCACGGCACATGGGAAGGCTGGGCTGATATTGAAGTAACAGATTAGTATGAACTTACATTGCCCCAAAGATGCGCATCGGCAGACTTACATTGATTGCACGGCAGCTCTGCGACTTATGTATGCAGAGTAAATATTCCAAAAACAGCGCAAAATAAAACCTTTTTCGTTGGAGCCAAATCCATGAGACGCCTGAGGACATTAGCATTTATATTGTTGTTATTTCTTATAGTGATTGTCGCCGGCTGCCAGGCTGAAACCGCCAGGCGGCCCGGATACGAACCGGCGGAAAAAAGAATATACTGCCAGAGAGCCGACGGCCTGCGCATCCCAACTTATTCATATTTACGGTGACAGGCTCGAAATTTCATCCGGCAGCTTGACGCCGCAGTTGCAGCAGATTCGCCGGTATCTTCAGCATCAACAAATCCTTTTTGCCATTCGTAAATATATTATGTATTGGGCTCGATACAGCGGTATGCACGTATAGTCGTTACGGCCGAAAGGTTCGCAAAAATGAGAGTGTTGGGACTCGAACCCAAGACCTACGGCTTAAAAGGCCGTTGCCAAAAACAGCTAACCCTTTGATATACAAGTTGTTAGATGTTACATTAAAACCCCCTTCGCCATTTACTCCGCCATTTTACTGCAAAAACACCCCGATCTTGAGCAGATCATATCAGCCTGGCCGGAACTGCCAGAGCTTATTAAGAATGCCATCCTGAGCATGGTGCGAACTGTTCTGCCCAAGGACAAGCTATAACTGTTCTTTGAAAAGTAGAATGATGGAACAGAAGGATGTGACATCGCAGGTTGAGAGCTATGTAGAGTACCGTCAGCGTTGTTTCAGCGATGGTAGAGAGGAGAAGGCTGGTTAAGCCAATAAAACATCTCTACGAGCAAATACAGGCTGCCTCGGATGCGTTAGGTGCTACTGTCGTCTAAAGGAAAAATGATGTAGACACTTCAGTCTCAATACCAGGACTGTTCACCACGCAAGAAGCTGACGATGACCCAGCTTATTAAAAGACCCGTGAGGCGGTTAGTTTCGCTTCAGAAGCGACAATCTACGGTCAGAGGGTATCACAAGGTAGGGCTGGAAGAAGAAAACGCCTTCCTGCAGCGTAAAGTGCTTCAGCCAAGCAGTTCAGAAGAATCTCAGAGTTAATCCAAAAGACTGAAAGAGAGAGTCGGTGTAAAAAAAAGATGGGACTCCTGCATCTGAGAATTTTTACCATACCCCCCCGGCCTGTCGTCGGAGGTACCCTTTCTTACCTTGCCAAAAGCCTTATTAAATTTCAAAATACTGGACACGACGAGTCGTGTACCTGTTTATCAACTGGTTAACAGAATAGAAAAACAACTTAATGTCGGTGTTGCTTCAGAAAAAATGTTGCTTAATCCCTTTGACAAAACCAGAGCCGGACATGTTTTGCCGTTTTGCTAATGTAATTGTTCAAAGGTTAGCTGTCTCAGTTGATGGCACAAATAATTCAGCTAAAGCTATTATTTTGCGGTCCATCTTTCTGATATTTCTTATTACCGAGCGTTCTTTTGGGCATCTGTACCCTCCCTCTCAGGGTGGGAAGGGACTGCGGGTTTAACCGGTATAGGCTTTTCACCGAGATTAGCGCCGGGGTACTGTCTGCGGAACTGCTCAAGCAGCAGCTTCTTTATCTCTTCACCCCGCGGGTCATTGCCGTACCGCTCGGAGACGCGAAGCAGAAGCTGCTCGTACATTTCGCGCGACTTCTCCGGCGGGATTTCGACCCTGGCTGCCTCCGGCAAAGGCGGCCTGGTACGGCCAGGCGAATCCTTGACCTTGAAGCTGCTGACAAAATCAAGGCTTCTGTCCTGCTGAGCGTCGTTTTTTACGTTCCATCCAGTCGGAGTACGGGCTGACCCTGCCGGCCTGCCGGTAACAGAGCCGGCTGGACGACGAACAGGCATTGGCCTTTCATAAAGCGGAGGTCTTGTTGAAGTGTCGGCTGGGACGTTCTCACCGGAAAAAGAACGCATACGCTCAAGGTTTTTCTGTTGGGCAGTATTCTGCCCGGGAGCACTTGACGGGGCCACTGCAGGTGATTCGGGCTGTAAGGTACGTTGCTGAGGTTTTTGTACCCGTTCGACATCCCTCGGTTCGGCCATCCGGGTGGTTTCAGCGGGCCAAAAGATACAAACTCCAATAACTGCTGCTGTAACAAAAACTGTAACTGCCGCTGTTTTAAGCCGGAATCTGCTCATAATTATTACCAACCTTCCTTTAATGGCTTACATTCTCTAAACCCCTTATTTTCCATTTACCATCATTTTTCCCAATATATGTGAAGTTTTTTACACGGAGGCCTTTTTCGGAATAGTTAACGTGTACCTCAAATACATGCTCCTCGTCAAATACGGTGTAGAAATAAAAGTCCTCCCATTCTCCTTCGGTTTTTCTATAAGCAAGTATATCGTTACTGCTGATCATAGAACGATGGGCCTGTATTTGCTGTATAGCCGCTTCATCTGAACATTTTTTATAGAAGTCTGTTTCATTGTTAACAGATGCGAGAATTTTCTTGTAAAATTTCATAGCCTCACCCTTCCTTCGAGGCCTAGGGTCCGAAAAAGAAAGCTTTTGGGTAATACCTCCATATTCAAAACTGCTCACGACAAAGTTGCGATTTGTTCCTTCGATTTTAACTTTACAGAGGTATTTTGAGTCAAATACAATAGAATATTCATAATATCCTCTTTGACATCTATCTCGATAATCATCGTAACTATTGCTAAACAGCCGACGACTATCATTTATGTTCTGCACGGCTGATTCGCTCGAATTTTTCTTATAAAAATCCGTGTCGCTAATCATAGATGCCAAAAACTCTTGAAAAAATTTTTCCACTGCCGCAGCTTCTATTTCCGCTTCCGGCGGCGTCACCACAAAAAGGCCTGCAACCGCTAAGACCGCCAAAAATCCAAAAAACAAAACCACACCCATAATCTTCAGCATCATTGCAAGAATATTCCGATGTGCGTTATTCATGTTGCTGCCATATTGCGACGGTTGCGATTTTAATCGCCAGTTCTCAATCAGACCTGCCAAAACATAGCCGGTAAGAGAAAAAAAGCCAATAATCAAAAAGTGAAGATATAACTCAGATGGCAGCGGCGACAGTAATAAATCTCTGCGGTCCTGACTAATGTTTACAGCAATAAGTGTAAAGCCACCGACGCTTATTAAGACAGCCGTTAGCATTCTCCAGATGAAGTATGTTGGCGGCTTATATATCCACTTATCCAGAAGATACATTCCCAATGCGCTACCGATGGGCATGGCCAAAAAACAAATTATCTTAGTTACAGTAGCAAGGCGATAAATGGCGGTAAAGATACAAAAAACATACGCGAACATACCTAATAAAGGAGCGCATATAATCGCTACCACATATAAAAAGAACAACCTTGAAATTACTTTAAAGATTTTCATATTTTTCTCGGCATATACGCAAAAAGCCCCTAAATTTAATAATGAATAAGGGGGTATATGTCCGGCGAGTCCGGCAAGCCCTGTAAAAAAGAATCTACGACCCCTGAGTATGGCAAAAATGAGAGCCAGGGGTTCTCGTCCGGCAGTTCAGCAAGGGGGTTATCTATCCAGGACGCCAAGGGGTTATCACTATTGGTAATATTGTATTTGAACCATATTTTTTCCAGTTCTGTTGTGGTATAATCACACCTTTCATAGGCATTATTTCTGATATTGATCGGATCGAGTGGATCATCTGCTGACGGCCGCCACGCATGTCCAAACGGCCAACGGAACCCCCTGTCGTAATGTACATAAGAATCCTGCCATTGATGGATCCCGTATTCGAATTGGCTAATATTCCCCACTGAGGCAGAAGAAAGGATAGACGTATATACGTCTTCTCTACTCATAAAATGCAGGTGGGTATATCTTGTTAGCCATGGAGCTCCATCCGGATTAACAGGCGGCATGTCTATATCTAACCGAGCGTAATCAAACGGCGATAATCCACCTTCCCCCCACATACCAAATTCTTGGTGTGTCTCCCCCCACCATTTTCCTGTAGGATCAATCTTATTCACAGGATCATTGATACAGTACAAATACTTATGCAAGGTAAGTGGTTCCTCGAATTTGCCATCTATCAAATCACGGCCCGTAAACCTGTAAAGATGCGGGTCATACTGCCTCGCTCTTAAATAATACTGGGCAATCTCGCTGTCATAGAACTGGCCGGTGAATCTGAAGGAATTGCTGACGGTCTCTGAAACTTCCGTGGGGAAAAGCTCGCCGAACGGCGCGTAAGTGTAATGGTTGGCAAGGCTGCCGTAAAGACCATCCGGCTTTATTATCTGCCGGACATTACCCAGCCGGTCGTGCTGGTAGAAATACCTGTTGGCTGTATGGTCGCCATCGTGCTGGGCGATGATTTGGCTGTTGGCGTAGATATAGGTTTTCTTTATGGAGCTGTCGGCTGTGTCTATTTCCATAAGTATTTAAGCCAAATTCTTTTCATATTATTACCAGCCTTTTTAAATGCCGGTACGCTGCTAGCACAGGTCAGTCAAATTGTGGTATTGTAAAATCGGCTGTCCAGGTCATCACTATTACAAGCAACCCCACGCTCAAAAACATTAACCAAAACAGCTTGATCACCATAGGATTGGATGTACTTATACTTAATACTCCATGGTGTTTGATCAAAATTTCTGCACCACCTCTGAAAAATATCCAGTACGTTATAGCAACCATCAAAACAATCAGCGACCCGAACCAAGCGAGTACATAAGGATTACCATCTCTGGGCTTGAAAAAATGCCATAAAGAAGGAACTTTGCCAATTATCATTCCGGTACCCATTACTACCCAAGGGATGTTCATCCAAATCAAATATCTACAGAATAGTCTCCGGTAGCCTGCCGTAAGACTTGGGTCTTGTCTGACGTAATACTTTGACGCTTGCTTGGCCCCAAGGACGGGTATCGACGTGACGATTATGGCCAAGAGCCAGAAGAAATCGGTAAAACCGTAAAAAATGATTTTTGGTATTTCCTCCATATGAATAACCCACAATTCAGAAGGCCTATAAAAGACTCAATAAAAAAATAAATAGTAAAAAAACCGAGAAAGGTAGTAGCAGTAACAAAATTGCCAATGTTTGAGTATTCTTAGCTTTAGTTTTTAACGAAGTGAAATAAGGGTCTGGAATATCATGTTCTTTGCACAAAGCATTACAGAATTTGAAACCATTATACCACCCTTTTTTGGGGCACCCAAATTCCATCGCTTTTTCAGGATAATCATTTCGGAGGTAACGCATAAGTTTTGAAGCTAAATGCGCTCCTCTGATCCCAAGAACGAATAGAATAATAATATTTATAAGAAACAAAATATCTCTCATAGAGATAATATAGAAGGTTAAAAGATATATTTAGAAGCTCCCTATCAACATCAATATTAAGAAGATGGTCAAAAGTAGTAGAAACGCTACAATCATCCATGTTTGAGTATTCTTTGCTTGATTTTTTAGGCGAATAAAATGTACGTCAGAAATTTTATGCTCTTTACGCAAGGCTTTATTAAATCGAAGATTATTTCCTATACCTCCTCTCTGACACCCAAATTCTCTTACTTTTTCGGGATAATTCTGTTGGATGTAAGTAATAAGTTTAGAATTTAAGTACATCGACCTAATCCCAAGGAGGAACAGAGCAAATACGTAGATAAAGAAAAAGTATCCCAAAGTGTCTGCCATACTAACTATCTTTTCTAGGTTAATAATTTACAGTTTATTAAATTTAGCTCGGCTGTACCAGTTAAATTAGCCCTTGCTATGTCCGTTACAACGTTTACTCCAGAAGACCCCAGATAAACAATAATCCATAAGCTTGGCCCAATGTCTCAGCCCGAAATGCCGATTCCAGTAAACCTTCTTTCATTTTCTCAGATGCCTGTCTCCAATTTATATCAGACTCATATACTGTTGTGTGTGTGACTTGGCCGTGTATTTCAGGAATTTGTGTGCCAACTGGTGTCCAACTAAACTCAACTCCGTGGTAAAGTTCTCCGGATTGTTGTCTCCCAACAATATATTCACCTCCTATCCCAATATAAGAACCACCTATACTGCATCCGGTACCTTGAATATCAAATATAGTATCAGCATTCGTCCATCCAACGCTTCCGCCTAAACCTGCGGCTGGTGAGCCGGCTCCTATGCCTGTAATGTTTATCCAACCAACATTCCCATCGTCATCAATAACAATTCCACTCTGTCTAACACCGCTCCAGGCAAAGGAACCCATAGCTGTCCCTGTGAGGTATAGCGTCCACAAACCGGTAGGGTCAACCATATTCACCGGATTATTGCCACAATATAAGTACTTATGGAACGTTAGAGGCTTCTGGAAGAACGTAGTGTCTGCAGGGTCCCGGCCCGTAAACCTGTAAAGATGCGGGCTGTACTGGCGGGCACGGAGGTAGTATTCGTTGATTTCGCTGTCGTAGTACTGGCCGGTGAATCTGAAGGAATTGCTGACGGTCTCTGCGAACTCCGTGGCGAAAAGCTCCCCGAACGGGTTGTAAGTGTAATGGTTGGCAAGGCTGCCTTGCGTAACACCGGGTTTTATTATCTGCCGGACGTTACCTAATCGGTCGTGCTGGTAGAAGTACCTGTCTGCGGTATGGCCGCCATCGTGCTGGGCGATGATCTGGCTGTTGGCGTAGATATAGGTTTTCTTTATGGAGCTGTCGGCTGTGTCTATTTCCATAAGTATCACCGGCAAATCTGACACAATATCGACAATATACTTACGTTTGCCGTTTACGCTGGAATCCTTATAGATTCTGTTGCCTAACGGGTCGTATTTTAAGCTGACGGCGCCGTTGTTTGCCGACCGCAGCTTATTGTCCCAGTTATAGACAAGGGTGCTTGCCACACCGTTTATCATATTGCCGTTATCGTCATAGTCAAGGCCAAAGTAGTCTGTGAGCTGTCTATTGTCCTGGAGTCCATATCACCGTTGTTTTTATAGCAGTACTGTCCCGTCCAGGTGGCGCTATCGATATTGGTTATGGCTGCGGAGGTCAGCTGCGACCTCATATCGTAGGTATAGGCCACATTATGCGTTCTGGTGCCTGCGATGGTTTCTACAGCCGATTTGAGCCTGCCCAGGCCGTCAATATCGCCTGTTTGCGCGGCGTTGAAGCTGAATGTCGGGCCGTTGCTGCTGCTGTAGGACTTGAGCATATTGTCTCTGTTGTAGGAATAGTTGATGCTCACGAGGATTGCTTCGTAAGTTCCGGGCAGCCAGTATCTGAACACGGAGCGGTTGCCGTTATCGTCGTAATCAAAGCCCGCTACATCGCGTACATCGCGGTAGGTTGACGGTTTCAGCGGCTCTGTAATGTTCTTGAGCCGGCCGGCTGTGTCATATTCGTAGTTG
>Ga0307379_10014557_pt1 | contig 10134 bp, 6 predicted proteins | sample UN2MG_FD_202237 | JGI IMG/M metagenome (GOLD analysis project Ga0307379, IMG submission 202237) | Soil microbial communities from Risofladan, Vaasa, Finland - UN-2 | ecosystem: Environmental > Terrestrial > Soil > Coastal area > Acid sulfate soil | place: Finland: Risofladan, Vaasa | collected... | reverse complement strand
TGAGGATGCTGCTCCAACCGGGGCCGCTGAACGTCGCTTGCTCGGTCGGGGTGCCCGGTTCGCCACCAGCGAAGGCGTCGTAAGTCACCGCGCCATTGGCGACCAGGTCATCCAGCACCGGGGTGGACGCTTGCTGCAAGCCTGCGACGAGCAAGCCGTCCACGCCGACGAGCAAGACGTGTTTCGATTTTGGCGCGCTGCCATCGCTCCCGCATGACGCCAACGCGACCGCCACCACGAAGAAGAAAATCCGTCTCATTGAGCGCGAATCTATTCGTAAAACATGATCCTGTCACTGGCGTTGGCGGTGCAGAGCATCGCTGCACTACCTCGTCGAGAAGTCGTTCGTGCTGCTCAAAGCCCGGATCGACGCAAGCCGCGCTCAGCGCACGAGGCTGGCTTCGAACCCTCGGGCGGACAGTGCATCCAGGACCTGCTCGGCCTGTTCTTCCCCACGAAGCTGCAGCACGAAATCGACGCTCGCTGCCCGCGCCGAAGAAGCGCCGAAGGCCCTCTGGTGGCTGAGCTCGAGGATGTTGCTGTCGAGCTCCCCGATGAGCTGCGTCACTTGGCCGAGTGCACCAGGCACGTCTGGGACTTCGACCCGAAGCCTCACCAGTCGGTGACTGCGCGCCATCCCCCGTTGCAGCACCGAGGAAAGCATCATCATATCGATGTTGCCGCCACAGAGAATGGTGCCGACGTGCTGCCCCTCGAATCGTTCTCTGTGTTTCAAAACCGCCGCAACACCGGCCGCGCCCGCGCCCTCGACGACGGTCTTTTCGATCTCGGCAAGCATGAAGATCGCTTGCTCGATGTCTTGCTCACCAACCAGGACGATGTCGTCGACGTGGCGACGGATTAGCTCCATCGTGAGCAAACCCGGTGACTTCACGGCGATCCCCTCCGCGATGGTGCCTCGGTTCGGTATCTGCGGAGCGGTCAGACCGTGAAATGCATGGTGTGCGAACGGATAGCGCTCGCTCTGCACGCCGATGATCTGCACGCCCGGTGCCAGCGCCTTCGTAGCGACGGCGATACCCGAGATGAGGCCTCCGCCTCCGATGGGAACGAGCAGCACGTCGAGGGAATGCGGAGCGTCCTCGAGCATCTCGAGCCCCAGGGTGCCTTGGCCTGCGATCACGGCCGGATCGTCGTAGGGATGGACCAGCGTCAGGTCCCGCTCGCGAGCCAACGCAAGCGTGAAACCACGCGTCTCGTCGAACTGATTCCCGTGCAAAATCACCTCGGCGCCATGCGCACGGGTCTGCTCGACTTTGGCGTTGGGTGTCGAACGCGGCATGACGATAGTCGTCGAGATCCCGAGACGCCCTCCATGATATGCGAGCGCCTGGGCGTGATTCCCCGCGGACATCGCGATCGCGCCTCGCCGTCGCTGCGCAGGCGTGAAGTCGAGAAGCCGGTTGAGTGCGCCGCGTTCTTTGAACGAGGCGGTGAACTGTTGATTCTCGAATTTGAGATACAGCTCCACGCCGGTGACTCCAGAGAGCGTCTCCGAACGGAGAAACGGCGTTGACGTAATCCCCGAAGCGATGCGTTTGCGGGCGCGGCGAATATCGTCGACGGAAACGGTCACGATTGGGGATCGGGTAGCATGCTCGAATCCCGACTGGGGTCTTTCAGGAACCAAGTCACTCGGATCGCGGCATGTATTTCGCCGAAGCCGCACTGAAGGCGATCGATGTACTCGTGGAGCTCGGCGCCATTCATCGGGGATTGCCGGTGGCGAGAAACCTCTTTCGTCAGCTCTTGGACGACGAGGCGCGCCTCCTCGCTCCGTGGCAATGTGGCCAGACACTGGTCCAGGGCGTCGAGCGAATGCGCGACGGCGCGCGGGAACTGTGGATCCGCCAGCAAGAATTGCTCGACGTCCCCGGCGGCGATGCGGCGCCGAACGTATTGCCGATACATCTGGTAGGCGCTGAGTGATCTCAGAACCGACATCCAGAGGGCGTTCTCGTACGGAGCGAGATTCGGGTTTCCTTGAGCGATCGTTGCAGCAGCCACGTCGACCACGCGAGAAGTCATATCTGCACGCTCGACATGGGTTCCCATGCGAAAGAAGTTGTATGCGTCACCGTGACTCATGGTGCCCGAGAGGAGCCCCGAGATCTGCTGGCAACGCATGACACAGTCGGAGAGAACCTCGAAGCGGCGGCGGCGACCGACTGCACCCGGCAGACTGTCACGCCCCATCAAATAGAGCTCGTTGATGCACTCCCAACCTTCGCTCGGAACCACATCGCGAGAAGTTCGGATGTTCTCTCGGGCCATCGCCAAGGAGGAGGCGATCGAGCTCGGGTTCTCGACGTCTGCCATCAAGAATTTGAGAATATTTTGTTCGCTTGCTTTGGCGTACCGATCGTGAAACTCGTCCTCGGCCGCCACGATGCGCAAGAGCTGCGGCCAGCCGATGCCTGTCTCCAGGGGAAGGTCGAGGAGCAAGCTGGCATAGGTATTGACCAGCCGCGCGGTGTTCTCCGCGCGCTCCAGATAGCGCCCGGCCCAGTACATACGCTCTGCAACTCGGGACAGCATGTCAGCTCGGTCCGCCTACTATCCAGGTGTCCTTGCTGCCGCCGCCCTGGGATGAATTCACGACCAGAGATCCCTTTCGCAAGGCGACCCGAGTAAGACCGCCCGCTGTGACTGCGGTTTGTCGGGCTTGCAAGATGAAGGGTCGCAAGTCCACGTGCCGCGGCTCGATGAGACCGGCGCAGACGGTGGGGACGGTTGACAGGGCGAGCGTGGGCTGCGCGATGTAGTTGCGTGGATTCGCCTTGATGAGCTCGGCGAACTTTTCGACTTCTCCGGCGGATGCGTGCGGCCCAACCAACATGCCGTACCCGCCCGATTCATTGGCCGGCTTGACGACGAGCTCGGCCAGATGCTTCAGCACGTGATCCAGATGGCCGGGATCGGAGCAGCGCCAGGTCGGTACGTTGGGGATGATGGGGTCCTGGTCGAGGTAGTACCGGATCATGTCCGGCACATAAGTATATACGAGCTTGTCGTCCGCGACTCCTGCGCCGGGCGCGTTGGCCAATGCTACGTTCCCTTTGCGCCAGGCGCGAATCAGGCCAGGTACGCCGAGCATCGAATCCTTACGAAATGCGTCTGGATCCAGAAATGCGTCGTTGATCCGACGGTAGACCGTATCGACGCGGGTCAGGCCCGCCACCGTCCGCATGTAAACGCAGTCGTCGGATTCGACCACGAGGTCACCGCCCTCAACCAGCTGCGCCCCCATGCGCTGGGCCAGATACGAGTGCTCGAAGTACGCGGAGTTGAAGATACCAGGGGTCAGAACGACGACTTCGGGATCGTCACCGGGCCGGGGGGACAATGCCGCCAGCGTGTCGAACAAGTCAGAGGGGTAGTCATCGACGGGTGCGATGATCTGGTCGCGGAACAGCTCTGGAAAGACCCGTTTCGTGACGCTGCGGTTCTCGAGCATGTACGAAACGCCAGATGGCACGCGCAGATTGTCCTCCAGCACGTACACCGTGCCGTCTCCATCGCGAACCAAGTCGGACCCACAGACATGTGCCCAAACGCCGTGCAGAGGACGGGCCCCTATGCACTCCCGGCGGAAATCGGGCGACGATTCGACGAGATCGCGAGGGACGAGGCCGTCCTCGAGGATTCGCTGCTCGTAATACAAGTCGTCGATGAACATGTTGAGCGCGGTGAGGCGCTGGCGAAGACCCTGCTCGATCCTACGCCATTCGCTCGCGGCGATGATCCGCGGAATGATGTCGAACGGCCAAGCGCGATCGATGTTCTGACCTTCCGTATAGACCGTGAAGGTCACGCCCATCTCGACGATCGCCCGTTCCGCTGCTTCTTGTCGGAGCTTCAACTGGCGTTTCGAAAGCCCTTCCAAATGCGCGGCGAGCGTGGCAGCTCCTGCGCGGGGATTCCCGCCGGGTCCGACGAGCTCGTCGTAGAAACGGCTGGCCTCGTAGTTTGTCCAGTCCGTCATCAGCTTTGATCGACTTCTTTAGGCAAGCGCAGTACCTTAGCGGCTTTCTCGAGTGCGCGCCATGCTCGGGGTCGACTCTACTCGCTCATTACACGGCCAAAGAGCGCCTTGACCGTGTGGTGGCGCTTCACGACGATCACCGTCTTGTCCGAGAGGCGCGCAACTTCTTCCGGAATGTTCCCGAACAGAATCCGATTGGAGAAGCTCTTGCCTGCTGCGCCGACGATGACGCCGTCGTACTTCTCGAGCTCTTGGACGATGCCTTCGCTCACCGAGCGGTTCTGGACGACGACGGTGTCGACTTGCTCGAACTTCGTGGCTTCGGTGATCCTCTGCCGCGCTTCTGCGAGCCGTTCGGTTTCGGATTGAACGAGCTCCTCCTGCGCGTCCAACGGTACGATCGAGCAGAGCGTCACGGTACCGTCCTGGGAGGCGGCGATATCGGCGGCGTAGTTCTCCGCCTGCTTGGCGTGAACCCCTCCATGTGTGGGCAATAACAACCGTTTTGGCAGGGCTTGGCCGGTGAGCTTCACCACCATGATGTCCGTCCGGGCGTTCATGACGATGGTGTCGGTGATTTCCCCGAGAATGTAGCGCGCCGTCGAGGTGTGTCCTTTCCAGCCGACGACGATGAGACCACATTCCCGCTCACGACTGGTCTCCAGAATCGCACGCGCTGGGTTGTGGCCGATCCGGACCAGAAGGGTGACGGGAACCCCATGAGCACGGGCGCGCCGACGTGCTGCGTCCAGAATCGGACGCTCTCGCTCCACGTAGTAGCTCTCGAGTTGAGGCGGCAGCTGTTCGGGAACGACCACGACGCGAACCGCGATGATGTGCCCGTTGTGCCTACGGGCAATCGCCGACGCAATGTCGATCAGCGCATCGACATTCGCGGGATGTGCGAGTGGAACCAATATGCGGAAGTCCGCATCGGCGGCGTCGGTTTGTTCAAGCGCAACTCGAGATCGCTGTCCGGGCAAAGATTCGGCTTCGACCTGCGCCCCCTTCCATCCCATGAAGCCGACGAACCCTACGACCAGTGCGCCAAGCGCCAAGAGAACCGTCGCCAAATTCGGAACCTGCGACAAGAGATAGAGGTTCGCGAGAATCCCAAGCGCGGGAAGCAATGGCACCAAGGGGACTCGGAACGGCCGCTTGAGCTTCGGGAATTTGCGGCGGTGCTGAATCAGCGCCGCATTCACCAGGATGAGTGCGATGAGGAGCACGCAATCGGCGAAATGAGCGAGCTCCTCCAGTGGAAGCAAGGTGGCGAAGGTTGCAATCCCCGCTCCGACGAGCATGAGCGCGATGACGGGCGTGCGCGTCTGCGCGTTGATCGAGCCGAACTCCTTCGGCAAATGCCCCAGCCGGCTCATCGAGAGCGCGACGCGCGAACCCGCCAGGATGGAGGCGTTCGACGCCGACACCATCGAAAAGAGCGCGCCAGCCACGATCACCATGCCCCCAACCGGGCCGAGGAAGTCCTTGGCCGCCGTTCCCATCGCCGATTCGCTGTACTCGGTGAGGTCGGCGGCCACCACGACGAGCACCACCAAGGTGTAGAGGACGGTGACGAAGCCCATCGAGATGAAGATCGCGCGAGGAATCGTCTTGATCGGGTTCTTGACTTCGCCAGCTGAAGCCGCGATTGCAGAGAACCCGAAGAAAGTGATGAACACCATCGCTGCAGTGCTGCCGATCATGCCGACGTCGGTACTGAATCGCTCGACGATCACCTCGGGGTCCACGTGAAACAAACCGCCGCCCACGAACCAGAACAGGAGCAGCACCTTGCCGATGGTGACGACTACCTGGAAGGTCCCGCTCTCCTTGGTGCCCTTGATGTTGAGCAGCGTCAGCGCCGCGACCGTGACGAGCCCAGGAAGAACCTCGATGCGCGAATGCACGATGAACTCGTTGAAGTAGCTCGAGAAACTAGCAATGTAGAAGCCGCACGAGGCCGTGTAACCGAGCAGCAGGCACCAGCCGACCATGTAAGCGATCAGGGCCGGAAAGGTTCGGCGTGCGTAGAGGTAGCCCTCCCCCGACTGCGGGTAGAGCGCGCTGAACTCGCAGTAGGTGAGCGCCGTGAACGTGGCGACGAGCGCGGCGAGCAGAAACGATGCGATCGCCGCTGACCCGACGTAGCCGACGGCGAGGCCGGAGAGCGTGAAAATGCCCGCCGCGATCATCGTACCCACGCCGATCGCGAGCACCGAGACGAGGCCGAGGTCGCGGGTGAGCTCCGTTTCGATTGGAGGACCGTTGGTTCCGAAACCTGGTGGCTCGTTCATGCGGCCGAAGGTTCGCATGCCGGGGCCCCCTTGTGGAACCACCTATCTCGCGTGAGCGATGGACCGAGACCAGGTCGCTGAAAAAAAGAGCCGACCCCACTTACGCCCACGGCGGGGTGCCCTAGCGTCTGGGAGACAAGAGGGATAGCTTTCGGTCCCCTGCGTCCCAACCGACAAACAAAGGAGCCATCATGAGCCTCAAGTTAGGAACCACCGCCCCCGATTTCCAGGCCGAGACCACAGAGGGTCCCATTCGCTTTCACGACTGGGCCGGTGACAGCTGGGTCGTCTTCTTCTCGCACCCGGCCGACTACACTCCGGTCTGCACCACCGAGCTCGGTCTGGTCGCCAAGCTCAAAGAGAAGTTTGCGAAGCGCAACACCAAGGCCCTCGCGATCAGCGTCGATTCGCTCGAATCCCATCTCGGCTGGATCAAGGACATCGAGGACACCCAAAACGTCAAGATGAACTTTCCCATCGTCGCCGACCCAGATCAAAAAGTCGCCACCTTGTACGAAATGATCCACCCCAAAGCCGACGCCAAGCTCACGGTGCGCTCGGTCTTCTTCATCGATCCGAAAAAGAAGATTCGCGCCACCATCACCTACCCGCCGGCCACGGGCCGAAACTTCGAAGAGGTCCTTCGCGTCCTCGACGGACTCCAACTCACGGACAGCTACCAAGTGGCAACACCCGGAAACTGGAAGGACGGCGAAGATGTCGTGATCGTCCCTTCGATCACCGATGCCGCTGAAATCAAGAAGAAGTTCCCGAAGGGCCACAAAGAGCTGCGCCCGTATTTGAGAATGACGCCTCAGCCCAACAAGTAGTCGCCCCGAGTGACAGGCATTCATGGGCGACTGCTACTAAATCGACCAGACCGTGGCGTCGGTCCGTACGTACCGGTCAACCCGCGGCGGATGGACCTCGATAGGTGTCCGCACCAAACGCGAGGATTGGATAGAAAACGAAGCCCAGCAAGATGAGGCCGAGGGCGAACGCGAGGTCGTGTCCGAACGACCGCGATAGATCCAGCGCCACTATGATTCCAATGACGATGTTGACCAACGGAATGAAGAACAGAAAGATCCACCACCAGGGGCGTCCTACGATCTCGAGAAAGACGATCGCGTTGTAGATCGGGATGAGCGCCGCCCAGCCGGGCTTGCCAGCTTTCTCGAAGATTTTCCAGGCCACCCAGGCGTAGACCGCGATGACTACGAGTTGAATGATCAAACCAAAGAAACTCCCCTCATTTCCATCCATGTCTGCTCTCCTTGCAGCGCCCTAGGGACGCATCAGGAGACTAACACGGGTCTCCCTCTCTCAACGAGCCTTGTCGGTCTGCTTCTCGATTGAGTCCGTTGCCTGGTCGCCGCGTTTGACGGCCTCTTGCAGCGTTTGATCCGCCCGCTTCCGCGCCTCCGCGACCATTTGGTCCGCGCGCTTGTCGGCTTCGGCAGTCAGCTGCTTGGTTCGCTTGTCGGTCTCGCTTCGAATGCGCTTGGCGCCTTCCTTGGCGGCAATTTCCTTGAGCGGGTTCCCCGCACCCTCTTTTTGCACCTGGTCAGCGCGCGCATAGCCTTCTTTTCGTAGCTGCTCCGCAGCCTTGGCGGCTTCAGCACGAATCTGATCGGCGCGCTTCTCGGCCTCGTCGACCAACCTCTTGGCCTGCTTGGCGGCTTCTCCGAACGCACGAGCCTTTTGCTCAGCTAGCTCTGCAGAGACCGCGTCGGCGACTGCACCCCGCAGAGCCGAAGTGTCCACATCCACCGAGATGCGGGGTGATTGGATCGACCCGGTCAGCTTGGCGCGTACAGCAACGGTCTTCGCTTTCGAGAGGTCCACTCCGAGTACCTTCACTTCCTTGGCGAGCGACGATGTGAGCTTGTCCAAAGGAACATCGCTCGTGACCTGGTACTTCATCTCCTGGTCGAGGCCGTGAGTGCCACTGAGCTGCATCGAGACGCCCCGCGCTTGCACAGTCGTGGGTTTGAGCTGGATCGCACCATCTTTGATCTGGAAACGTGCCCGAATGCTTTCCATGTCGAGGGGCTTCGGAATGGACGGAATGGCCTCGTTCAACAGGGCAAGCGGCTTGAAGTCGCTGCTGAGCTTGGTTTGGAACGCGGATGCAAGGCCACTGGCATCGATCGAATCGAGATTGGGCGAGAGCTCCTCGTCCAGCGTGCCCTTGGCGTTGAAGTCGGTCGAAAACCGGCCGTCGAGATATCGTGCGATGGGCGCGTAGGCGCGAAGAGACGGAAGCGCCTGGAACGCATCTGCGAAGCGGACCTTGTCGACTGCGTAGTGGATATCGAATACGGCCGGAGCATCGACCGGCGTCGCCATAGTGCCATCGAGCTTCATCGAACCGCCGAGGGCGTTTGCGCGTACGTCGTTGAGAACGAGCTTTCGATTTCGAATTCGCCCAGATCCTTTGAAATCCTTCAAGACCAGGTCGCCGTATGTCAGCACGCCGACTTCGAATTGGAGCCTAGCGTCGACGTCGTCAGGAAGCACGAATCCGCCCGGCTCGCTGCTATCCGCGGGAGCGTCAGGGGCCAAGAAGTCCTCGACGCGAAGTCGTTTGGATTGCACCCAAATGCTCGCGCTAGTCGGTTGATCTCCTAGAAGCAGCACTGTGATCGGCGAGACGATCCCGTTCATCGCTACGTCGCTTTCAGCGACCTCAGCCCTGAGCTCTTTGATTTTCGTGCTCTCGGGCGAAAGCTCGATCTGCGCCGTGGGAATCCGGATCGCGGGTGCCTTTTCGGGACGATAGAGCAGATCGGTGACCCTGATCTCTCCCGTCAGCTTTTCGATCCGCTCGCCCTTCGCGCTGAGGTCGACCTTGGCGACGACCAAGCCCTCGATGGCCTCCACCTCGGGCACCGGATAGGCCTTGGCAATTTCCGCTAGATCGAATCGACCGTCGAGCACGAGGTCGATCTCGGGTTGCGAAATCGGTCGCGTGACGTCGAGGCGCCCGTTCGCGTGGCTCTTTCCCGCGGTGATGGCGTACTTCGGCACGTCGATCCGCATCTTGTCGAGGTTTCCGCCGGGGTGAACCGCTTTCGCATCGAGTTGAATGTCCGTCATGCCGAGCGGCAGGTCCGGATACTTCAGAGCGCCGTCCCGTATGCTTGCGGCAGCCGTGAACGAGGGGATGTCACCATCGCCGGGCCCGAGCTGACCCTTGATCGTCGCCTCGACAGAGAAGGCTCCGCTGGCCTGCAAGCCGGCAAAGTCCCCGGCGTAGGCGTTGGGTATCGCCGAGACCAGGGCCTTGATCGGGAGCCCCTTCTTCGACGCAAGACGGATGTCGAGATCGGTGGCTTCGCCAGGCCCTGCGATGCTTCCGCCGCCTTCGAAAGCCAGCTGATTGACCGAGAGCGCTAGCGAGTGAAGCGTCAGTCGCGGCTCCTCCGTCTCGAAGGTGCCATCCACGCTGATGCTCGCCTTGGCTTCCTTCAGATAGGTCACACGGCCCAGGGTGACGCTGACGGACCCAGCCGTCGTCTCCGACGAAAGCCGATGGGTCGATCCGGAAATCGCAGCACGCCCGCGGTGCTCGAGCTCGAGGACACGGATGCGAACGCCGGGCTCATCGTACGTGATCGTGCCTCCGGAAATTCGATAGCGTTCGATCTCGAGGGTGAGCGGGTCCGCCGGGGCATCGGCGTCTGGAGGCGGCGACTCGACGATGTCGTAGTTCGCCCTGCCATCTTGGTTCACCCGAACATGAACCTCTGGGCGCTCCACCTCGATCGACTGAATCTCGATTGCGCCCGACATGATGAGCACGACGAGATCGACGCCCGCTTCGAT
>Ga0307379_10014556_pt1 | contig 10134 bp, 3 predicted proteins | sample UN2MG_FD_202237 | JGI IMG/M metagenome (GOLD analysis project Ga0307379, IMG submission 202237) | Soil microbial communities from Risofladan, Vaasa, Finland - UN-2 | ecosystem: Environmental > Terrestrial > Soil > Coastal area > Acid sulfate soil | place: Finland: Risofladan, Vaasa | collected... | reverse complement strand
CTGGTGGGGAACACGGCGCGGGCCTCGACAGGACGGGGGTCGACCCGGCCGGCTGCCTGGGCGGGTCGGACGAGTACGAGGGGGACGTGGATTTCCTCCTGGTAGAGGGTCACGGTGTGGCCCGACCAGTTTCGCTCGAGCAACTCCTCACCGTGGTCGCTGACGAGAATGACGAGGGTGGAATTCCAGAGGTCGTTGGCGTCGAGGTAGTCGAAAAGGCGCCCCAGCTGGGAGTCGGTGTAGGCGACTTCCTCATCGTACGTGTTGCGGAGGAACTGGCGGTCGGCCTCGGAGGTGCGGGAACGAGAGGCGAAGGCAGGCCCGAGCGCGTAGATGAGCCAGCGGAAGGCATTCTGATCGGCGCTCTGAACCGCCTCGCGCAGCCAGCCGTCATAGGTATCGGCAAAGCTGTAGTCGGGGTGATCCTGGTAGCAGAAGTGGGGATCGAAGTAGTGGAGGAAGAGGAAGAAGGGCTGGTCTCCCCGCTCTTCGAGGAGCTGGAGGGCGCGGTCGGTGATGGCCGCGGACGTAATGGCGCGATGGCCGAGGACCTGTGTTTCATCGAGCACGTCGAAGCCCTGACCGAGGCCGGAGGCGGCGTTGAGATACTCGCAGCTCACGACGCTCATGGTTTCGTAGCCTTCATCCCGGAGGATCTCGGCGAGGGTGAGTTGACGGGCAGGGAGCGTACTCGTGAGATGTTCGGCGCCATGTTGCTCTGGATAGAGACCGGTCAATATGGACGCGAACGAGGGGAGCGTCCACGGGGCCTGGGAGAAGGCGTTGGAGAAGACGGTGCCGCGGCCGGCCAAGCGATGGAGGTTGGGGCAGAGGTCGCGCGGATAGATGCCTCCCAGAAGGTCGGCGCGGTCGTAGCGGAGGGTGTCGATGCCGAGCAGAATGACTTTGAGGCCGCGCTGGCGAGATCGGTTCTTAGCGGCCGTGTTCTGGAGGACGGAGACGATGGCCAGCGCCAGGGCGCCGACGAGGATGAGCGCACTGAGTGCCCCGCCCGGCCGGCCTGAGAGGGTGCGTCCAAGAGGGCGGCCGAGGCGGTCGTGGAGGAAGCGGGCAGGGACGTTGGGAACGACGGCGAGCAGGCCGGCGATGAGGAGCGCGAGGAGTAGGCCGGTAGCCAGGGCGGCGTAGCTCGTGGCGCGGGCCCAGACGTGGAGGGCCGCGGCGGCGAGGGCGAAGCCGATGAAGCTCACCCAGCGGGTCGTGAACCAGCGAGGGCCGGAGCCTGCCCGGGCGGCAGTGGCTCCCGCGGCGGAGAGAGCGAACCAGGTGGCGATATAGATCAGGACCAGGATGAGCGGGAATGGCGGTCCGCCAGGGGGACCGCCGCGGAGGGGCGAGCCGACAAGGGCGAGCGCGGCAACGAGCGCGAGATAGCAGCCGAAGCGGTGGGCGGCAGCGCGGGGCTCGGGGGAAACGGTGGCGTCGACGAGTCGGATGACAGCGAGAAAGAGGAGCCCGGCGAGGATGCCAAGGGCGGCGCCAAGCAGGGCGTCGCGAGAGAGGAGCCAGAGGGCCGTGCGCCAGAGCCCCTGGGAGAGATAGCGCTGCGGTCCGAGGTCTCGGGCGGCGAGCGCGAAACCGGCGGCCGTACCAACGGCGGCAAGGCGGACCAGCACGGCTGCTGTACTCATCTGGGAGTGGCCTTCCGACTAGGGATTCTCTTGCATTACGGTTACGACCGTAATGCAAGAGAATCTGCTGTGTGAGCCTCACGCCGTGCGCTGTAGAGTTTCTTGCATTATGGGCGCTCCTAACCATAATGCAAGAAACTCTATAGGGTGTGGATTCGCCGCAGGGAGGATGACTGCCTTCAGGGGGATGACGCATGGGTGGGATGTGGTGTTTGCGCGCAGAGGGGCGAGGGAGACCCTTTGACACCCCCGACAGGCAATGGCTATAGTTGGGAGTTGCTGCGGCTCACATTGCGCGCTATGGCGCAGGAGGCTTCGAGTGACTGGAACCTACTTCGACCATGCTGCCACAACTCCCACGAGGCCGGAGGTCGTCGAGGCGATGCTGCCTTATTACCGGGAGAAATGGGGGAACCCTTCGAGCCTGCACGGCTCCGGCCGAGAGGCGGCGGAGGGAATGGAGGCGGCGCGCGCTCAGGTTGCGGCGCTGCTGGGCGCCTACCCCGAGGAGATCGTCTTCACCGGCAGCGGCACGGAGGCCGACAACCAGGCCCTGATCGGCATCAGCATCGCGCAAGAGAAGAAGGGCGATCACATCATTACGTCCGCCATCGAGCACCACGCCGTGCTGCACACCGCCCAGTTTCTCGAGAAGCGGGGCCTCAAGGTCACGTACTTGCCGGTGGACTCGATGGGGCTCATCGATCCGGAGGCGGTGCGGGCGGCGATAACAGACAAGACGATTCTCGTCTCCATCATGCACGCCAACAACGAAATCGGGACGATCCAGCCCATCGGGGAGATCGGGGCGATCTGCAAGGAGCACGGGGTGCTCTTCCACACCGACGCGGTCCAGACGGTGGGGCACGTACCGCTAGATGTGCGAGAGCTGAACATCGACTTGCTCTCTCTCTCGGCGCACAAGCTCTACGGCCCGAAAGGAGTGGGAGCGCTCTTCGTTCGCAAGGGCGTCCGCATCGCGCCGCTCATCCACGGAGGAGGACACGAGCGAGGGCGGCGCTCCAGCAGCGAGAACGTGCCGGGGATCGTGGGATTGGGGGAGGCCTGCCGGCTCGCGGCGCAGGATTTGGCGTGGGAGATGGAGCACAACGCCAAGCTCCGAGACCGGCTCATCGAAGAGGTCCTGGCGAGGGTTCCCGACTCGATGCTCACCGGGCACCCGACCCAGCGCCTCCCCAACAACGCCAGTTTCTGCGTGCGTTACATTGAGGGCGAGTCGATGCTCCTCAACCTCGACTTCGAGCAGATCTACGCCTCCTCGGGCTCCGCGTGCACGTCCGGCTCGCTGGAAGCTTCGCATGTCCTGCTGGCCATCGGGCTGGCGCACGATGTCGCACATGGTTCGCTTCGGCTGAGCGTGGGACGTGGCAACACGGTCGAGGAAGTCGATCGCTTCCTGGACGTCTTCCCGCCGATCGTGGAGCGGCTGCGGACCATGTCTCCCATCTCCGCCGGTCGACCCGCATCGGACTTCGCAGGAGGCGCTGACTTCCACGACCACGAGCACGAAGAGGCACACGAGTAGCTGGTTCGCTCTGCGGACGGGTTCGGCGGCGGTGCGCGTTGACGTTCGGTGGCGCCCGTGCTATCATTCGGCGGTTCCAAAGGGGGGTGTTTGGGAGGCGGTTTGGCGCCTCCCGGGCCCTCTGACACCCCGCACGCAACCGTAAAGGAGCGTCGCCGTGAAGGGTACTCTCCGCTTTGTCCTCATCGCCGTTTGCCTGGCATTCATCCCCGCACTGGCCGCCGCCTCCAATGCAGCCCCGGCAGTAGCCATCACCTCGCCCGAAGCAGGGCTGACTATCGCCTCTCAGGTCGTCGTTGTCGAGGCCGCGTACTCGGCTCCCGGAGAGGCCGTCATCAGACAGGTCGAACTGGTCATCGACGGCGTGACGGTGGAGGCGCGCGAGCTCGACCCAGGGAAGGCGACGGGAAGCGTGTCCTTCACCTGGGTGGCGCGACAGTACGCGGACGGGGAGCACACGATCTGCGTCCGAGCCATCGATTCTGAGGGGCAGGTTGCTGACAACGAGATTTCGGCGCGGCTTGAGGGCGGACAGCCGCGTTTGGGTCGCGGGGCGCGAATCGCATCGCCCGCGGATGGGGAGACGGTCTCCGGCAAGACGACGATCAAGGTGGAGGTGGATGATCCGAAGCTTGCGCGGTACGTGATCTTCCTCGTGGACGACGTCTTCAAGGCGATGAGCAATGTGCGACCCTTCAGCTATGTATGGGACACGACCCGCTATCTGAACGGGCGGCACAGCCTGAAGGCGAAGGCCTATCTGGGGGGTGAGTTGGAAGCGATCTCCCCGACGGTTCAGGTGAATGTGGAGAACCCGAGCGGGGCGACGGCGATGCGGGTGCCGAAGCTGACTGTGGCGGCGGTGGCGCCTTCGCCGATGCTGCCACCCGCCCGGGCGGGCGAGCCGACTTTGCCCGCGCCGATGCGGAGCGAGAGCCCGACCCCGGCGCAGCTGCCGGTGGCTCTGGATGAGCCGGAGGTTGCGGTGCCCGGGACGGCGCCGTTCGTCAGCCCGTCGGGGGACCTCATCACGCCGCCGATTCCCGCGATGGCGAAGCAAACTCCCCGGCGCGCCCCCATCGAGATCGCGGCGCTCCCGACGTCCGGCAGTTCGGCCCCGGCGCGCGAGCCGATGGCGGCCGGTCCGGCGCGCACGCCTGATTCGGCGGCACTGACGGTGGCTGAGTCCGCGGGACCGGTTGCGGTAGCGGCGAGAGAGCCGGCTCCGGCTCCGCTCGCGGTGGCGTTGCTCGAGGGGGGTTTGGCGGAAGCGGCGGTTCCGGAGCCGATGGTGGCCGCCGATATGTCCGCTCGAAGGCATGCGGGTGAGGCGGATTCGATGGCGTCGGAGAGGCGAGAGCCGGTCTCAGCGCCGCTGGAGGTGGCGCTGCTCGACACTTCGGGAGCAGTTCCGGCGAGCGTGCCGCCCGCGGCCGTCGCGGCGTCGCCAGGAGTGGTCGAGGCGGCTCCCGCGCCGGAGGCGCGGGTTTTGGACGTGGGGGGGGCTAGGGTGTCTCAGATAGAGATTGCGATGCTGCCGCCCAGGCCGGTGGAACGCAAGCCGGCGCCGAGGGTGGCGGCCGAGCCTGCGCCACCAGAGGTCGTCTACGTGGTGCAGAGCGGAGATTGGCTGGCGCGGGTTGCGGAGGAGATGGGCGTGCCGGCGAGGGACATTGCGCGCGCCAACAATCTGAGCGATCCGAGCATGCTGCAACCCGGCCAAACGCTCAGAATCCCGTCTACACCGCTGTATTTCGACAATCGGCCGCTGCGCGTCGATGCGCCGGCGGTGGTGGTGGACGGCCGTGCCATCGTGCCGTTCCGCTCGGTCATAGAAGAGGCTAGAGGGACCGTTACGTGGGATTCGGCGGCACGATGTGCCCGCGCAACGGCACGAACGGCACAGATCGCGGTCGTGATCGGTAGCGATCTCGGAACGGTAAACGGCGTTTCGGTCCCGATGGGAACGCAGGCTGCGATTCGCTGCGATCGAACAGTCGTTCCACTTCGATTTCTGGGAGACGCGCTCGATATGGTGCTCCAGTACGAGGACGGGGTGATCCATATTGCGAGCGGATTCTAGCACAGGACTGAAACCTGGTGTGGAGTAACTGGAGCGGCGGACGAGAGTCCGCCGCTTTTTCCATGGGGGTGGTAGGGCGATGGAACCTTTTCGGGAGGGGTCCGGTCTAAGGGGTAACTGCGATGGGACACTTGGTTTGGTGTGAGAGGAGAGATTGGCTGTGAAACATAGGAAGGCTTCTCTGATTTGGCTGGCGGCAATCATGGGGCTCGGCGCGGCGCTGTCGGTGACGCTGGGCGCAAGTTCCTCGGTCTCCTCGGGCGACATTTCGCCCCTGCAGACGATCGTGCGGGGGCAGACGCAATGGCTCGCCGGGGGTCCGGCGGCGCTGCGGGTGATCGTGACGAACCACGATACGGGAGAGCCGGTGACCGGCGCGGTGCACATCGGGATCACCCCCACGGACGAGCAGGCGATGGGGAAGCTGAACCTGTTCAGCGGACCGTTGCGGGAGGGGACGCTGACGGCGCAGTTCGCCGTTCCCGAGCTGAGGCCCGGCAGCTACGAGCTGTCGGTGCGGGTGGTGTCGCGGCTGGGGATCGATGATGTGAAGAGCGCGGTGACGATCGCGCGGGAGACGCAGATTCTCCTCACGACGGACAAGCCGCTCTATCAGCCGGGTCAGACGATGCACCTTCGGGCGCTGGCGCTGCGGAAGCCGACGATGGCGCCGGCGGCGGGCGACCCGGTCTGGCTGGAGGTGGAGGACGGGAAAGGCAACAAGGTCTTCAAGAAGCGGATCGAGGCGTCGAAGTTCGGGATCGTGTCGGCGGAGTTCACGCTGGCCGACGAGATCAACATGGGGCGGTACACCATCCGGGCGGTGATGGAGGATGGAAGCGCGGAGCGGACGGTCGAGGTGAAGCGGTATGTGCTTCCCAAGTTCAAAGTCAACCTGACGACCGATAGGTCGTACTATCTGCCGGGAGAGACGCTGACGGGGAAGGTGCAGTGCGACTACTTCTTCGGGAAGGCGACCTCCGAGGCCGACGTTCTCATTACGGTCTCGACGTTCGATGTGGGGTTCAACGAGATCGCTGAGATCAAGGGGAAGACGGACGAGAACGGGACCTTCCGGGTCGAGACGGAGCTTCCGGATTACTTCGCCGGCCTGCCGCTGGAGCAGGGCAACGCCTTCGTGAAGCTGGACGTGGAGGTGACGGACAAGGCCGAGCACACGGAGAAGATCACGCAGAGCGTCCCGGTGGCGAAGGATTCGCTCGTCATCACGGTCGTGCCGGAGTCCGGCGAGCTGAAGCCGGGGCTGGACAACGTCGTCTACGTGCTGGTGAGCCGGCCGGATGGCGAGCCGGTCTCTGACGCCCGCGTGAAGGTTTCCGGGGCGGCGGTGGGAGCGGTGAAGCTGACGGCCAGGACGGACGCCGCCGGCATTGCCGAGGTTCGATTCGCGCCCAAGCCGGAGGCGACGACCGTGCGCGTCGAGGTGGTGGCGGGCACGGGTTCGGCCTCGCGAGACTTCGAGATGGCGACGGCGACCGGCGAAGCGGTGGTGCTTCTTCGGGCCGACCGCGCGCTGGCGAAGGTCGGCGACTCGGTCGACTTCACCGTCATCTCGACCAAGCAGAAGGGCACGACCTATATCGACGTCATCCGCGACAGCCAGACCGTGCTCACTCGCGCGGTCGACCTGAAGGGGGGCCGGTCGGAGTTCGAGCTGCCGCTGACGCAGGACTTGCAGGGGACTCTTGAGGTCAACGCCTACCAGATTCTGCCGGACGAGAACATCATCCGCGATACGCGCCTGCTGTACGTGGCGCCGGCCGATGATCTCGTGGTCGAGGTGCGGCCGAACCAGGAAACCTACCGCCCGGGCGATTCGGCGGAGCTGAACTTCTCTGTGCGCGATCAGCGGGGCCGGCCGACCCTGGCCGCGCTCGGCGTGACCATCGTGGACGAGAGCGTCTTCGCGCTGCAGGAGATGCAGCCGGGGCTGGAGCGGATCTACTTCGCGCTGGAGCGAGAGCTGCTTCAGCCGCGCTATGAGGTCCACGGATTCACCACCGAAGGCGTCATCCGGGGCAAGCTCCCCTTCGAGGGAGCGGAGCCTGCCGAAGCGGACGCCCAGCGCCAACGGGCGGCGGCCGTCCTCTTCGCGGCCTCGCAGACGCGCGACCCGTATACGCTGACGGTCAACACGTACGACAGGCGCGTGCAAGAGGCGATGGAGGCATGGGCGAAAGAGATGGGCCGGGACGCCGAGAAGATCGACCGGGCCCTGCGGCAATACGAACGAGCCCACGGGCGGTATCTGCGACCGGATGAAGACATCTCGACGCTCGTGGCCGAAGGCCTGCTGAAGAAGAGCGATCTGCAGGATCGCTGGAACAACCCCTATCGGGCCCGCTGGAACCGGGCCAACTGCTGGCTGGAGTCGGCCGGCCCGGACGGAAAGTGGGACACGAAGGACGATATCCGCGGCATCGGCCAATGGGCGAAAAACGGCCTGGGAAGGCGCATGCGCGGCGGCGGAATGGCCGGCGGCGTGTTCATGGAGGAAGAGGGCTTCGCCATGGACGCGGCCGTGATGAAGGCCGGGGTTGCGCTTCCGATGGCGGCGGCGCCGGCGGAGAAGAAGGAAGCCCCCGGCCAGCCCCAGGTGCGACTGCGGCAGTTCTTCCCGGAGACGATGTACGTGAACCCGGCCGTGATCACCGATGAGCGCGGCCGCGCCTCGGTGACGGTGCAGATGGCGGACTCGATCACAACCTGGCGGATGCAGGCGCTGGCGTCGTCTCAGAAGGGCCAGCTCGGCTCCACCACAACCGGCCTGCGGGTCTTCCAGGACTTCTTCATCGACATCGACCTGCCGGTGGCGCTGACGCAGAACGACGAGATCTCGATCCCCATCGCGGTCTACAACTACCTGCCCGAGGCGCAGACGGTGACGCTTTCCCTCGAACTCGGGCCGTGGTTCGAGCTGGTGGGAGGTGAGGCGGAGAAGTCGCTGGAGATAGCGGCCTCGGACATCCGCGCGGTCTACTACCGGATTCGGGCGAAGGGGATCGGGAGCCACTCGCTCACCGTGCACGCCAAGGGCTCGCACCTGAGCGATGCCATCAAGCGGAGCATCGACGTGCTGCCGGACGGCGAGGAGCGACGCGACACCTGGAACGACCGACTGGATGGCACCGTCGAGCAGCAGGTGACGATTCCGAAGAATGCCATTCCGGGCGCGTCGACGATCCTGGTGAAGATCTACCCCGGGCTGTTCAGCCAGGCGGTGGAGGGACTGGACGCGATGCTGCGCATGCCGTTCGGGTGTTTCGAGCAGACGAGCTCGGTGACCTATCCGAACGTGCTGGTGCTCGACTACCTGAAGACCACGAAGCAGGCGAAGCCCGAGCTTCAGATGAAGGCGGAGCAGTACATCAATGTCGGCTATCAGCGCCTGCTGTCCTTCGAGGTCGATGGCGAAGGTCGCCTGCCAGGCGGCGGGTTCTCCTGGTTCGGCAATCCGCCGGCCCACAAGGTGCTGACGGCCTACGGGCTGATGGAGTTTCGGGACATGAGCCGGGTGCACGAGGTGGACGAGAACGTGATCTCGCGCACGCAGAACTGGCTCGCCGGCCTCCAGCAGAAGGACGGCACGTGGGAGCGGGATGAGGGCGGCATCGCCGAGGGCATCATCAACCGGCAGACCGACACGCTCCGGGTCACGGCCTACATCGCCTGGGCGCTCGCCGAGTCGGGCTATCCGGGGGACTCGGTCAAGCGGGCCGTCGGCTATCTCGACAAGCACTGGCAGGAGGCAAAGGACCCGTACGCCCTTGCGGTGATCGCCAACGCGTATCTGAGCGGCGGCGGAATGGCGGACCTCGGGCGCACGTACCTGACGGACACGACGCGGGATGTGCTCGATGCGCTGGCAAAGATGGCGGTGGTCGACGACAACATCGCCTACTGGAAGTCCGCGGGGGCAACGTTCACGTCGGCGCAGGACGGGTCGGCCGACCTGGAGACGACGGCGCTGGCGACCTACGCGCTGGTGAAGTCGGGGAGGCACGTGGACCTGACGAACAAGGCGATCACCTACCTGATCCGCGGCAAAGACAGCTTCGGGACCTGGCAGACGACCCAGGCGACGGTGTGGGCGCTGAAGACGCTGCTGCTGTCGATGGAGAAGGCGGCGCAGGAGATAGACGGGACGGCGACGGTGTGGGTGAACGGCGAAGAGGCCGGGTCGTTCCGGATCACGCAGGAAGACTACGATGTGGTGCGGCAGGTGGACGCGCGGAATCTCGTGCAGCCGGGCGGCAACGATGTCCGCATCACTCTGAAGGGCAAGGGCAGCGCGCTCTATCAGATCGTCGCCAAGTACTACATGCCGTGGGCGATGGTGAATCCGCCGGCGGAAGAGCTGCTCACCATCGATGTGAGCTACGACCGGAAGCAGCTCGCGACGAACGATATCGTGACGGCGTCGGTGCGGGTGGTGAACAACGATCCGCGCGATGCGAACATGGTCGTGATCGACCTCGGGCTTCCGCCGGGATTCTCGCTGATGTCTGAGGACCTGGACAAGCTCGTGGAGCGGAAGGCGATAGAGAAGTACTCGGTGGCGGCGCGGCAGATCATCGTGTACTTGGACAAGCTGGCGTCGAAGAAGCCGCTGGAGTTCTCGTACCGGCTGCGGGCGAAGTTCCCGATGAAGGCGGCGACTCCGGCCTCGCGGGTGTATCGGTACTACAATCCGGAGATCGAGGCAACGGCGGAGCCGGTCTCTCTGGAAGTGCGATAGAACGTTGGCTCTTGGAGGTGAAGACCATGTCCATGAAAGTGATGTGTACGATAGCAGTGGCGCTGGCGCTGGTCGGGGCGGGGCTCCGCCCCGG
>Ga0307379_10014554_pt1 | contig 10135 bp, 12 predicted proteins | sample UN2MG_FD_202237 | JGI IMG/M metagenome (GOLD analysis project Ga0307379, IMG submission 202237) | Soil microbial communities from Risofladan, Vaasa, Finland - UN-2 | ecosystem: Environmental > Terrestrial > Soil > Coastal area > Acid sulfate soil | place: Finland: Risofladan, Vaasa | collected... | reverse complement strand
TTTTTGTCTCATTACTTATATTAATTATTTTTATGATATATTGAGTTTAGTTATTTATATATTTAAATTATTTTTACATTTGTGATCATCATTGATAAGAAAAAATCGACTCCCTATATTTCCAGATGATTATATTGAAGAAAAAGCGGAAGAATATGATAATTCAAAATGGATGGAGCGTAATCAAAAAAGGACCACCTTATTAAGTATTCAATATCTTTTTGATGATAGATTGAAAGATACTAGTAATAATGAAGTCAATTTAAGAGAAACTTTTTTAATTCTAGACTTAGGATGTGGAACAGGATATAGTTCAGAAATTTTAATTCAAAATGGTTTCAGAGTAGTTGCTATTGATGTTTTATCTGATATGTTATCAAAAGCTAGAGAGAAAAAAAGAATCTCCAATAATCTTATAAATATGGAATTAATCTTATCAGATATTAACAATTTGCCCATAAGGGATAAATCTATTGATCACATAGTCTCTATATCATCATATAACTTTATAATTCATGGATTGGAAAACTATGGTGAAAAAGTAAAGCTTCTAAATGATACTGGAAAATATTTAAATACAATATTAAAAAAACATGGAAGGATTATAATAGAATTCTATCCCAAAGATGATAACGAATTAAAAATGTTTAACAAATCATTTATCAGTAATGGATTTGAAGGATTTATGTTGAAGAGCAAACCAGATCAAAAATCTGGTCAAACTTTTCTATTATTAAAGAAAAAATTATAAATATGGGAACATGTAGATTTTGCGGGAAAACTGAGAGGGTAATCTCTGAGGTTCTACAAGTGTGTAGAAATTGTATTTTAGAAGGAGATTGGAATCAAGTCAAACCTCATATTTTAAATGTTCACAAACAAGTTCGTCAGCTTGTAGAACTGCCAGAAAAACCGCCTAGGGCCGAAAAACCAAATATAAAATTAAAATGCAATTTATGTATTAATGAATGCTCTTTATCTGAACCAGATGTAAGTTATTGTGGTTTAAGAAATATTCGACTAAGAAACTCGGGGCAATTACCATATCCAACAAAATCGAGAGGATATATTCATGGTTATATAGATCCAAATCCAACTAATTGCTGCAATAGCTGGTTTTGTCCTGCTGGAACGTCATCTGGTTATCCAGAGTATTCAGAATATGATGGAGCTGAATTTGGAACATATAGCTATGCAGCTTTTCTGTATGGTTGCACTTTTGACTGTTTATTTTGTCAGAATGCCTTTCATAAACTTTTTACAAAAAAGCATCTATTTGATGTTGAGACCTTAGCTAAGCAGATAATAGAAAACCAGAAGATTACGTGTTTATGCTATTTTGGTGGTACTCCAGAAGCTCAATTACCATTTTCAATTAACTTAGCTGAAAATATCCTTCAAAAAATAATGGAAGAAAAAAGAATCATGAGATTTTGTTGGGAATGGAATGGTAGCGGGAATCAGGAGTGGGTTGAGAAATGTATGCAAATTGCTATTAAAACAGGAGGCAATATCAAATTCGATTTAAAAAGCTATAATGAGAAATTAAATCTTGCTTTATGTGGTGTTAGCAACAAGAGAACACTAGAAAATTTTAAATTTCTCGCGGAAAAATATTTCGGAGCAAGGAATAATTTGCCTGAAATGAGTGCGTGTACTTTATTGGTTCCCGGGTATACAAATCATGAAGAAGTTGAGCAGATTGCGAAGTTTGTCAGTTCTATAAATAGAGAAATACCATATAGCTTATTGATATTCCATGGAGCTTATCAAATGAGAGATTTGGGTATTACTCCCCGTAAGCAAGCTGAGAAAAGCTTAAGAGTTGCGAAAAAGTATCTAGAAAATGTACATTTAGGAAATAAATTCTTGTTAGGTTTAGCTTAAATTAAATCAATTTCGGATTCTACCATAATCGAATTATTAAACATAATTAGCATTTATTCATAATTTTAAATCAAATTTCAGATAAAAGAACCATATCCCAGATTGTACTATTTTCTCGTTTAGATTTTCCTCCAATGAACATTTCATCTTGGGAATTAAATATAATCGCATGTCCTTCATCCTCCTGAGTTGTATTCCAAGAACCTTGTTTTACTAAATTTCCATTCCAATCATATCCTAATACGTAAATTTTAGAATCATGTGTATCATAATATAGAGATCTTCCAATTACATGTACATATCCAGAAGAATTAAGAGCAATGTCATAACACCTGTCATTCGAAACATCTCCCCATTGTTTTTGCCAAATTACGCTTCCATCATTCAGGAATTTTAAAAGAACCAAATCATAAGGTATTGTATTACTCATCTTAATTCCTGCTATATAAATTTGATTATTTGAATCAACTGCTAGCGCAATTCCGATCTCTTCATTTTTAGAGCCCCAAGTATTTTGAAATATTATATTTCCTGTAGGATCTAATTTAAGTAGACAAAGATCCGCACCGCCTTCACCATAACTTCTAGTATATCCTGTTACATATATGTTTCCAAAAGAATCCAAACCGATAGACGTTCCATAATCATGATAATTTCCTCCCCATGTTACATACCATTCTCTTACCCCTAGGTTCGTATATTTTGCAATGAAAAAATCATCATTGGCAACATGTTTTCTTCCAACTAGGTAAATACTATCATTGCTATCAATAGTAATACCCAATACATTATCAAGTGAACCTGCTTCCCATTTTTGTATCCATTGTTGAGTCCCATTTGTATTAAACTTAATTAAGCATAAATTATTTAACTCAATTCCCGCAAGATATATATTGTCTAAGGAATCAATCGCTAAAGGAGTTGAATAATATCCAGTATATGAAAGAGTTTTATTCCAAATATGTTCTTTAGTCTTGTTGCTAAATTTGATTAAAAAAAGATTTCCAGAATCTCCATTTATAGTTCCTGCCACAATAATATCATCATTCGAATCGATCGCGATATTTTGACAAACTCTTCCAGTTTGATTATACCACTTTTCTAAATTTAAGTTTGTCGAAGATAAATAATCTATCTGATTATTCCAATTATTATCTTCTTTAACAATATTAAATAAATAGATAAAACTCAAACTACTAAATAATCCTATAATCAGTATAATACTCAAAACTAAGAATTTTTTTGACCTGATTGGATTCCTATTTAGTTTTTCCATTTAAGCAACTTATAGAAAGATTCTTGTAGAGATATAATTCATTAGATGTCCTATCTTTATATTTTTTTCTAATCAAACCATCTTCTTTTTGAGAATCTAAACAATAAGAAGAGGGTATCTTGAGATGAGTGCATGTACATTAATGGTCCCAGGATATACAAACTCTGAAGAAGTAGAACAGATTGCCAAGTTTGTTAGCTCTATAAACAGGGAAATACCATATAGTCTATTAGTATTCCATGGAGATTATCAGATGCGAGATTTAGGAATTACTCCTCGTAAGCAAGCTGAGAAAAGTTTAAGAATTGCGAAAAAGTATCTCGAAAACGTACACTTAGGAAATAAATTCTTATTGGGATTTACATAAAATTACTCAAATAGCCTTTTTTGAAAAAATTTATTTAATAGGAATAATTTCGATATAACAACATAGAAGGTTTTAAATAAATTTTCGTGGTGAGTTAAAACATACAAAAAGCACGCATACGATTGTCATCTACCCAGCTTGAAGCCTTGCAATCAGTATGCGATCAAGTTATGTCTGTATGTAAATCTCAAGGAATAAGAAAGAATGGTCCTATTCCGCTCCCCACTAAAAGATTACATGTTCCTGTTTTAAAAGCTCCTTCTGGACAAGGTACTGCGACGTGGGCAAAATTCGAAATGCGAATTCATAAACGTCTTTTTGAGATTATTGCTAACGAAAGAAGTATGCACCTTATAATGAAAATTCAAATTCCTGAATCTGTGACTGTAGAAATTGAATTAATGTAATTAAAATTGAGATATATCTCTGCTTACATATTATCTGTTTATAATTCATCTAAACTAATCTGAATTGGTTCATTGGCTAATTTTGTTTTTTTATCAATATCAACGTTTTCAACATAATATACAGTTCCGAGAATTTCCGTTCCTCGACCAAGAGTAATATTCTTACCTTTAATATCTCCATCTACATGTGTTCTGACAATATTTACATTGTTTTTAGCAAGGATACTTCCACGAATTCTATAATGCTGTTTTTTTATCTTATTTTGTGAACCAATAAGAACATCTTCAGCTACAACATTTCCCTCGATATAAGTTGATCCTTCAATACTAATATTTTTCTCAGAAGACAAGTTCCCATTTATCTCTGAAGAACCAGAAAGTTTAACTTCTTGTTCTCCTCTCACAAAATGCCCTGCTTTAAAAGAACCGGCAGCAATCAAAGAACCTTGAATCTTAATAAGATTACCTATTTGCGTTGAACCTGAAAAATCAGCACTTTGATCTCCAGAAAGGAACCCTGCGATAATAAATGAACCTGAACTACTAACATCCCCATGAACAGTTAAATTACCAGATCCTTTTAAACTGCCTGAAGAAGTAAGTCCATTACATACCAAATCGCCATTTATTGTTCCATCGCCTGAAATCCGTATAGATTTGTTAGTTTTTCCCCCAGAAATCTTAGCAGATCCCATAGCACTTATGTGTTCATCATATTCTTGTAAATCACCGGTACTACTGACAATAACTCTCTTCTCCACATCCTCAATAGGTTCACTCTCATTATTTTTCATCTTTATTCACAACGAAAAGAATTGATTTACGGTTATATAAAATCAAATTTAATAAAACTTTTTCTTTTTTCCAATGCTTTTAGTAAAAGTCGTTTATTTTTTTAATCAAATTTAAATCAATAAATTATTATAATTTTACTAGCTAATTGAATAATTATTTTGAAAAATTATTTGAAAGTGTAAGACATTGTCTGATTATCATACTAAAACTTTTTTTGGACAGAAAACAAGTCTTAGAGTTACTAGCCCCTCAAAACAAGTTCCCTATATCTTCTTAAGTTGCATTAATAGAAAAGACGATGGTTATTGGGAAAAATTATCTGAAGGAGAGGGAAAAACAGTAAGATTATCAATTGAAGAGATTATATGTATCTTAGAGGTTCTTTACAGGAGAAGCGCTAATTGGAGAGGATATCACATTTTCAAAGAACGTAAAACAGAAATATATGTAGGTTGGGAAGATCAATCTCGTCAAGTCTTGCGTATTCGAATAGGTGAATATGCGAAGAAATTACGATTTCCAAATCTAAATTTCATAACACTATTGCTTGATCATATCTTAGATGAGAAAATTAAATTCGCAACAAGTGGTACTTTTGAAGCTAAAACAAAGGAACCTATCCAAGTGGAAGAAGAAGCCGATTATGGACTTTTTACAGAACATATAACAGCAAGAGATGGATTACATATTGTGGAAACTACAGAATTTAGTGCTTCAAGAGACACTCTTGATATTGCCGCTAACATCAAAGTGGAAAGTTCCAAAGCATTATTAATCACCTTAGATTCTGGAGAGGAATTTTGGATACCAAAAAGTACCATACATAATGATTATGATGTTTCTGAAAAAAGCAAACCTCAAAAGCTAGTTGTTGATAAATGGATTATTGAAAAAAATAAAATTTTAGGAAAATAAATCAAAATTTCTCTCGATTTTAAGAAAGGTAAAATGCTTATTTTCTTTTTATCTCCTGATATACGAATTTAAATATTTGATATTTATGAGCCTCAATATTGATTTTTTAAAAAAAATTTGTAATAAAGTATATGATGTAGTTAATCCCCTTATTGGTACAAAAGAAGGCGGAAAAAAATTTAAAAGAGGAGCTGGTGGAGATTTATCTATGGAAATTGACTTGGTTGCTGAGAATGTAATTATTGATATTTTAAAACAAGCTAATATTAATTTATTACTAATAAGTGAAGAATTAGGAGAAAAATATATTGGAGAAGAGGAAAAAGCAAAGAGTAATCAAAATGTGTTAATCGTTGATCCTATAGATGGATCAAATAACGCGGCAAGAGGAGTACCGTATTGCTCTGTTTCGATAGCATACGCAATTGGAAATAGAGTAAGCGATATTAAAAAAGCAGTAGTCCTTAACCTAATTACAAAAGATATATATTGGGCGGAAAAGGATAAAGGGGCGTATATCAATGATATACCCATTCATGTTTCTGATTTAGATATTTCTCAAAAATGCTATTTTGAACTTAATCTACCAATGAAGAACTTGATGGAGAACTTACACGGAAATTTCATCGAATAAGAATATTAGGAAGTAGTGCTTTAACTTTATGTCAGATTGCGAATGGTAGCATGGAAGCATTCATCAACTTGAGAGATAATAACCGTTTAGTAGATGTAGCTGCTGGAATGTTAATACTTAAAGAAGCTGGTGGGGACATTTTTTCATTAAATGGTGATAATATTGATATTGATCTATCTATTAATGCAAAGTTTCCATTTGTAGCTTGTAATGCTAGATTAGTTCCATATTTAAAAGAAGAATTAGTGTTAATACAATAATTATTCGAAAAATTAATTAGAGGATTTAAATAATTTTATATTTATGAATTCAAGGGAAAGAGTAAATACAACTTTAAATCATATAGAACCAGATAAAGTCCCTCTTGATTTAGGCGGAAACGTGTCTGGAATCCACATTAAAGCCTATAAACGACTGATTGAATACCTCAGAATTGAAGATAAAAATATACAGTATCATGATTTTGTGCAACAGTTAGTAGTTCCTTGTGAAGAATTATTAGAAAAGTTAAAAATTGATACTAGATATATCCGACCTCTTGATAGTATTGTAAAGGTTGAAGATGTTAAAGTAGAGCATGAAGGAAAGTATGTAGGAGTTTATGATCAATTTGGCTGTTTTTGGGGAAATTTTGCAGATAAAGATTTAGATGAGATATTATATTACGATCCAGTTATTCATCCTTTTTCTGAATTTAAAACGGTAAGTGAGATTGAAAATTATAACTGGCCTGATGGTAGAGACAAATCTCCATTCAAAGGATTAAAGGAATGTGCTAAAAAATTATATGAAACAACTAATTATGCTTTAACTACACATACCGCAGGTTGTGTTTTTGAATATACAACTTTCATCTTTGGATTTACTAACGCATTAAGATATCTACTAAGGAAGCCAGAATTAATAATTGCGGCGATGGAAGGATTTTTAACTTATTGGAAAGACTATATTACAACTTTTTTGAACGAAGTTGGAGAATTTTTAGATATTGTGTGCATTAATGGAGATTTAGCACAACAAGCAGGGCCATGGATGAATTTAAAGGTCTATGAAAAAATTATAAAGCCTGTGGAAAAAAAACTTTCTGATAAAGTACATGAATTAGCAGATGTTAAGATTAATTACCATAGTTGTGGCTCCATCCCATTATTTATTCCTCATTGGGCAGAAATTGGATATGATGCTTGCAATCCGGTTCAAATCTCTGCGTATGATATGGAACCATGTAGCTTAAAAAAAAGGTTTGGGGATCAAATAACATTTTGGGGAGGGCTTTGCAATACACAAGCAACACTTCCTTTTGGAACACCTCAGCAAATTCGAGATGAAGTAAGACGAAATCTTGAATGCTTTAAACCAGGAGGAGGTTTTGTAGCTTCAAATGTACATAATATTACAGCAGAAGTTCCACCTCAAAATATTGTAGCTATGTTTGATGCGGCTAATGAATTTAGAAATTATTAAAAAATAAATAGAACTACGTTATTTAATCAAGTACATTTATAGGATAATTTCCATATTTCTTTTTAACATCCTGCATTGCTAAGAACCGGTCGAGTGTAATTGCTGGATTAATGCTGTGTCCAGAACTAAAGATATATCCACCTCCTGGTGCTAATTCTCGGATTAGACGTTTGGCATAAGCTTCTATTTCTGATATTTCACCTGTAGCTAACATTTGAGGCGCTAAATTGCCACAAAATGTTATTTGATCTCCATATTTCTGATTTAACTTGAAAATATCATATTCATGATTTGCTGTTGTAGGTTCAATTGGATTTAATACATCAACTCCACATTTAATGATATCTTCGAAAATTTCCATCAAATCTCCATCTGAATGTAACAAAATATAACTATCGAGTTTATGTGCAGCATCACATATTTGTTTTAACCATGGGAATACATAGTTCCTATAATTCTCTACATGCATGAAAAGTCCATTCTTATAACCATAATCATCCCACAAAATTATTAGTTTTGCCCCATTTTCTGCTAGAATTTTTACTAATTCAAGTGTAAATTTCCCATAATCATCAAAAATCTTCTTAGCTTGTTTTGGTTTAGCTAAAATTCTTGAAAAAGTCTCTAATCCAAATCCCTCCCAGGAATCCTCCATTATTGCTCCAATTGCGGGAGCAGCAAGAATCTCATTATTCATTTCCTCTTGAATCTCTTTACCTGCTAAATATCCAACTAATCTGGGTTTGAAATTTGGATCCATCCTTTCCCAACTTTCATAATCCTCAAAACTCTTGAAATAACCCCCATGATACCCCATAATTATTGTTCCATCTTTCTCATAACGCTCAAATTTCATTATTCTTCCATATTCATCAACATATCCATTTGCTTCTTCAAGAATTAAGCGTGGGAAATTAGTGGATATACACGTTCCAATATCATAACCTATATTATGGAATAATTTAAAATATCGCTTAAAACCTGGTTTCATTGATCTTTTACTTTTAATAACTTGATTTACTACAGCCATTTTATCCGGTACATTCTTTAAAAGAGAAATACCAAAATCTCCTCTTCCTTCCTCTATACCATAATGTTGTGAAATTGTATTATTTGTAAAAGCACTTTCCCAAGCAGGAACTCTATCAGGTTCTTCATGGTTTATAGTTTTTATTACTCTTTCAACAGCATCCATATTATATCCCCTAAAGGCTTAAAATTAATTCAAATTATAATTAATGATAATATTATTTTTGTTAAATAAAGAATACTAAAAAATAAAGATCATGATATATGAAAGAATTTAAACGGCTTGGTAGAGAATTTTTTCTTAAGGATACAAAATCTGTGGCAAAAGAACTCCTTGGAAAATATTTAGTAAGAAAATCGTCAATAGGGAACATGATTGGGATGGTTTTAGAAGTTGAGGCTTATCTTGGACCACATGATAAAGCTAGCCATTCTTATAATTATAAAAAGACTGATCGAACTAAATTAATGTATATGGTTCCCGGAACTTTATATATTTATTTGATATACGGCTTGTACCATTGCTTAAATGTCATTACAGAACCAGAAGGGATGCCATGTGCTGTTTTAATTCGAAAATTACACCCTATTGATGGAATTGAACTGATGAGCAAAAATAGGAATGTAAAAATTGGTAAAAATTTTAAAAATCTAACTGATGGACCTGGAAAACTATGTATGGCTTTGAATATAACAAAAGCCAAATTTAATGGGACTGATTCTTGTTCTCTTAGCTCAAAGTTGTATTTTATTGAAGGAGAGAAGATTAAGGATAATTCTATTGTTATTAATAAAAGAATTGGAATAGATTATGCTGAAGAAGATAAAGATCGGCTTTTACGATTTACTATAAAAGATGAAAAATACTAAACTGAAAAGCTTTTGTCCTATAGGTGGAGGACCTAACTCTTTAAGAGCTCCTATTTTCCAAGAAAATATTTGTATTCCTTATACTAAAGGATTTTTGAATGAACTATTCCCTAATTTAAACTTTGAAGCAAACACATTACATTCTGAAAATCAAAAATAAGAAGAATATAAGTCACAATATTTGAATTAAATGGTATTTATTAGTTTTATAGAGCAGAGGATGTCTAAGTAGAATTGAGTGGTTTATCTAATTCAATTTTTAACTTTTTTTTTTCAAAACCATAAAAACTCCACTAACATTATTTATTATCAAATAAATAATTCTAATAACAAATCTTAAATATTTTAAAGTAGAGATAAACTTGAATTTTCTTTATTATTTTAATACATACACATTATAATTATGTCAAAAAATAGGGATGCGTTAAAGTTCTTTCAAGCTTTTATTAAAGAAATGATTGATATTGGAGGAATTAATTTACCAAAAGCTA
>Ga0307379_10014553_pt1 | contig 10135 bp, 12 predicted proteins | sample UN2MG_FD_202237 | JGI IMG/M metagenome (GOLD analysis project Ga0307379, IMG submission 202237) | Soil microbial communities from Risofladan, Vaasa, Finland - UN-2 | ecosystem: Environmental > Terrestrial > Soil > Coastal area > Acid sulfate soil | place: Finland: Risofladan, Vaasa | collected... | reverse complement strand
ACATAGCAGATTGTATGCTGGGCCAGAGCGTGTACGTGATCGGGTCCCCGTATGGCAAGATCAACTTCAACGCCCTGTCCGTAGGGGTTATATCGGGCGTCAACCGAGACTGGAGCGAGTGTGGAGACAGCTATGGCTGGAAAGTGGCGTTCACGGTTGATAGCGCTGGTCATCCTGGCAACAGTGGTTGTCCAGTGTTTACCACTGACGGTGTGGTTCGGGGCATCTTGGTCGGCGGTTTTAGTCCGGTGCTTATCAGCGTTATGCCTTGTGATCTATTTGTTGAAGACACCAACATGATCGCCGGGATGTTCGCCTTGGATCGGTACGAACACGAGAAAGCCGCGGAACCCGAGGTCTGGAGCTACGGTTACGTGATCGAGAGCGAGGACCTGGGCCGAGTGGGGCATGACTGATGCCCGCCAAATCACGCAAACAATTCAGACTGATGTCCGGGATCGCCGAAGGCAGCATCAAGTCGAAGGGTAAACTGACCCCGGCTGTGGCCAAGGAGTTCGTGTCCGGGCAGAGTCAGGCCGGGTTGCCGGAACTGTACCGTCAGGCCAAGCCTCACCGACGCCGAGACTGGAGGTTCACATGAGCGAGCAGTGCAGTGGGTGTTCGGCCACGGCAACGATTATGATGGGTTTTTGTAAGAGTTCGACTCACGAGGGGAGTAGACCATCTGCAATATACCTGTGCGATAAGTGTACTGAATTGACGACAGAAAAATACAAGACTATGGGAAAACCGGGACAGATTATAATCCTGCCGATAGGGCCTGTATCCGCAGTCTGGCATGACGAAGCCAATAGGAGAGTAGCGTGAGTAAGAGCTTAACAGCTTTCCTGAAACAGATAGGCGACGAGAAGGTTAGTATCGTCATTAATGGCAAGGTCAAGAAGGTATCCAGAACCGAGGCTCTTGCTCGACGATTGTACGTTATGGCTATGGGTGGGGTTGAGAATGTTGTCGCAGTTGATGGGACTATTATCGAGGTGATCCACAAGGCCAATCACAAAATAGCCAAGGATATACGAGAATATACCGAAGGGAAAGCTGCGATTGAACCAGCCAAAGAGAAAGAGAAGGGAGCCAAACCGGGGCAGTTCACCAGTGAGACGGCTGGTAGGTTGAACGACAGGTTGGGAGGTGTAGAATAAGCAGACACTATCAAACAACGCGCCCCACACTGTCAGAGCCTTTTCCTATCCCTTTGGAAAAATGGATCGATCCCAAGACAGGCATAACCATCCCCAAACACCGGGACGCCAATCTCGCATGGCGCATGGACCTACTTGAGAAGGCCAGCAAGGACAAGGGTATGCAGCAGGATTTGCTTGATGCCTGTGCGGAGTCGCAGTTGTTCTGGCTGAATACATTCGGCATGACGTTTCACCAGTTCGACGTAGCTCCTGATGGAAAGAGAACCGAGTCCGCTCACGCCGATCAGCCCATGATCTCGTGGCCAGTCCAAGACAACCTGTTGACCAGGTTCGAGGAGGGGGTTAAGACCGGCGACGACATCCTGATCGACAAGGCCCGCGATATGGGGGCCTCGTGGTGTTGTGTCTATTTCATGCACTGGCTGATGTTGTTCCGCAAATCAAAGAAACCGACCGAACTGCTGGAGATGTCCAGAAACGAGGATTACGTTGACAAACCGGGCAATATGAAGGCGTTGTTCCAGAAGCATGATTTCATCAATCAGTGGTTGCCCGATTGGATGCGGCCCCCCGGTTGCTTCCGTGGGCAGAAGAACCGATCTCACATGCACTGGCATAACCCGATAACCAACGCCACCCTTGATGGCGAGAGCACTACCAAGCACGCGGCCCGCGGCGACCGGCGTCTGGTGGGCCTCTTGGATGAGTTTGGGGCGGTGCAGAACGGGGCGGCTATGCGTATGGCCTCCCGGGATGCCTGTTTGGTGCGGATCATCAACTCGACCTCGGTTCCGGGGTCCGAATACAACAAATGGCGATCTGACAAGACCATCAAGGTCTTCATCATGCCGTATTGGGAACACCCGGACAAGGGTGCGAACCGATATGTGAAGCAAACGAAGACTGGAAAATGGGAAATCCGGTCTCCCTGGTTCGATAAAGAGGAAAAAGATCGTGGTGCCAAGTATATGGCGACCGAAGTGCTCCGTGAGGATACCGAACCGGGTCTGAGTTTCTTCCAGATACAGAACATCGACAACCACGAGGCTATGTACGCCCGGCCACCCAGTTCGGTGTGGGACATCAAGTGGCGAAAGACCCTCGGGTACGAGGATGTGCGGCATTACGTCGAAACCAAGGACAGGAGTATGCTGTTCGCAGTGGAACGGGCCGGAGGACCCCTCAAGATTTGGTGTGATCTGATCGACGGCAGGCCGGATCAGACGTTGAGCTATATTTTCGGGATCGACACGGGTAAGGGCCAAGGAGCGTCGAACTCGATCATCAGTGTCAAGTGCAAACAGACCAACGAGAAGGTCGGTGAGTGGGCAGACGCCACATATCCGCCTTATGACTTCGCCCAGATCATCATAGCAGTGGCTATGTGGTTCGGCGGGGCCAAGCCGTTTCGACTCCCGTTTTTGAAATGGGAGAACAACGGCCCCGGGTGGGATTTGGGTCGGATTATCGTTAAGAAGTGTCTGTACCCGTACTTTTATCGGAATGAATCAGTCGGAAAGACAACGACCAGGAAATCAGATCAGTATGGTTTCCAGATGTCGCGCGAGAGCAAATACCTGTTGCTGTCTCAGTATGACAAGGCCCTGGGCGATGGCACGTATGCCAACCGATCCAAGATCGCACTCGAAGAAGCACGTATGATAGTCCACTTTTCGAGTGGTGGGATCGGTCCAGCATATCTGATGCAGGAGAGCGCAAGCGCCAAGAAGACACACGCAGACCGGGTGATCGCTGATGCTCTGACCATCGACCATCACGACGCACCCGGTAAGGTGGTGAGTAAGGTCAAGACGCCACCCAGAAACTCAGCAGGGTATCGGTTCACACAACACAGAAAGAACATGAAACAGCGGCGCAGCGCGGTTAGCCGCGGGTTTGATTTTAGGAGTTAAGGTGAGATGCCAGAGACAGTAACCCCAACGCAGGTCGAAGAGATCGTGATGATGGGTTTCGACCGCGTGGAGCGTTTCAACAAAGTCACCCGTATGCTTTTTAAGAGTTATGTTCCTGAGTATTATCAGAGCGAGGGGAAACGCGACGTCTCCGAACCCATCAACCTGGTTTTCAACACAGTTCGGGCTTTTGTTCCGAACCTCGTGATGAAGAACCCGATCACTCGCGTTACAACCCCCTATGTAGCCCATAAGGGGTATGCCGATCTGCTCGGCATGGGTCTTGATTCAGTGTCCAGACAGATCAACCTCAAGGACGAACTCCGGGCCTGGATCACAAACGCCCTGTTCGGCTGGGGGATTATGCGGACTGGTATCAAGGCCACCGGCGAACAACTCAACTTTGATGACGTGCTGATAGACAATGGACAGGTGTACGCCCGCAACATCAGTCTGAGTAACTTCGGGTTTGATCCCACTTGTACACACATCAACCGAGCCAAAATGCTGTGGGATCGGGTAACGGTCCCGAGACAGGTTCTCCTTGATACGGACGGGTACAATCACGACGTCATAACGGCGTTGCCGAGTTCGCCGTCGAATCAAACGAAGAGCAACGCCGATCAGACGAGATCGAGCGAAGCCAAGTTTGCGATGACCAAACTCCAGGATGAGGTGGACGTGGTGCAGATATATGTGCCGGAAGTCGAGTCTTGGATACTGATGGGTGATCCCAAACAGAAACGGCAGGGCAAGTACATCAACGTGGCGGAGTACAACGGACCGAAGGAAGGTCCTTATACGTTCTTGTCGTTCTCTCCCCCGGTTGATGAGAGCCCGTTTCCGGTTCCACCTGTGGCCGTGTGGTATGAATTGGCACGTCTTACAAACCGTATTTTCAATAAGATGGTGCGCCAATTCGAGAACCAGAAAGACATTGGGTTATACAATCCTGCGTTGCAGGATACCGTCACCCAGATCGAAGAGGCTGTAACGAACGATTGGGTCCCCACGATGGACCCCAAGGGCATACAGGTTGTGTCGTTCGGCGGGCAGAACCCAAACAACGAGCGATTCCTTTCTGAACTGAACACGATCTATAACTCGATGGCCGGGAACCCCGAACTCATACAGGGTCAGTCCATACCCGGAGGCAAGGGCACAACTGCCACCGCCGTACAGGCGCTGCAAGGTAATGCGTCGATCAATATCGAGGACATGCGCGATATAGTGTACGACAAGACCGCCGACGTTCAGCGGGACATCGCCTGGCATCTGCACACTGATCCGTTCATTGAGTTACCGTTGACCAAACGTAGTACGGGTGGTGAAGAGGTTCAACTGTTCCTCACGCCCGAGCATCGCATGGGTGACTTCTTGGACTTCGCGTTCAAGATCGTGGCCCGGTCCATGTCCAAGATGGACCCGATGGTACGTTCAAAGAAGATCGTGGATTTTTGCACCAACATCATACCTGGTGCTGCCCAGACCGCGTTGGTCCTAATGCAGATTGGCCAGCCGTTCAACATCAATCGGTATCTGTCACAAGTGGCGTTCGAGATGGGAATAGAGGACATCGTACAGGACCTGTTCGAGGACCCAGAGTTCCAGCAGAAGATGGAAATTATGCAAATGCTCGGGCCTCAGAATCCGGGTAAAGCAGGAACTGGGAACTCCGCAACAGGGGCGGCTCAGAATAAGGGGAACCCGCAGGCACGACCTGTGACGTCGGCCAAACAAGATTCTAACGCACAGAGCCAATCGTCGGCTGCTGTTGCACAGAGTACGAACCAAGGGGTAATCTAATGGCAGGACACCGATTCATCTGTGACAGAGACGGAACCGTGGTGACAGATACCACTTGTATGGGGGATCACCCATGTCCCAAATGTAGCGAAGAAATGCGGTGGGACATCCGAAATGGGGGTTTTGCGATAGGTGGTGGCGGCGACTACCACCACACCTCGGATACGCTTGCCATCCACCCGTCTGATATTCCTGAACACCGTAAGCTCTTTCCGGGGGTGGATGTGACACCAGAGGGACAGCCAATGTTCACAAGTGCAAGACAACAGGAGAAGTACGCTGAGAAATCGGCGGGGTGTTACAAGAAAGCACAGAAAACGAAGTCCCAATTGGGAAGAACCAAACTATAAATAACCGACCCCCGCGAAGGGGCGGGCCGACTTATTATAGGAGAAAAAGATGTTTGACGACACGATTACAGACGAAGAACAGAAGCAGATGGAAACAGAAAGAACCGAAGCAGCAGAAGCATATGAGAAGGTGCTTGACCATGCTGGAGAGAATTTAGCTGCGTTGCGAGACGATTCTACCCCGGAGCCAGAGCCCGGTCCTACCCCGGACCCAGAACCGGAACCGGAGCCGGAACCCGACCCTCAGTCTGAAGACGAGCCTGAGCCGGAACCCGAACCCGAACCGGAACCAGAACCGGCAGGAGATGAGCCAGAACCAAAACCGGCAGACAAGAACGCACTTACGCAGGCCGAGGTCCGTGCGGCCATACACAACGGATGGTCCCAGGAAGACATAGATGAGTTGGTAGAGGCGAACCCTGGGCTTGCAAAAAAGACCTGTACCAAAGCGCTGGAGAGCCAGAACAACCTGTCACAGAAGTTCTCGGAGTTGGGCAAGACCCAGGCTGCTGCACCAGCAACACCTGCCGTGCCTGCAATTCCGGCCCCTGATCCCAAGCCGAAGTCTGCGATTGACTTCACCGCTCTGGATAAGGAGTATGAGGGCGACCCCATCGTGGGTGTGCTGAAGCAGGTTGTCGATCAGAATCAGGCACTGGCTGTTGAGATCGGTACGTTGCGAGAGTCCGCCCCAAAAGCTGACGCCGCAGTATCCGCCGCCCAAACACAACACGACGCGGCAGTGTCTCAGCAGATCGACACGTTTTTTGAACGACCTGATGTAGCAGCATACGGTGACACGTATGGTGTGGTTGGGAAGGGCTCAAGGGATTGGGACGGTCTCACACAGGGTCAGATCAAAAAGCGATACGAAGTCGCCGAGCAGGCCAATTTGATTATGTTGGGTGCTCACCAGCAAAAAGTAGACATGCCTCTGGATGAGGCGTTTGAACGTGCTCATTTCCTCGTCACGAAGGACGTACAGGAACAAGCGATAAGGAAAACTATCAAAGCAAAAGCTGTGAAGCGCGCCAAGAGTCTCACACTCGCGCCATCCGATTCTAAGAAGGTGCATGGCACCGGACAGTTGACGCAAACGGAGATTGAAAACCGTGCTGAAGAGCGGTTGCAGAAAATAAGGAGCAACTAAAATGGGATACAGACCGGAAGATATTGCAGACCTGTTGGCGACCACGTTGGCCGATCTGCCGGATCAGGAGCTTGAATACGCTCTCGACCACAACGAGTACTTCTGGACTTCAATGTTTGAGAAGAACACCATCAGTTTCGATGGTGGCACGAGTATTCAGCGGAAGGTATCGTTTGATACATCCGGGAACGCTCGTTATCGTACCATGTTCGATACTGACGAGCCGAAGTTCGGCGATTCGATTCAGACCATTGATGTGCATTGGGCTATACTTGGCACCAACGCATCGTGGGATGAGTTCGAGATCGTGCAGCAAATGAACTCGAAGAAGGGCTACGTCAATCTCGTACAGACTCGCAAAGACAAGTCGATCATCGATCTCGCTGACTTGATCGAAGAGACCATGATCGCGGCCCCGGCCTCGGCCACAGATAAGAGTACGCCGTTTACGCTGCCTTATTACCTGCGGCTTCTGAACTCGGCTGGGACGATCAACACTACTGCCGGGTTCAACGGCACCACCGTGACCTATGGCAATGCCTCCACTGGCACGGTCATAGCCGGTATCGACGCAGCCACCGAGGACAAGTGGCGTAACTGGTGCGCCCCGTACACCGCGATCAACAATGCTTTCCTGAAGGCTTACCGCAAGGCTTGTATCAAGACCAAGTTCCGTCCTCCGATCATCCTCAACACCCCGCTGATGAAGGTGCGGGCACAGAAGATGAAGGCTGTGGCCGGTACTGACACCGTGTTGGACCTGATGGAACTCGTGGACAACAAGGACGACAACCATGTTTCGACCAAGAGAGAAGCCCTCGGTGGTCTGCTCGTTGCAGACGGGGACCTTGTGCGTATCAACCGTGTCCCGATAATTCCGCTGGACACACTGGATAGTGCGAGCTATACGCCGATCTATTCGTTTGATATGTCATACTTCAAACCCGTGGTCCATGAGGGATACTGGATGAAGAAGACACCCCCGCAGTCGGGTGGCGTGCGGCAGCATACCGCGTACACGTCGTTTATCGACGGAGCGCATAACATTCTGGTTGAGAACGTCCGTAAGTGTGGTCACGTTCTTCACAAAACCTCGTAATCAAAAAGGAGATCAATATGAGAAAGATTATCGCAAGATCAGTTAGGCTTGGTGAAGCTGGATTGGTCCAGGGTACGACCCAAGGGCCGTGGGAATTTATTTACCGAGTTTCAACAACAAGAGACGCCAAATGGAATGTGGGTGATAGTGTTGAACTTCCGCACGGGAAAAAGTTTGTGTACTGTAAATCCGGTGGTGCCTGTTACACTGGTCAGGGTAATAAACTTTACAATGCTATTCCCGCTACTGGCATTGATTATGCTCTTTTAGCCGAGGGCGGTGCTATCGGTGGCACGTCGATAAAAATGACGGCGGTATTGACGCACACTGAAAACGATTTGGCTGGTGGAAACATTGTACTTAAACCTGTAACTGGCTCAAGTAACGCAGTACTACAACAGCGTATTATAGTTGGTAATACTGCTGCTGCTATTGGTGCTGAAGTGACCATCTATCTTGATGTCCCGCTTACCGCTGCGTTGACCACGGCCAGTTATGGTTTTTGTATGCCATCACCATACTCGGATGTAAGGTACAGCACCAATAATGACTGTTCCGTTGTTGGTCCTGCTGCTACCTATGTCAGTGCTGCTGATATGTATTTCTGGTGTCAGTTCGCAGGCCGTGCTTGGATCGCCGCCAATGAAAATAACGGACTTGTTCCTGGCGGAACCACTGTTTATGGCCGTGAGGTTGTGTGGAGACATGATGGTACGGTACAGCTTCGCTTGTATTCCAGTGCCGCAGGTGGTGCATACGGACAGGTTGCCGGTTATATCATGGACAACAACTCAGCCCAAAATGGTGCTACAGAAATTATGTTGACAGGAAGTGTTTAAGAACTTCAATCACTGTCCTGGGTAGTATATATACTACCCAGGATGGCTTTCTTAGGTGATCTATGGAAATAGAAAACGAAGCCAAGTTCGACGTTGCCGCAGACCAGATGGAGTTCACAACGCAGTCCAACGGCGACCGTATGCGGATACATGGTGTTCACCTGATCCCAGCGAGTGCTGCGGCGTTGGCTCACATGGTCAACAGTGGTCAGATACTTGAAGTGCAAATCAAACCAAAGGGGGAGTGACAATGGAAAAGAGACAAGTACAAGAAGCGATCAGTCGAATTGACCAAGCAGTAGCTCAGTTGACGGTCAACAGGCATGTACATGTAGCTTTGGTCAACGACATAAAATTGATCCAACAATGTTGTACAGAATATTTTGGCCGCGTAGAATGGCCTCAAGAATCGGAGCCCAAAGATGGCAGAACCAACATCATCCCTTTCAGTCCTGAGCCTGATGACGAGGGTTGCGAAGGAAGCGGGGACAGCGTATAGAGGTGTGAGCGGCACGAGCCGGGCCATGCCTCCTGTCAACCACGACGACCTGGAAGACATCAAACAGGTCATCAACGACGGTGTACGTCAGTTCGAGTCCGATGCTCCGCCTACGGGTTGGGAGTGGCGCAAACGCATCATCCAGGTCACGATCTCGAATGTAGAGATCACCGGAACTGCTGATGCCGCTGATGCTACGTCTATCACTGATGCCACGCTGGAGGACACCTACGACGAAGACGACGACCTCAATGGGTACTGGTGTTACATCACGGGAGGAACTGGTGAAGGGAGTTATGCTCAGGTTGACGATTATACAACGTCAGGCGGTGTAGTTGACGTACTTGATTGGCTCGACCAGTATGGCAACGCCGGTGGAACTAACCCCGCGGCTGACAGCACGTTCACCATCACCCAGTACGAAACTGTAGCTGGTGATCCAGGCCGGTATCCGTTGCCAGAGAACTACGGCGGTGAGGTCAGTGGTGAGATCAACTACGACAAGGACGCGACCCATAGACAGCCTATTCGATGGACCGCCGAGAACATAATCAGGAAACAGAGACAGAACAGTGACGGCAGTGGGTATCCGTTCATGGCTGCGATCCGCCAGTTGGAACCGGCGTCGAGCACCCTTGGCCCGAAGCGAAGGTCAGAACTCATCGTCTATCCTGATCCGTCGCAAGTGGATACTCTTGAGTGGCCCTACATCCTCGGCTTCAATGGGATCGACATGGAAACTGGTCTGGCTACCGGGGCATCTGGCACAACTGTAGTTGATTCAACGCGGGATGAGGCCGACGACTACTTCAACGGTTGGCGGGTTGACATCATAGACGGCACTGGTCGTGGGTCGTATGCTATCGTGACAGACTATGCGAGTGGTACGTTCACTGTCGATGATTGGCTTACAGCAGCAGGGGCTGCTGGTGGAACGGACCCGGCTGCTGACAGCGTGTATGTAGCAGAACCGCTGAACAACATGCTTCCCAGCCCGGCGAAATTTGATGAGGCGATCAAGGCCGCGTGTTTAGCAGAGGGGGCACAGTATTTTAGCGGACAGAGCAACGCCCGAGGTTTCGAGGGCGCTATCGAACGATACATTCAAAAAGCACTACCCAAAGCAATTGAAGCCGATGCCCGATCTCGTATGTACACCAAGGTCGGGTCCCGGCTGCCGTATGAACGAGAGTGGAGCGAAGTAACGAAAGTGACGTGTTCTTAACAAAGTAACACACAAGGAGATATTATGTCAGTTGAATTTTTCAGACACGAAGCAATGATCCCGAGTCCGAAAAATTCAACTGACATAA
>Ga0307379_10014552_pt1 | contig 10135 bp, 7 predicted proteins | sample UN2MG_FD_202237 | JGI IMG/M metagenome (GOLD analysis project Ga0307379, IMG submission 202237) | Soil microbial communities from Risofladan, Vaasa, Finland - UN-2 | ecosystem: Environmental > Terrestrial > Soil > Coastal area > Acid sulfate soil | place: Finland: Risofladan, Vaasa | collected... | reverse complement strand
ATCTTCCTGCAGATCCTCGACGAGGGCCGTTTGACGGACGGCAAGGGGCGGACCGTGGATTTCAAAAACACGGTCATCATCATGACGTCGAACATCGCCAGCCCCTTGATCCACGAGGCGATGAACAACCGTAGCGGCGGCCTTCAGGCCGCCACCCAGGGTGACAGCGGTGTCCGCCTAAAGGCGGACGCTACGCCCGTCACCCTCTCCGAAGACTTGAAGAAGCGCATTCACGATACCCTGCTCCAATACTTCCGCCCCGAATTCCTGAACCGCGTGGACGAGATCGTCATCTTCAACGCGCTGGGCAAGGCGGAAATCGAGAAGATCATCGGACTGCAGCTCGAATACCTGAAGGCGACGCTCGCCGAGCGCAAGATTCAGATCGAGCTGACCGACAGAGCCCGCGAACTCCTGTTCCGCGAGGGGTACGACCCGCAGTTCGGCGCGCGACCGCTCAAACGTGCCATCCAGCGCCTGATCCAAGACCCCCTGGCGATGAAGATTCTGGACGGCGAAATCCTCTCCGGCGATTCGCTCGTGGTCGACGGCGATATGAAGAAGGGACAGATGACCTTCGAGCGCGAAACGGCCAAGCCGACGCGTGGCTAATACCGAAGACCAGCCCTCTCCCTTGGGGCGAGGGCTGGTTAGTCGGACGCCGGCTTCTTTTGCCGGTGGCTTCTACATCGCGTCCTCCGTGATGTATGCGATTGACCCACCAAGACGGGCCCGGCGGCGGCAGAGCTGCACTCGAGGCCAGAAGGCTTTGTCTTTGTGGCAGAATCGTGGAAGGACGACGACGCTGCCAGCGACCGGGGGGCTTCCAGCCCTTGGAACAGCCCCATCCACTCCGTCGCACTTCCAACCCAGCAGCGGTGTTCCTCAAAGCGACTTGAGAATATCTTGGCGTTCGACGCCCTTGTGGCGAGCCACGGCGCGGAGGATTGCGTTCAGGGTTCCCACTCGCAAATTCTTATGTGCGGGCACAGCCAGCCTCTGATGGGAAGGCGTTTGCGTCTCCAGAACGACATGGCTGCCTTGTTGGTGAACGACCCGGTAGCTCCAGTGTCGACAGAGGAGGTCTGTGAGATCGTTCCCACTCAAGTCGCGTGGGAGTTTCATCCGCTGGCCATAACCTCGTCGCGTACCATGTGAAGCCGAATCGTAGAGGGGCGCTGAGGCTGGTCGAAAAAATAGGCCGCGACGGCGTCTCTGACATTCCCTCGCAACTCTTCCCAGTTGTCGGCCTGCGTGACGATGCCCTCCGTCAGGCATTCGGCGACGAAGCCGCCGTCAGCTTCCTGAGTGATTTCGAAGACAATCTCGCTCATAACGCGTATCGTACTTTATCGCGCTCTGCGAAACAAGAAGTTCGCAGGCTGGCGCACACCTTTCCGTTCTTGGACCTTCATCCCACGCCCTGCGGCTCCAACGCAGGATGCGCGTCGACGGCGGTTCGCGGCCTGGAAACCAGGAGACGCGTATCCTGGAAGAAGGTGCGGAGGCAAAGAACAACTCTGCGTGCTAGGTAGGAAGCGGGATTCCGTCCTTGCGTTGCTGATTCGCGCTCTTGGTCCGGCGCCGTCCGCGAAATCCGGAGTGCGCCAGGCTGCCGAGGGTATATGCGTTTTCGGCCAGCAATCGAAGCCACGCCCCGCGCTTCATCTGGGGGAAGTAGATGCCGCGGAACAGCATCCGCGCGACGAAGTGCATGAGCTGATACCCGAAGGATTTCTGATTCTCCGCCAGCCAGCTTTGGACTCTGCGGAAAGACGCGGGAGCGTAACAACGGCTCCAAGACTCGCGGATTTCGGCTTCCGCCTCATCCTGAGACAGCCCGGCGGGGGTATAGGCCATCTTGAACGCCTGAAAATCCAGCCAGTGTTCCGGGCGAGTCAGGCGTCCCTCCTCCGCCAACCGGTTATACAGAGGAGTGGCCGGATAAGGAGTGAGCAATCCAAACACCGGCAAGCCCGGAGGCCACTTCTCGATCTCCTGAAGGGTCCTGTGCGACACGCCGGGCTTATCAGCCTCCATGCCGTAGATGAATGAAGTGATGGCGTAGAGGTTGTGTTTGGCGAGGCGGTCCAATATCGCCGCATACTCACTCGGCTGGTTGAAATTCTTGTGAACTGATTTCAGGCTCTCGGAATCCACGGACTCAAGGCCAATGAATATCCAGCGGCCGCCGCTCGCCGCCAGCAGCTCCAGCAGCTCCTCATCCCGCAAAAGGTTGATGCTGATCTGGGCGGTCCAGGGAAGGCACGCGTCGTGGAGAATCATGTCCCGCAACAACGACTTGATTCGCTTGCGGTCGATCGCGAAATTGTCGTCAACAAAAAAGGCCATCACCAGCCCGTTGTTCTTCCGGGCCGTCGCCTTCAATCGCAGCAACTCTGCGATGACGCTTTCGTTCGTGCGATGCCGGAGGTCGTGTCCAAAGAAACCCGTAACCGTGCAGAATTCACAACCGTAGGGACAACCACGGCCGGTCTCCACCGGGATCGCATAGACATTGTCGTATGTGAAGCCCACGTACCTGAGGAAATCCCGGACACGAGCCGGCACATATCGCATGAGGTTGAAGTGGGATAGATCCATTTCTTCCCATGCGATGGACGGATAGTTGGCGAGAGAAGGCTTGACCTCTTGGTCGCCAACCACGGCAGGCCGGTAGACCTTCCTCAGCCGGCCGCAGGCGGCGTCACGCACCACCTGAGGCCAGAGCTCATCGGCTTCCCCGAGTACCACTGCGTCGGCGTACTGAGGGTGGCCCGTAAGGCCGAGGGGTTCGTTCGGAACCCCAGTTACGTGCGGGCCGCCCATAACAATAGGCACGCTGGTCGCCTCTCGAATGGTCCCTGCCATTCGGTAAGCGCTCTGCGCCATGCGGGTCATGAAACCCATCCCCACAAGATCAACTTTGTTCTGAATGATAAAATCCACGAGCCCGCGGGGGCTGTAGTGCTCGGCGTTACCGTCGATAATTGTGACTTGGTGTTCATCCGGGGTCAGGTCCCGAAGCAAGAAGGGCCAGAGCTGGGGAATGAAATTCCTGTTGACTTCGTTGTCGGGCACATACAGAAGAATATGCATGGTGGAAAACTTGATTGCGTGACGCCCTGCTGCCGAAGCAGCAGAACCAAGCCACCTCTTATGTCAGTATCCGGAACTCAGCGCCGCAGGACGGTGGGCGGGAACCGGACGGGACTTCGGAGAAGCGCGAGGACGGGGTCCGGGTGACACACAATATCACTCTTTGGGATTGATGGCGGCCTTTATTCGCGTCCTCTCGAGACTGTCGCCCTGGGCGATACTGCCCCCCGGCACCGGCCAGAATCACGGCGCGAGATCCGACTGCGCAAATCACACCACACGCGACGCCGACCGCTCTATAATCCACGCCATGTCATCCAACCCCGACAATTTCCTCTCCCGCCTCGGAAACCGTATCGACCGGTTCTGGCAACGCGTAACCGAAGGTTTGGAGATTTCCGTCCTCTGGTCGCAGTTCGTCGCCGAAGCGCGCGCCAGCTACAGCCTGTACACGCACGACGTGGACTGGGCGGCGCTGGAGCGCGAGTCGGGGTTCAAGCGCTTCCTAAAAACTCTCAGCGCCTTCTTCTGGGCGATGATTACGAAACTCTCGCCGGCGCGTCGGGTTTTTCTGCTCATCGCCCTGGTTCTGGCAGTCCTTTCAACGATGCAGGTGCGGGTCAACGGCCCGGGCGGAGCGCAGCCGCAGAACTCGCCCGCGGGTCTTCAGCTCATCGCCGTCGGCGCTCTGGTGTTCCTGTTGGCGCTCGAGCTTGCCGACCGGGTGACGATGAAGCGCGACCTTGAAATCGCCCGCGAGATTCAGCAGTGGCTGGTGCCCGACGTGCCGCCCCACGTCCCGGGCGTCGACATCGCCTTCGCCTCGCGCCCCGCCAACACCGTGGGAGGCGATTACTACGACGCCTTCGTTCCTGACGCGGGCAAGGCCCCTGCGGAGGCCAGCCGGCTGCTGCTGGTGGTGGCCGACGTGGCGGGCAAGAGCGTTCCCGCCGCACTGCTGATGGCGACGTTCCAGGCCAGCCTGCGCACGCTCGCCGCAACTCCCATCCCCCTCGACAAGCTGGCGGAGGGCATGAACCATTACGCCTGCGCGCACAGCCTGAATGGCCGACGCTTCACCACCGCGTTCTTTGCCGAGCTCGATCCCTCGACCCGCGCCCTCACCTACATTCGCGCCGGTCACGACTGCCCGTTTCTGCGCCGCGCCTCCGGAGAGTTGCAGCGCCTGGAGGTCGGCGACCTGCCGCTGGGTATCGACGCCGGCGCGCAGTTCCACACGGGGAGCGTTGCGCTCGCATCCGGCGATCTCTTGTTCATCTTTACCGACGGCCTGGTCGAAGCGGTGAATGCCCGAGACGAAGAATACGGCGAGGCGAGAGTGATGGAAGTGCTGAGGAAGTCGGCAGGAGCGACTGCCGAGGCGGTGCTCCGTGAGATGATGGCGGCTCTCGAGAGTTTCGTGGGCCAGGCGCGCCAGCACGACGACGTCACCTGCCTGGTGCTTCGCGTGCTGTAGCCCCCCTTGCCGCTCCTTCACTTCGACGCTGAAGGCGGCCCGCCCCAAAACCCCCCACAATCGCCCCAAGAATTGGGTTCGTTCGGTCTGAGAATGGGTTCGTTTTGTGTGGAAAACCTTGGCCAGGCCCTTTGTTTTCAATAACTTAGTGGCTTCGTTTTTGCATTTTAACATCTTTTGTTTTTTTGCGCCCTCATCCCAGTAGGGGCATGGCGCGCCCCGGCGACCGCAGCCTCTGGGGCGCAGGCTGCCATGCCCCTACCCCTCCGCATCGACGTCCTGGCGCTGCGAGTAGCACAGGCCACATGGCGTGCCCTTGCGGTTTTTTTGTAGCGCGAGGCCCGCTCTGTGGCCTTGCGGCTCTTTCCCTTTGACGGCGAACCGCAATCCGTCGGCTGACGGACCTCGAGGTCCGGCGACTGACGGATTGCGCTACTTGTTTCGGAAACTCGCCTTGTGTTTTCATACAAATAGCGGCTTTGTTTTGGCGATTTGCGACATCTCCTGCTCAACCTTTGGCATCTCGCGCGGGGCTCTTCAGGGAAACCGCGTTTTGCGCCCGCACGGCGCACATCTGACGAGGCTACTATCCTAGTCTAGCACCAAAGAGGTGGGTCCGTCAAGCGGCGCTATTCCTGCGAGCCGCTGACCACCCGGTAGGCTTTGTCGATGTTGTCGAAGACGTCTTTGGCGAACGTCGCTGAGATGCGCGTTCCGTATTTCTCGACGAGCGCCGGGGCGACGCGCTGGCGGGTTTCCTCCCGGGAGGCGCTCTGGGCGTAAGCCTCGGCTGTTTGCGCCATCAGGTCGCGGAAATAATCTTCGAGCAGCCGGACGTGCTCCTTGCCGCGCATCACGACGCCGTGGCCGCCCAGGAGGTAATCGAAATCCAGCTTCTCGACCTCCCGGAGCGTGCGGATCCAATCGTAAGGGTAGCTGTCGCCCATGAAAGGCGTGAAACCCTGGACCAAGTCGCCCGCGAAGATGATCTTCTCTTTGGGCAGGTAGACGACCACGTCGCCGTCCGTGTGTCCCTTGCCGAGCCACAAGACCTGCACGGTGCGCGTGGGGCGATGGAGAATCAGGCTGCGATCGAAGGTCAGGGTCGGCAGGATCATTGGCTTCGACATTAGCTCGGCGAGGTATTCCTTCGACTGCTGGATGTTCGCCTCGATCTCAGCCCTCTGCTTCGCGTCCGTGGCTTTGGCGAGGTCGGCCTTCAGGCGCCCGATCTCCCCGGGCACCCAGAGGATTTCGTGCCTCACACGCGGGATGCCGCGAAGCTGGATGCTTTCGCGGGTCGCCTCCGAGGAGATGATCTCCACGCCGCCCGGCCAGGCGTTGGGATAGGCCTGGTTGCCCTGGTAGTGGTCCCAGTGGAAATGCGTGTCGACCACGTATTTGACGGGTTTATCGGTCAGCGTCTTGATCTGCTCGATGAGGGCGCGCGCCGCCGAAGGTTTGGAGTGGGTGTCCACCACCAGCACGCCGTCTTCGAGCACCACGATGCCCGCGTTGCAATTCACAAGAAATTGCGGCTTGGCGATGGCTGCATAAACGCCCTCCGCCATCGGCTGGATGTCGAAAAGCTGTTCGGCCGCGACAAGCGTGGGGGCGGTCCATAAGAGAAAAAAGCCCAGCCAGCGGAGAGATTTCATGCGTCCTCCTCGAAAGCGATTCTTCGCGGAATCCCGGCGGGTTTTCCAAAAACCCACTCGCCGCCTTCGGCTCGTGCAATTCAAGAGGTCTCCGAGGGCGGCGGGATTCCGGCCCTTCCTGGCGAAAAAGGAACTAATGGCCCGGCGCCTCGGTGCCGCCAGCTACGGGCCCCTCTGGCGCGGAACCGGGAGGAGGCAGTTTGACAGTTTTCTTGATCCCTTTGCCTTCCACAATCTCGTAAATCGCGTCGCCCGGAACGTTCTGCAACTCTTCCTTCAGCCCGCTAGGCCACCAAATCTCGACCCTTTTCATGATCGCATCGGCGCCCAGCCCAAAGTGCAGGCGCAGGTCGTTCGAGGACGAGTAGCTGTCCCCGCCGTGCACCTCGTCGATTTCCTTCATCGCGGACGTATACACAATCACGCGAGTGCCGATGGCGGCGCGGTTGCCGCGAGTTGCAATCAGGCGGAAAAGGGCCCGATGGTTGGAATTCCGCGTCTCATTGATGAACAAGGAAGGCGGCCCACTCAGGTTGTATAGGGCCACGTCCACGTTGCCGTCGTTATTGACATCACCGAAGGCCGCTCCCCGGCGCGATTCAAGAGGGCCATCGTTCAGTCCGGCGATGTTGGCGACGTTTTCAAAGGTGCGATCTCGCTTGTTATGGAAGAGCATGAGGGGCTCCCGAAACTTGTCCTCGTTCGGCAGCGTATCCATCATCGGAGAGACGTTTCCGTTGGAAACGAAAATGTCCGGCCAACCGTCGTTATCGAAATCCACGAATCCCGTGCCCCATTTTACGGGGGAAAAACTGGGACCCGCGATCTTCGCCTCCCAGGCGATATCCGTGAAGCCCAGATCCTTCTGGTTCCAGTAGAGGCTCATGTACTGCCTTCCCCAGCGGGTGACAACCAGGTCGAGGCTCCCGTCGCGGTCAAAATCTCCAAAGTCCCCGGCCATATCTCCCAGGGCCTGGCCGTCGAAGTTCAGAGCGGTCCCGGAGACGAGTCCCACATCCTCAAACGTTCCGTCATGGTTGTTATGGTAGAGGAAATTGGCGCTCAGGTCGTTGGTGACGTAGAGGTCCGGCCAGCCGTCATCGTCGTAGTCACCCCACACCGCACCCATGCCGCGGTGCTTTTCGGGATTATGGACGCCAGCCTTCTCGGAGACCTCTTCGAAGGTTCCGTCACCGCGATTGTGGTACAGCAGATGCGTTTCGCCGCTCATGGTCGGGGGTTCTATCTGGATTCCCTTGTAGTTGAATCTGGGCGAGCCGGGCCCGGGCAGGTTGTGAATATCGTAAGTGATGTAGCGGGAGACGAACAGGTCGAGATTCCCGTCGCGGTCGTAATCTGCCCAGGCGGCCGCGATGCTGAATCTCCCGCCGGCGGTGCCGGAGCGATCGGTAACGTCCTCGAACTTGCACCCCCCACGATTCCGATAGAGCGCGTTCCGGCCGTAACCGGGCACATAGAAGTCGAGGCGGCCGTCGTTGTCAAAGTCACCCACGGCGACGCCCATGCCCCAGCCTCGCGTCGTGAGACCGGCGGAACGCGTGATGTCCGTGAAATGCAGATTCTCATCCTGATGGTAGAGCGTTACGAGCGGATCGCCTCCGTGAAGGTACCGGTCAACCGTGGAGTCGTTGCTGACCACGATGTCCAGCTTGCCGTCATCATCGCAGTCGAACAGGCCAATACCGCCACCCGTGGTCTCGATGACATAGGGCTTGGCGGGCGAGAAATTCGGAACGGTTGTGAGGCCGGCTTGCCGGCTGATTTCCCGGAAGCGCATGGGGGGCGCAGGGGGGGATTGCGCGAATCCCAGCCCCAGCATCCCCATAATCATGGCGAGCGCGCTCATCAAGCCGCAGACGCGGATTACCCGGGCGGACACTATCCGTCTCACAAGATGCGCATTCCTGTTCTTCTGATGCACTCTGTCCAATACTTCCATTTCGAACTCAGGGAGTCAACACAAGCGTCGAACGGAAAGCAGGAGGCATGATTAATCTCCACTGATTATTCCGTAGACCGGCTCGACGTTTCCCACCACGGCGGCGGGAAAATCCTCCGCGAACCGGGAAGCATATTTCTCCGTGAACAAAGGCACCGCGGGCGCGGCAAAGGCAGTCTCCTGCTGAATTCCCGAAAAGACATCTTACGCACTCTCCGGAGCGAGCGTTAATGTTCGCTTCGCGAGGGTGGGGCTTCGGCCGACGATGTGCATGCAAAGTTCTCAACCAGGCCACCCTGCCGAACCACACCGCAATCAAACGCTCCGCCTTCCTCGTTGATGGCGCGGAAGCGCAATTCGTTGCGCGTGGCTTCCCAGAGCATGAAGACGCGCTGCTGGTCCTCGCTGGCCGCCACGTGCGGGCTGGGACGCGCGTCTCCTTTGCGAAGCTGTCCGCCAGCGCCGCAAACGAAGTGGATGACGCCCTTCTGCGGGTGAAAGCGCTGATAAATGTGGTCATGCCCTGCCAGGTATATCTGGACGCGCGGTGACGACCCGGAGGCATCCATCGGCTTGGTGAGAATCGGCTCGAGCCTGGCCCGCAACCCCTCATCGCCGCCGTGCCGGCGGCCGCTCGAGTAAATCGGGTTGATGACCGAAGACGATGCGCCAATGCGCGCGGCTGGAGGCCAGGGCCTTCTCCAGCCAGGCGAGTTGTTCGGGGTCCTGTTTCCCCTCGGCCATTCGCGTCGTATTCAGGACGAAGAATTCCACCAGGGGCGCCGGGTGCTCCGCTCCGCCCACGTGCGGCGTTGCCGTGGCTTGCGGGTGCCACTCTCCCGCCGTGAAGCGGTAATAGCCGAGCGGGCCGTCGATGTGAAACCGGTCGCGGGCGTCGATCAAGTCCTGGCCGTTACGCGTGGGCGTGTCGTGATTTCCGAGCGCGGCGCGGAAGATCACCCGGCGACGAATCAGCTCTGCATAGGGCTGGTCGAATTCCTCATCAAAGTATTTGCGGTTCCCACCGCCAAGGCCCAGCCAGCCGCCGTAGATGTTGTCGCCCAGCATCAAAACGAGGTCGAAAGGCATCCGCTCATGCCAAGTGGCCATCTGCCGGGCAATCCGATATTGGGGCTTCTCGCCCGTCCCGCTGTCGCCGATGACGGCAAAGCGGACCACGGGCGCCTGCTCGGCGGAAGAAAGCCAAAGCGTGGTCAGGCATAGGATGCAAAGAAGCCGTCCGGCGATTGCAGCGTGCCGGAGCCGGATTCGACGAGGTTGCGGCATTAGCTTGGTTAGATGCTAACCCGCGGTCCGCATCGGTTCAATCCCCCCCGCTTGGCTGCGTGGCTCCCACCCGAACAGTGGAGAACTTTCGCCGGCCGAAACATCTCAATAAGCAGTGGGGCGTGGTATATTGCGGCGCGCAGGGTGAAATTCATCACAGCACGTGGATAAGGCCGGGATGCCTCCGCTGAAAAAACTGTTTTGGATTTTGGTGGCCTTCATCGGCGCGCTGGGCTTGGGAATGATTGCCACGGTGCGCGGCGAGCCGTTGAACGCCGTATGGCTGGTGGCCGCCGCGGCCTGCATCTACATGATCGGCTACCGGTTTTACAGCCGATTCGTCGCCTACCGAGTCCTGGAGCTCAACAACCAGCGCGCCACGCCCGCCGAGCGGTTGGAGGACGGCCGGGATTTCGTTCCCACCAACAAGTGGGTGGTCTTTGGTCACCATTTTGCGGCGATTGCCGGCCCCGGCCCGCTGGTGGGCCCCGTCCTCGCCGCGCAATTCGGCTACCTGCCTGGGGTGTTGTGGATCGTGATCGGCGGCGTACTGGGCGGCGCGGTCCAGGACTTCGTGACCTTGTTCTTTTCCATACGTCGCAACGGCAAGTCGCTGGGGCAGATGGCCAAGGACGAAATCAGCCGGGTGGGCGG
>Ga0307379_10014551_pt1 | contig 10135 bp, 7 predicted proteins | sample UN2MG_FD_202237 | JGI IMG/M metagenome (GOLD analysis project Ga0307379, IMG submission 202237) | Soil microbial communities from Risofladan, Vaasa, Finland - UN-2 | ecosystem: Environmental > Terrestrial > Soil > Coastal area > Acid sulfate soil | place: Finland: Risofladan, Vaasa | collected... | reverse complement strand
CAGGACGATCAGTTTGCTGAACGCGAGTTCGGGATTCTCGACCCGGATCAGCGTGGTGCCGTTCGCTTCCACAGCGAGTTCCGGCGGAACAAGAGCTGCGCCCGCATCGTTATCGGCGAGGTGTCGCGCGTACCTTTCGTTCACGACATATGTGAGATGCTCCGGACCGGCGCTGCCGGCAGGAGCAATTCCCGCGAGGCGCCGGTCCGGATCCCCCTCCACACGACCCGCTACCCGTTCAGCGAGTTCCCTGGCCGTAAACGTTATTCCCACACCTGTTCTCCTGAGCTTCGATCCGCGCACCAGATCGGCGCGCACCGACCCGGGCCTGGTTACGGCGTACCGCCGGCGGCGGGAGCACTCGCGCCCAGGCGCTGCAAAACGATGTCTGTAATATCAAGCTCAGGCGCTGCGGCCACCACGCCCTCGGTCGAAATATCAAACACCATCGCGTAGCTATTCTCAGCGCGAATCTGTTCGATCAGTCTCGTGACGTTCTCGAGAATCGGACGCAACAGCTCCTGCTGACGCTGCTGAGCCTGGTTTTCCAGTTCGAGTCGGCGATTCTGGAGCTCCTGCTGACGGGTCTGGATCTCGGTCTGCTTCTGCTCTTTCGCCTGTGGGCTGAGCATGACCTCCTGACGCTGATAGTCCCGCAGCAGGGAGTCTACCGCAGTCGCCTGCAGTTCCAGCTCTGTTCGCCATTCCCCGAGTTCCCGATCGAAAGTCCGCTGGGCGTCCGCGGATCCAGGTGCGGCCTGGAGAATCGCGGCCGAGTTAAGGTATACGAATGTCGTCCCGCTCGGCGGGACGTTCTGGGCATCGGCCGGCGAAACGGCCACCAGCGCAAGGGCCGCGAAGGCAGCCGCGGTAATTCGAACCAGGTACATCGATCCGCTCTCCGAAAAAGGGCCTTTCTACAAGAGACCCGCCGACAATCGACGAATCCCGCGATCCTGCGCGACTTCAGAACAGACGGCCGAACCGGAAATGAAGCTGCCAGCCCGGGTCTGCTCTGCCAAGCACATCTCTGCGATCGAATCCGTACGCATAATCGATCCCGATCGGACCGAACGGAGTCACGAGGGAGACTCCTAAACCCGCCCCGAGAAGAAGATCCGATGGATTGAACTCAGACGCGACCTCCCACACGTTTCCACCATCGATGAACGCACTGGCGAAAATGTTGTCCGTCAGTTTGACGCCGAACTGGGCCGTGGTCGTAAAATAACTCTCGCCGACCCGTTCCAGGCTGCTTACAGGCGCATTCCTCGGAACGTGTCCGCGCGGCGTGATCGTCGCCTCTTCGTAGCCCCGTACCTGCTGTCCCACCTGCGTCCCGCCGACGTAGTAGCGTTCAATGAAGAACGGATTGTAGCCGAAGATCAACCCGGAGCGGAACGCGAGGCCCAGGACGAGCTCGATCGGGACGCCTCCACCGCTTCCTCCGATCTGGCCCACGGGCGCAAACCACTCACTCGTGAAGTCCCAGCGCTTGTAGTCGCCGTCTCCTCCGAGCCATCCGCCAGTGATTCGCACCGCGAGCGAGTTACGACTTCCCGAGACCGGGAATAGACCGCCGGCCCTGGTATCGCGGACGAGTCGAAGGCTGATCGTGCTCCGCGTCCCCTGCGTGATGTAGCCGGGTTGATTCGCCCCCAGGCCACCGTCGAGGTCCGACACGTCGTCGTTGAACAACGAATAGCCGGCGTAGAACCGGGTCGACCGCAATCGAAGGACCGGAATGCCGAATTCGAAGAATCCGCCTGTCTGTCGCCGCGTGCCGAGGCTGAACGTCTGAAACTGGTCTCTGGAGCTCTGCACTCCGATCGACAGACTGTTCCTGGTTCCGAAGATCTCCGGATCCGTGTAGCTCAGCTCTATGTCCTGTGACCGCCGACCGAACAGCCAGCGGAAGTGTCCGATCTTCGCCTGCCCGAACAGATTCGGCTGGTCGTAGCCAATAAAACCGGCCAGACCGGTGGACGCAGCGGCGGAGATCCCGAAGTTGACGTTACCAGTCTGCTTCTCCCTGACCCGGAACTCCAGGTCGATGTCTCCGTCATCCCGCGGCTTGATCTGGATCGCTTCGTCAGGCGGAAGAGTCTCGAAAAAGCCCAGCGTCTGCAGATTCCGGATGCTCTGAATGAGCAACTGCTGGGAGTAGATGTCGCCCGGCAGAGTATACAGGACCTTCCGGATGACCGCGTCGTGCGTGTAGTCGTTGCCGACGATCGTGACCGTACGGATGTAAGCGGGCTGCCCTTCTTGGACGAGCAGCAGGATTTCTACCGTCGGTGGCTCGCCCTCGGCCGCAGGCGGCACACGGTTGACTTCGGAAACGATGTTGAACGACAGGTAGCCCGCGTCGCGATACAGATCCGCGATCTTCTGGCTCGCCTCGTCGAACGCATCCCGGTCGAAGGGCGGCCTGATCTGGTCCAGAGCCTGTGCGGTCCGCGCGCCTCCCAGCAGGCCCTCCACGACATCAGGGAAGTACTCAGCGAGCTGGGATGATGGGAACCGGGTATTGCCTTCGATCTCGAACGACCGGATCCCGTACTGGGGTCCCTCGTTCACCTGGATCTCAATCCGGCCCTTCCCGGTCAGGGTGTCGACGACGATCGTATCGCCGAGGACTTCCATGTCGATGTAGCCGAACTTGCCGTAGAAATTCGGGATGTTCTCACTCAGGTCCTTGCGGTACTCTTCGCGGTGCAACTCCCCCGGACGAAACCAGAAGAAACCCTCTTCAGAAGTACTCATCGAACCGCGAATCTGGGAGTCGGTGAACGCCCGGTTCCCGGAGAATTCCACCTTCGCGAGAGCAAGTCGTGGTCCTTCGTGTACTTCGAACACCAGGTTCACCTGGTCAAGGCCGGAGGGGTCCACCACCAGGCTCGTGTCGACGGTTGCCTGCGGAAAGCCCGCCTCCGCCAGAAGCTGTCGCGTCAGCGCAGACGCGGTCGCCACCCGTGCGGGGTCCAGCGCGACGCCGCCGAGGAGTCCGGCGGAATCTCGAATCGTTCCCGCGTTCACGTGCTCAAGTCCCTCGAACAGGAACTCTCCTACGAGAAGACGCTCCGTCACGTCGATATAGAATATGTTGGGCTCGCTCGGCGTGACCCGGATCACCACGTCCGAGAACTCGCCCGTCGCGAACAGGCGCTGAATGGCGGCCTGGACATCCGGGCCGTTGACGATCTCGCCGACGCGAAGGCCGGAGACTCGATGCACGCCCTCGTCAGAGAATCTGAACGCTCCACTCACGACGACACTGTCGACGCGCACCTGGTAGAGAGTCTGTTCCTGTCCCCACAAAGGCGCGACCCTCGCCATCACGAGCATGACGAGGGCTACGCATAACCGAGCAATCTGACCTGATTTCACTGCGCGGAACTGTGCGATACCGCCTGAAAGACAAGAGACTCGCCGTCTTCGGCAACGCCGACCGCGATCTCGTTTCCTTTGGCGAATTCTCCCATTAGAATTTTCTCCGACAGCGCGTCCTCCACGTACCTCTGAATCATCCGCTTCAGCGGACGCGCACCAAACTTATCATCATATCCCCGTTCCACGAGGAAGTCCACGGCCGCATCGCTCAGGGAAAGAGACAACTCTTCCTCGGAAAGGCGGTGCTGAACATCACGCAGCATGATATGGACGATCTGACCGATTTCCTTCTTCGACAACGGATGAAACACGATCGTTTCGTCGATCCGATTCAGAAACTCAGGGGTGAAGACGCGATCGATCTCATCCCGGACCCGCTCGGCCATGCGGTCGTAGTCGATTCCCGCCCCTTCCCCGGCCCCGAATCCGAGCGCCTTGCTGTTCGCGATGTCCCTGGCACCGACGTTCGACGTCATGATCAGCACCGTGTTCTTGAAATCGATCACCCGGCCGTAGTTATCCGTCAGCCGCCCTTCGTCGAGCACCTGGAGCAGGATGTTGAACACGTCCGGATGCGCCTTCTCGATCTCGTCCAGCAGCACTACACTGTAGGGCCGCCTGCGAACTGCCTTGGTCAGCGCACCGCTGTCTTCGTATCCCACGTATCCCGGAGGCGCTCCGATCAGACGGCTGATCGAGAACTTCTCCATGTACTCAGACATGTCGACCCGGATCAGGGCCTGGTCGTCAGCGAACAGGAATCGGGCCAGCTGCCGCGCGAGCTCCGTCTTGCCGACCCCCGTAGGCCCGCAGAAGATGAAGCTTCCGATCGGCCGGTTCGGATCCTTAAGCCCGGCTCGCGTCCGCCGGATGGCCCTGCTCAACGCATGGATCGCTTCGTCCTGACCTACCACCGTATCATGCAGCTCCTCTTCCATCCGAAGCAGACGCGCGGTTTCCTCTTCCCGCAGCCGGCTCACCGGGATCCCGGTCGAGCGCGACACGATGAAGGAGATCGCATCCTCGTCAACCACGGGGCGGAAGTCCCGCTGCTGCCGCTCCCATTCCTCTTTCCGCCGCCGGATCTCGGCCTGCAGTTCCTTCTCACGATCGCGGAGCAGGGCCGCTTTCTCGAAGTCCTGGTCGCGGATCGCTTCGTCCTTCCGGCTGCTCAGGTCGTCCATCTCGTCCCGAAGCTGCTGGACTTCCGGCGGAGGCACCTGTGCCCCGAGACGTGACCGGGCGCCGGCCTCGTCGAGCACGTCGATCGCCTTGTCCGGAAGAAACCGGTCCGTGATGTAGCGGTCCGACAGCTTCGTGGCCGCAATCAGCGACTCGTCGGGGAGCTCCACGTTGTGGTGGTCCTCGTAGTGCTTCCGCAGCCCCTTGAGAATCTCGAACGTTTCATCGATCGACGGCGGTTCTACGATGACGGTCTGGAATCGCCGCTCCAGTGCCCCGTCCTTCTCGATGTACTTGCGGTACTCGTTGAGGGTCGATGCGCCCACGCACTGGAGCTCGCCGCGCGCCAGGGCCGGTTTCAGCATATTCGAAGCATCGATGGCGCCTTCCGCCGCTCCGGCTCCCACGAGCGTATGCAGCTCGTCAATGAATAGAATGATCCCATCGTTCCCTGAGATCTCGTTCACGATCGCTTTCAATCGTTCTTCGAACTGGCCCCGGTACTTCGTTCCCGCGATAACTGCCGCCATGTCCAGCGCCAGGACCCGATGCTCCTTCAGGCTCTCCGGCACATCCGCTTTCACGATCTTCTGCGCCAGGCCCTCGACGATCGCCGTCTTTCCGACTCCCGGTTCACCGATGAGCACGGGGTTGTTCTTCTTGCGCCGCGACAGCACCTCCATCACGCGCTCGATTTCAGCCTCGCGCCCGATCGTCGGATCGAGCTTGCCTTCCTCGGCGAGCTCCGTGAGGTCTCTGCAGAAGTGATCGAGAGCGGGCGTCTTCGACTTGCCCTCTTCCCTTGCGGAAGAGATTGGCGGTCCGGGCTCCAGGGATGCGGCCGGCATGTCCGTGCCGAGCAGCTTCAGCATCTCGGCCCGCGCCTCATTCACACCAATCCCGAGTTCCCCGAGGACCTTTGCGGCCAGACCGCGTTCCTCCCGCAACAGACCGAGGAGGAGGTGCTCCGTGCCCACGTAGCTGTGATTCAATTCGCGGGACTCGGCCATCGCGTACTCAAGCACCTTCTTGGCTCGAGTCGTATAGGGAAGCTCTCCGATCGGAGTCGTCGCTTTTCCAGGCCGGATATTCTCTTCCACGAGGCGCAACAGATCGTCCAGATCTGCCGCCAGATTCCGCAGCACTTCTGCGGCTACACCTTCTCCCTCGCGAATCAGGCCGAGGAGAATATGCTCTGTCCCGACATAATCGTGCTGCAGACGGACCGCCTCTTCGCGGGCCATTGCCAGGACCTTCCGGACTCGATCAGTGAAGTTGTAATTCATTCACACCTCTGGCGACGGCTTCACCGCCCCGGTTCAGTTCGGTTCCCCGTTCGGAGTGTCGCTCCCGGCCGACGTCGACTCATCCTCCGCCGCGAGTCGGTCTCGAACGTAGGCCGCTCGAGCGACATCCGCCTCAGCGGCATCAAGGCTACCCCCGACATCCCGACTGCGATGCGCGGTTTGTCCGAGGACCAGGATCTCGTTGAGCGTCTGTACACTGGGGGTCCGGATGAGTTTCAGAGCCACGCCCAGGCGAAGCCCCGACATCAAGTTCAGCATTTCTCGCGTGGACAGACTTCGAGCCGTGCGAAGAATCCCATAGGCCCGCCAGACCTTGTCCTCCAGCACGGTCGGCGCCTCCCTGATCAGCACAGACCTGGCGCTCCGTTCATAGTCGATCACTTTCCCGGCCACGCGCGCGAGGTGGTCGACCAGTTCCTCTTCAGTCTTTCCGAGCGTGGTCTGGTTGGAGAGTTGGAACAGGTTGCCCACGACCTCGGATCCCTCACCGTGCAGGCCTCGATACGTCAGGCCAACCTGAGAAATACCTTCGAGAACCTTGTTGATTTCCTTGGTCAATACCAGCCCCGGAAGATGGATCAACACGGACGCCCTCAGTCCCGTTCCGACATTCGTCGGGCACGAGGTCAGGAACCCGAATTCATGATGAAATGCGTAGGGGAGAACCGTCCCGATTTCCTCATCCAGGCGGTCGACCCGGCGCCACGCCCGGTCGAGGGCAAATCCGGGACTGAAGCCCTGCAGACGAAGATGGTCCTCTTCGTTCACCATGACTCCGAGGTCATCGTCGGCCGCGAGCGCGAGCGCCGCGAACGCAGGCTCTTCACCCGCCCGTTCGACGAGTTCCCGACTGACCAGGTGTCGCTCGAGCAGCAGATTCCGCTCTGTCGGATCCAGGTCGTCGATCGTCCAGACGGTCGCCTCGCGCAATGAATCGGCTGCTTCGATCGCAGCACGAGCCCGGTCCAGGATCCTGCCGGAGTCTTCGACACCCGCCCTGATCGGGAACGGAAAGCCCTGGAGATTGCGCGCCAGTCGCACTCTGGTCGAGAGCACGATCTCTCCCTCGTCGCCTCCACCCGCGAGCCAGGCGATCCCCCTGCCGTCGAGCGTCCCCCCGTTCTGCATCAGTCCGACGCCTCCATCTCCCGGATCCGGTCCCGCAGATCGGCCGCTGTCTCGAAGTCCTCGGTCTCGATGGCACGCTTGAGACGACGTCGCATTCCAGCCAGCTGCGCGAGTCGGTCTCCGAGATCGGATCCGGAGTGCACGTACAGCTTGCCGACATGTTGGGCAGATCCCTGGAGCCGGCGGACCAGGCCACGCAGCCGGCCGTCGAAATGGGCCCAGCACTCGGCACACCCGAGGCGTCCAGTGCGCCGGAAATCAGCGGAAGTCGTTCCGCAGTACGGACAGGGCTCGCCCGACTCTCTGGAGGATTCCTGCTGTTCGGTCTTTCCCAGCTGGGCGAGAAAATCGACGAGTGGCGCCTTCGCCGATGGGGTGGCCGAGACGCCCTTCTCAGTCGCGCAGACCGTGCAGAGATGATGCGTCTTCATCTCGCTCTCCTCGATCGTCGTGAGCTGAATCTCGGCAGGTCTCTCTCCGCATTCGTCGCACAGCATGCCGTCAGTCATCGCCTGGCTCACCAGCCGCTTTCGACCCCTCGTCGGAGGCGGAAATTCGTCGAAGGATTCCGTCCCGGAGCTCCAGCACCCGGTCCGTGCGCTCAGCGAGGGAGGTGTTGTGGGTGACGACGACGAGCGCCGTGTCGTGGTGCTTTACGAGGTCGAAGAGCACCTTGTGCAGGCGCTCGCTCGTTTCCCTGTCCAGGTTGCCCGACGGTTCATCGGCCAGCAACGCGGGGGGTTCATTCGCCAGGGCACGCGCCACCGCGACCCGTTGCTGCTCCCCGCCCGACAACTTCGCCGGCCGGTGCTCGACCCGCTCGGAAAGACCGACCTGGTCCAGTAGCTCCAGGGCTCGCGCCCGGGCCCGGGACCGATCCGCGCCTGCAATTATCTGAGGCATCATCACATTCTCCAGCGCCGTGAAGTCGCGGAGCAGGTGGTGAAACTGAAATACGAATCCGACATACTCATTCCTCACCCGGGCGAGCTCCTGGTCGCTCATTCGGGAGAGGTCCCGTCCGCCGAGAGAAATGCGACCGGACGTCGGCAGATCGAGACCGCCGAGTACATGCAGGAGCGTCGACTTCCCTGCCCCGCTCGGTCCGACGATCGAGACTGTCTCTCCACGCTCGACGACCAGGTCGACCCCTCGCAGCACCCGGATCGGATCGCCCGTGGCACCCTCGAACGTCCGCTCGACCTGTTCGGCGACGATCGGTGATGCCTCGTGGACAGGCGCTGCTCCAGTCGACTCACTCATGCCGGATCGCCTCGACCGGAGTGTATTCGGCTGCGCGCCGGGCCGGATACAGAGTGGCGATGAACGATATCACCAGCGAAGCCACGACGATCGTCAGCACGTCCGGCAGATTCAGGTCCACCGGAAGCTTGTCGACGAAATACACGTCCCCCGGCAGTGTGATGAACTTGTAACGTTTCAGAAGCAGCGAGAGGATGATTCCCAGGCTGGTACCGAGCGCGGTTCCGATGAAGCCGATCACGACTCCCTGAAGCACGAATATTCGTGTGATGTCCTTAGCCGTTAGTCCCATGGCTCGCAGGATTCCGATTTCCCGGATCTTGTCCGTCACCACCATGATCAGCGTCGACACGATATTGAACGACGCCACGAGCACGATCAGCAGCAGGATCACCCCCATCGCGAACTTCTCGAGCTTGAGCGCTGAGAACAGGCTGGCGTTCTGCTTCTGCCAGTCGTCGACCCGGTACGGAAAACCGAGATCGGCCTCGATGCGGTCGGAGACTTCTCCGGAATTCCACGGGTCCCGAACGTTGAATTCGACCCCGGTTACCGTGGTGCCCATTTTGAGCAGGCTCTGGGCCGAGCCGAGATCGACGTAGGCGAATTTCGTGTCATACTGATACAGTCCGGTCTCGAACAGACCCGTGACCTCGTACAGGCGCATCTGGGGCTGAATCCCCGTCGGCGTGAGTTCCGCACCCTGGAATGACACGAGCGTCACCTGCCGGCCGGGAAACAGGCCCAGTCGATCGGCGAGACTGGCCCCGAGCAGGATTCCCGGTCTTCCCGATTCCGTTTCTCCGAACGGCATCTGTCCGGAGACCAGGTGTTCGTCGATTTCCGTCACGGCCAGGGCGATCGAGTCGTCGAGGATCCCCCTGAGTACGGCGCCTTCCGAATAGCTTCCTCCGGGGACGTTGAGGCCTACCTCCGTGTAGATGAACGGAGCCGCCGCGACCACATCCTCGTCCTCGAGCAGTCGGTCGAGGACCGACTGCCAGGCCTCCATGCGCACGGTCTCACCCAGCTCCAGGACCATCCCGTGGGAATTCGCCCCGAGGATCTTCTCACGCAGGTCTGTCTGCAGCCCCGACATGACGGCAATCACCACGATGAGTGCCATGACGCCCACGGCCACCCCCCCGATCGCGATCCACGTGATCAGGGACAGAAAGCCACGACCGCGCCGACTCGACAGATAGCGGCGCGCGATGTAGCCGTAGAGGCGGCGATTCCCGTGACTCGACGGAGGCGTGCTAGCCATCGCCTTCACGCAACACAGGATACAGAATCACCTCCCGGATCGTCGTCCTGCCGGTCAACAGCATCACGAGTCGATCGATCCCCATACCCATTCCGCCCGTCGGCGGGAGCCCGTACTCCAGCGCCTGGACGTAGTCATGATCGAGTCCCTGTGCTTCCGCGTCACCGGCAGCACGAGCTCGGGCCTGTTCCGCGAACCGGTTCCACTGATCGACGGGATCGTTCAACTCACTGAACGCGTTTACCAGTTCCGTCCCAGCCACGATAACCTCGAACCGCTCCGCCAGGCCCGGGTCTCCACGTTTCGGCTTCGCCAGTGGGCTCATCTCGATCGGGTAGTCGAACACGATGGTCGGATCCACGAGTTCCGGTTCGACCCATTCCGAAAACATCGCGTCCAGCAGCTTCGTTCGTCCCTGCTGCGCGGCGTCGTCCCGTCCGGCCTGCAGAAGCAGAGCCTCGAGCTCCTTGGTCGAGGCGGACCGTGCATCGATGCCCGCATGTCGCTCGATCGAATCGAAGAATGCGATCCGGGTCCAGGGGGGGGTGAGGTCCACGGTGTGGCCGTCCCACTCCAGCTCGAGGGACCCGACCAC
>Ga0307379_10014550_pt1 | contig 10136 bp, 7 predicted proteins | sample UN2MG_FD_202237 | JGI IMG/M metagenome (GOLD analysis project Ga0307379, IMG submission 202237) | Soil microbial communities from Risofladan, Vaasa, Finland - UN-2 | ecosystem: Environmental > Terrestrial > Soil > Coastal area > Acid sulfate soil | place: Finland: Risofladan, Vaasa | collected... | reverse complement strand
GGCCGATTCGATACAGCCTGTTTTGGCAATTGCCGCAAGCAGTTCCAGGGCGTTTTGTTTGAACCTGTTGATTGTAAGGCGCATTCCCATGGCAAATTCGGCGCAATCCTCAAAGAGGCTGTTACTCCAGGTAGGTCCTCGGCCGGCGGTGTTTTTCGTATATGGAGTGGTCGGCAGGTTGCCGCCGTAGATGGAAGAGCAGCCGGTTGCGTTTCCGATAAACGCGCGGTCGCCGAACAACTGCGTGAGCAGTTTTACATAGGCGGTCTCACCGCAGCCTGCGCATGCGCCCGAATACTCGAACAAAGGCTCGATTAGCTGGCTGCCCTTGACGGTGTCGGGTTTGAAAAGGGCGGGGTCGGTGTTGGGAATCGACAAAAAGTAAGCATAATTTTCGCGTTCGGATTTTCGCAGGAGCTGCTGCGGGACCATATTGATGGCTTTTTTGCCGGTAGGCTTTTTGTCGGCGTCTTTTTCTTCTGCGGGGCAGCCTATTACACATGCGCCGCAGCCTGTGCAGTCTTCAGGGGCAACCTGGACGGTAAAGGCCATACCGGCAAACTCCTTGCCTTTAGCGTCGCAGCTTTTGTACGTTTGGGGGGCATTGTCGAGATATTTTTTGTCGTAGATTTTCGTTCTAATGGCGGCGTGGGGACAGACTAACGAGCATCTTCCGCATTGAATGCAAAGCTGCGGTTCCCAGGCGGGGATGTTTACCGCGATGTTGCGTTTTTCGTATTTTGTAGTACCGGTGGGGAATTTCCCGTCCGCGGGCATTTTGCTTACCGGCAATTTGTCGCCGCGAAGCGCCATCATCTCTGCGGTTACGCCCTTAACAAAATCGGGGACATCATCGGGGACAACAGGCGGCATTTTTATACTGCTTGTAACCTTGTTGGGCACGGGCACTTCATAAAGCCTTTCCAGAGCACCATCAACAGCTGCATTGTTCATATCCACCACCTTGCGGCCCTTTTTGCCGTAGGTTTTCTGTATCGCGTCCTTGATGGCTTTTACAGCGGTATCGAGGTCGATGATGCTGCTTATTTTGAAAAAGGCCGTCTGCATAATGACATTGATTCGGGCGCCAAGGCCCAGTTCCTGCGCAAGAGCGATGGCGTCTATGACGTAGAACTTCAGCTTTTTTTCAATTATCTGTTTTTGTACTTCCTGCGGCAGGGTGTCCCAGACGTGGTCTTTGTCGGCGGAGGTGGTCAGCAGGAAAGTTGCGCCTTCGCGGGCGCATGAGAGCAGATCGTATTTTTCGAGAAAACTGGTATTGTGGCACGCGATGAAGTCGGCCTTGCTTACCAAATAAGGTCTTCGAATAGGTTTTTTTCCGAATCTCAGGTGCGAGACGGTGACAGCACCGGCTTTTTTGGAATCGTACACGAAATAGGCCTGGGCGTAATTATCGGTAAGCTCGCCTATGATTTTAATGGAGTTCCTGTTTGCGCCCACAGTGCCGTCCGAGCCAAGGCCGTAAAACATCGCAGAAAACAGCCCTTCGTCTGAAATCTCAAAGGACTCGTCCGTGTCCAGACTTGTATGTGTAACGTCATCAACTATTCCGACGGTAAAATTGCTCTTTGTTTTTTTTGCATCGAGGTTGTCAAAGACCGCCTTTACCATTGCGGGGGTAAACTCCTTCGAGCCCAGTCCGTACCTGCCGCCGACAATCACGGGGTAGGCGTCAAAGGCGGTTTGTTTTGCAGCCATTGCCTCCCCGACAGCAGTGCGAATATCGAGATATAACGGCTCGCCGAGAGAGCCGGGTTCCTTTGTTCTGTCGAGTACGGCGATTTTCCTTGTGGTCTTCGGCAGACAATCGACGAACTGTTTTATCAGGAACGGCCGATACAGTCTGACCTTTACAAGACCGACTTTCTGACCCTGGGAGGTGAGGAACTCGACTGTTTCGTGGACGGTGTCGGCGGCACTGCCCATAATAACAATGACCTTGTCGGCGTCCGGGGCTCCGACATAATCGAACAGGTGATAACTTCTGCCGATTAGCTTTGCGAACTTGTCCATAGTATCCTGTACAATCTGCGGAACAGCCAGGTAGTACTTGTTGACGGTTTCCCTGCCCTGGAAATAGACATCCGGGTTCTGGGCGGTTCCGCTTATCATGGGCCGGTCGGGTGTCAGGGCGGCTTTTTTGGCTGCGGCGACTAACTTCTCGTCAATCATTGCCCTGATGTCATCGAAAGTTATTTCCTCGACTTTCTGGAGCTCGTGGCTTGTTCTGAAACCGTCGAAGAAATGCAAAAACGGCAGCCGGCAAGCCAGCGTTGCCTGCTGGGCAATAAGCGCAAAGTCCCCGACCTCCTGTACGTTGCTCGAACACAGCATTGCAAAGCCGGTCTGCCGACAGGCCATTACGTCCGAATGGTCTCCAAATATAGAAAGCGCCTGACAGGCCAGGGCACGGGCGGAGATGTGAAAGACGGTCGGCAGCAGCTCGCCTGCAATCTTATACATACTCGGAATCATCAGCAAAAGGCCCTGCGAGGCGGTAAAGGTAGTGGTCAATGCGCCTGTTGCCAATGCGCCGTGAACAGCGGCAGCGGCGCCGGCTTCAGACTGCATTTCGGTTACCGACGGGACCGTACCCCAGATATTAGTCTGTCCGGCGGCGGATTTGGCGTCGGCGATTTCACCCATCGCCGAACTGGGAGTAATCGGGTAAATAGCGATAACTTCGTTGGTGGCATGTGCCACGGTTGCCGCAGCAGTGTTGCCGTCAATGGTGAGCATTTTGCGAGTCATTTTTCAGCCTTTCTTCAGGAAAAAACAAAAGAACTTATCAATAACTGCACATTGCAGACAATATGTTTTATTACGAGATTTAACGTCGTACGGACACGTTTTGAAAAAACGACATCATAATTTTTTTCACCAGAAACACCAGCATAGGCGAAAATCTTCTTATACAGCTTTTGAGCAGGTAAGGCAAGGCAAATTTGAGGGCTGTTTTTTTTGCAACCACAAGGTGCATCAGCCAGGGTTAAGCGGCGATTAATGAATGACTTACACAGCCGGGAAAGCGGCGGGTGTGTTTTTTATCCCGGATTTGTCTTTTATTATATAAGTTATTATCGTAAAATGACATAAGTCGGGCAAAAACGGTATTGTCCGATTGGGGCGATGTGGAGAAGGGTATATGCTTTTCAGGTGCACAGCACGGCTGGTGATATTTATTTCTACCGGCGCAGCGGCGGTTTTGAGCGGCGGCTGCGGTACCGAGCATTTTAAGGCCGAAGCCGACCGGGAGGTATATAAAATTATAGATAACAAATGGCACCCCGATTTCGGCCAAAAAACCAACTACGTGATAAGCGATGTGCAGGCGGCAGGAGCTGATGTACAGATTGCCCCGTCTGCTCCGGAGTCGGGTGTTATAAGCCTTGCGCAGGCTGTGGCGCTCGCCACAGCAGACAACCGTAATTACAGCAAGCAGAAAGAAGAGCTTTATCAGGCGGCATTGGGCTTAAGTTCAGAGCGTCATAACTACGCGAGGCAGTGGTTCGGGTTTATCGGCGGCAAATATGCCAGGACCGGCGAAAACGAAGATGTGAGCCTGTACACGGGCGAAAAAGGCCCCGGCAATACCCAAGATAAGGACCTGGGCTTTGACCACAGGCAGCTGCTTGCAGGCGGGCTGGAAATCAGCACGGCCCTGGCGGTTGACTGGTTCAGGTTTCTTACCGGCGACCCGCGTACGTCCCTGGGTTCGGTGCTGACGGCCAGTGTTGCCGTTCCGCTGCTGGGCGCCAGCAGGGGAAAGGTTGATTTGGAAAATCTAACGCAGGCAGAACGCGAGGTTCTGTACCGGATACGCTCTTTCAACCGCTACAGGAAGGAATTTGTAGTTTCAATAGTGGCAGAATATTACGGCGTTCTGCAGAAAAGGGACGCAGTGACAAACGCAGAAAACAACTATAAAATGGTCGCGGAATCCAAGGAGCGGCTCGAATGGGAGGCCAAAGCCGGGCGCAAAACGCTTTTTGAGGTTGACCAGGCCCAGCAGAGGGTACTTACTGCAAGGGACAATTACGTATCTGCCGTTCAAAGTTACCAGCAGCAGCTCGATGCCTTCAAGCTGCAGCTTGCTTTACCGACAGATGCGGATATAGAACTGGACCAGAATGAGCTTGGGGCGCTGGAAAAGACTGGTGTAAGCGAACCGGACTATACGGTTGTCGAGGCGATTGAGACGGCTCTTCTCGAACGGCTGGACCTGGCCAACACCGCTGACAGGATCGATGACGTGGTACGAAAGGTCATATTGGCCCAGGAGGGACTTGGGCCGCAACTTGACCTCACAGGCGATTTGAACGTAGATTCAACACCTGAAACGGATTTCAGCAGGCTGCGGTTTCACCAGGGCAGATACGGGGCGGCCCTTGAGGCGGATTTGCCGCTGGACCGCAAACTGCAGCGGAACGCCTATAGAGGGAAGTTGATAGAATTACAGCAGCAGCAGCGGCAGTACGAAGAACAACTGGATATTATAAAACTGCAGGTGCGCGATGCGTACCGGCAATTAAAGGAAAGCGCCCAGCTTTACCAGATACAACAAAACAGCGTAAAGCTGGCCCAGGACCGGGTCGAGAGCACAACAATGCTGCTGGACGCAGGGCGTACCTGGGCCCGTGACCTGCTGGAGGCTCAGGACGACCTTTTAGCGGCGCAGAATAGCTTAACGGCGGCACTTATAAAACATGCCACTGCCAAATTGACCTTTTTCCGGGATGTTGGTATTCTACAGGTAAGGCCTGACGGGATGTGGCTGGTAAAATAGAGGCAGGATGAAAAAAACAATTTTACAAAATAGCGGCGCAGACGACAAGAAAAGCCTGGGCAAATGGGGTGTTGGGATACTGGTTCTGGTGTTGATGGCTGGGGGTGTGGCCGGTTTTGTATTTTTCGGCAACAAGGACGTAAAGTCAGGGTCTTCGGGCGGCGGGACGGGTCTGTTTGCGGTACGAAGAGGCGACCTGACTATAAGCGTTACCGAAAACGGCAGTATCGAAGCCCTAAATGCACAGGACATCAAGTCCGAGGTCGAAGGCCGAACCACCATAATCACTCTGGTCGATGAGGGAACAATGATTACGCCGGAAGATGTTAACAACGGCAAAGTGCTGGTTGAGCTGGATTCCTCAGAAATACAGGAAAGACTGACCCAGCAGGAAATTAGTTTTCTGAACGAAAAGGCCGCTTATACCGAAGCCGAAGAGGCACTTGATATACAGAAAAAGCAGAACGACAGCGACATCAAGGCGGGTGTGCTGAAGGTCAGATTCTCGCTGATGGATTTGCAGAAATACCTCGGCCAGACAGAGACGGAGAAAATTCTGGCTATGGAACCGGACACCGAAAGCACGGAGGGTAAAATTGCGGAAATGGTGGAAAGTCCCGAGCTGGGCGGACAGGCACTGCAGAGACTGAGGGAACTCGACGGGGATATTTCCCTGCGGAAACAGGAGATTGAGCTGGCAAAAAGCAAGCTGGAATGGACGGAGAGGCTTGCAGCCAAGAACTATGTTTCAAAGAACGACCTTGAGGCCGACAAGCTGGATAAAGAGCGAAAGGACATCGCCTGGCAGAAGGCCGAAACGGCCAAGGATTTGTTTGTAAGATACGAATTTCCCAAAGAGGCGCAAAAACTGCTCAGCGACTACCAGGAAGCCGAACGAGAACTGGAACGTATAGAGGCCCGTGCGCGTTCGAAACTGGCGCAGGCACAGGCCAAGCTCGACAGCACCAAGGCCAGATACCTGCTGCAGGTCGAGCGGGTGAGCAAACTTCGCAAGCAGGTCGAGGCCTGTGTGATAAAGGCGCCTTCGCCGGGCCAGGTGGTGTATTCATCAAGCACGGACGAGTGGGCCAGACGAAACAGGCCGATTGAGATAGGGGCCGAGGTTCGGGAACGCCAGAAGATTATATCCATACCCGACACTTCGCAGATGAAAGTGAAGATAAAGATTCATGAGACGTGGGTGGATAAGATTAAAATTGGGCAGAAAACCAAAATTGTCATAGCTGCGTTTCCGGATAAGGTTTTTACCGGTGAGGTGCTGAAGAAATCACCCCTGGCTGACCCGCAGGATTTTTTCAGTCTCGGCTCGGGCTCAAAGGTTTATTCGACCGATGTCAGTATCGAAGGCACTCATGAGTTTATTAAAACGGGAATGACCGCCAAGGTCGAGGTGATTATCGAGCAGCTTAAGGATGTTTTGAGCGTTCCGATACAATCGGTTGTCACTCAGGATGCAGCCAAGGTCTGTTATGTGGATACCGGCAGCGGGCCGCAGATGCGCGAGGTTGAGACGGGATTGTTCAACGACGACTTCGTCGAGATAAAAAGCGGTCTTGAAGGGGCCGAAAACGTGCTGCTTAGTCCGCCGCGTGCAGTCAAATCAGAGCCGGGACAATCATAAACCGAGGTCCTCTGCGATGGATGTAGTCAGCATCGAGAAATTGAGCAAGATATATCAGCTGGGTGCGGTTGGGGTGCACGCCTTAAGGGATGTTGACTTTGCGATAGAAGAAGGTCAGTACATAGCGATTATGGGCCCCAGCGGCTCCGGCAAATCAACGCTTCTTAACCTGCTGGGCTGTTTAGACAGACCCACAAGCGGGCGATACCTGCTGCACGATACGGATGTATCAAAGCTCAACGATGGCGAACTGTCGGCGATACGGGGCAGACAGATAGGATTTATTTTTCAATCGTACAATCTTATAGACCAGCTTAATGTTGCAGAAAACATCGAGCTTCCGATGTTCTACCAGGGTCTTTCGCAGCACAGAAGCGCACAGCGCGCGATGGAGCTGGCTGAGCTTGTGGGGCTTGGTGACAGGCTCAGGCATCGTCCCTTCCAGTTAAGCGGAGGCCAGCAGCAGAGGGTGGCGATTGCCAGGGCACTTGCGAACGACCCTGTCATAGTGCTCGGTGATGAACCAACCGGCAACCTTGACAGTGCCAGCGGTGCCGAGATACTGCAGATTTTAGAGCGTTTACACCAGGCGGGCAAAACCATTATTGTCGTTACCCACGATACGGCCATAGCGGCCAAGGCCCAGCGGGTCATACACCTGTTGGACGGGCGAATCGAACGGGATATTAATAATTAGGTGACAGTGCTTATGTTGTTGTTTCGAGCAGAAAGGATAATGAAGCTCGGGCTAAAGAGCCTGTGGATGCACCGGCTGAGGTCTGTTCTTACGATTCTGGGAATAGTTTTCGGCGTGTGTTCTGTAATAGCAATGCTGGCCATAGGCGAGGGAGCCAGCAGGGACGCCCAGCGTGCCATCGCCCGGCTGGGCAGTACGAATCTGATTATCGAGACGGTCAAGCCGCCCGAGGAGGCGGCCGACCGCGGTGAGGTTCAAAGAATAGATAAGTACGGTCTGACATACTCGGATGCCGAATCCATCCACAATACCCTGACAAATACGGACGTGACGGTACCTGTGCGGATAATCGACCAGCAGTGCCGGTATCAGCGGCGCAACGTGGCCGTAAAGGTCATAGGTACAATCCCGTGGTACACGCAGACCTCGCCGATTAAGGTTATACAGGGCCGTTTTTTAAGCAGTATGGACCTGCAATACCAGCTTGCGGTTTGTGTTATTGACGAGGATGTTGCAAAAAAGCTTTTTGCATTCGAAGAGCCGATGGGCCGGCATGTGCAAATTCGGGGTGATTATTATCGTGTGGTCGGCATAGCCGCACAAAGGGACATCGAGGAAAGCACGGGACGTTTTGCCGGCAAAGACAGGGCGTCCACGACCGGCGGCGGGGTGGCGGGAAATGTTTATATCCCGGTTACGACGGCGCAGCGACGTTTCACTGAAATCAGTTTTCAGATGAGCGGCGGCAGCGGAAGCGCCGCAAAAGTCGAACTGCAGAAGATTATTGTCAAGGTCGGCGACAATGAGCAGGTCCTTGCCGCCGAGAAGGTTCTGCAGGATTTGCTGGACCGGCGCCACCAGAAGAAAGACTACCAGATAACAATCCCGCTTGCTCTTTTGCGCGAGGCCGCCAGGACCCGGCGGATTTTCAGCATTGTTTTAGGCTCGATTGCAGCTATATCGCTTCTGGTCGGCGGTATAGGGATAATGAATATTATGCTGGCCACGGTCAGCGAGCGCACGCGGGAAATCGGGATTCGCCGGGCCGTCGGGGCCCAAAAAAAGGACATCATTATTCAATTTCTTTCCGAAACGCTGCTTCTTACACTTACAGGCGGTGTGATGGGAATCGTGGTCGGCTCGATAATACCGATGCTGGTAGAGTATTTCGGCAATATGCCTACGGTTATTACAGGCAGTTCCCTGGTACTGGCGTTCGGTATAAGTGCGGGGGTGGGGGTAATCTTCGGCCTGTACCCGGCTTATCGCGCAGCCAATATGGACCCGATTGAATCACTAAGACACGAATAAACACATGGCGCGGGGTAAATTCTGCCGGGAGTGTTGACTTTTGGAACGAATGTTTGGAAAATAACGAACGGCTGAACGTATTGGGGAAAAATTGAAGACATCGCAAAATGACTTGCTGCTTTAAGACAATAATCGCGCAAGAGTACGAGACAAAGCACAGTTACAGGTTAACAGATTTTCAAAGGGGGCAGTATTATGAGTATTACCTTTAACGCCGCGGAAATTTTCCAGATGGCTGAACAAATCGAAAGAAACGGAGCCAAATTCTACAACAGGGCAGGGGCAATCGTTTCCGACCGCGAGGCAAGGGAAATGCTTCACGAACTGGCTGATATGGAAAAGGAACACGAGGTGATTTTTGCCGAGATGAGAAAACAGCTCTCAGACCAGCAGCGGCAGCTTATGGTATTCGACCCTGAAAACGAGGCGACCCTTTACCTTCAGGCGATGGCCGGCGGGCACGTGTTCGATATACGAAGGGACGTCAGCGAACAGCTCACAGGCGCCGAGAGCACTGCTGATATTGTGGCAATGGCGCTTCAGGCTGAGAAAGATTCGATTGTTTTCTACCTCGGCATCAAAAAGTTTGTCCCCCAGAAGGCAGGTAAAGAGAAAATCGATTCGATAATCGATGAGGAGATGGGGCATATAACGGTCCTGAACCGCATCGGCGGCTTTTTGCCGGCATAACAGACGCCGGGTTTTGGCGGCGAATGATACGATTGCTGCGGCGCATATATGCTCGAAAAAGAATCACTTTTTAATTTGAGCTACGGTATGTATATAGTCGGCTCGAAGCGGGCCGACAGGCTCAACGGATGTATATTAAATACCGTTTTCCAGGTTACACCCGAGCCGGTAAGCGTTGCTGTAAGTATCAACAGGGGGTGTTTGACGCATGAATACGTAAGCCAAAGCGGGGTATTCAGTGTCTGTGTTTTATCACAGCAGACACCGATGTCGTTTATAGGCAGGTTCGGGTTTCGCTCCGGCAGGGACATTGACAAGTTTGAAGGTGTCAATTACCGTACCGGCCAGACAGGTGCACCGATAATTACGGACAACACGGTCGCTTTCCTTGAGGCTGAGGTTGTCGACAGAATCGACGTGGTAAAACATACCGTATTTATAGGCAGAATTCTGGCCTGCGCAACGCTTGCGGCCGACAAAGAGCCTATGACCTACGCCTATTACCGCCAGGTCAAGCGCGGCTGGACGCCGGAAACGGCAGCCACGTACCAGAAAACAGAAGTAAAAGCAGGCGACAGCACAGCAGGAGAAGAAAAATGAAGAAATACAAATGCAGTGTGTGCGGTTATATTTATGACCCGGCTGTGGGCGATGCCAAGGCAGCGGTGCGACCGGGTACACCATTTGAAAAGCTGCCCGAAGACTGGGTCTGTCCCAACTGCGGCAGTGAAAAGACAAAGTTCCAACCGCTCGAACAGTAACATTGCTGCAGAAATGTGCCCGGTCGGGCCGAAGTAACAAAAGAGGTAAAATGGTTATGCAGCAGATTCTGCCATCGGTAAGCAAGGCTGAGATGCTTTGTGCGGAAATAAGACCCGGGCCGTGCGGGTTTGTTGTTTTCGGGGCATCGGGCGATTTGACCCGCAGAAAACTGCTTGTCAGTATTTTCGAATTGTTCAGGCGGGATTTGCTCAGCGAACAGTTCTTTC
>Ga0307379_10014547_pt1 | contig 10137 bp, 8 predicted proteins | sample UN2MG_FD_202237 | JGI IMG/M metagenome (GOLD analysis project Ga0307379, IMG submission 202237) | Soil microbial communities from Risofladan, Vaasa, Finland - UN-2 | ecosystem: Environmental > Terrestrial > Soil > Coastal area > Acid sulfate soil | place: Finland: Risofladan, Vaasa | collected... | reverse complement strand
TGCGCTCGTCCCAGGTCGCTGGGGCCACTGAGTTTAACCCAAACGCACGCCTGTTTGTACCGCCCACTGATCCCCGCAGTTCAAAGAAACAACGCCCCGCCGGGGCAAACCGGACGGGGCGCTGCTAATCTGCAATCCGAAATCTGAAATCGAAAATCGAAAATCGGCTCAGGTTCCTTCGTGAACCTCCTGGAGCGTCTCGTCCTCGGGGGCGGGCTGGCCGGCGCCCTCGAAGTACAGATGCGTCTCGTCCTCGTCGCTGGGCTCGTAGCCGTCCTCGGAGGGCACCTTCCTGGCCGAGACCACGATCCTGCTGAAGCCCTTATAGCTGCCTCGAAGGATATCCTCGCTGATGGGGTCCTCGATGTGCTGCTCGATGGCCCTTCGCAGCGGACGGGCGCCGAAGTCTGGATTGTAGCCCTTGTCGATGAGGAACTCCTTGGCGTCGCCGGTGAGCTCCAGTTCCAGTCCGTGCTCCACTCGCAGGCGGTCGCGCACCTTCCGCAGCTCGTAGTCCACGATGATCACAAGGTCGTCGCGGGTCAGCGACTTGAAGACGATCACGTCGTCCAGCCGGTTGAGGAACTCCGGGCGGAAGTGCCGCTCGACCTCCTTGTTGAGCATTTCCTTCATCTTCTCGTAGGTGCTTTCCTCGTCGCGCTTGCCGAAGCCGAAGCCGCCCTTGGACTTGATCAGCTCGGCCCCGATGTTCGTCGTGAGTATCAGCACCGTGTTGCGGAAGTCCACCCGCCGGCCGAACGAGTCCGTCAGGTGCCCTTCCTCCATGATCTGAAGGAGCATGTTGAACACGTCGGGATGGGCCTTCTCTATCTCGTCGAGCAGGACCACCGCGTACGGGCGGCGGCGGATGCGCTCGGTTAGCTGCCCGCCTTCCTCGTAGCCCACGTAGCCCGGCGGCGCGCCGATCAGGCGCGATATGTTGTGCTTCTCCATGTACTCGGACATGTCGATCTGCATCAGCGCGTCCTCGTCGCCGAACATGAACTCCGCCAGGGCCTTGGACAGCAGCGTCTTGCCGACGCCCGAAGGCCCGGCGAAGATGAAGCTCCCCATCGGGCGGCGCGGGTCCTTCAGCCCGCTGCGGGCGCGGCGGATGCTCTTGGCGACAGCCTTCATCGCCTCGTCCTGGCTGACGACCCTCTTGTGAAGCTCCTTCTCCAGATCCAGCAGGCGCTGGGCCTCTTCCTTCTCCAGCCGCGTCAGCGGCACGCCCGTCATCCGGGCGACCACCTCGGCGACCACGTCCTCGTCAACCAGGCCGTCCGTCTCGCGAACCCTCTGGCGCCAGGCCGCCTGCATCTCGTCCTTCTGTTGGCGGAGCTTGTCGGCCTGGTCGCGCAGCTTGGCCGCGCGTTCGTAGTCGGCGTTGCGGACCGCCTCGTCCTTCTCCATCTGGAGCTTCTCGACCTGACCTTCCAGGCCGGCCAGGTCCGGCGGCTTGGTCATGCCCTTCAGGCGGATCCTCGCGCCGGCCTCGTCGATCACGTCGATGGCCTTGTCGGGCTGGACGCGCCCGGTGATGTACCGGCTGGACAGCTCCACAGCCTTCACCAGGGCCACGTCGGTGAACTGCACGCGGTGGTGGGCCTCGTATCGGTCGCGCAGGCCCTTGAGGATTTCCAGCGTCTGGTCCTTGGTGGGGGGGTTGACCACGATGGTCTGGAATCGCCGCTCCAGGGCGCCGTCCTTCTCGATGTACTTGCGATACTCGTCCATCGTCGTGGCGCCGATGCACTGGATCTCGCCGCGGCTGAGCGAGGGCTTCAGCACGTTGGCGGCGTCGATCGCGCCCTCTGCGCCGCCGGCGCCCACAAGCGTGTGCAGCTCGTCGATGAACAAGATCACGTTCTTGGCCCGCCGCACCTCGTTCATGACGGCCTTGATCCGCTCCTCGAACTGCCCGCGGTACTTCGTGCCGGCCACCATCATCGCCAGGTCCAGCGCGACGATCCGCCGGTTGTACAGCAGCTCCGGCACGTCGTTGGTGACGATCCTCTGGGCCAGTCCCTCGACGATGGCCGTCTTGCCGACGCCCGCCTCGCCGAGCAGAACGGGGTTGTTCTTCGTGCGCCGGCATAGCACCTGCACGACGCGCTCGATCTCGTCCAGCCGGCCGATCACCGGGTCAAGCTGGCCTTCGCGGGCAAGCTCCGTGAGGTCGCGCCCGAAGCTGTCCAGCGCGGGGGTCTTGCTCTTGGCCCTGCGGGTGGGCATCTCGCCGGCGGCCGGGCCGCTCTCTTCCGGATCCACCCCGGCGCCCAGAAGGTTGAGGATTTCCTCGCGCACCTCATCGAGCTTCAGGCCCAGGTTCATCAGCACCTGGGCGGCCACGCCTTCATGCTCCCGCAGCAGCCCCAGAAGCAGGTGCTCCGTGCCGACGTAGTTGTGATTGAGGTTGCGGGCCTCCTCGATGGCGAACTCGGTGACCTTCTTCGCGCGCGGCGTGTACGGCAGCTTGCCCATCGTGACGGTGTCAGGCCCGGCCTTGACGAGCTTCTCCACCTCCATGCGGACCTTCTGAAGGTCCACGCCCAGGTTGCGCAGCACGTTGGCGCCGACGCCGGATCCCTCCTTGATCAGCCCCAGCAGCACGTGCTCGGTGCCGATGTACGAGTGATTGAACCGCTGGGCCTCCTGGTTGGCCAGCGCCATCACTTTCCGGGCCCGTTCGGTAAACCGTTCAAACATTTCCGCTCCGCTCCCTGCCCCGGCCGCCCGGCCGGGGCCTTGTGCGCCGAATCGCCGGCGCTACCACAGAATTCCCCAATCCCATTGTAGATGCGAGGATAAGACTAATCAAGCCCACCGCGCATGCGGCGGGCGCTGCTCTCCATTCATTCTATCGGCTGAAACCCACGAAAGTTCCCGCATCAAGGTCGAGAAAGCGCGTCCAGCCCGGTCCGGCCGGCGCTGATCTGGCCTCCAGGACACCAGAGGGGTATCATGAGCGGGCGTGAAGATGCCGCACAAGATCAAGGTCACCGTGGTCGTGGAGAACACGGCCGGGGCCATGGGCCTGCTGGGCGAGCACGGCCTGGCGCTGTGGATCGAGACGCCCGACGGGCGGCTCCTATTCGACACCGGGCAGGGCCTGGCACTGGAGCACAACGCCCAGAGGCTTGAGGTCCCCCTGGCGCGGGCCGACGCCGTTGTGCTGTCGCACGGCCACTACGACCACACCGGCGGCCTGCCGGCGCTGCTGAAGCGGCTCGGCCCCATCGGCGTCTGCGCCCATCCCGACGCGCTGATCCGAAGGTACTCCAAGCCCCGCGACGGCGAGGCGCGCGAGGTCCACACGCCGGAACTCGACCGGGCCGCCATCGAGTCGCGGCGCCTGCGCTTCGTGCCCACGAGCAAGCCGACCGAGATCATTCCCGGGCTCTGGGCCACCGGCGAGATCCCCCGGACAACGAGCTTCGAGGACACCGGCGGGCCGTTCTTCCTGGATGCCGACGGGACCAGGCCCGACCTGCTGCCGGACGACCAGGCCGTCTACTTCCGCTCGCGGACCGGAACGGTGGTGCTGCTGGGCTGCGCCCATGCCGGCGTGGTCAACACACTCCGATACGTGCGGCAGCTCACCGACGCCGCGCCGGTCCACGCGGTCTGCGGAGGCATGCATCTTCTGCGAGCCTCGCCGCAGAGGCTCGAGGCCACCTGCCAGGCCCTGCGCGAGCTGGACGTGCAGGTGCTGGGGCCGTCGCACTGCACCGGCCGCCAGGCGGTCTTCACGATGTGGCAGCAATTCCCCGGCCGCCTGGTCCCGTTCCACGCGGGGGCCAGGCTGGAGTTCGACATGTTCCCAGCCGGAGGTGGCTCGCCATGAGGCGTATCTGCGCAATCGCGTGTCTGGCACTGTCGGCCGGGTCTGCGGCGAGTCAGGACGCCCGGAAGGCCTGGGACGAGCTGTTCGCCCAGCCGGTCCCCGCCGAGGCGAACGCTCACATCCGTGCCGTCCTTGACGCCTGCGGCAGCGACGCGGCCAAGCTCAAGGCCCTCATCGCGGCCGACACGACGTACGAGACGTTCAAGGCCGGCTGGATGCGCCGCACGACGAAGGTCGCCGACGGCAACACACAGTACGAGGTCGAGTTCATCGTCCGCGTTCCGCGAGGCTACACGCTGAAGCGGCCGTGGCCTGTGCTTCTGGCCTGCCACGGGCAAGGCGGAAGCGGCCAGGCCATCGGCCAAATGATGGAGGGGCTGCTCGGAGCGGAGCTGGAGAAGTACGTCATCGTGGCGCCGACGATGCCCGGGCCGGCCGTCTTCAACGGCAAATCCTACCAGGAGCAGTCCTACCTCAAGCCCCTTGGCTGGGCGCGGCTGCACCTGAACGTGGACGACGACCGCATCTACGTCAGCGGCTACAGCCTCGGCGGGCACAACACCTGGCACCTGGCAACGATGTACTCGCACCTCTTCGCAGCGGCGGTGCCGATGGCCGGCGCGCCGGTCTTCGAATGCGCGCCCTACACCTGCTACATGTACCTGGAGAACCTCGGCAACGTGTCGCTCTGGTCAATCTGGGGCGAGAACGATACCGCAGACGGCAAGGCGATCGGCATCGTTGACCTCAACCGGGAGGCCCGAGACCAGCTCAAGAAACTCGCCAACACCGCGTACAGAGGCACCGAGCTGCCGGGCGTCGGCCATGCCGGCTGCCTTCCAAAGCAGCAGGAGTTCCAGAGGTTCCTCGCTTCGCACAAGCGAGTGCGCGTCCCCGAGAAGCTCACTTACGTTTTCCACCTGTGGCATCATCGGCGCGCCTACTACCTCCAGGCCATCGCACTGAAGCGGACGCCGATGCGGCTGGACGGGCCGCTGCGCATTACGGTGCGCATGGTCGGCGGCAAGAAGCCCACGCAGGAGGACTTCCTGAAGGCCGGCGAGAAGATGCTGCTGAGCCGGCGGTTCAGGATCGCGGGCGAACTGGACCGCTCGACGAACGCGCTGACGCTCCGCGGCGAGTGGATTCGCATCTTCCGCGTGCGCATCCCCGAGGGGATGTTCGACCTGTCCAGGGATGTGCTCATCCGCTACGGCAGCCGGCTTTACCACAAGGAGGTCACGCCCAGCGCCGAGTGCATCCTGAGGCACTACGCCGCAACGCGCGACGCGACGAACCTCGTCTGCAACGAGATCGACATGCACACGGCCGGCAAGGTCACGGTGAGATACCCGGCGGCCGCGCCGGCGCCGAAGTGAACTACGGCGGCGGGCCTCGACAGCGCCGGTCGTGGCGCCGGCGCTTGCATGGGCCTGGCCGCTCGGATAGAAGGCGCCCTTTGCGTCAGAGAAAGGCCCCCCCATGGAGCCTGTTCGGCTGGGCGTTATCGGATGCGGCGTGATCGGCAAGGCGCACCTGACGGCTGCGGCGGCGCTGCCGGAGCACTACCGGATCGTGGCCGTCGCTGACCCCGTTCGGGAACGGGCGGCCGAGGCGAAGGCCAAGTACGGGGCGGCCAAGGTGTACCGCAGCGGCAACGCCCTCATCGACAGGGACGATGAGGTGGAGATGGTTATCCTGGCGTATCCCGCGCGGGGCCGGGCGCGGATGACCATCCGGGCCTTCCGCCGCGGCAAGCACGTGCTGACCGAGAAGCCGGTGGCCATGAACGCCCGCGAGGTGCGGCGGATGATCGAGGCCCGGGGCGACTGCGTCGGCGGCTGCTGCCAGTGCCGCTGCCGGCTGTACGACCACGCGCTGGCGGCCGCGCGGTTCCTCGCAACTGGCCCGCTCGGCAAGATACGCCTGGTGCGCGTGCGCGACCTGGTGCCGTCGTCCGGGCCGCCCAAGAGGCCCCCGCCGCCCTGGCGGCTCAACAAGCGCGACAACGGCGGCGGCATACTCGTGAACTGGGGCTGCTACGACCTGGACTACGTCCTGGGTCTGACGGGCTGGTCGCTGAGGCCGCAGTGGGCGCTGGCACAGACCTGGACCGTTCCGCCGATGATCGAGTCGCACGTGCCCGCCGGCTCCGACGCCGAGACGTACTTCGCCGCGCTGATCCGCTGCGAAGGCGGCGAGGTCATATCGTTCGAGCGCGGAGAGTACATGCCGTGTTCGCAGGACGAGGCCTGGCAGATTCTCGGTGACCGCGGGTCGCTTCGGCTGAGAATGAAGCCCAGCAAGGACAAGACCGTCGTTCACGACGAGCTGACGCCCGACCGCGGCGTCGTCAGTCACGTCGTCTGGCGGGGCGACGAGGGCTGGCAGACCGGACCGGCCCTGCTGAAGGACTTCGCCGAGGCCGTCCGAGACGGCCGCCCCCCGCTGGGCAGCCTGGACAAGGCCCTGCTCGTGCAGCAGATCACCGACGCGATTTTCGCCTCCGCAGCCCGCGGGCGGGCCGTGAAGGTCGCTACATAGCCCGGACGAACCCCTTGATGCAGAGAGATCGCAATGTCCGAGCTGCCTGAGGAACTCACCGAAGAGCTGCGCATGCCCTACCTGGCCGACGCCGAGCGGGGCGCGGCCGTAACCGGCGGCGGCTATTGGCCGACGCTGTTTCGGCTGAGCGACGGGGCGATGATGGCCGTCCTCCGCGGCGGGGCGCCGCACGTGGGCCTCAACAGCCGGCTCGGCCAGAGCGCATAGAGCCCGTGGGAGTGCCGTTGCCGTGCGACTGCGCGTCTTGAACATGGCCGACACGACGTCCTGCCCCGACGTCTTCCGCGCGATGGAGGACGTCGCGGAGGTGGTCTCGCTGCCGCCGGATCAGGACACGCTTCGCCGCAGGCTGAAGGAGTTCGACGTCTACTTCGCCTCGCTCCACGTCCGCGCCGACCGCGAGGCGCTGGAGCAGTCCCCGCGTCTGCGCGCTATCGTCACGCCCTCGACGGGCACAGACCACATCGACCTGGCGGCGGCCGCCGAGCGCGGCATCGAGGTGCTATCGCTGAAGGACGACCTGGAGCTGCTCGAGAAGATCACCGCGACGGCGGAGCTGGCCTGGGGGCTGCTGCTGGCGACCGTGCGCCGGCTGCCGTGGGCATTCGCCGCGGCGCGGCGCGGCCACTGGGCGCGCGACAGCTACCGCGGACGTCAGCTCTCCGGCAAGACGCTCGGCGTGCTCGGCTACGGCCGACTGGGGCGCATGGTGGCGCGGTACGGCGGGGCGTTCGGCATGCGGGTCCTGGCGTGCGACGTGCGTGACGTGACGCCCGAAGACGGCGTCACGATGACCGACTTCGACACGCTGCTTCGTGAATCGGACGTGCTGAGCGTGCACGTTCACCTTACCGAGGGCAACCGCGGCCTGATCGGCGCGGAGGCCCTGTCGAAGATGAAGCCGGGTGCGGTGCTGATCAACACCTCGCGCGGCGCGATCGTCGATGAGGCGGCCCTGCTCGACGCCCTGCGCTGCGGCCGGCTGGGCGGCGCCGGCCTCGACGTGATCTGCGGCGAGTGGGACGCGAACCTTGCAGAACATCCGCTCGTCCGCTACGCAAACGAGCACGAGAACCTCGTCATCACGCCCCACGTCGGCGGCGTGACGTTCGAGTCCCAGCGCATGGCCATAGAGCACGCCGTGCGCAAACTCCTGAAGTTCCTGGAGGAAGAACATGCACCGTAACGAGGCGCTCGGGAAGATACTCTTCGGCGGCTTCGTGCCGATCGTGGTGGACGACCGCCTGCCGGCCGAGGCCTGCGCCGAGCAGGTGCTGGCCGCCGGGCTGGAGGCGGTCGAGGTATCGTGCCGCCACCCGGACGCCCTGGCCGTCATCGGCCGGCTCAAGGCCCGCCTCCCGCGACTGGCCGTCGGGGCGGCCAGCCTGATCGAGGACGGCCGCTACCTCGAGCACCTGTGGGCCGCAGGGCGCAGCGTGCCGAACATCAAGCAGGCTGCCGACGCCGGCGCCGACTTCCTCGTCTCCATGCTGCCGTTCCGCCAACCCACCTACGAGCGATTCTCGCGAACGCACGTAACCATCCCCGGCGTGGCGACGCCCGGCGAGGCGCAGCAGGCGCTGGACTGGGGCGCAAACCTGATGAAGTTCTGCAGCCCGCACCTGCTCGGCGGGCCGGCATTCTTTCGCGGCATCGACGCAGCCAGCCATCGGGGGCTTCCCTTCTTCACCACCGGCGGCATCCGGCCGAAGGTCATCGACGACTACGTCGAGGCACAGGTGCTCGTGTTCGCGGCCGGCTTCGACATCATTCTTGGCGACGCCTACGCTCAGATGGCGCAACAGTTCGCGCCCGAGCGTCTCGGCGAGGCGCTGGGCGCATACGTCGCAGCCATCCGGGAGGCCCGCAAGCGGCACCAGGGCCACATCCCGTTCGACAGCAAGGACGCGGCCGCCATCGCCGCCGCCAGCGGGCGGTGCCTCAACGAGGGCGTCTGATGGGACCGAGCGAGCCTCCACGTCCCCGGCCGGATGATGCCGGCCCGGTGCCCCTGGTGGCCGTTGCGGGCACGGCCTACGAGTGCGGGGCGCAATACGGCCGGATCGTGCTGAAGGACCACCCGGGCTACAGGACATACGTGGACATGGCGCTGGAGTGGAAGGCGCTGCCGGCGGGGGTGCGGCGTCTGGTCGAGCGGCGGGCGCCCTACCTGATCGACGTGTACCGCGGCCTGATCGACGCCGCGGGCCCCGGTCGCGGCCGCCCCGAAGACGGCGCCGGCTGCACGTCCTTCGGCGTAAGCGGCGCGATCACAGCCGACGGGCAGCCGCTTTCGGGACAGAACAAGGACACGCCCGTCCAGAACATGCGGCGGTACATCGTGCTGCGAATGCGGATCCGTGAGGGGCCGACGATTCTCGTGCTGGCGTATCCGGGGGAGGTGCTCGGCTACGGCCTGTGGTCCACGGGCATGAGCCTGTTCCGCAACGACCTGCGCTCAAGCGCGGGCTCGGCGGCGGGCCTGTCTGTCGTGCAGTGGGGCCTGCTGGCGCTGGCGGGACGATCGGTGAAGGGGGCCGTCGAGCTGGCGCGGGAACACCGCATCGCCGGAATCGGCAACTGCCTGATCAGCGACGCCGACGGCGAGAGCCTCTCGGTGGAGTTCAACGCCGGGGGCGTAAGCATCGTGCCCGCGAGCGACGGCATCGCCACGCACGCCAACCATCCCGAAGGCCGCCAAACCGGCCCCTTTGAGCACTACCCCGACGCGATGGAGAGAGAGCTTTCCCGCCACCGCGTCGACAGGCTGCGCGAGCTGCTGGGGGCGCAGCGCGGGCGGCTGACGGTCGGCGGGGCCTTCGCCGCCATGTCCGATCACGAGCGCCATCCGCGCGGCATCTGCCGGCACGAGGTGGGCGACATGCCCAACGGCGCGACGACGGCGGCCGTCGTCGCCGAACCCGCGCGCGGGCGATTGCACGTGGTCCGCGGCCAGCCTTGCTGCAACACCCCAGTCACGCACACGATCTGACCCGGCAGGTCGCCTCAACCATGTCAAGGCCCGGGCGGACCGCCGGAGGTGGCCGGATGAAACTGGGCTCGCCGACGTGAAGAGGCGCAACGAAAATGAAAGACCCTGCCGGCGCCCGGAGGTATAATGAAGCCTGGAGCCGGCAAGGATCTACGTCGATCGGATGGTCTGCCATGAAGAAGCGGAGCCAGACGGCCTTCACGCTGATCGAGTTGTTGGTGGTGGCGGCGATTCTGGCGCTGTTGATAGCGATGTTGGTGCCATACCTGCAGCGCGCCAAGGCGATCGCCCTGCGGGCGATCTGTGCCTCGAACATGCGAAACATCGGCACGGCGGGACATGGCTTTGCCGCCCAGCATCAGGCCCGATGGCCCGGCGGCGCCTGTCGCGGCCGTCCGGGCATTGATCCCCCCTGGACAGGGGATAGCTCGGTCTCCTGGAGCCACATCCTCAACGTGGAGTGGTTCAACGAGAACCGGATCCAGTCGATGGGGTATAGGCCGCAAAAGAACAGGCTCTACTGCCCCAGCATCAGGTATTGTGGCAGTCTATACCCCCGGGGGTACTACTGGAACCAGGACGCCGCCGGCGGACCCTCCTGGGGTTCCAATCGTCCCGAAGGCCGGTACGGATTGGAGCTCGATCCGGCCCCGCTGAGGAATATGTACGCCCCCTTCATCTACGGTTTGTTGAACGGCTACGCACTGGGGGCCAAGGTGTTCTTGTTCCGCTC
>Ga0307379_10014546_pt1 | contig 10137 bp, 10 predicted proteins | sample UN2MG_FD_202237 | JGI IMG/M metagenome (GOLD analysis project Ga0307379, IMG submission 202237) | Soil microbial communities from Risofladan, Vaasa, Finland - UN-2 | ecosystem: Environmental > Terrestrial > Soil > Coastal area > Acid sulfate soil | place: Finland: Risofladan, Vaasa | collected... | reverse complement strand
TCACCTCGGAGATCGGTGGTGCGCCAGTTCGGATCGAGGCCGGGCGCGGTCAGCTCGACGGGGCCGACGCCATCGTGAGGCTCGAACTCCCAGAGCAACGCCGGCCGAGCACCGTGCCAACGCACCGCGAACGACATCTTCCCCAATCGCGTCGGCGCATCGTGTACCTCGATCCCCTGCCCGAGCCACGAGGCGGGGAGCATCGAGCACAGCCTGAGGCTCGACTCGCCCTCGTCAACCAGCATCGAGCGAACCAGGTTGAGGAATTCGGCCGATGCCCATCCGTGATGGCCGTCGCCCATGCACCCGCCGCCGAGGCGGGGGTGGATGGCCTCGGGCCACGTCCAGGTCGGCGTGGCGGCGTCGAGCATCCAGTCGAGTCGGTCGAGGGCCCGTCGATCACCCGCGGCGAGCTCGACCGCAGCGAGCTGGAGCGTCAGATAGGTCCCGAGGCCTGTGTGACTGATCGCCTGGTAGAAGGCGTCCCCCTGACAGAACCGTTCTCTGATCACCTCGGCCGTCGCAGCGATGCCGGGATGATCGGCGGCGAGCAACCCCAGCGGGGTGCATGCGACCAGCGAACCGATGGCGCCCGGATCGATCCGACGCCGCGGACCGGCGGGAATGGCGGCGGTCCCGAGGTGGGCGGCGGTGTGTTCGAGCGACCGGAGCACGTCGGCCTCCATCGAGGCGAACATGTTGCGAGCGTCGGCGGCGGCGGTGTCCTCACCGAGCGCCTCGAGCAGGGTCGCGCCCGACCGGAGGCCCGCGAGCGACCAGAAGTCGTCCCAGTAGAAGTAGTCGAACGGGCCGAGATGCTCGGCCGAGATGCCGGCTGGGAGCAGACCCTCGAGCCGTTCGTCACGACGACGCGGCTTGACGTGGCGCTTGTGCTCGATCCACTGGATTCCCCGGGCCAGCGTGGGCTCGAGTCCTTCGAGCATCGCCTCGTCGCGGGTGAGTTCCCAGTGGTGGGCCATCGTCCAGAGCGCCGCGCCATTGGCATCCCACTCGCTGCGCTGACTGAAGAAGAAGCCGTCGGCCTTCTGACGATCGGGATAGGTGGCGATGACCTGCGCCGCCTCGTCGTGGAAGCCGAAACGGTCGAGCGCGGCCAGTTGGTAGGCCGCGTCACGGAACCAGAAGCGGTGGTAGGTGGTCGGGCCCGGGGTGATGTCGTCGGGGTCGTGGAAGAGGAGTTGGTATGCCTGGTTGGCATCGAGCGCCGCCTGCATCCGCTCGTCGGGTACGACGAAGCGTGCCCCGCGTTCGATCTGTGAGCGCCAGCCGTTGGCGACCTGCTCGGCCGACGGCACGGACGCGGGATGCCCGACGGCATCCGCGACCCGCCGACGCCGGCGGCCGCGCCGGGTGGTCCTCGGTGCGGGCTCGATCGGGATCGCGATCCGCATCATGGCCCGATGTGCGAGCGGGAACAGGAACGCAGCCTGGGCCATCCCGGCCTCGTCACGCAGGTCCTGCGGGAACGAATCGCCGGCATCGCCCGACGTCACCGTGGAGACACAGTCACCGTCGATCAGGGTCGAGGCCGCCACGCGAGCCGGCTCGGTCGCGAACAGCAGGGCCACGCGCCCGTCGACGGACACGATGGTGTCGTCGAGATCGATCCGCTCGATGACCGACAGACCTTCGGTGTTGTAGGGACGAACGGCGAGGGCCAACGCGAACGGGTTGGGGCTGTCGTTCTCGATCTCGACGTGGATCAACTCGCGGCGTCCGTCGCCGGCGTCGGTGCGCGAGCAGTAGACCCGGTGCACGGCGTCACCACCTGGCACCCGCATGCGGGTCTCGACCACCGGGGCTCCGCCCAGGAGACTCTGGCGAACGGTGACCTCGCGCGACGGGAAGTGCCAGCGGTCGTCGGCTCCGACCCACCAGTCGAGCGACCAGCCGTCGATCCAAGGCACGACCAGACCACGCTGATCGACGATGGCCTCCCACGGCGAGTCGACGTTGCCCACCATCGTCCAGTTGCGGCCCGTCACGTTCGACAGGAGGGGCAGGTGCCCTCGCGGGATGAACTCGGGAGCTGTCGGATCGAGCTGCCGGTCGAGCCAGTGCGGCCAGACCCAACCCTCCCCGACGTTTGCCGCGGCGCGGGTGCGCAACGCCCTCGCGACGGTACGGGCCCCGACGGGCAGCACCTCGGTGGGCATCTGCACCTCGAAGGTCTCACCGAGCCGCTGGAACGTCGTCAGGTGCCGGATCGTGTCGTCATCGATGCGCAGGCGCCCGAGCGCCCTGCGCAACATCCAACTCCGAACGGTCAATGGATGCCGTGCATCTCATGTTCGAGGTTGCGCTTCAACAGGCCGCGATAGGCCTCTTCGGCCGACGCTCCCTCGTAGCAGACGCGCACGACCTCGTCGGTGATGGGCATCTCGACATCGTGCTCGCGTCCGAGCTCCTGGATGGCCCGGCAGCTCTTCACGCCCTCGGCCACCTGGTTCATCTCCTCGATGATCTTCTCGATGGTCTTGCCCTTGCCGAGCTCCTCGCCGACGTGCCGGTTGCGGCTCTGCTTGCTGATGCAGGTGGCCATGAGGTCGCCCATGCCGGCCAGGCCCGAGAACGTGATCGGCTCGCCACCGAGCGCCGAACCGAGGCGCGTGAGCTCGGAGAGGCCTCGGGTGATGACCGCGGCTCGGGTGTTGTCTCCCGCTCCGAGTCCGTCGGCCATCCCCGATGCGATGGCGATGACGTTCTTGAGTGCACCCCCCAACTCGCAGCCCACCAGGTCGTGGTTCGTGTAGACCCGGAAGACCTCGGTCGTGAAGCAGTCCTGGAGCGCCGTGGCGATCGAGAGGTCGGTGAGCGCGATGACCGACGCCGCCGCATGGCCGGCCAGGATCTCCTTCGCCAGGTTCGGTCCGGTGAGCACGCCGACCGGGTGTCCGGGCAGCTCCTCGCTGATGACCTCGGTCATACGCAGGCGCGAGCCCTGTTCGATGCCCTTGGTGAGGCTGATGACCGGAACCCATGGGCGCAGGAAGGGACGCGCATCGGCGACGGCCTCGCGGAAGCCAGACGACGGCACCCCCATCACGAGCACGTCGGCCGTCGAGACCGCTTCTTCGAGGTCCGCGGTGGCGTGCAGCGTCTCGGGCAGCCGGTAGTCGGGCAGATAGCGGGAGTTGACGTGGTCGTCGCGGATCTCCTCGGCCGCGTCGGGGCGGCGGGCCCACAGCGTCGTGGCCGTGTTCTGAGCGGCGAGGGAGGCCACGGTGGTTCCCCACGAGCCGGCCCCCAGGACGGTGATCCTGATCTCCATGCGGCAACCCTAGGCGAGCGCCGAAAGAAACGAATCGGTCGTCGAAGTGGTCACCATGTCGCCGTTTCGACGACACATTCGGGGATGCGACGCTCCTACACTCCGTTGCCATGGACCCGGGAGCCGCGGTGCTGATCCCGGTGAAGAGCTTCGCTGACGCGAAGGGACGTCTGGCCGACGCGTTGTCGCCGGATGATCGGGCGGCGCTGGCCGAGGCGATGGCGACCACGGTCGTACGGGCCGCATCACCCCTGCCGGTCGTCGTGGTCTGCGACTCCGAGGCCGTGCGGACCTGGGCCGAAGGCGTCGGGGCTCGGGTGCTCTGGACCCCCGGCCTCGGCCTCAACGGCGCCGTCGAGGCAGGAATCGAGGACCTGCGCGACCATGGCATCGACACTGCGGTCGTGGCCCACAGCGACCTGCCGCTGGCCACCGGGTTCGGATGGCTCGTCGACTACGAGGGCGTCACCATCGTCCCCGACCGCCACCTCGACGGCACCAATGTGATCTGTGTCCCCACCGGCGCCGGGTTCGAGTTCGCCTACGGCCCAGCCTCGTTCACCCACCATCGCGCCGAAGCCCGTCGGCTCGGACTGACGGCCCGGATCATCACCGACGAAGCCCTGTCGTGGGACGTCGACCAGCCGGCCGACCTCGACTACCCCACCCATCTGTTGGAGAAGACATGACCGAAGCGTTCACCACCGACCTCGCGACACCCGGACGTGCGCTGGCCATCTGCGCGCACCCCGACGACGTGGAGTTCGGGGCCGGTGCAACGCTGGCCAAGTGGGCCGCCGACGGGTGCATCGTCAACCACCTGATCTGCACGGACGGATCGAAGGGGACGTGGGATGTCGAGGCCGACACCGCAGCCCTCGTCGTCACCCGCCAACACGAGCAACGGGCCGCCGCCACGGCACTCGGCGCCACCGGCGAGGTGATCTTCCTCGGTTGGCCCGACGGCGAGCTCGAATCGGGCCTCCGCCAGCGGTGGCAGATCGCCTACTGGATCCGCAAGCTGCAGCCCGACGTCGTGCTCGGTCACGACCCGTGGAAGCGCTATCGCCTTCACCCCGACCACCGCAACGCCGGCTTCCTCGCCGTCGACGGACTCGTCGCGGCCCGCGATCCGCACTTCTTTCCGGAACAGGAACTCCCCCATCACCGGCCGTCCGAGCTCCTGTTGTGGGAGGCCGATGAGCCCGACCACGTCGAGTCGGTCAGCGATCGCGACGTCGACGCCAAGGTCGCCGCCCTCGAAGCCCACGAGAGCCAGTTCGAATCGACGATGCACATCACCGACGGATCCGAGGCCGCCGCCGAGCACGAGGCCTTTCGAGGGCGTGTGCGCCACCGCCTCGCCACCTTCGGGGCCATGGCAGGCGTCGAGCAGGGCGAGGCGTTCAAGCGAATGAACCGGCTGTAGCGACAGCCGTACGTACGCTGCGCCTGTGGCGGTCAAACGAACTCGGAAGGCCAGACTCGCTCGCAAGCGCAAACGACGGATGGATCGCGTCGAGCACGATCTGAGCGACCAGCAGTGGGCGGCGCTGAAGGATGCCTGGGGAGGCTGCGCCTACTGCGGCGCGACCGACAAACCCCTGCAACGCGATTGCATCCTGGCGCTCTCACGTGGCGGCCGCTACACCCTCGACAACATCGCTCCCGCCTGCGGCTCCTGCAACGCCAGCAAGTGCAACGACGAGGTCACCGGTTGGCTACGACGCAAGAAGCTCGACGAGCAGGCCTTCCTGATCCGCCACTACGAGATCAGGTCGGCTCTCCAGCTCAGCGCACCCTCGGATTGACCGAGGTCATTCGAGGACGAGTCAATCGGGGATCACGTCCTCGCGAGGCGTTCGTCGACGAACTGGCATCTGGACCACACGCCCGGTCAAAGCATGCGAGGGTGTCTTCGAAAGAGGCCAATGGCAACGACATCAGGGGTATCGCCATGACTGCTCCGATCAGTTCCGAGAGCGACGGATCGTCGCGAGCAATGCGCATCGGCGAGGTGGCAGACGTCAAGATCATGGCCATCTCCGGCCAGGGTGGTGAACAGGTCACCATCAACAACCACCCACTGTGCATCGGTCCCGGATTCGAGGCAGTCTCGGCCCGATCCGACCACTTGCGCCACACCGACCACGGCTACGAAGGGGAGCTGTCGGGCGAGAACGGCTTCTTCTCGCCCTTCAGCTACGACGGCTGATCGTGACCACATCACTCACAGGGCGACCCACGTCGCGCCGAATTCCCACAGCGGCGGCGCTCTTCGTGGCCACCGCCGCCTGTTGGGCCTACCTCCTTCTTCTCCGCTCCGAGATGGGAGCCATGGGCGAGATGCCTGCCATGGATGACATGACGGCAACGGGGGGCAGCGGTTCGGTGTTCGCCATGCCGATGACCGCGGCGTGGAGCGTCAGCGACGCCGTGCTGATGTGGACCATGTGGGCGGTGATGATGGCCGCGATGATGATCCCTTCAGCCACGCCGATGATTCAGGCCTACAACACGACGATCACCTCCGCGTCGCGCAGCCGGTCCGAGTCACACACCGGATCGACCGCGCTGTTCGTCGCCGGCTACCTGCTCGCATGGAGTGGGTTCGCAGCCGCAGCCGCCGGAGCGCAATGGTTGCTCCACGATGCGTCGCTCGTCGATGCGATGGGCGCGTCCACGAGCCGTTGGATTGCCGGCCCCGTGCTCGTTCTGGCCGGCGCCTACCAGTTCAGCAGTCTCAAGAACGCCTGTCTCGGCAAGTGCCGGACGCCGCTCGGCTTCCTGCTGAGCGAATGGCGGGCGGGGCGAGGTGGCGCATTCGTCATGGGGCTGCACCACGGATCGCTCTGCATCGGCTGCTGTTGGGCGCTCATGGCGCTCCTGTTCGTCCTCGGCGTCATGAACCTGTGGTGGATTGCCCTGGTCGCCACGGTCGTGCTCATCGAGAAGGTGACCCGCAATGCCCTCCTCCCGAGAATCGTCGGTGTGATGCTCGTCGGGTGGGGTGCAGTCGTCGTGACGGGCTTCATCGACACTGGGGTCTCCGCATGAGCACCCCGTGGTCGGTCAGCGGCAGATATCTCGAAGCATGCAACTGCGAGTCGGTCTGCCCCTGTCGCAGCCACAACGGAATCCCCGGGGGCGAGGCAACCTATGACCGATGCGAGTTCGCACTGTCCTGGAAGATCGAGGAAGGCCACTTCGGCCGCGTCGATCTCTCAGATCGGTCGGTCGTGATGACGGGTTGGTACGCAGACGCCGAGCCTGGATCACCGTGGCGGGTCCGCCTCTTCATCGACGATCTCGCCAAGCCGGAGGCCAACGATGCCCTCGCGACGATCTTCCTGGGGCGGGCAGGAGGTCACCCCGCAAACACCTACGCCGCGGCGATCACTGAAGTCCTCGGGGTCGAACCGGCTGAGATCTCTCTGACCTACAGCGAGCAGCGGTGGCGCATCGGGGTCGAAGGCAGAGTCGAAGTTCGAGCGTCGCAGCGAACCGCGGTCACCGGACCCGTCGTCTGTGGCATTCCGGGCGCAGACCCGGGGACCGAGTACACCGCTGACGTGCTGCGGGTCACCGACGAACCGTTCCAGTGGGACGTCGCCGGTCGAGCCTCGTTCGTCGCCGCTTTCGCCTATCACGACGACGCACGCTCATAGGGTCGAGACCACCAGCCGGGTTCCATGCCGAGCACCTGGTCGGCGCCGACACCGTCAGCAGCCGACATCGCCGAACCACCCTGGGCATCTGTCGGGCGCTCAGGTTGCGCGAACTTCAGCCGGTTGCTGGGACACTGGACCCATGGCTCACGAGGAGACCCATCGGACTCATCGGATCGGCTGGCTGCGAGCTGCCGTGTTGGGTGCCAACGACGGGATCGTGTCGACCGCCAGTCTCCTGATCGGCGTTGCCGCGTCGAGTGCTGATCGGAGCGAGGTACTCGTGGCCGGTATGGCGGGCCTGGTTGCCGGTGCGATGTCGATGGCGGCGGGTGAGTACGTGTCGGTGAGCTCCCAGGCCGACACCGAACAGGCCGACATCGCCCGCGAGCGGCGCGAGCTGCGTGATGATCCGGAACGGGAGCTGGTCGAACTCAGCCAGATCTACCAGGACCGGGGGCTCACCGCCGAGCTGGCGCACGAGGTCGCGGTGGGTCTCACCGCGGCGGACGCGTTGGGGACTCATGCCCGCGATGAGCTGGGGATCTCCGAGATCACCACCGCCCGTCCGGTTCAGGCGGCGTTCACGTCGGCGGCGACCTTCGCCGCGGGCGCCGCCCTCCCGCTGATCGCGGCTGCGTTGGCGACCGGTGGCACCCAGATCGCGATCGTCGCCGTCACCGCGCTGGTGTTCCTCGCTGCGTTGGGTGCCGTCGGCGCCCGAGCCGGCGGTGCGCCGATCGCCGCCGCCGCAGTGCGGGTGACGTTCTGGGGCGCGCTCGCCATGGCCGTCACCGCCGCGATCGGCAGTTTCTTCGGCGCGGTCGTGTGACCACGACATCGCCAACTGGCCCCGTCTGACCTCGAGCTCGGTTCCCGGGGCTGGACGGTTCGGTAAACGGCATTACAGCCCCCACCTCCTCAGTTCACGCTGGGGTCAGCCGGGTACAGGCCCACGGCTGCGAGCCGGCCCGGTTGGCGTCTGAGCACCCGGCTCCAGAGCTCGTTCGGGTCGGTGCTGAAGCAGTCGTCGTCGATTCGGTCGACGACGTACCAGGCACCGGCCTCGAGCTCACCCTCGAGCTGACCGGCACTCCAACCTGCGTAGCCGCTGAAGATCCGCACCCGTCCGACGTCGGCGGGCAGTTCGTCGGGCGAACGGCTGACGTCGAGCGTGCCGAGATGTCCCACCGCGACCTGCCATCCGTCGGCCTCGCCGACGTCGTCGCGTTCGCCCAGACAGATGGCGACCTCCGGCGAGACGGGGCCGCCGGAGAACACGACTCCGGGTGCGGCGACCCGGTCGGTCCACTGCGGCAGCACCTCGGTGACCGACGTGTCGCTGGGCCGATCGAGGACGACGCCGAGTGCGCCATCGTCGGTGTGTTCGAGCATCAGCGTCACGGTCCGGTGGAACGCCGCGGCATGCAGGGTCGGCTCGGCGATCAACAGCTTTCCGGCGAGCGTCTCGGTGTCGCTCATCGATCCGAACGTATCGGGTGTACAACGTGATTCGTGACCACCCAGGCGCCTGTGCCCGACGGCATCTACGACGCCATCGTCGTCGACGCCCACCTGTCGACGACGAACGAGGGGGTCACCCTCGAACTCGCCATCCTCGACGGCGACCACAAAGGGGCCGTGGTGGAGGTGGCGAGCTCCGAGCTCGACGACGACCCGGTGTTCCTGCTGGGCATCCCTGCGACCCTCGTCGTCGCCGACGGGCGGCCGGCGGTCACGCTCGAACCCTGAGTCTTGACGGTCGCCACCGAGCCTGTGAGTTTTGCGGCCATGCAGCGACTCACCGGACTCGACGCCGGCTTCCTCTACATGGAGACGCCGACGTCGCACATGCACGTCGCCGGACTCCAGATCCTCGACCCGTCGACGATGGCTGGCGACCAGCCCGACCTCGACGACATCAAGAAGATGATCGGTGACCGTCTCCACCTCGCACCGCCGTTCCGGCGGCGGCTTGCCGAGGTCCCGCTCGGACTCCACCACCCCCTGTGGATCGAGGACCCCGACTTCGACCTCGACGAGCACGTGCACCACATCGCGGTGCCGGCGCCCGGCGGCAAGCGCGAGCTTGCCGACCTGGTCTCCCACCTCAACTCCATCCAGCTCGACCGCACCCGGCCGCTGTGGGAGATCTGGGTCATCGAGGGCCTCGAGGGCGGCAGGATCGCCACGCTCAGCAAGACCCACCACGCAGCCATCGACGGCGCGTCGGGGAACGAACTCACGGTCGCTCTGCTCGACATGACCCCCGAGATCGCCACCCACGAGCCCGAAGAGGAATGGGTGCCAGACAAGCTCCCGAGCGACGTCGAGCTGCTCACCTACGCGGCCGGAAGCCTCGCCCGCCAGCCGGTGAGCGCAGTCAAGGCCGTCCGCCGGACCGTCGAGGGCGCACTTGCAGTCCGGTCACGGAATCGTCAGCCCGACATCGACCCACCACCCGGGATCGGCGATGCTCCGCCGACGTCGTTCAACGGCGCGCTCACACCTCGACGGAGCTTCGGCTACACGACGCTCTCGCTCACCGACGTGAAGGATCTCAAGAACGCCCTCGGCGTGACGGTCAACGACGTGGTCCTCGCGCTGTGTTCGGGCGCGCTGAAGACCTACCTCGAAGACCGAGGCGAGCACTACGACGACCCGCTGGTGGCGATGGTCCCGGTGTCGGTGCGGAGCGATGACGAAAAGGACGCCATGGGCAACCGCGTGTCGTCGATGCTTTGCTCGCTGGCGACGAACCTCGACGACCCGCTCGACCGCGTCAACGCCATCCACGAAGGCACGCAGCGGGCCAAGGAACAGCACGAGGCCATCGGTGCCGACACCCTGAGCGACTGGGCTGAGTTCATGGCTCCCGCCGTGCTGGGCCGAGCGGCTCGGCTCTACAGCCGCACCAAGATGGCCGACCGGCACCGCCCACTGTTCAACGTCACCATTTCGAACGTGCCGGGCCCGAACTTCGACCTGTACAGCGGCGGTGCGCGCATGGAGGCGATGTATCCGCTCGGACCGATCATGGACGGCGGCGCCCTCAACATCACGGTGCTGTCCTACAAGGACAACCTCGACTTCGGCATCTACGCCTGCCCCGACCTCGTCGACGACCCCTTCGTCATCGCCGACGCGCTCGAATCGGCCCTCGCCGACCTGCAGAAG